>Ga0208180_1000009_pt1 | contig 367394 bp, 348 predicted proteins | sample MalvireepMed_s16_FD_184241 | JGI IMG/M metagenome (GOLD analysis project Ga0208180, IMG submission 184241) | Marine viral communities from the Global Malaspina Expedition - Malaspina viral metaG DeepMed_s16 (SPAdes) (version 2) | ecosystem: Environmental > Aquatic > Marine > Oceanic | place...
CGTAACTTTGAAGTGATGATTGAAGAAGAAGGTCTGGCACTTCGCGGTACATTCATTGTTAACCCTGAAGGTGTTATTAAAGCCGCTGAAATTAACGACCTGGGTATCGGCCGTAATGCCAAAGACTTAGTTCGCCGTGTACAAGCTGCACAATATGTTGCAACTCACGATGGCGAAGTTTGCCCTGCTTCTTGGCAGCCAGGTGAAGAGACTCTGTCTCCATCATTAGACTTGGTTGGCAAAATCTAATCAGGCTATATCGACCTGTCCGGGCTTTGCCCGGGCAGCGTCACCAAACTACTTATAGATTAAGGTAAATTATTATGTTGGATGCAAATATCGCCGGACAACTGAAAGGTTATCTGCAAAACATCAAACGCCCAATCGAATTGATTGCGGCATTAGATGACAGTGCTAAAGCGACTGAAATGCGCGATCTATTGCAAGAAATCGCCGATATGTCAGCAGACATCAGCTTTATTGATGATGCTGATAGCGATTCACGTAAACCGTCGTTTCAGATTAAACAACCCGATGGACAGGAAAAAATTCGTTTTGCCGGTATTCCTATGGGCCACGAATTTACATCGCTGGTGTTGGCTCTGCTACATGTCGGTGGGCATCCAACAAAACTCGATCAGGAAGTGATCGACCAGATTAAAGGGCTGGAAGGGGAATATCACTTTGAAACGTATATTTCGCTTTCATGCCAAAACTGCCCGGAAGTGGTGCAGGCATTAAATGTGATGGCGGTTCATAACCCGAATATTTCGCACACCATGATTGACGGTGCGTTATACCAGGAAGAAGTGGATCAGCGAAAAATTATGGCGGTGCCTACTGTCTATTTAAATGGTGAAAATTTTGGTTCAGGCCGTATGAGTCTGCCTGAAATTATTGCCAAATTAGACAAGGGTGCGGTTAAACGCGAGGCAGAAAAAATCAGTGCGAAACAAGACTTTGATGTACTGATTGTCGGTGGTGGCCCTGCCGGTGCATCAGCCTCTATTTATGCTGCACGTAAAGGGATCCGCACAGGTATCGTGGCTGAACGTTTTGGTGGCCAGGTAATGGATACTATGGCGATTGAGAACTTCATTTCTGTCAAAGAAACGGAAGGACCTAAGTTAGTAGCGGCTTTAGAAGAACACGTCAAAGAATATGAAGTGGACGTGATGAATCTTCAGCGGGCAAAAGGTCTGAAAAAGAATGGCAAGATGATTGATGTTGAGCTGGAAAGTGGAGCGACACTGTCTAGTAAAGCCGTTATCTTAGCGACAGGTGCTCGTTGGCGTGAACTGGGCGTACCCGGTGAGAAGGAATACCGTGGTCATGGTGTGGCTTACTGTCCTCACTGCGATGGTCCTTTGTTTAAAGGTAAACCTGTTGCTGTGATTGGTGGTGGTAACTCAGGTGTGGAAGCGGCGATTGATTTGGCGGGTATTGTTGGTCATGTGACATTGCTTGAGTTTAATGGTGAGTTACGTGCTGATGCCGTGCTACAGAAAAAGTTGTTCTCGCTTGATAATGTTGAAGTTATTACCGGTGCCCAAACAACAGAAATTACTGGTGATGATGGCAAGGTGAATGGATTGGTTTATATCGATAGAGCCACTGAGCAGAAACATACGGTTCAATTAAATGCCGTGTTTGTTCAGATTGGTTTGATACCGAATACTGATTGGTTAAAAGGCACTATCGAACTCAGTAAATTTGGTGAGATTGAAATTGATAACCATGGCCAAACCTCATTACCCGGCGTGTTTGCCGCAGGTGATGTGACGACCATTCCATACAAGCAGATCATTATGGCAATGGGGGATGGTGCTCGAGCTGCACTAGGGGCATTCGATTACCTGATTCGTAATGACTTTGACGACAAAAGTGAAGCAGCCTAGGACTTAATCCTGTCTGTTTCAAGAATAAAAGCCTGCTGATGAATGTCAGCAGGCTTTTTTTTGCAAAGTACTTAACGTTTTTGCAAAAACGGTTTTTGTTTGATGTTGTTTTGTTGCACCATGTTAGCTTTTTTGAATAGGACAGGGAGGTGTAATGAAAAAAGTATTTTTTGTGTTAGCCCTTATTATTATTGCTGGATTAGGTGTTTGGAAATACAAACAACAGCATTCTTCGACATCAGCGATTGTGCAGTATGTGCCTGATGACACAGCATTTTATATGGGTGGGACGACGAGCAAGTCGTTAGCTGATTTTTTTGTAGACTCGCCAATTTTAGGTTTTTCTCCATCAGAAAAACTTGCTTTAAATGAAATTCAGTCAGAACTCCTCACGGCTGATACACCTGCCGCAAAATTTCTAAACGCCTTATTGACCGACTACACTGAAAAGACAGATGGCACTTATGGTGCGTTTAGTGACTATTTTGGTTTAGCTTATGAAGGTGACTATGCGGTTTACTTACACGGTTTGGTCCCTGTCATTAACATGCCCATAGCGGATAAACAAAAAATCGTTAATCTGTTTAAAACCATCTCAGAAAAAGTGGGCGTGAATTATCAAGAAAAAACCTTAGCTCAGCAATCGGTTTTAAGTTGGGTGATTGATAAAAATGATCTGCAATTAATTCTAGCCACAACTGATTCTTCCGCTATTGTGACCATGATTACAGCCAAAGATACGGAAACAGACATTGATGAGCGTCTCGCCCAGAAACCCGTACCTGTCTCTTTTGAGGAAACCTTAGCGGATATTCGTGAGCAGCAGGATTACACCGACGATTTGGTGTTTATGTTTGATATTGAAAAATTACTAAAAGGCCTGTTCACCGCCGACAACTCAAGGGCTTCACAAGATTTCAAACGCTATTTTTCTGATACGCCATTAGCCAAAAAATCACTAAATGATCCAGATGCTCAACTATGCCAGGCCGACACATTAAAACTGGTTAGTCAGGCACCACGGGTACTGATGGGCTATAACGATATGGAAGTGAAGGGTAATCAACTCATTGCTAAAGTAAATGCTCTATTAGAGATAAACAATGAGATGGTTATCAATGTTCTGGAAAGTTTACAAGGACATATCCCAAATCATGTGGGCAATCCAGGCGATAAGATTACCAGTCTGGGACTGGCTCTCGATATGGATAACTTAACGCCTGGCGTTACCAAGTTATGGACGGCATTTACCAACGCTGATTTTAGTTGTCCAGATTTGCAAGAAGCCCAACTTAAGTCTAAACAAATGAGTCCGATGGTCTTAGGTGCATTTACTGGGATGGCCCAGGGTATCAAAGGCGTGGGTCTATCATTATTTGATTTAGAACTGGATGCTGAAAGTGAGCTTCCTCTGAAACTCGATTTTTTATTTAGTGTTGAAACGACCAATCCAACCGGGATTTTATCGTTATTACAAATGGTGCCTGAATTGGCCAGTATCCGTATTCCAGATGATGGTAGTGAGGTGACTTTAGATCTGCCATTACCCGTGGACTTCCCTGTGTATGCGGCTATTAAAGGCTCACATGTGGTTGTTTATAGTGGCGAGAAAGGGAAACAAGCTGTCGCAGCAATCAGTTCTGAAGACCTAAGCCCAAATGCGCTAGGCTTCGGTTCAAGCATGAACTACACAAAAGTGGTTGAGCTTATTGAAAAGACTGACTTTAGTGCATTGCCAGGAACCAGTATGGAAGGGTGTATGGAAATATACTCTACACTGGACACATTGCGTGGTACGGAAATGCAATTAAGTTATCAAACTGCAGTCGAGCAGCGTGGTTTGAGCCTTGACGGTAGCATGATCCTCAACAAACCACAGTTGAAAACAAGCGATATCGATATCACTGGCCAGTGGAAAACCGCTTATCTGGATGATACCTGTCACTGGGTATCAGATGGTGCTGAGCAATGGAATGAGGACGGCACGGGTAGTTATAAGGAAAGCAATGATGCAGCAAGCTGTGATCTTTACAAATCTAACTACCAATGGGAAAAAAATGGCAGAACACTTACGCTAACTGATATCTCAGCACCACAATACCGTGATTCTTGCCAAGATGAGTGGCAGCAGGAAGCGACTAAAGAAACACTGGTGTGTGAAATGATCAATATCAAACAAGACAGCTTTCAATGTCTGTATTTCATGGATGGAAGTGAACCTTTTATCTACCAATACACACGTTAATAGCTTATCGATTAGATAATCATCTGATTACGTTGCCTCGTCAACCAGCTCAAGCAGGTTGACGAGGTTCATTTTTATGGCGAGGCGAGTCAGTTCAATATCGCTGTTGACCCCTAATTTCTTTTTAATGATGTAGTGTGAGTTGGCTACCGTTTTTGGGCTGATGTTCAATAAGTCAGCTATTTCCTGACTTGATTTAGCCTCGAGCAGAAGTCGTAATATTTCAAACTCTCTAACGGTCAGTTCATCAATGGCTGATTGATCTTGTCCTAATTTTTCCATTGCCAGCGCCTGAGCGATATCGGCACTTAAAGTATGTTTATTATTGCTTATCTGCACGATGGCACGAATCAAAACTTCCGGATCACTGCTTTTAGTAATATAACCTAGCGCACCAGCTCGAGTGGCTTGCAGGGCAAAGCTGGGATTTTGGTGCATGCTAAATACCAGGACTTTCGCCTGATTATCAAACTGTCGAATCCGTTCAATGGCTTTCAGACCACTTTGACCGGGCAGGGAAATATCCATCACCACTACATCAGGACGATGTTCTTTATACAGAGAATAGGCCTCGGCACCGTCACACGCTTCAGCAATCACTTCAAAATTGGCCTGTTTTTGTAATAGAGCACGATAGCCTTCCCTGACGATAGCGTGATCGTCAACTAACATGATTCGGATAGAGTTGCTCATAGTTTGGCTTCCGTTTTAGGATTCATAGGCAAGATAATGGTAACCACAAGGCCACCATTGGTTTGTGTATCCAGGCTGAGATCACCACCCAACGCGGCTACACGTTCATGGATACCGAGTAAGCCCAGACCATTACTAGTGGAAAAGGCACTTAAATCAGCGATACCATCATCTTTAATGATCAATGACAAAAGTGTGCCATTTTGAATATCCAAGACAACGTCAGCATGTTCAGCACTGGCATGTTTGGCAATATTCGTCAGGCATTCCTGCACGATTCTATAAACATGCACGGCCAAAGTCTCTGGTAAGTCATTAATGCTGCCACTGAGTGATAGTACGTAGTTGGTTTTCCCTGAACTACGTTGATTCCAGCTTTTTATGAGTTGTTTCAAACTGGTTTCTAGCCCAAGTTCATCCAGTTCGGCTGGCCGTAAACGCGTTAACAAATCACGTAGTGCACTCATCATATGTGCAGTAATGTGCCGAATGGACTGTATTTCATCAACCAATTCTGGACAGGATGATTTTGCTGTTTGTGATACGGATGTGGTGACCGCATTGATGCCGGCAAGACACTGGCCAAACTCATCATGTAACTCACGCGAAATATAACGATGCTCTTCTTCCTGCGTGTTCATAATCTTAATAGACAGCTGTTTGTTTTCTGCCAGAATATTTTGCTGAGTACTGACCAACGCATTGATAGCATGGCTGGTGCGTTTCCATTCAGCGATATCAAAATCTGGTAAGCGCACAGATAAATCACCGGCCCGCATTTTTTCCAAGCCGCTAACGATATCTTTTGCCGGTTTTAACATACGATTGATGGTGATAAAGACCAGACAACATAAAGCCAGGATGGTCACTACCAGAACGCCGAGTGCGGCTTGTAAATTATGCCAGGCACGGGCTGTTTCAATATCGACATTTAGGGTCACCAGTATCGTGCCGTACTTTATTGCGTTAAAGCTGACAGAACGTTTCACTTCCACACCGGGGTTAAAAAACTGTGCATAAAAATGCCCGAACCAAATGGGATAATTTTTATTCGATGTTTGTGTGGCGTTGCATAAACTACGCTGACGGCTTTGCGTACGTGATAAAAACTGAGTACATGAACCGGGCACACTTTCAATTTTTTGCCACAAACCAATATCAGGAAAAGACTGAGAAAAGTCATAACGTTGAAACATTTGTAACAGTTGCTGTCTGATTTGATGCTCTATCCGGGTTGCAGTCGACTCGGCCTCACTCAATGCCTGCTGATTAGTTTGATATAAGACATACCAGGTACTGCCAATAATACAGATGATCGCGATAATCAAAATTCGCACAAAGAGTTGGAGCTGTAGATTCATCTGTTTTTCACTAATATAAAGATAGAACTAGTCTAGGAGTAATCCTGACATCTGCAAAGTGCTGTTTCAGGCATCGGGAAATTTGCCCGATGATACTAGGCATATTTCGGCTGAACACAGATTAGGATACAGTTCTAATAGCATTCATTGATTGAACATGGTTCGTATCTAAACGCATTCGTTTTTATATGTATAACGAAGCGGTCTGAATGAGAAATTAAATAGATTAATTTTTGATTCACAATGACTTTTTGTAAATGGACTTGCTAAAGTAACAAAACAAAAAACCAATAAGGGGAGAGAAAATGGCTGAATCTCAGCTTTTACAAACAGCGAGACAACACGCGCTGGAATTAGAAGATGTTGTTAACAAGGTAGTCGTTGGTCAAAAAGAAGCAGTTCGACTGATTTTGATTGCCTTGCATGCTCGTGGCCACGTGTTACTGGAAGGTGGTGTTGGGGTCGGTAAAACCACTTTACTTCGTACCTTTTCAAAAGCATTGGGCGGTGCCTTTGGTCGTATCGAGGGTAGTGTGGACTTGATGCCTAATGACCTGCTCTATAGTGCCTGGGTTAATGCAGATGGCAAACCCGTGATTGATCCTGGTCCGCTGATTAATCACGGTGAAGATACAGCCGTCTTTTTCTTTAACGAAATTAACCGTGCCCGTCCTCAGGTGCAGTCTTTGTTACTGCGTGCGATGGCGGAACGTAGTGTTGAAGCCTTTGGTAAAGAATATCGTTTCCCGCATATGGTGGTTTTTGCTGATCGTAATGCCGTTGAAAAAGAAGAAACTTTTGAACTCAGTGCCGCAGCAAGAGATCGTTTCTTATTCGAAATTAATATCAGCCGCCCAACAGACGATGCGATTCGTCGCCAGCTTATTTTTGATCCCGCCTTCCATGATGTTGATCAGCTATTGAGTACCATTGGTGAACCACTACTGGATTACCAGCAATTAAATGCACTGGATCATGATATTCAACGCGCTATTTTTGTATCACCGGAAATTGAGAATTATGTGGTGCGATTATGGGATGCCAGTTGGACACCGCATGAGTTAGGTATCGAGATGCCTGATATATACGTGGAAGATCTGGTGGTGGCTGGCGCCAGCGTACGGGGTATGTCAGCCATGGTCAGAGCGGCGAAAGTAGCGGCCTGGCTTGATGGCAGAGATCATGTTTTACCGGATGATATTCATACTGTTTTATTACCATCGATGACGCACCGCGTTTTCCTTTCACCAGTATATGAAGGTCGACGTGAACAAATTATGCCGCAATTTGTTCGAGCACTCCGCGATCATATTGCGACACCTTAAGTCGTATGGCTACCAGAAACCTGCCTCAGCAGGAGTTTGTTTATCGTTTTCCAGATAAAGTGTTCAGCCATGTGCCTGGTGCTCACAGCGGCACAGCATTAGGTAGTGGTGATCGTTTTGCTGGGTTTGCTGACTTGTTTGATTACCCTGACCCACGGCGCCTGGACATTCGTGCCAGCTTGCGTCAGCAGGCAGCGGATGTCACACAGCAGAGTCAGCAGCGCTGGTTGGTAAAACGTTATCAGCAACGTGCTTCCGTCACGCTGTGGTTAATGTCAGATATCAGTCAATCGATGACCGTATCCAGTGTTAATCATGAACGATTGGCTAAGTTGGCCCATATGATTGCCCATAGTGCGATTGGTATTGGTGATCGTTTTGCCATGACCGCCTTTGATAGTGAATGGCGTCAGGACATGACCATTATGCCCACCAGACAACGCAGTATGCCCGCGTTTGCAGCTGAACGGTTGATGGGCGCTGCTAAACCAAAAGCAGCGGGTGCGGCCGGACTGACACAAGCAACAGATCTGATTAACAGTAAACGGGCCATGATCTTTCTCGCCTCTGATTTCTGTTTTGATCTCAGTTTGTTAGAACAAAGTCTGCGCAAATTATCTCAATACACGGTGATACCGATTGTATGGCGACATGATGATGTTGATCATTTTCCGTCTCACGCAGGTTGGGCTGAAACGCGAGATGCAGAGACGGGACAACGGCACAGCGTGTGGATGCGACCCAGTATTAAGAAGCGTTGGCAACAGCAGATGGAGGATCATTTTTCTCAACTTTCAGCCTGTTTTATGCGTTATCGCATCAGACCGCTTTATGTTGAGGGTGATATCACACCACAGCAGTTGACCGAATATTTTTACGCCATGAAAAACTCATAGGAATGCAGACAATGCGATTATTTGCTCTGTTTTTATTCACTCTGGTGACAACTAACGTGTATGCGGAAGATGTCACTATTCGTTTTGATCGTAGCTGGGGATTACTGGTCGGTGACCAAATTCATGCAACGGTCAATTTACCTGTTGATAGCAGTCAACTTGAGGAACACTCTCTGCCTCAAGTTGATAAACGTTATGGACCTTGGGTTCAATTATTAAAGCGTGAGTCAGAAGGTTCTGTTATGTCATTGACGTTTCAGATCATTAACGTGCCTGCTCATACCCGCGATGTAAAAACACCTGAACTGGAATTGCGTACACAGGATGGGCAGTTTCTAACGATTCCTGCAGCGACAATCGAGTTGGGCTCGTTTCTACCCAATGCGGAAGGTAGCAAACATCAGCCGCGAGCCGATGCGGTGTTACCTGCACAGAGTCATCAGCAGCTGCTGACAAACTTGTGGATTGCCATCGCTGTCTTGCTGTTATCCATTCTGATCTGGCTGGCCTGGCACTTTGGTTTACGTCCTCGCCATCGTCTGCCTTTTGCAACGGCGGTGTTTGAGCTTAATAAGATGCGTTTTCTCGGTCGCAAAAATGCCGATGAAGCCAGTCGTCACTTACACCATGCATTTAATCGTTGTGCCGGACGTGTGCTTGTCAAAAATGATCTGCCACTTCTTTGGGCAGAATGTCCTTGGCTGGAACCCTTAGCTGCAGACATTGAAAGCTTTTATCAGCAATCGGCAAGTCACTTTTTTAGTCGCGAACCGATGGAACAAAAAAGTTTTTCAGAATCACTCGAGCTGGCTAAAAAATGTCGTGCTAAGGAGAAAATGGCATGATGCTAGCTGGCTTTGAATGGGGTCATGCATGGCTATTACTTTTACTGCCATTGGCATTATTACCCTGGTTCAATCATAACCTCGACAAAACGGTGGCGTGGGTGAATCTTGTGCCAGTTGACCCATTATCACGAGTCATCAATCTCACACTAAAAACACTGTCTTCACTAGCCATTGCCTGTCTGATTATTGCTCTGGCTGCACCAAGCCTGCCAGAACAAAAAAGGGAGCGTGTCGGTGAAGGGGCTGAGATTGTTCTGTTGTTGGATCGCAGCCGTAGTATGGATGATCCTTTTGCCGTTAAAACACAGGCGGCTTCGGTGAGTGTGGGGGGCGATAACTCCAAGCGTAATGTCGCCCGTGATTATTTAACCGAGTTTGTCAAAAATCGTCCGGATGATCGTTTTGGTTTTGTGTTTTTCAGTACCAAAGCTATCAATCTTTTACCGCTGACTTATGACAAAGAGGCTGTATTGGCAACCATTAATGCCAATGCCTTGGGTAAAGGTTTATCCGATACCAATATGGCCGAGGCGCTGCTCAGTAGTGCCAAGATGTTTGAAGGCCAGCCTTATCGTGGTTCGCGGATTGTTTTATTGGTGTCTGATGGTGGTCAGATATTAACGGATGAGGCAAAAGAGAAAATTGCCAAAATTTACCGTGAAATGAATCTGACTATCTACTGGATATATCTCAAGTCCAGACAGGAGATGACACTCGAAGCAAGTGATAATGACAACTTGTTATGGGTGGATATTCCGGAACGGAAATTACATACATTCTTTAAATCTATAGGTGTGCCATATCGTGCGTTCGAAGCCGGTTCTTTACAGAGCTTTGCTGACGCCTTAGCCGAAATCGACAGACGCCACTATCAAACTCTGATTGTGGAAGAAACACTGCCTCATGAACCCAAGGAAGATGTTTTTCTTTGGTTGGCGATGTTAGCAATGTTGTTACTGGCAAGTTCACATTTATATACATGGTGGGGAGTGAAAAAAGCCCATGAATAAAAAATTACAAACATTACGTTTTGTGCTGATTTTATTGATTATTTGTAGTGCTGCTTCGGCGAGTTATCTTGGCTTTAAATTGTGGCAGGAAATACAAATTGAACGATACATTGCTTCACCGTCCAGTAGTGAAGACGTACCTGATGATCCTCGTGCGCATTTTGCCAAAGCAGCTGACTTTGAAAAGCAGGAAAAACATGAGTTGGCACTGGATCAGTTAACCATTGCTTTAGGTGATGCACCGAAAGAACTAATGACGCTCGCCTATTACAATCGCGGCAATATCAACCTCCGTACAGCATTGGAAATGACTCAGGCAGATGCCCGTCAATTACCATTAATTGAATTGGCGAAGCAGGATTTCCGTAGTGCTCTGGCTATCAATCCTGATATGTGGGATGCCCGCTATAATCTGGAAGTGGCTTTACGGGCTGTACCTGAAGATCCGGATGTGAATCCTGATTTTGAGAAAAACATCATCAGCAGTCAGCGTTCTATTGAGAGTAAAGCGTTCAAGGTAGATCTTCCATGAGATTGAGTTACCAAAAACGTATTTTGCTGACCGCGATTATCATGGTGACAGCATTAATTTTAGTGATGGCGGCTTTATGGTTCCCACTGGTCAAGCGTGATGTCAAAATCATGGATGCTATTTTTGTCCTTGATATCACTGACAGTATGAACGTGAAAGACGCTGAAATTGATGGTGAAAAAGTCAGTCGCCTGGCTTGGGCCAAAGAGTTTACTCGCAGGACATTGTTAGAAATGCCATGTGGCGCTCATGCCGGGCTCGCCATTTTCAGTGAAGCAAGAAGTTTGATTCTGATGAACCCGGTAGAAGTGTGTTCTTCTTATCATGATCTGACCCAGATGTTGGAGCAAGTCGACCCCTATATGGCATGGGCACGTTCTAGTGAAGTGTCAAAAGCGGTCTATACCGCGATTCGTCAGGCCAAACAGATTGAACCAAAACCGACGATTGTCATGCTAACGGATGGTCATGAGTCACCGCCGATTAACCCGACCTTATTCCCTAAATTTGCTGGTACGCCAGGTGAAGTTCACGGGATTCTTGTTGGTGTGGGGGGAGATGAATTACTGCCTATACCTAAAACTAATGATAAGGGCGTGATTGAAGGTGTCTGGGGTGTGAATGAAGTCATGCATGAAGATGTTTATGCTTCCATGCGGGCAGATAAAGATGTGCAGGTGAATAAACCCAGAACTGAGCATTTATCATCACAGAAAAAATCACATTTAGCCACATTGGCGAATCGTGTCGGCTTTGCTTTTGTGTCTTCCCCTAATGATCCGGTTGATTTGGTAGACACTATTCGTGATGAGTCTAATACCCGTGAGCAAACCATTGATTACGATTTATATGCCTGGTTTTCCGGGGCAGCATTATTGCTAATTTTATTGGTATTTTTACCTTACAGGTGGTTTGTACGAATAGACGACTAACAGATAACGGAAATGAAAAAGTGTCTGACATGGATTGTCTTTGCTATCTGAGGATATCCATACCTGAGTGTATCGGAGTGCATAGTGTTTGAGCTGAGTTGGGCTCATCCCATTTTTTTCTACGGAATGCCATTGGCTTTGTTGCCGTGGCTTTCTCAAAACACAACAAAAAAAATAGCCTGGCAAGGTTTTATACCGAAAGACAACTTGTCAGGCATTCTTTTCATACTCAGCAAGTTAGCCACTTCTATCGTGATGATTTGTCTGCTTTTAACGCTGGCAGATCCGTATATTCCTGAACAGACCGTTGAGCGTAGCCGTCAGGGAGCCGAGTTTGTCATTTTATTAGACCGCAGCCGCAGCATGGACGACCAATTTGCCCGTCCGCCACGCAATACCTTACAACGCTATACCGGCGTTAAAAAAAGCAAACGCGAAGTATCGCGCGATTATTTGGCTGAATTTGTGAAACGCCGTCCGGATGATCGTTTTGGCTATGTATTTTTTAGCACCAAATCAACGGAAATATTGAAGCTCACCTATAACAAAGATGCTGTGCTGGCGACTATCAATGCCGGTGGGCTTGGGAGAGGATTATCTCAAACCGATATTTTTAAAGCACTGAGTCTGGCCGTGAATATGTATAAAGACCAACCTTACCGGGGTTCACGAAATATTCTGCTCATTTCCGATGGTGGCCAGATTTTATCGACGGAACAGAAACAGTATCTGCAGAAGGTTTTTAAGAAAATGCGCCTGAACTTATATTGGATTTATCTGCGTTCGATGCGAGGAATGACTTTGGAACCCAGCGATAATGACAGCCTGCTGTGGATTGATATGCCTGAGCGGAAATTGCATAAGACATTCAAAACTCTGGGCGTGCCTTATCAGGCTTTTGAAGCTGGTTCTTTAGATGAATTTGCACAAGCCATCGATGAAATTCATAAACAGCAATCACAACCATTGATTGTGGAAGAACGTGTGCCTAAACAGCATCATCATGATGTATTTTTATGGCTTGCCTTGCTGAGCTTGTTGCCACTTATGCTGAGTCGAGTTATCACCGTATGGGGCGTCAAAAGGGCTGCACATAAACACTAGCTAATATCGCATTTCTACGCTGGCTTTGTTATCTTGTAAGGCTTATTCAGCCGTCATATGGAAGGTTGATAAATCACCCTCTAACCAGCAGGAATCACAATGCTAGAAAGTCTGTCACCCGATCAACTTATTGGTTTATTAGTGATTGTTGGCTGTGTTTCTGCTGCACTGGCGTATTTGTTATTTGCCTTGCGTCATAGTCGTAAATTAACCGCCTTGCAATCGCAATTATACGAGTTACAACTCAGTCACAGCCGACATGAGCAACAGTTACAAACGGCGTTCTCGACCGAGTCACGCTTGACTGAGACAGTAGCTGAATATAAACAGCAGGTTCAGCAGTTAAATCAAAGTCTTGAGCAGACAAAACAACAGTTACATCAGGCAGAAAAACACTTTGAAACTGCTCAGGCTAATAACCAGTCTTTACAACAACAATTCACCGATAAAAAGACAGAGCTGCAGCAGCAGTTGGACGCTTTTCAAGAGTTACAACAAGCCTATCATTCACTGTCCAATCAACATACCGAGTTAAAAACGACACTCGAGAGAAGGGAAGAGCATTTCAAAGAACAAATGGCGCAATTGGCTGAAACCAAACAGGCCATGACCAAAGAATTTGAGAATCTTGCCAACAAGATTTTTGAAGAAAAAGGCAAAACATTTACCGATACCAGCAAGTCCAGTATTGATGTATTACTGAAACCGTTTCGTGAGCAAATTGAAGGGTTTCAAAAACGTATCAACGAAGTCCATGACGCCTCGATTAAAGGCAATACCAATCTGAATGCCGAGATCAAAAAGGTATTGGATATCGGCCTGAAAATGAGTGAAGACGCGCACAACCTGACTTCTGCGTTAAAAGGTGACTCCCAGCAACGCGGTGCCTGGGGTGAAGCACAACTCAGACGTACACTGGAAATGAGTGGCCTGATTGAAGATGCCCATTTTGAAGTGCAGACGGCATTTAAAGATAACGAAGGTAAACAGAAACAAACCGACTATCTGATTAAACTGCCTGACAATAAACACATCATTATTGATAGCAAAGTGTCCTTGAATGCCTATGACCGGGCTGTGTCAGCAGAAACACCAGAGGCCTACACGGTGGCGATGGCTGACCATGTCAGAGCGGTGCGTAAGCATATTGATGATTTGGCTTCAAAGGATTACACCAATGTGGTCGGCATGCGTAGTCCCAGCTTTGTATTGATGTTTATGCCGATTGAACCGGCCTATATCGAGGCATTAAAAAATAACAAAGATCTGTTTGAGTATGGCTATAAAAAAGGCATTGTTCTGGTGTCTCACACCACATTGATACCGATTCTTAGAACGGTATCGAATCTGTGGATGATGGAGCGAAGTAATGCTGAAGCACGCGAAATCAGTGAAAAAGCAGGTGATATTTATAATCAGGTTGCGATTGTTGCCGAGCGTTTGCAAAAACTAGGTAATACCTTGGGCACTGTCAGTAATCAATATAATCAGGTCATCAAAGGTGTCGCGGGCAAACAAGGGCTTTATGGCAAAGTCGATCGTTTTGGTCAGTTGTCGACGAAGGTCAGTAAATCGTTGCCACAATTAGAAACGATTGAACGTGATTATGAGACTGAACCGCTGACTATGATTGTTGAAGCCATAGAGGAAGATGATGAGGCTCAGTTATTGCCTCACAGTGAACAGCAAACATCAGCCAATGAATAAAATCGACGTGATTGATAATAATGAAGTCTGGCTGGATATTTCACTGACACAGCAACATTGCTGGCTGCGCCAGGCTGATGATGTTTTGTTTGATGCACCAGTGTCTACAGCGCTTAATGGGCCTGGTGAGCAGAATGGTAGCGGTTGTACACCACGAGGCTGGCATAAAATTCGTGCAAAAATTGGCAATAATCAGCCCATCAATAGCGTTTTTGTTGGACGCCGCCCCACCGCAGAGATTTTTAATGATGCACTAAAAGCGCAATTTCCCAATCGTGACTGGATTCTGACCCGAATTCTTTGGCTTAGCGGGCTGGAAGTCGGCAAAAACCGACTGGGAAATGTTGATACAATGCGCCGATATATTTATATCCATGGTTGTCCTGATGAACTGCCTATGGGGGAAGCGCTCTCTCATGGTTGTGTGCGTATGCGTAATCAGGATGTAGTGACGTTGTTTGATCGGGTAGATGCCGGTCTTAAAGTCTGGATTCACGAATAAGGTTAAATCACTATGGCATTAGGCTCATTGATGGTCGATTTGCTCGCTACCGAGCTGAGCGAGACAGAAAAAGAGATTCTCAAACATCCCTTGGTCGGTGGGGTGATTTTATTCAGTCGTAATTTCGAGTCGGTAGAGCAAATTACCCGTTTATGTGACGAGATTCATCAATTGAGGCAGCCGCATCTGTTGATTTCTGTGGATCACGAAGGTGGCCGAGTACAACGGTTTAGAAAAGGCTTCAGTCGTTTACCTCCGGTAGCAGCGATTGGTAAGGAATATCATCAGCATCCAAAATTAACGTTGGAAAGAGCAGAAGAAAGCGGTTGGTTAATGGCGGCGGAATTAAGAGCCGTCGGTGTCGATTTTAGCTTCGCGCCAGTATTGGACTTAGATTATGGTGTCAGTCAGGTGATTGGTGATCGCTCATTTCATCGCGACCCGTTAGCTGTTACAGACATCGCTCGTGCTTATATTCAGGGCATGAAACGGGCATGGATGTCAGCAGTAGGAAAACATTTTCCAGGCCATGGCGCAGTAGAAGTTGACTCACATTTGGGGTTACCTGTGGATAGCCGTCATCTGGAAGATATGCTTCAAGCCGATATGTTGCCGTTCACGCGTTTGTGCCAGACAGAGCTGGCGGGCATTATGCCAGCCCATATTGTTTACGAAAATAATGACAAACTACCGGCTTGTTTTTCACCGTTTTGGTTACAGGAAATGTTGCGCGGTAAGCTGCAATTTCAAGGTGCCATTTTGAGCGATGATCTGAGCATGGAAGGGGCGGCTATTATGGGCGGCCCACTAGAGCGTGCTGAAGCCGCTTTATCTGCCGGCTGTGACATGGTGCTGGTATGTAATAACCCAGGCAGTGTCGAGCAGGTGATTGACGGTTTAAAAGTCAGTACCGATCCTTTGAGAAATGCACGTTTGATGCGATTGCATGGTCGACACGCTACACCGCGTCATGAGTTACAACAAAGTGCTGAATGGAAACAAGCGGTTCAAACAGTCATGGATTACGCGCCTGACCCAGAGATGGAGTTAAATCTCACATGACAACGAGGTTACTGTTTTTCTTTTTGATGATATTAAGCTTGTCAGTGCAAGCGGGCGGGGGAATCAATCCTGCGGCTATTGTTGGGATGCAGAGTGCAAGCACTCAGGAAAAAGCAGTCGAGCCCCCAGTTGAAAAACTGAATCTGACACAGCCCAGAATCACGGTAAAACACTTTATCAAAGCAATGGATAAGGTGGCCAATGGTGATAATAGTGCCATTGAACAAGCTGTTTCGACATTTGATTTATCTGCTGTTAGTCCCCTGATACGAACAGAGCGCGGCCGCGAAACTGCCCGGTTGTTGTATACGATTATGCAAATCGCCAAGATGCCGAAACTCAGTGAGATTCCACAAAATCCTAAAACAAAACAATACACTTACTTACGAACCGATAGCGGTGATATTGTGTTACAGGCTGATGAGCAAGGTGACTGGTTATTTAGCTCAGAATCAGTTGAAGCCATTCCTGATATTTTCAATGAACTGAGTGATAACAAAGAACTGGTTAAAAAGTCTGCAGAAAAAGTGTCATTGCCTATCAGCGTCAGATTACGATCAGACATACCCGAATTTTTGAAATCTGGATTTTTATTAGAATACTGGCAATGGGTAGGTTTATTTCTGATTATTGTTATCGGTTCAATCGCCGATAAAACATTCGCCTTTTTATTAAAACTCCATATCAAACGTCGCAAACATAATCATGCTCTGTATACCGAACTAGATGATGATGTGCTTCGTCCATTAGGTTTAATGGCGATGGCTTTGATGTGGTGGTCAGGTCTGAATTTACTGGGTTTACCCGATACGGCGTTGCTGATTTTGCTGGTAGTGGTGAAGTTATTGGTTTCTATCTCAGGCATTTGGAGTGCTTTCCGCCTGGTCGATATTTTCAATGCTTATTGGACCGCCCGAGTCAGTAAAACCCAGACTAAATACGATGACTTATTAGTGCCCATGATCACTAAGAGCATGAAGGTGTTTGTGGTGGTGATGGGAATCGTCTTTGCCGCCGATAATCTGAATATTGACGTCACCAGTTTATTAGCGGGGCTTGGTCTCGGTGGTTTAGCTTTTGCCTTAGCCGCTAAAGATTTATTGGGTAATTTCTTTGGTTCACTCACCGTGTTGATGGATCGTCCTTTTCATATTGGTGACTGGGTCGTCATTGGTGATATTGAAGGTATGGTGGAAGAGGTCGGCTTTCGTAGTACACGCATCCGCACGTTTTATAACTCTCTAGTCACCATGCCTAATTCCATTTTAACGACCACCAAGATTGATAATATGGGCGCGCGTCGCTATCGTCGTATGCTGACAAAACTGGCTGTGACTTACGATACGCCGCCAGAAAAAATCGAAGGTTTTTGTGAAGGTATCCGCCGTATTATTCAGTTACATCCCTATATGCGAAAAGATCTGTATCAGGTTTATTTCAATGATTATGGTGCGGATTCACTAGATATTTTGTTATATGTGTTCTGGGCTACCCCGGACTGGAATACAGAGCTACGGGAGCGCCATCGCTTTCTATTAGATGTACTCAGGTTGGCGCGCCAGATGGAAATTGAGTTTGCTTTCCCGACCCAGACACTTTATCTCAAACGGGGTCAAAATGGTGTACCCAAAGCGTCACCTTATTCCCCAGCAATGAGTCAGGAAGAGGCCTTTGCCAAAGGCCATGCAGAAGCTGAGTCTATTGTCAGTCAGACGCTAGGCGATAGAATCCCTGGTCCAGTTGAGTTCCCTCGCTAAATTAATTACAGAAAATAGGTTTAATACATTAATGCCAAAATCGTTTGTCCATCTTCATTTGCATACTGACTACTCGTTAGTTGATGGTTTAGTCAGAGTCAAACCCTTGGTCAAGCATGTGGCCGATGCAGGTATGCCTGCTATAGCGATCACCGATCATCATAATTTATTCGCGGCAGTGAAATTATTTAATGCCGCCATGCAAGCTGGTGTGAAACCGATATTAGGTGCTGATCTGCGTTTGCGTGATCCCAATGATGCAAAACAAAGTACACGTTTTGTGTTGTTATGTATGAATCTGGAAGGGTTTCATAATCTGTCACGCCTGTTATCAAAAGCCTATATGGAAGGTCAGCATCTGGGGGTTCCGATGCTGGAAGCTGACTGGTTGCAGGACCAAACTGATGGACTGATTTGTTTGTCGGGCGGTCGTGAAGGTATTTTGGGTAAAGCCTTACTGAATCATCAAAAAGATGAGATTGAGCAGCAATTAGCCTTCTGGCAGCCATTATTTCCTGATCGTTTATATATGGAGCTTATCCGCACCGGACGGGAAGATGAGGAACGGTTTATCCGTGCAGCTATCACTCTAGCGGCTGAAAAAGACTTGCCAGTGGTCGCGACCAACGATGTACGCTTTTTAACGCCGGATCAATTCGAAGCACATGAGGCCAAAGTGTGTATTCATGAAGGTCGGCAACTGGATGATCCGCGTCGGCCACGTAATTACTCTGAACATCAATATCTGCGAAGCGCTGAAGAAATGACCGCCTTGTTTAAGGATATTCCGGAAGCGATAGAAAACACCGTTGAAATTGCTAAACGCTGTAATCTGCAACTCACATTGGGTGAACATTATCTGCCTGACTTCCCGGTACCGGAAGGCATGACCATTGAACAGTTCTTTAGTGAAGAGTCTTTCAAAGGTCTGGCTGAACGCTTAGAAGTCTTGTTTCCTGATGAAGCAGACAGAGAAGCGAATAAACCCCGTTATGAAGAACGATTACAGATTGAGCTGGATGTGATCAACCAAATGGGTTTCCCTGGTTACTTCCTGATCGTTGCTGACTTCATTCAGTGGGCCAAAAATAATGATGTTCCCGTTGGCCCTGGACGGGGGTCGGGTGCAGGTTCATTGGTGGCTTATGCCTTAAAAATTACCGATCTTGATCCCTTGCAGTATGACTTGCTGTTTGAACGTTTCCTTAACCCTGAACGTGTTTCCTTACCTGACTTTGACGTCGACTTTTGTATGGATGGTCGTGACCGGGTTATTGAATATGTATCACAACATTATGGTCGTGATCACGTATCACAGATCATCACTTTCGGGACCATGGCCGCCAAAGCGGTACTGCGTGACGTGGGACGTGTATTAGGTCATCCCTATGGCTTTGTGGATCAGTTAGCGAAATTGGTCCCGTTTGAATTAAAAATGACGCTGAGCAAAGCAATGGAGCAGGAGCCATTGCTGAAAGAGCGTTATGACAATGAGGAAGAAGTTAAAACCCTGATTGATCTGGCCTTACAGCTGGAAGGGCTAACAAGAAATGTCGGCAAACATGCCGGTGGTGTGGTCATCGCCCCGAAAGTATTAACGGAATACACGCCCATTTATAGTGAGCACAACGGGGCGGGGCTGGTTTCTCAGTTTGATAAAGATGATGTGGAAAGTGTCGGGCTGGTGAAGTTTGACTTCCTGGGGCTGAAAACACTGACGGTTATTGACTGGGCGATGAAAAATGTTCGCAGCCTGTTACCTAAAGAAGAAGCCGATAAAATCGATATTGCCAACTTACCGTTGGATGATAAACCGACCTATGCCTTATTAAAACGCTGTGAAACCACAGCGGTATTCCAGCTTGAATCGCGCGGTATGAAAGAGCTGGTCAAACGTCTGCAGCCAGATACCTTTGAGGATATCGTGGCGCTGGTGGCTTTATTCCGTCCAGGTCCATTGCAATCAGGCATGGTGGATGACTTTGTTAACCGTAAACATGGTCGGGCAAAAGTCGATTATCCGCACCCTGATCTTGAACCTGTATTGAAGCCGACCTACGGGGTTATTGTTTACCAGGAACAGGTTATGCAGATCGCTCAGATTCTGGCGAACTACAGCCTGGGCGGCGCCGATATGTTGCGTCGAGCCATGGGTAAGAAAAAACCGGAAGAAATGGCCAAGCAACGGTTGTTGTTCCTGGAAGGCGCAGCTAAACGTGGCATTGAAGAAAAAGAAGCTGGTCCTATTTTCGATCTGATGGAAAAATTCGCGGAGTACGGTTTTAATAAATCCCACTCAGCAGCCTATGCCTTAGTGGCCTATCAGACGGCGTGGCTAAAAGCGCATTATCCAGCGGCGTTTATGGCGGCCGTGTTATCAGCGGATATGGATAATACCGATAAAGTCGTTGGCCTGATTGATGAATGTCGCGATATGAAACTGAAGGTGTTACCACCAGATGTCAATCACAGCAAAATCAAGTTTACCGTTGAAGATGAAAGAACGATTCGCTATGGCTTAGGCGCGATAAAAGGGGTGGGGGAGTCAGCCCTGGCTGGTATTGTGTCTGAGCGTGAACAAGGCGATGCTTTTAGTTCGCTGTATGATTTCTGCCGCCGGGTCGATATGCGTAAGATTAATCGACGCGTGATGGAGTCACTGGTGAAAGCGGGTGCGATGGATTCATTAGGTGGTCATCGTGCCAGTATTGAAGCCAGCCTCACCAAAGCCATGCAGATTGCCGATCAACATCGTCGCAATAAAGATAGTGGTCAGAATGATTTATTTGGTCTCAGTCCGGAAGTTGGCAACGGTCAGGATGAGCCTCTGGAACCGGCAGCGGAATGGGCGGAAGAGCATTTATTACAGGCTGAAAAAGACACTTTAGGTTTATATTTAAGTGGTCATCCGATTGATCGTTATCAGCAAGAATTGGCTGAATTTATTCCTAAACGTATTAATGAACTGGATGCACCTGAGTCAAAAGGTTACCAGCGTAATGAGAAGCCTGTGTTAACCGCTGGATTGGTGGTGGCGATTCGCACCATGAAGTCAAAAAATGGTGGCCGTATGGCCTTCATCACGCTCGATGATCAGAGTGGTCGTCTGGAAGTGCGTGTGTTTGCTGATGTCTATGACCAATATCAGAGCTTTATTCAGCCAGATAAATTGGTGGTGATTCAAGGCAAAATCGGCCAGGATAATTTTACCGGTGGCTTGGCGGCGACCGCAGAAAAAGTATTTGACATCACGGGTGCACGCGAAGCATTTGGTCATTCCTTGCAGATTAATATCGATAATAAAGAGATGGCCAGCCAATGGGTAGAGCAAATAAAAAATATGCTCACGCCGTTCAAAGGCGGCGCTTTATCACTGGAATTGTTATATCAGAATGAACAGGCGAGTACCGTGATTATGTTAGGTGATGACTGGCAGGTTACCCCGAGTGATACATTGATGAGTCAGTTAGCTATGTTGCCGGAAAGTCAAAAAGTCACGATCAGATACCGTGCCACGGTGGCAAACTGAACGCGTATAAAGCGTGACAGGCATAATAGTATGGAAACTCGCATTGTTGTACGATAAACACACTATCTGAGCATTGTTGCAAGAGGACTCGCAAAGTGGATATGACACCTTATTTCAGACTGATGGCAGACAAGGATGCCTCAGATATGTTTTTCTGTACGGGCACTGAACCCCATATCAAAATTCAGGGCGTTATCAGACCGGTCGGCACCCAGAAATTAGCCCCGGGTGATGTGAAAGAAATGGCTTATTCGATGATGACGGATGAGCAAGCAAAAGAGTTTGAAAACACGCTTGAGATGAACTTCGCGGTGCCGCTTAAAGGTGTGGGGCGTTTCCGGGTGAATATTTTCCGTCAACGTGGTGAATGTTCGATTGTCATTCGCTATATCAGAACGACGATCCCCACCTTTGAACAAATTGGCCTGCCTGATGTGCTCGGTGATGTGGTCATGGAGAAACGCGGACTGATTCTGGTGGTGGGGGCAACTGGCTCCGGTAAATCAACGACCTTGGCATCAATGATCGGTCATCGTAACCGTAATTCCAGTTCGCATATTCTTACCATTGAAGATCCGCTGGAGTTTGTGCACAAACACGAACGTTCAATTGTGCAACAGCGTGAAGTGGGTATCGATACCTTATCTTACGAAAATGCCCTAAAGAATGCCTTACGTGAAGCACCTGACGTGATTCTTATCGGTGAAATCCGTGATATGGAAACGATGAAACACGCGATTAATTACGCTGAAACCGGTCATTTATGTTTAGCGACACTGCATGCCAATAACGCGAATCAGGCGCTGGACAGGATTATTAACTTTTTCCCTGAAATTTTGCACCGTCAGTTACTGATGGATTTATCTTTGAACTTACGTGCCATTATTTCTCAACGCTTATTACCCACGAAAGACGCGGGTCGTGTGCCGGCAGTCGAAGTAATGATCAACTCGCCTTATATCTCCGATTTGATTAATAAAGGAGAAATTGGCAGTATCAAAGATGCCATGCGTGATAGTAATGAAAAAGGCACCATCACATTTGATCAGGCGCTGCTTGGCCTGTATCGCAGTGGTAAGATCACAGAAGAAGACGCATTGATGAATGCTGATTCACGTAACGATTTGAGCCTGGCCATTCGTCTTGGTGATGACAGTGCCGGGTCAGACGCACCAGATGAATTAATTCTCAGCTAAGTGTATTACTGGCTTAATGTGTATAATTCACCCATTTTTGAATATCTAAGGTAATCCTGATGCAGTTAAATTTCCTTGACTACGAACAACCCATCGCTGAGCTGGAAGCGAAAATTGATGAGTTGCGTTATATGAGTAATGACAGTGATTTAAACATCACTGAAGAGATTCAAAAGTTAAAGGAAAAAAGTGAAAGTCTGACAAAATCGATTTTCGCCTCATTAACGCCCTGGCAAATCACCCAAATGGCGCGTCATCCTCAGCGTCCATACACCCTTGATTACATTAAATTATTACTGACTGACTTCGAAGAGTTACATGGCGATCGCACTTATGCCGATGATGCTGCTCTGGTAACAGGTATTGGCCGTTTGAATGGTCGCCCGGTAGTGGCTATCGGTCATCAAAAAGGCCGTGATACTAAAGAAAAAGTCGCCAGAAACTTCGGCATGCCACGACCAGAAGGTTATCGTAAAGCATTACGTGTGATGAAAATGGCGGAACGTTTTGGCATGCCTGTGATCACCTTTATTGATACGCCTGGTGCATACCCTGGCATCGGTGCAGAAGAACGTGGTCAAAGTGAAGCGATTGCCCGTAATCTGTTTGAAATGGCGCAATTAAAAACGCCGATTATCAGCACGGTTATCGGTGAGGGTGGTTCTGGTGGTGCCCTTGCAGTAGGCGTGGCTGATCATCTCATGATGCTTGAATATGGTATTTACTCAGTGATTTCACCAGAAGGCTGTGCTTCTATTTTGTGGAAAAGTGCAGAAAAAGCCTCGGATGCAGCGGCCACATTAGGTGTGACCTCATCACGATTGAAAGAACTGAAATTAATCGATGAAGTGGTTGCTGAACCTTTAGGTGGCGCGCATCGCAATGTTCCTGAGATGGCAAAACGTGTCAAACAGGCTATTGAAAACAAACTGAAAGAATTAGAGAAAATCCCCACAGATAAATTAATCAAACGCCGTCAGGAAAAACTACTGAATTACGGCGCTTTTGAGGGATAAATAACGGGGTGGCATTAAATCCCCAGAAAATCATCACTGACATTACAACACTGGCGGCAGGACGTTCTGTTTGTCTTGCCTATAGTGGTGGTGTTGACTCTCACGTCTTGTTACACCTGCTAGCAACAACACACCATCCACAGCTCGCTCAGGTTCGAGCAGTACATATCAATCACGGTTTAAATAAAGCAGCAGCGCAGTGGGCTCAACACTGCGCTGAGGTTGCCAACAAGCTTGATATACCATTTAAAAATATTGATGTCGATGTTCAGGACATCGATGAATTAGGGATGGAAGCGGCAGCAAGAAAAGCCCGCTATCAGGCTTTGAGTAATGAATTGTTGCCTGATGAAGTGTTGGTGACGGCACAGCATCAGCATGATCAGGCCGAAACACTTTTGTTACAGCTATTTCGTGGTGCCGGCCCATTAGGACTTTCTGCTATGTGGCAGGAAAGTCAGTCGCATGGTATGACCATTATCCGACCACTGTTGGATGTGTCTAAACACGAGATTGTTCATTACGCTAAACTTCATCAGCTTGACTGGATTGATGATCCCAGTAATCAGGACACTGAGATTAATCGCAATTATTTGCGGCAAAACCTCTGGCCTTTATTACAGGAACGCTGGCCCTCGCTGGAAAAAACAATTGCTCGTAGTGCTGCGCATTGTCAGGAGACTAGCCTGTTATTAGCACAATTGGCGGAACAGGACAGAGCACAGTGTCAGTTGCAAGAAGATGGACATTTGTCTATCGCTGCTGTGAAGCAACTGCCTGTAGAGCGACAACGGAACCTGTTGCGATTTATGATTGAAACAGCAGGTTATGAGTTGCCGTCTACCGCGATTTTACAGCGCATTGTTGAGGATGTGATCAGTGCCGCTGAAGATAAAACGCCGATAGTTTGCTGGGCCAATGTTGAAGTCAGGCGTTATCGCGATGATTTATATCTTCAGACATCGACACATTCAGAACCTCCACAAGCAGAAGTCACTTTCACTGGTCCTGCTGAACTTGTTTTGTCCAACGGCTGCACGCTCAAATGGCAGCTCACTTCTGGTGATGGCTTGAAAACATCGGTACTTAATGGCGATATAATCATGCGTTATCGTCAGGGTGGGGAAAAGATCCGGCTCAGGGGACATTCGCAACATAAATCATTAAAACAGCTTTTTCAGGAGTGGTCTGTTCCCCCCTGGAAGCGGTCAATTATTCCGCTGTTTTTTGTTGGAACCGAGTTAGTCGCTGTCGTTGGCTATGGTTATGCCGAACATTATGCAGCCGAGACTGGCGAAAAAGGCTGGCTGCCTTATCTGACAGGTGATTTTCGACCAGATTTAGATTGAGCGAGAAGGGCAATTCTGATAATTTATACGCTATTTTGAGCGCAGCCATTCTGGCCGCGTCGTTTTTTATTGAACTCTCCATATTATGACTAAATTTATTTTCGTCACTGGTGGTGTTGTGTCTTCCCTGGGTAAGGGGATTGCCGCGGCGTCACTGGCTGCTATTCTTGAAGCTCGTGGACTGAAAGTCACGTTGGTAAAACTTGACCCATACATCAACGTTGATCCCGGCACGATGAGCCCGCTTCAGCACGGTGAGGTTTTTGTCACAGAAGACGGTGCAGAAACTGATCTTGATCTCGGTCACTATGAGCGTTTTATTGATGCGGATATGACCCGCAGCAATAACTACACGACCGGACAGATTTATGAGAACGTGATTCGTAAAGAACGTCGTGGCGAGTATTTAGGTAATACCGTTCAGGTTATCCCGCACATTACAGATGAAATTAAACGCTGTATTTTTGAAGGTGCCGGTGATGCCGATGTCGCTTTGATTGAAATTGGTGGTACGGTCGGTGATATTGAATCCTTGCCGTTCCTTGAAACTATTCGTCAGATGGGGTCTGAGTTAGGCCGTGAACGTGCACTTTTCTTACATTTGACGCTGGTGCCGTATATCGCTTCTGCGGGTGAAATCAAAACCAAACCTACTCAGCATTCTGTTAAAGAGCTCAGAACCATTGGTATTCAGCCTGATGTGCTGGTATGCCGTATGGATCGTCCTCTGCCGGAATCTGAACGTAAGAAAATCGCTTTATTCACCAATGTGACCGTTAATAATGTTGTGTCATGTGTCGATGTCGACAGCATCTATAAAATTCCAATGGAATTACACCGCCAGGGCTTAGATGACATCGTCGTCAAGCAATTAGGCTTAGATGCCAAACCGGCTGACTTAAGCCAATGGCAACAGGTTTATAACAACCTGACGAAGCCGGAAGGTGAAGTCAATATTGCTATGGTCGGTAAGTATATGGAACTGACAGAAGCTTATAAATCACTGTCTGAATCATTGATACATGCGGGTATTCACACCAGAACCAAAGTCAACGTGCATTATGTTGATTCTGAGCTGATTGAACAGCAAGGACCAGACTGTATCAAAGATATGGATGCGATTCTGGTGCCAGGTGGCTTCGGTGAACGCGGTGTTGAAGGCATGATCCAAACTGCCCAGTTTGCCCGCGAAAATAATGTTCCGTATCTGGGCATTTGTTTAGGTATGCAGGTTGCTGTGATTGAGTACGCTCGTCATAAAGCCGGTATGCCTGAAGCCTACAGTACAGAGTTTGACTTAAATACTGTTGATCCTGTTATCGGCTTGATTACGGAATGGCAAAAAGAAGACGGTAGTGTAGAACAGCGTGATCACGATTCTGATCTTGGCGGCACCATGCGTTTAGGTGGTTATCCCTGTGTATTGAAACCAGGCAGTCTGGCCCAGAAAATTTATGGTGAGCAAGAAATTGTCGAACGTCATCGTCACCGCTACGAGTTCAACAGCAACTATAAAGAGAAACTTGAGCAAGCAGGTTTAGTTTTCTCTGGCATGTCGAAGGATGAAACGCTGGCTGAAATGATTGAGATCCCAGAACATCAATGGTTTGTTGCCTGCCAGTTCCATCCAGAATTTACATCGACACCGCGTCATGGCCACCCTTTATTTGAAGGGTTTATTAATGCGGCCAAAGCTAACAAAAAAAATAGAGGGTAACACCATGCAGTTATGTGGTCATGAAGTGGGCGGTAGACAGCCTTTATTTTTAATCGCGGGCACCTGCGTCATTGAAAGTGAACAAATGACCATGGATGTGGCAGGTCAGTTGAAAGAAATCACTGACAAGCTGGGCATTCCGTTCATTTATAAATCGTCTTTCGATAAAGCCAATCGTACCTCGACAAAGAGTTATCGTGGACCGGGTCTGGAAGCAGGCTTAGCGATTCTGGAAAAAGTGAAAAAAGAATTTAATCTGCCAGTGCTGACAGATGTGCATGAAGACACGCCGTTAGCCGAAGTCGCCAGTGTCGTGGATGTGTTACAGACGCCAGCGTTCTTATGCCGTCAGACGAACTTCATCGTCAATGTGGCCAGTCAAGGCTTGCCGGTCAATATCAAAAAAGGCCAGTTTTTAGCGCCCTGGGATATGCAACACGTCGCAGACAAAGCCAAGTCGACCGGTAACCAACAAATTATGTTGTGTGAACGTGGCACATCCTTTGGTTATAACACCTTAATTTCTGATATGCGTGGTCTACCTACCATGCGAAATATGGATTGTCCGGTGGTTTATGATGCGACACATTCTGTTCAGCAACCCGGTGGACAAGGTGGAGCCTCAGGCGGCCAACGTGAGTTTGTACCCGTATTGGCACGTGCTGCGGTAGCCACGGGTATTGCCGGTGTGTTTATGGAAACGCATCCAGAACCTGAAAAAGCCTTAAGTGATGGGCCTAATTCCTGGCCATTACATAAAATGACAGCATTGTTAGAAATGCTGCAAGCAATAGATGCAACAGTAAAACAACAAGACTTTATCGAAGATGAGCTGTTAGCTCGTCGATAACAGTCGATATCAAAAAAACATTACGGGAGCAGAGCATTGAGCAAAATCATTGATGTAAAAGCAAGAGAAATCATCGATTCACGTGGTAACCCAACGGTCGAAGCTGACGTTATTCTGGAAAACGGTGCGTTTGGACGTGCAGCCGTACCGTCAGGTGCCTCAACTGGTGAGCGTGAAGCAGTTGAATTGCGTGATGGTGATAAAGGCCGTTACTTGGGTAAAGGCGTTCTTAAAGCGGTTGAAGCGGTTAACGGCGAATTAAGAGAAGCGGTGTTGGGGATGGATGCTCATGACCAACGTGCTTTAGACAATAAATTGATTGCAACTGACGGTACGGAAAACAAGAGCCGTTTAGGTGCCAATGCGTTATTAGCTATTTCTATGGCGACAGCGCGAGCAGCCGCTGCTGATTCAAAGAAAACGCTGTACAAATACCTGTCAACTGAAGAAAAAGCAGTGATGCCAGTACCGATGATGAATATCATTAATGGTGGTTCACATGCGGATAACAGCGTTGATTTACAAGAGTTTATGATTATGCCTGTCGGTGCATCAAGCCTGACAGAAGCCGTGCGTTATGGTGCTGAAGTATTCCATGAATTGAAAAAAGTGCTGCATAGCCGTGGTCTGAATACAGCGGTGGGTGATGAAGGTGGTTTTGCACCGGATCTACCGTCTAATGAGTCAGCGATCGAAGTCATTCTGGAAGCGATCAAAAATGCCGGTTATGAAGCTGGTAAAGACATTATGCTGGCACTGGATGCTGCGAGTTCAGAATTCTACAAAGATGGCATGTATGTGCTGGCTTCTGAAAACCGCTCATTAACGTCAGCAGAGTTTGCTGACTTACTGGCTGACTGGGCAAACAAATACCCTATCATCAGTATCGAAGATGGTATGGATGAAAACGATTGGGAAGGCTGGAAATTGTTGACTGACAAAATCGGTGACAAAGTACAGTTGGTCGGTGATGACTTGTTTGTGACTAACCCGAAAATCCTGCAACAAGGTATTGATAAAGGCGTTGCCAACTCGATTCTTATCAAAGTAAATCAAATTGGTACTTTATCTGAAACACTGGATGCGATTAACTTAGCGAAAGCCAATGGTTACACGGCTGTTGTTTCTCATCGTAGTGGTGAAACTGAAGACACGACGATTGCTGACTTAGCGGTAGCGACAAATGCTGGCCAAATCAAAACTGGCTCATTATCACGCTCTGACCGTGTAGCAAAATATAATCAACTAATTCGCATCGAAGCTGAATTAGGTGATGCCGCCAGTTACCCTGGGATGAAGGCGTTTAACGTCCAACAAGCCTAGGTCTTATGTCTAAACCCGTCATGATTTTGTTAGCCGCAATTTTGGTATTACTTCAATACCGATTGTGGCTCAGTCATGACGGGCTTCCTTCTTTATTACGCCTTCACCAAGCTGTAGAAAAGCAACGTCTTGATAACACTGAGTTAAAAGAACGTAATCAAGTGTTAGCTGCTGAGGTGCAAGATCTGAAAAGTGGTCTTGATGCCTTGGAAGAAAGAGCGCGTAGCGAACTCGGTATGGTGAAACCTGGCGAAACCTTTTTCCAGATTATTGATAAACCAGATGAGCAGTAAACAGGCTGTTTGGGCTGTAGTGCCTGCTGCCGGTATTGGTAGTCGAATGCAGGCTGAGATACCAAAGCAATATTTATTGATCGATGATAAGCCTGTTTTACAGTTAACGCTTGAGAGATTGGCTTCACACCCAGCCATTGAAGGGATTGTGATTGCATTAGCAGAAAATGATCAATGGTGGCCGTCTTTATCACTGTCTTTATCCTGTGAATTATTAATCGCTAAAGGCGGTAAAGATCGCTCAGATTCCGTGTCTAATGCTTTAAAACTATTACAGCAGCACATTGAGCATAACCCATGGGTATTAGTGCATGATGCAGCCAGACCCTGTCTGCGACATGCTGATATTGATGCCATGTTAGATACACTTGCGGATGATGCCGTCGGGGGGATTCTCGGGATTCCCGTCTCCGATACCGTTAAACGTGTGGATGACAATAATATGATCCAGGAAACCGTTTGCCGCCAGGGTTTATGGCGAGCTGCCACGCCGCAGATGTTTCGCTTGGCACCGCTTTCTGAGGCATTAATCTCAGCGGCAGAAAAGTCATTAGCTGTGACGGATGAAGCCAGCGCGATAGAGTTAGCTGGTTATCAGCCGCGCATGGTGGAAGGGCACAGCGACAATATCAAAATCACCGTACCGCAGGACTTAGCGCTTGCAGCACTTTATTTACGTCAACAGGCTGGAGGCAATTAATGCGTATAGGGCATGGCTATGATGTTCATCGCTTTATTGAGGATGCACCATTAATCATCGGTGGGGTCACCATTCCACATACACATGGTCTTGAAGCGCATTCAGATGGTGATGTGCTTATTCATGCGATCTGTGATGCCTTGTTAGGTGCTGCTGGCCTGTGGGATATTGGTCATCATTTTCCTGACAATGATGACGCATTTAAAGGAATAGATAGCCGTGTACTTTTACGGCGAGTGATCAGTGATCTTTCAGAACGCGGCTGGTGTGTTGGTAATGTGGATGCCACGATTGTTGCTCAGGCACCCAAGATGGCGCCTTTTATTCCACAAATGCGAGCGTTACTGGCTGTAGACATGGAAGTAGATGTCACGGCGATTAATATCAAAGCAACCACGACCGAAAAATTAGGCTTTGCTGGTCGAAAAGAAGGTATTGCCACGCATGCAGTTGCCTTGATTAGACAAGCGGACTAATGACATTGTCAGCATTTGATTTTGAGTCATTAGCCCGAGTTAATCCGGCCGCCTTGAGTCACCGTTGCCGTATTCGCCAAACGCCGGAAGATTTTAAGGTGGAAGAAAAACTGCCTTTCGAACCGGCTGGGTCTGGTCCACATGTGATGTTACAGATCACCAAAACGGATACCAATACCGATTGGCTGGCGAAAGAGCTGGCACAATTTGCAGGTGTCGATGAGGTGGCCATTGGTTATGCAGGACTAAAAGATCGCCATGCGGTGACGACACAGTGGTTTAGTGTGAATACCGAGGGTGTGGCTGAACCTGATTGGTCTGCCTTTGAGTCGGATCTGATAAAAATTAACCTTATTACACGCCATAATAAGAAGTTAAAACGAGGCGCTTTGTCTGGCAATAGCTTTAAGCTAAATCTTGAAGTACTTGATGGCGACAGAGATAGCTGGGAATCGGCACTCAGTCAGATACAAAAGCAAGGCGTACCTAATTATTTTGGTGAACAGCGCTTTGGTTATCAGATGGGCAATTTACATGGTGTTGAGCAGTGGTTTGAGCAGGGTAGAAAACCTAAAAGCCGTAATAAAAAAAGTCTGTATCTTTCTGCTGCACGGTCATGGTTGTTTAATCTTGTTGTCAGCGAGCGAGTAAAAGCACAAAACTGGAATCAATTTATTCCGGGTGATGTGATGCAGTTAAATGGCAACCACAGTTGTTTTCAGTCAGAAAATGATGATACTGAGTTATTTGAGCGCCTGAAAACCTTTGATATTCACCCTACAGGGGCACTTGCAGGGCAGGGAGAACTTCAGAGTCATGATGAATGCAAGCAGCTGGAAACAGCCGTGCTTGACGCATGGCAGGCTTGGGTTCAGGGATTATCAAGGCAGGGCCTGAAACAGGAGCGACGGGCTTTACGTCTGGTGCCGACAGAATTTAACTGGCAGTGGCATAACTCACGTTTACAACTCACATTCTTTTTACCTTCGGGCTGTTTTGCGACAGCCGTTTTGAGAGAAATGGCTGTTGTTGAAGATAGCAGTGAGAGAATTATTCAGGCTGACAGAGAGTCAGTATAGTAATGACAGAAAGGAGGAAGGCGCTATGTTGAAACGATTATGTCTAATATTTGCCTTCTCTAGCATGCTTATAAGCTCTCTCGCTTGTGCTGGTGATTGGCAGGCAAAAACGACTGACAAGCACCTTGTAGTAATAGAGCTATTTACTGCTGAAGGCTGTGGCTTATGTCCGGCGGCAGAACGCTGGGTTAAACAACTGCCACAGAAAGGGCTTACAGATAACGATGTGGTGATATTAAATTTCCATGTCGATTATCTTGACCAGAAGAAGGGCTGGGTTGATAAATTTGCCAGTCCAGTTTTTACTGACAGACAAAAGCAGCTGACCAGATTAAATTTATTCCAAACAGTGTATACCCCTGAGTTCTTTATCAGTGGTGAAGTGCTACATGATTGGCGCGCTCATGGGCTTGATGCCATCAATTTTGTCAGTGAGTTTAAGCCTGAAGCCAATATCAACCTCGAGGCAAAGCAAGATAAAAACAGTCTTTCTGTTCATAGTCGGGTAAGCGTTGAAGGCGATGAAAATAAGCAATATAGCCAGTTGTATCTCGCTTTGACTGAAAATAATGTGATTAGTGAGGTAAGGGGAGGCGATAATGCCGGCGCCACATTTAATCATCAACATCTCGTAAGAAAGTGGTTAGGGCCGTTTAAGTTAGATGCCAACGGTAAAGCGGATATGACGACTGAAGTTGCTCTTGAAAAGTCGTGGAAATTAGCTGATATGTCATTAGTGGCAATTGTTCAAAATATGGAAAATGGTTATGTCTTACAAGGGCTGGCCTTACCTTTAAAAGATAGATAGATGGATTATTTACCAATATTTTTAGATTTAAAACAGCAAGACTGTCTGGTTGTCGGTGGTGGTAGCGTTGCTACACGAAAAGTGAAGTTATTACTGAAAGCACAGGCCAAGGTCAGCGTGGTGTCACCTGAAATCAGTGATGCACTTGGGACGCTGGTTAAACAAGGCCAGCTTCGCTGGGTGCAATCCATATTTAAAGCTGAGCATATTACGGATCAACGCCTGATTATTGCGGCAACAGATAATGAACAAGTTAATCATCTGGTACATGATATTGCTAAGCAAAAACATATATTAACTAATCTGACAGACAACCCTGATGACAGCGACTTTATTTTTGCTTCTGTATTAGATCGATCGCCGATTATTGTAGCGGTATCCAGTGGTGGTGAATCACCAGTTTTGGCCAGAAACTTACGTGCCCGTTTAGAAACATTAATTCCGCCTGCGTATAGTAAGCTGGGTGAATTAATGGGTAAGTACCGCGAGACAGTCAAACAAAAATTTGGTGAACTCCGTCAGAGAAGACAGTTCTGGGATAGCGTTTTGTCTGGTCCTATTGCTGATCACGTGATGGCTGGGCGGGAAGGGATTGCCGAACAGATATTACAGCAGCAACTGGCTGATGAAATCAAAACTGTTGAAACCGGCGAAGTCTTTTTGGTGGGTGCTGGACCTGGTGATCCGGAATTACTGACATTTAAAGCACTAAGACTCATGCAACAGGCCGACATTGTTTTTTATGATCGTCTGGTGAGTAAAGAAATTCTGGCGCTGGTTCGTAAAGAAGCTGAATTAGTCTATGTTGGTAAACAGCGGGCATGGCATGCCGTCAGACAGGAAGAAATCAATAATTTATTACTGGAACACGCGAAGCAGGGTAAGCGGGTATTACGCTTAAAAGGGGGCGATCCCTTTATATTTGGCCGTGGTGGTGAGGAGATCGATACACTGGCTGAAAATGCTATTCCGTTTCAGGTTGTACCGGGCATCACAGCAGCATCAGGCTGCGCATCTTATGCCGGTATTCCCCTGACACATAGAGACTATGCACAAAGCTGCGTCTTCGTAACCGGCCAATTAAAAGAAGGTGAATTAGATTTAAATTGGTCAGTATTAGTCAAACCCAGACAAACAGTGGTTGTGTATATGGGGTTAGCGGGCCTGCCCCAGCTAAGTCAGAAGTTACAAGAGCATGGAATGCCAGCCGATATGCCTGCCGCATTGGTTCAGCAAGGAACAACTGAAAATCAAAAAGTCTGGTTAAGTACGATAGCAGAGTTACCCGAGCTTGCTGAGCGTGAAAAACCGATAGCACCTACATTGCTTATCATTGGTGAAGTCACACGCTTACATGAGAAATTGGCCTGGTTTAGATCTGGTTGATATCAGCCATTGTGGTTGGTTTATTGCAGCCGTTTGTGCCATATCCATAAAGTTAAAGATTTGTAAGTGTTTGTAAAAAAAGCATTAAGGAAGTTGGCACTATATGTGCAATCTTATCTGAGTTTTACAACCATAAAAATAACTCAGGAGAGTATAGGTAATGCAATTTCCGCAAAAGAGAAAGCTGATTTGCGTCATGCTAGCTTCCGCGCTGTTTTCCAGTGCGAGTTTTGCTGCTGACGATGATGTTAAATTAAGTGACATTGAAGTCGTGGGAACAACCCCTCTACATGGAGTAGGCTTACCTAAGGATCAAGTTGCTGCGAATGTGCAGACAGCAACTGATGAAGATATCGAACGTGTTCAGGCGTTAGACATTTCTGATTTCATGAACAAAACATTGGGTAGTGTCAGTTTGAATCAGGCACAAAACAACCCATTCCAGCCTGATCTGCAATTCCGTGGCTTTACGGCTTCACCTTTAGTCGGTAACTCTCAAGGTTTGTCTGTGTATGTTGATGGCATTCGTGTTAATGAGCCGTTTGGTGACGCGGTTAACTTTGAATTAATTCCAGAGTCTGCGATTGCCAGCATGAACCTGATTCCAGGCTCAAACCCGCTGTTTGGTTTGAATACGCTGGGCGGTGCTTTATCGATCAAAACTAAGAACGGTTTTACTAACCCAGGCCATAGCTTAGAAGCATATACAGGCTCATTTGGTCGTGACTCAGGCACCATTGAAAGTGGTGGTAGTGATGGTAATTTTGCTTACTTTGTGACTGGTTCTATTACTAAAGAAGATGGCTGGCGTGATTACTCTCCATCGCGTGTAGAGCAGTTTTTCACAAACTTAAGCTATGCTGATGAAGACACCACATTAGATTTTGGTATCACTGCGGTTGATAGTGATTTAAATGGTAATGGGGCATCTCCTACTCTGTTAGTCGATGCAGACCGTGAAGCAGTGTTCACGCATCCAGATAATACGCAAAATAAACTGCGTATGTTTACCCTGAATGGCACTCACTGGTTAAATGATAAAACTATGTTGGCTGCTAACACGTACTATCGTAAGAGTGATCGTGATTCATTTAATGGTGATGGTACCGAGAATGAATTTAATGGCACAGACATTGAAGATGAAGATGGTAATCCGATTGTTGATGGCACTACCTTGGGTCTAGATGGTACTGAAGACCTTGCAGCGAATAATACAAGTAAAACAGAGCAAGACAGCTTTGGCTTTGCTTTACAATCAACCTTTTTAAATGATTTGTTTGGTCGCGATAATCAATTAATTGTGGGTGTAGGTTTTGATCATTCAAATGTGGATTATTCCTCACAAACAGAATTGGCTACTTTCGATGATACTCGAGGTACAGTAGGTACTGGATATGTTCTTGATGACACAGTAGTCGATGGTAACGTTAAGACCGATACTTATAGTATTTTCTTCACTAATACGCATTCATTAACTGATCGTCTAGCCATGACGGTTGGCGCTCGTTATAACTGGATTGAAGTGGATATTTCAGGTACGAGTGAAGGTGGTGATCAAGATCTGAATGAGTCAGGAAATTCTCATACATTTAAACGTTTAAATCCTTCATTGGGTTTAACGTATAAATTGACAGATACTATGACTTCTTATGTCAGCTATAACGAATCAAATCGTGCACCAACAGCAACTGAATTGACTTGTGCTGAACCAGATTCACCTTGTGCTTATCCAAATGCGTTCTTAGCAGATCCACCGTTAGATGATGTTGTTGCCAGAACCATTGAAACAGGTCTACGTGGCCAACAAGAATTATTCAACTGGTATGCCAATGTTTATTACACCCAGTTAAAAGATGATTTATTGTTTTTCCCAGAAGATGAAAGTCAATCGGATGATGTGAGTGGTCGTTTAGGCTTAGGTAACTTCAGAAATATTGATAAAACAGCGCGTGCGGGTGTTGAACTGGGTATGGCCGGACAATATGAGAAGCTAAGCTGGTCAGCAAACTATGGTTATGTTCGTGCGACATTTGAAGATGATTTCACTTATTCACGTGATGGTGATTTATATAACGTGTCTAAAGGTGATCGTCTGCCAAGCATTCCTGCACATAACTTAAATGTAGGTCTGGACTATGCATTCACGCAACAATTTTCTGCAGGTTTAACCGCGTCATATCACTCTAGTCAGTACTACCGTGGTGATGAAGCGAATGACGATAAGAAAATTGCGGGTTATCGTGTTGTGAACCTGCACAGCCGTTACAAAGTGAATGAGCATCTGCAGTTCTTCGCAAAAGTCGATAATTTATTCGACAGCGAGTACAACACTTTTGGTTTATACGGTGAGCCTGATGAAGCACCGGGTCTGGATGCTTATGACAGTGATGAACATTTCGTCGGTACAAGTGCACCTCGTGCAGGATGGATTGGTTTCAAACTAACCATGTAATCATCTATTTAAAAGGGGCTGATTTCAGCCCCTTTTCATTTGTAAGGTACATAAATGAAAGTTCTATTTCTTTGTTTCACATTATTATTTCCCTGTTTGCTATGGGCTGAGGAAACACCTCAGTATTTTGAGCGTTGTTTAACAGCGGCTAAAACCTTGAAACCAGGTCATGTTATTAAGGTTGAACGTAAAGTCGAAGACGAGCGTGATGTTTATGAATTTGATATCCGTGGTATTGACGGTGCTGACTGGGACCTTGAGTGCTTAGTAAAAACGGGCGAAATTATAGAAGTGGAACAAGAAGTCGATCATCCGAACCATCCGAAATTTAAAGCACACGCCAAAATTAGCGAGTTAGAGGCAAGACAAATTGCCTTAGCGCTCTATCCTGGCGAAGTGGTTGAAGTGGAATATGAAATTGAACAAGGTGGAAAAGCCACCTATGAATTTGATATTGCCACAAAAGATGGAAAAGAAATGAAAGTGGAGGTCGATGCGAGTTCTGGGAAGATTATTGAGAAAAATCTTGAGCTCTGGCAAGTCGGTTTAGAATAAATTTTCTCGTTTTACTCTCAACCGCAGTGCATATTTCGCTAAGTGCACTGCGGTTTTTTTTATCTATGAAAAACGTAAAGAAAGATCAACGGCTTTAATATCTTTTGTTAGTGCGCCTACTGAGATTCTATCTACACCTGTTTCTGCAACACGGCGAATATTATCCAAAGTAATATTACCCGAAGCTTCAAGTTCTGCTCGGCCTTGGTTGATAGCAACGGCCTGTTTTAAATCATCAATACCAAAATTATCTAACATAATAATATCGACTCCGCTCGCAAGCGCCTGTTCGAGTTCTGAGAAATTTTCAACTTCAACTTCTATTGGTACGCCAGCAGATAGGGCTTTCGCCTGATTTATAGCATTGCTGATGGAACCCGCTGCCATAATATGATTTTCTTTAATAAGAATACCGTCATATAGACCGACTCTATGATTAAAGCAGCCACCACATTTTACTGCGAATTTTTGAGCAACACGCCAGCCTGGTAGTGTTTTACGCGTGTCCAATATTTTAACAGGCAACCCTGCTACAGCATCGCTGTAAATCGAAGAGATTGTTGCGGTGCCGGACAATGTCTGTAAAAAATTCATTGCCGTACGCTCACCTGTTAATAAGGCTCTGGCTGGTCCGTGTAACTCACAAATAACCGTATTGGCCTTCACTCGATCACCATCTTGGGCTTTCCAGCTAAGGCTTATTGATGCATCAAGTTGTTTAAAAACGCGTTCAAACCATTGCATGCCACAAATTGTTGAATCCTCACGTGTGATTAATGTGGCGTTTGATACTGCATCAATCGGAATCAGATTAGCGGTCAGATCTGCCTGACCAATGTCTTCAAGCAAAGCAAGTTTAACTTGTGAATCTATAAATGCGTCGGGGAGTGGATTTTCTATGGTCATATCGATAAGGTAATGGCAAATCAAAACAGGTTAACGTGTGCGGCATGATTAATCTACATAATGAGACGTCTTAGTGAAAATAAATAAGCAATCGGGTCTGATCGAAAACGCAATAATTACGCTATCACCTAATTATGATAAGCGGCCTGACCAACATGATCTTAGCGGTATTGTGATACACAATATCAGCTTGCCACCTGGTAAGTTTGGCGACACATTTATTGATGATCTGTTTCTGAATAAGCTGGATTGCTCCGCTCATCCTTACTTCAAGCAGTTAGATGGCTTAAAAGTCTCATCGCATATTTTGATTAGACGTAATGGTGAAGTTGTTCAGTTTGTACCATTTCATCAACGAGCCTGGCACGCAGGCGTATCGCAGTGGCAAGGAAGGGAAAAGTGTAATGACTTTACTATCGGAATAGAGCTGGAAGGGTGTGACGACAAACCGTTTGCTGAAGTTCAATACACTGAACTTGTGCAAGTAATAAAAGCATTATGCCACGCCTATCCAAAGCTGACATACGAGAAAATAACCGGACATGAGCATATTGCTCCAGGACGGAAAACCGATCCTGGCCCTTATTTTGACTGGCAAAAATTAACAACCATGCTAAAAAGAGAGAAATAAAAAAGCCGCCTTAAAGGCGGCTTTTTTAAGAATCGAAGCAGGCAATTACTTAGTGATTGCAATCAGCTCAATTTCAAAAATTAAGGTTTCGTTTGGACCAATGAGGTTACCGGCGCCACGTGGACCATAGGCCAGGTTAGCAGGAACAACGATGCGCCATTTTGAACCTTCTTTCATCATTTTTAATGCTTCCTGCCAGCCTTGAATAACGCCATTGACAGGGAAGGTAGCTGGTTCGCCACGATCATATGAGCTATCGAAAACGGTACCATCGATTAAAGTACCTTTGTAGTTAGCAATAACTTTGTCATTTTCTGTCGGAGTGGCGCCATCACCTTCTTTCAGAATTTCATATTGCAGACCACTGTCAGTCGTTACAACACCTTCTTTCTTAGCATTTTTTTCCATGTAAGCTTTAGCTTCAGCTTGTTTTTCGTTCATGACTTTTGCTAATTCTTGTGCTTTTTGTGCTTGGTAAGCTTGTACAACTTGTTCCGCTGTCGTTTGATCAAGTTGTGGTTTTTGGCCAGCCAGCATATCTGCTACACCCGCTTTAAATGCTTCAATATCAAGATCCACACCTTCTTGCATCATATTCTGACCAACTTGAATACCAAAGATGTAACTAATTTTTTGTTTATCTGTATCTAATGTTGTGGCGTTGTCAGCTGCCATTACGTTTGCTCCAAATAATAGTAAAGGTAAAATCGCGAGTGTTTTTAATTTCATATAATGCTCTCAATGTATAGATAAGGTGTGTGCCCGATTTAGTACAATGCTCTGCCTTAAAAGTTCATTAGCATAGGCTAAAAGTTCAATACCATACGCTAAATCCACAATATTTTCACGACTACAATGAGCTAATAACTGAGAAAAACACTTGGTTATTGCTTTAATTGATACTATAATAGTACCAATTAGGAGGTGCACCAATGTTGCGAATGGGAAAATTGACAGATTATGGCATTGTGCTGATGAGCTATTTTGCCTCAAATCTTCAACTTCAACATAGTGCACATGCTATTGCTGAAGCAGTAAAAGTACCACTGCCAACGGTAAGAAAAGTTTTAAAGTTATTGTCTCATTCAGGGCTGTTAAAGTCTGAACGCGGCGTAATGGGCGGCTATAGTCTGAGTCGTCAAGCTGATGAGATTACCATTGCAGAAATTATTACAGCGATAGAAGGACCGATTGCTTTGACCGAGTGTGTGAGCAGTGACAGTCACTGTGATCAGGAAACGCACTGTGCCGTACAGACTAATTGGACCAAAATTAATGATGCCGTTTTTCAGGCATTAGACGAAGTAAAACTATCGGATATGCTGACACCACAGACTTCACTGGGTATCAGTCCGATCAGATTCTATTCATCTTATAACGAGGTGAATAAAACAACTTTACAGGATGGTGAGTTCCATGACTGAACAAAGTCAACAACTTGAAGCGATTACACAAAAAGAATACAAAGCAGGGTTTGTCACTGATATTGAAGTAGACAGCCTGCCGCCTGGTTTGAATGAGGATGTGATCAAACAAATATCACTCATCAAAAATGAACCTGACTGGATGCTCGAATGGCGTTTAGAAGCGTATCGACACTGGTTAACTATGGAAACGCCAGAGTGGGCTCATGTTCATTATCCGGCCATCAACTATCAGGAAATCAGTTATTACTCTGCTCCAAAGAAAAAAACTGATGGTCCTAAAAGTCTGGATGAAGTCGATCCTGAGCTGTTAAAAACCTATGAAAAACTCGGCGTACCATTAGATGAAAGAGCGCGTCTGGCTGGTGTAGCTGTTGATGCCGTTTTTGATAGTGTCTCTGTTTCCAATACGTTCAAGGACAAATTAGCTGAAGAAGGCATCTTGTTTATGCCTATTTCAGAAGCAATTCAGGAACATCCTGAATTAGTGAAAAAATATATTGGTAGCGTCGTTCCACATAAAGATAACTTTTATGCCGCGCTGAACTCGGCGGTATTCACTGATGGCTCGTTTGTTTACATTCCTAAAGGTGTACGTTGCCCAATGGAATTATCAACTTACTTCCGTATCAACGCCGCCAATACCGGACAGTTTGAGCGTACATTAATCATTGCTGATGATGATGCTTATGTCAGTTATCTGGAAGGCTGTACCGCACCAATGCGTGATGAAAATCAGCTCCATGCCGCGGTGGTGGAATTGGTGGCAATGGACCGTGCTGAAATCAAGTATTCGACCGTTCAAAACTGGTACCCCGGTGATGAAAATGGCAAAGGCGGTATCTATAACTTTGTGACAAAACGTGCTGCATGCCGTGGTGAGTCATCAAAAGTCTCCTGGACACAGGTAGAAACCGGTTCTGCAATTACCTGGAAGTATCCGAGCGTTGTTTTACAAGGTGATAACTCAGTAGGTGAATTCTATTCAGTTGCTGTCACCAATAATATGCAGCAAGCCGATACGGGTACCAAGATGATTCATCTGGGTAAAAACACCAGTTCAACGATCATTTCCAAAGGTATCTCGGCTGGTCGTTCACAAAATGCTTATCGAGGTCTGGTACGAATTGGACCTAACGCGGAAAACGCTCGCAACTATACCGAGTGTGACTCTTTATTAATGAGTGATACCTGTGGTGCGCATACTTTCCCTTATATCGAAGTGAAAAATCCGACTGCAAAAGTTGAACATGAGGCATCCACATCGAAAATCAGTGAAGACCAACTGTTTTACTGTAAACAGCGTGGATTAGATGCAGAAGATGCTGTGTCGATGATCGTGAATGGTTTTTGTAAACAAGTCATACGTGAATTACCAATGGAATTCGCGGTAGAAGCACAAAATCTACTCGGTTTGTCATTAGAAGGTTCCGTGGGTTAAACCATAAGAGAACTGCCAAACAATATTCAGAAATTTTAGAGAGTGAAGATGTTAACAATTAAAAACTTACACGCCAGCGTTGATGGCAAAGAAATTCTTCGCGGTATTGACCTGACAGTTAACCCTGGTGAAATCCATGCGATCATGGGCCCTAATGGTGCTGGTAAAAGTACGCTGTCGAATGTTCTTGCCGGACGTGATGGTTACGAAATTACCCAAGGTGAAGTCATCTATAAAGGTGAAAACTTATTAGAGCTTGAGCCTGAAGAACGTGCACAACGTGGTGTTTTCCTGGCATTCCAATATCCAGTAGAAATTCCTGGTGTCAGCAATGTTTATTTGCTGAAAGCGGCTTTGAATGCCGTGCGTAAATATCAGGGCCTGGAAGAAGTCGATGCAATGGATTTCTTAACTCTGGTTCGTGAAAAAATGAAACTGGTTAAGATGAATGAAGAATTCCTTCACCGTAACGTTAACGAAGGTTTTTCTGGCGGTGAGAAAAAACGTAATGAAATTCTGCAAATGGCAGTATTAGAGCCGGCATTAGCGATTCTTGATGAAACCGATTCAGGACTGGATATTGATGCATTACGTACCGTTTCAGAAGGCGTGAATGCGCTCCGTGCTGAAGATCGTTCTATCGTGATGATTACCCATTACCAGCGCTTGTTAGATCATATTGTTCCTGATTTTGTTCATGTGTTATCTGAAGGACGTATCGTTAAATCAGGTGATAAAGAACTGGCAAAAGAACTGGAAAAATCAGGTTATAGCTGGATTCATGATGCGCCTGAAGGTGAGACTGCATGAAACAGTTAACGGATATCACAACACCTTTTGACGATATCGCCGTGACTCAGACTTTACCTGGTCAAGAGCTTGATTGGCTGCAGCAGTTACGCCAACAAGCCCGTGCGCAATTTCAGCGTCAAGGATTACCCTCTAAAAAAGTTGAAGACTGGAAATACACGTCTTTATGGGCTTTATCTCAAGAGGCATTCACACACGAAGCTGCTGCGAGCCAGTTGGATGAAATGCGTTGTTCACAGGTCGCATTACTGGAAACTGCCTATCGATTAGTCATTGTTGATGGCCAATTCAGTGCTGAGTTATCACATCTGGATGGTCTAGAGGCTGGACTGACTGTAGAGCCGCTTTCACAGGCATTTTCTAAAACAAAATCAGTGTTAGGTCAGCAGGTGTCGCTTGAAAAAGCTGGCTTGAATGCCCTGAATACGATGTTGATGACCGAAGGTGCCTATATTCAGGTCACTGCGAATACCAATGTGTCTAAGCCGGTAGAGTTGCTGGTGATTAATACCGGTGAAACCGATAAACTGGCTACACATTTACGTCATGTGATCGATATCGCTGAAGATGCTGAATTAACACTGGTCGAGCATTATGTCAGCCTAGCTGATAACAGCGTTGGATTGACAGATGTCATTTCAGAAGTGAACTTGGCAGAAAAGGCTCATTTGAGTCATTTCAAATTACAGCATGAGTCCTTGTCTCATTATCATATAGCGACATTGGCCGGTAAGCAGGCGAGCAGCAGTGTCTGGCATACCAATAATATTTCTCTAGGGGCTAAACTGGCGAGAAATGATATTCATAGCCAGCTATTGGGTGAGCAGGCCCATGTGACAATGGATGGCTTATATCTGGTTGCTGGAAAGCAACATGTCGATAACCACACACGCATCGATCATGCTGTGCCCAATACCACTAGTGAAGAGATCTACAAAGGCGTGTTGGATGGTGATAGCCATGCCGTCTTTAACGGCAAAGTTATCGTGCATAAAGATGCACAGAAAACAGATGCGAATCAGAGTAACCGTAATTTACTGCTGTCGCGCACTTGTGAAATTGATACCAAGCCTGAAATGGAAATTTATGCTGATGACGTCAAATGCGGTCACGGTAGTACCGTTGGTCAGTTGGACGAACAGCAATTATTTTTCCTGCGTGCGCGTGGCATGAATGAAACCAGTGCTCGAAGCTTATTGACCTATGCGTTTGCTGTGGAAGTGCTGCAACGAATTTCAGATATGCCGATTCGCCAGGCCTTATCAAACGTGATCGAAACGCGATTACCGCGAGGTGCGTAAGTTATGACGCAATCTACTCATAATTTGGTCGATACAATGCTGAATGATTTTGACATTGCTGCTATTCGTCGTGATTTTCCAATCCTGAATCAGCAAATTAACGGACATCCTTTAGTCTACTTAGACAATGCCGCGAGCAGCCAAAAACCTGTTCAAGTCATTGATGCCGTGGATCAGTATTATCGGCTTGATAATGCTAATGTCCATCGTGGTGTGCATAGACTGAGTCAACGCGCCACAGATGCTTATGAAGGTGCCAGAAGCAAAATAAGAGGCTTCCTGAACGCGAAGTCGGATAAAGAAATTATCTTTGTTCGCGGTGCAACAGAAGCTATTAATTTAGTGGCTCAAAGTTTTGTCAGGCCCCAACTGCAAGCGGGTGATGAGATTCTTATCAGTTACCTTGAGCATCATGCCAATATTGTGCCGTGGCAAATGGTCTGTGAACAGACTGGGGCTACGTTAAAGATCATCCCGATGACAGAATCAGGTGAGCTGAATTTGTCCGGATTGGATGAGCTGCTGACCGACAAAACCAAAATCATGGCTGTTGGCCAAGTCTCTAATGCATTAGGTACGGTAAATCCGGTCAAACAAATGACGGAAAAAGCCAAAGCTAAAGGCATCCCTGTATTGATTGACGGCGCACAAGCGGTGCCACATATGCAAGTTGATGTGCAGGAGTTGGATTGTGACTTTTATGTGTTTTCTGGCCATAAAATGTTTGCACCAACGGGGATTGGAGCCTTATACGGTAAACAAGCCTTATTAGAAGCCATGCCGCCATGGCAAGGTGGTGGCGATATGATTCTTTCTGTGAGTTTTGACCACACAGAATACAACGCATTACCTTATAAATTTGAAGCTGGTACCCCGCATATCGCTGGAGCAGTGGGGTTGGGGGCTGCTATTGATTATATGCAATCAATAGGTATTGAAAAAATCGCCGCCTACGAACACGCTTTGCTCGAATTAGCCACGGATAAATTATCGGCTATTGATGGCGTAAGAATCGTTGGTACCGCTGAACACAAAGCCAGTGTTTTATCGTTTCTGATTGAAGATGTTCATCCTCATGATGTGGGTACTATTTTTGATCAGCAAGGTGTTGCTATACGTGCTGGCCATCACTGTGCTCAACCTGTTATGCAATATTACGGTATTGCTGCCACCGCACGCGCTTCATTTGCTTTCTACAATACTGAACAGGAAATTGACGCACTGGTTAAAGCCATTCACACCACACAGGAGTTGTTTGCCTGATGAGTGATTTACGAGATCTTTATCAACAAGTGATCATGGATCACAAGAAAAAGCCGCGTAATTTCAGAGAAATTACCGATGCGAATCATATGGCACATGGTAACAACCCCTTATGTGGTGATGCTTTAGTTGTCTATGTGAAACTCAATGGCGATGTTATTGAAGACATTAGCTTTCAGGGCAGCGGTTGCGCGATTTCAGTAGCATCAGCGTCTTTAATGACGGAAACCCTGAAAGGAAAAACCCTAGCCGATGCTGAGGCACTATATGAAGATGTCCATAAAGCCCTAACCGGTGATAAAGATGCTGTTGAACTTGCTGGTAAATTACAGGTATTGGCAGGGGTAAAAGAGTTTCCAGCGCGCGTTAAGTGCGCCACATTGTCCTGGCATACGGTTCATGCCGCAGTTGACAATGATCACGATATTTCAGTTTCTACAGAATAAAAGGGCAGGTTTATGAACGATCAATATCAAATCAGCCCGGAACAGTTAAAAGAAGATGTGATAGATGTATTAAAGACCATCTATGACCCTGAAATCCCGATTAATATTTACGAGCTGGGCCTTATTTACGATATTCAAATAAGTACCTCAGGTAATGTCAATATCGATATGACTCTGACTGCACCAGGTTGTCCTGTTGCTCAGTCATTTCCGGGTGATGTCGAATCTAGGGTAATGTCTGTTCCCGGTGTAAAAAAAGCGCACGTGGAATTGGTGTGGGAGCCTCAATGGACCAAAGATATGATGACTGAAGCGGCGCAGTTACAACTGGGCATGTTTTAGCACAAACATCATATTTATCCTGACAAAAAGGCCTGTGATGACTGATTTATCATCACAGGCCTTTTTTATTCCTTGGTATTTATCTGTGTAGTTTTGTCAGCAGAGCTTATGTTACTCGTTTGATGGCTGCTGCGGCGTATCAATAACAAATCGATATTGTTTTCCACAGTGTAGAATAACTTCCTTTTGTTGGCGTTTGAGTATTCGCATTTCTATTTTAATTTCACCAAACCCATCATGAGTTAGTACATCATCAAATAACTCGAGTAATTTGTTTTTGACTTGATCAGTCTTGATATCTTTTATTTCACTCATTCAGGCTATTCAGGTTGTTATGATTAACTGCCAATGTTAGGTGTCTGTAGATGTAAGTGTTATAGGAAGAATTCCTTTTTTTGTGAATAACAGAAAGTAGTATTAAAAACAGTCGGTGCTAAAGTTCTATTTTCAGTTATTAATGTGTAAATCATGTTATGAACAAGACTAAGAATACTGGCGTCGAAGTGAATGCCTTACCCGTGGAGCCGTAAAGGATGAGCTTAAGAGGATTGATTAATTTACGGATAGTTATTTCGGTACTGGTTATCATCGCACTGGGAGCCAGTTTAGCTGTGTGGCAGGCGCGTGAGTCAGTCAGGGATGAAGTGACATCTTCCTATAATTTGGCACTGCAAATGGTTGAGTTTGGACTTAATCAGTTCACGCGTGATGAGCATACCGAGAGTGAATGGCTGGAACAAATCAGTCGCTTACGTGAAACACGTCATTTACAGATCACGATCTTTGACCAGGCTGGGAATGAAACCATGCTGAGAGGTGAAAAGAGTGACATCACTGATGATGCACCACCTCAATGGTTTATTGAGGCGGTGATGATGGATAGCATTAGCTCGGCCTATGAAATCAAACTGCCTAATGATGCGATTAAACGCATTGTAATTAGTGCTGACCCAATGGATGAAATTCATGAAGCCTGGCGGGAGTCACTAGTCTATTTCTGGTCGATTGTATTAATGCTCGGTATTATTTTCTTAGCTATCAATGTCGTGTTTCATTCGATGTTAACGGCGGTGAAAACCATTTTATCGGGTTTAAAAACGGTGGAAAGTGGTAATTATGAACAACGATTACCGCGGTTTCGCATTAGTGAATTTGATGCTATAGCGGCAGAGATTAATAACCTGACCGGTGCGTTAAATGCGGCCCGACAAAATAATCAGGCGCTGGCAAGACATACCATGCATATTCAGGAAAATGAACGTCGACATATGTCACGTGAATTACATGATGAAATGGGGCAGTCTCTTACTGCGGTTAAAGCAATGGCTGTTGTCGCTAAACAATCCGATAGCAAAGTCCAGAGTATTGCTGATTCTATTATCGAGATTTGTAATCATTTATCTGGGGTTGTGCGATCGATGATGAGAACGTTACATCCTCTCAGTTTAACTGATTTAGGACTGGTGGCGACCCTGACCGACCTAGTCGGTGAATGGAAACGTCGGCAGCCGTCCCTGGATATTCATTTAAATTACGATGACTGTATTGATGACTTGGATGAGGAAGTGGCGATCCATGTTTATCGTATTGTGCAGGAATGTTTGACCAATGTCGTACGTCATGCCAGAGCTAATCTGGCCAATATCAGCGTCAGGCAGAGCCTTGTTCAGCAGAAAAAATGGGTAGTGATACAAGTGTCCGATGATGGTATCGGCGGTTCATCATCAGGCGAAGGCTTTGGTGTTCTTGCTATGCGTGAGAGAGTAGAAAGTATGGGAGGACTGTTTATGTTCGAGTCTTCACCAGATGATGGCGTGACGGTGACAGCACGTATGCCATTTATAGAGAAGTAGTATGAAGAATAATAAAATCAAAGTACTGTTAGTCGATGACCATGAAGTAGTACGAGCAGGATTTCGAATTCTACTATCATCACAACCCTTTATCGGGCAGATTAGTGATCTGGACAGGGGGGAGTTAGTCACACAGGAATATGAACGCTTCAAACCCGATGTTGTGGTGATGGATTTATCCATGCCAGGCATCGGTGGGCTTGAAACTATCCGTCGACTTCAAAAGCTGGATTCTGACGCGATTATTTTGGTCTACAGCATTCATGATGAGGCTATTTACGTTGAACGCGCACTGGAAGCGGGTGCGATGGGTTATGTCAGTAAAAACAGTGCAGCCGAAGTGCTGGCTGAAGCGGTCAAAAGTGTGGCAGAAGGCAAGCGATATATTGAAGAAAGCCTGCTCCCTGAAGTTGATGATGTCCGGCATGACAATATCGAGCATTATCGAAAAGTGCTGGACTTACTTTCACCACGTGAATTTGATGTATTTTGTCGACTGGCAAAAGGCATGACTGCTCATGAAGTCGCCGCAGATATGCACCTGGGTTATAAAACCATTGCTAACTACAATACACAGATTAAAAGTAAACTGCGGGTAAATACCGCAGCAGACCTGGCTAATATTGCGGTTGTGTTAGGCATTATCAAACCTTGATGGCTGGCACGCCTTCTTTTATTCGATATCATCAATATCGTTGTGAGCTGTAACTTAAAAAAGCTGACTTGAATCCATCGTCGTTTTACTGTTTAACTGATGCTAATGTGAATCAGAAGTGAGGTACGTCGATGCGTGGTATTAAGGCGAAAGATCCAATTTATATTCCTCATGCTGGGCCGGCCTTACTTGCCACACCTTTACTGAATAAAGGCACTGCCTTTAGCGAGCAGGAACGTCATGATTTTAATCTCAATGGTTTAATTCCACATCGATTTGAAACGATTGAAGAACAGGCGGAAAGAGCCTATCTGCAATATAAAACCTTCAAAGCCCCCATCAATCAGCACATCTATTTGCGTTATCTTCAGGATAACAATGAAACCTTATTTTATTATTTATTAAAAGCGCACCTGGTTGAGATGATGCCGATTATTTATACGCCGACAGTAGGTGAAGCTTGTGAGCGCTTTTCTGAAATTTATCGACGGGCGCGTGGTGTATTTATTTCCTATCCGGATAAAGATCGTATTGATGACATTCTGCACAATGTCACTAAAGATAAGATCAAAGTTATCGTGGTCACTGATGGCAGCCGGATTCTCGGACTGGGTGATCAGGGCGTGGGAGGGATGGGGATCCCTATTGGTAAGTTATCACTCTATACCGCCTGCGCTGGGATAAGCCCAGCTTATACCTTACCGGTGATGTTGGATATTGGGACTAACAATAAGGCCTTACTTGATAATCCGCTTTATATCGGCTGGAAACATAAACGTATAAACGACGCAGAATATGATGAGTTTATCGACCTGTTTATCCAGGCAATTAAGAAACGTTGGCCCGATGTGTTATTACAATTTGAGGATTTTGAACAAAGCAAAGCACTGCCCATACTGGAGCGTTATCAACAACAATTGTGTTGTTTTAATGATGATATTCAAGGCACGGCTGCAGTAACCGTCGGCTGTTTATTGGCGGCGTGTAGAGCAAAACATGAAACACTGTCACAGCAGATTATCGTTTTTGCAGGAGCCGGCTCTGCCGGCTGTGGCATTGCTGAGCAGATAATCCGACAAATGATGACAGAAGGGCTTGGTGAAGCTCAGGCCCGCGAACGCGTATTTATGATTGATAAAGCGGGACTATTAATGGATGACATGGCTGGCTTATTCGATTTTCAACGCCGTCTAAGCCAAAAGGCCACTCTGCGAACAAAGTGGAAGGCGGATAAAATGACGCTGGATTTAACGGATGTTATTTATCACGCTTCACCGACAGTACTTATTGGAGTATCTGGGCAGGCGGGACTATTTAATGAGACAGTTATCAAAACGATGTTAGCCCATTGCGAGCGACCCATTATCTTTCCTTTGAGTAATCCATCAAAGCAGATTGAGGCCTTGCCTGAGTCACTGCTTAGCTGGACGGAGGGTAAAGCCATTATCGCTACTGGGAGCCCCTTTAACTCGGTTGTCTATCAAGGTAAAACCTATCCAATAGCACAGTGTAATAATAGCTATATTTTTCCTGGGATTGGTTTGGCCGTTATCGCTGGTCAAATTAAACACATCACACATGAAATGATGATGGTCGCAAGTGAGGTGCTGGCAACACACTCACCACTACTTAATGGGGAAGAAGAGCAGTTACTGCCAGCCTTGGATGATATCGCTGAGTTAAGCAAAAAGATGGCATTTCAAATTGTGAAAATTGCGCAAAATCAGCAACTGGCTTCTAAGATATCGGATAGTGAATTAGAACATAAGATTGAAGAGCTCTTCTGGCATCCACAATATCGTCAATATAAACGTGTCAGTGTTTAGGAAAAATTTCCTTCATACCATTTGATATCATTTTATGAAATAGGAGTTTGTCCTATTTTTACCAATGGATGTTATACTTTACCCACAAGTTTGATCATTGCTCTTGTGGGTAGAGACTGATCTTTTGATCTATCTAATCTAATAAGGAGCTTTACTCTATGACTTCAATGTTCTTGAAGACAATCCCTGCCGTCCTCGCTTTAAGCATTAGTTCAACTGCATTTGCTGAAAATGATAATTATGATTTGGATGATATCCGTAGTTGGGATATCGTAAAAATTGAAACTTGTCTGGATGCCGCTTTGGATACTATTCCAGGTCATGCACGTAAAGTTGAAATGAAAATGGAAGGCGATGATCCTGTTTATGAATTTGATATTGAAGCGAAAGCCGATGGCAAGACCTACAATGTTGAATGTAATGCTGAAGAAGGTTTCATTGGTGAGATTGAGCGTGAAGTCGATGCTAATGATCCTGTTTTCAAAAAATTAGCGAAAATTTCACAAGCTGAAGCGAAAGAATTTGCCTTAGCTATACACCCAGGTAAAGTTGTTGCTTCAGAATATGAAATCGGTTTCGATGGTGATGCGACCTACGAATTTGATATTCAAAGCATTCATGGTTATGAAGTCAAAGTCGATGTGGATGCCGCAACAGGTGAAATTGAAGAAGCCAATATTGAACTGTACGAAATTGGTATGGAAAAAGAATAAGTTATTATTCTGACATTAAAAAAGCCGCTATTTATAGCGGCTTTTTTTTTATCGGCTGATTTAGCTTTAGCTCAATGCTTTAAGTTGTTGTTCAAGTAATTCATAGGATTGCTGCAGTTCAGCCAGTTTCTCTTTTTCTTTGGCAACAACATCTGCCGGCGCTTTGGCGACGTAATTTTCATTAGATAGCTTACCTGAAGACTGTTTAATGATCTTATCCAGTTTCGCCATTTCTTTATTCAGACGGTTGATTTCAGCGTCTTTATCAATCAAACCTTCCAGCGGAATTAAGATTTCCATTTTACCGACTAAGGCTGTTGCAGCAGCAGGAGCTTTACCTTCCAGGATATCAATTGATTCCAGATTGGCCAGACGGCTCAGGAACTGTTGATTGCTGGTTAAAATGGCTTTATCAGAATCAGAAGCATCTTTCAGTAATACCGGCAGTGCTTTTTTCGGCGCGATATTCATTTGTGAGCGAATAGAGCGAATACCAGTAACAAATTGCATGACCCATTCCATTTCAGTCACCGCATTCTGATCAACTTTACTTTCATCAGCAAGCGGGTAAGATTGACGCATAATCGTCTCGCCTTTAACACCTGCTAACGGTGCAATCGTCTGCCATATTTCTTCTGTGATATACGGCATAAACGGATGTGCCATTCTTAATGTCGCTTCAAGCACTCGTACCAGTGTGCGACGTGTACCGCGTTTTGCTGCATCAGATGCTGATTCACTGTTTAATACCGGTTTCGATAGCTCTAAATACCAGTCACAGTAGTTGTTCCAGATAAATTCATAAATACCCTGTGCGGCATGATCAAATCGATAAGCCTCAATCGCTGTACTGACTTCTTTTTCAGCGATTTGCAACTGAGAGATAATCCAGCGATCCGCCAGACTGAGTTCAACCTGATCATTATCAACACCGGTGTCTTGTCCTTCGGTGTTCATTAAGACGTAACGTGCTGCATTCCATAATTTATTACAGAAATTACGGTAGCCAGCGATACGGTTCATATCAAAGTTGATATCACGTCCGGTAGAGGCGAGCGAAGCAAAGGTAAAACGCAGTGCATCTGTACCATGAGCTTCAATGCCATCGGGGAATTCTTTGCGTGTGGCTTTTTCAATTTTTTCAGCCAGTTGTGGTTGCATCATGCCCGAAGTACGTTTTTGTACCAGCGTTTCCAAATCAATACCGTCGATAATATCGATGGGATCCAGCACATTGCCTTTGGATTTCGACATCTTATGACCATGTGAGTCACGGACCAGGCCATGGATATACACTTCTTTAAATGGAACATCGCCCATAAAATGAATGCCCATCATCATCATTCTGGCTACCCAGAAGAAAATAATGTCAAAACCGGTGACCAACACATTGCCCGGATACCAGGTTTTTACTGCTTCATCATCTTTAGGCCATCCCAACGTTGAAAATGGCCAAAGTGCAGAGGAGAACCAGGTATCAAGTACGTCTTCATCCTGAGTTAACTCGACGTCTGCTCCCAGATTGTTTTCCACTCGAACGGCATTTTCATCGTGACCGACATACACATTACCTTGTGGATCGTACCAGGCAGGGATTCTGTGCCCCCACCAGAGTTGGCGTGAAATACACCAATCCTGAATATCACGCATCCAACTGAAATACATATTTTCATAGGATTTCGGCACAAATTTCACTTTACCGGTTTCAACGGCCTCAATGGCTGGTTTGGCCAGTGTTTTTGCGTCAACATACCATTGATCGGTCAGCATCGGTTCAATGACCACGCCACCACGATCGCCATAAGGCACAGTCAGGTCATGATCTTTGATCTCCTCCAGCAGACCAGCTGCGTCAAAATCAGCCACAATCGCCTTACGGGCAGCGAAGCGCTCCAGTCCACGATAGGCTTCAGGAATGCTGGCATCGAGTTCAGTATTGGCACTGCCATCAGTATTAAATACTTGTGGAACATCACGTACATCGGCATTGAGGGTGAAAATATTGATCATTGCCAGGCCACAACGCTTGCCGACTTCATAGTCATTGAAGTCATGGGCTGGCGTAACTTTCACTGCGCCTGTGCCTTTTTCCATATCGGCATGTTCATCGCCAACAATCGGAATACGTCTGTTAACTAACGGCAAAATAATCTCTTTACCAATCAGCTCCTTGTAGCGAGGATCTTCCGGATTCACTGCAACACCGGTATCACCTAACATGGTTTCCGGACGAGTTGTAGCGACGACAATATAGTCCTTGCCTTCACTGGTTTTCAGTCCATCTGCAAGTGGATAGCGAAGGTGCCACATATGGCCTTTTTGTTCGCGATTTTCCACTTCCAGATCAGAAATGGCTGTGTGTAATTTCGGATCCCAGTTTACCAGGCGTTTACCGCGATAGATCAGACCTTCTTTATACAGCTTAACGAAGACATGTTTAACGGCTTCAGACAGATCATCATCCATCGTAAAGCGGTTACGTGACCAGTCGAGTGAAGAACCAAGACGACGTAACTGACGGGTAATATTACCGCCGGATTCTTCCTTCCATTCCCAGATACGTTTAGTGAAATCTTCTCGTCCCAGATCGAGACGGGTTTTACCTTCAGCGTTAAGTTGGCGCTCTACCACCATTTGTGTCGCGATACCCGCGTGGTCGGTGCCCGGTTGCCATAAAGTATTGTCACCTTTCATGCGATGATAACGAGTCAAGGTATCCATGATGGTGTTATTAAAGCCATGACCCATATGCAGGCTACCGGTAACATTAGGAGGGGGCAGCATAATCGCATAAGGCGAGCCTTCACCTGTCGGTTTAAACTCGCCAGCCTGTTCCCACTTGTGGTACCAACGTTGCTCAATTGCGTCAGGGTTGTATGTTTTTTCCATGTGATGTCTTGTTTGTCTGGTCGGTGTTCGGGATATACGAATGTCGTATGTATACGCTATAAATAAACGACGCATTATACCTGCTGCGACAACATCTGTTCAGAGGCAATATGGATTTCGTATTTTACTGGTTTGCTAGCTTACTTCAAACGTGAAAAGTTTCTATCTCATAGCCACGTTGTTTGTAAAACTGGAAGCGTTGACGACCAGCTTGTTTGCTTGATTCATTATCATCAATTACTTCAGCTACACGTTCAAATTGGCTGAAGAACATGGGTTGTTCTTCGGTAAGATTAATTAGTACATCCATCAGTCTGGGAGGCTTTTTGTCTTCATAGCCGATAAGTACCGGACTCTGATTATCTGAACTATCAGTGATTTCATGTGGTACAAAGCTGTCAGGCCGTATAGCCCACAGTGCCGTATCGACTGACTGACTATGATCTTCTGAAGCGGTATGGATATAGATTTGATGGCCCTGATGATAGGCTTTCTCCGCGAGACGGCAGGCAAATGCCTGCCGCTTTTCAAGCTCGCTTGATTTCAGAATGTAGAAACTGATTCGGGTCATGATGATTTGTTAGCGTCGATACGATTTAATAAGTATTGAACTAACATTGGGACTGGACGACCCGTTGCCCCTTTATTTTTTCCACTATTCCATGCTGTTCCAGCGATGTCTAAATGTGCCCAGGTATATTTTTCCGTAAACCGTGATAAGAAACAGGCGGCAGTGACACTTCCTGCTTCTTTACCGCCGACATTAGCAATATCGGCAAAATTACTGTCCAGCAAGGGTTGATAGTCATCCCATAAAGGTAACTGCCAGGCACGGTCAAAACTGTCATTACCGGCTTTTAATAAATCATCAGCAAGTTGTTGGTTATTCGCCATTAAGCCGGTAGTTGTACTACCTAAGGCTACAATGATGGCACCAGTTAATGTCGCAATATCAATGACGATTTCTGGATCGAACCGTTCACTATAGGTGAGAGCGTCACATAAAATTAAACGGCCTTCGGCATCGGTATTCAGAATTTCGATAGTTTTACCGGCCATGCTGGTGACAATATCGCCGGGTTTGTTGGCGTCACCATCAGGCATGTTTTCTGAACTGGGTACCACACCTACCACATTGATTGGCAGGTTTAATTCAGCCACAGCTTGTAGTGTTCCGAGCACACTGGCAGAGCCACACATATCGTATTTCATCTCATCCATGCCTTGAGATGGTTTTAGTGAAATACCACCGGCATCAAAGGTGAGTCCTTTACCCACTAAGACAACTGGCTTGCTGTCACCTGCGCCTTTGTATTCCATGGTGATTAATTTGGCTGGCTGGCGGCTGCCACGGGATACGGAGAGCAGAGAGCCCATACCCAAGGATTCCATATCGGCTTCTTCCAGCACGGTGGTAGTAATGGAAGCAAATTTTTTGCCCAACGCAACGGCTTGTTCAGCCAGATAGGTCGGTGTGCAAATATTGCCAGGCAGATTGCCGAGTTCACGAGCCAGATTCATACCAGCACCGATAGCGGCACCTTGTTCTGCGGCTTTTTGTAAGTCAGCATCAGTATCCTGAGCAGCAAAGATAGCGCATTCCAAAAGTGGTTTCTTGACAGCTTTCGCATCGGATTTTGTTTGTGAATACTTATAAAGGGCTGTTTCGGTATTACAAGCAGTTTGGCGGACTTTCCAGACAGTAGTGCGTTCGTTTACTTCAATATCTGTAAAACAGCATAAGGCTTTTTCAGCACCGCTTTCATTCAGCGCAACCATGGCAGCGGCGGTGGCGGTATTAAAATCGTTTTCAGTTGTTTTTGTTTTTTTACCAAAACCTACCAGTAAAACACGAGGGCTGTTTATCCCTGCCAGATTGTGGAGAAATAATGTTTGGCCTGGATTAGCGCTAAAGTCACCATTATCAGCGATACGTTTGATCTGACCTTGTGAAGCTTCATCGAGTTGTTGGGCGGAGGGACTGAGTTCACCTTCGTTGTATATGCCGACGGCAATACAATCGGTTTGCTGAGATGCGAGGGCATCGCTAGTGACAAAATACTGCATGGATTTCTCCTGTAGGGTCAATTTGGTTTAGACTTCGTTATTTTAGTGTGTCAGATAATACCGATCTATTCTAACCAAGACTCTTAATACATGCGCAACGTTCCACAACAGATTTTTTCCTGGCTATGGGTCATTGACCGATACATGCTCAAGGAATTTGTGATTAACCTGACTGCAATCACAGGGGTACTCTGGTTAATTTATATTTCGACACGGTTTGCGCGCTATCTGGCAGAAGCGGCGGTGGGCAATATGCCGGCAGATGTTATTTTTAGTTTGCTCGGCTTTAGTTCCCTCGGTGCACTGTCCATCTTACTCCCTATTGCCGCCTTTCTTGGCGTGATGTTGTCGTTGGGCAGAATGAGCTCAGATAACGAGCTGACCGTGATGGCTGCTTGTGGTATTTCACGTAAACGTATCATCAGAAATGTGCTGATATTTGCTGGTGTGGTAGCAACAGTTGTGGCGTATTTATCATTGACAGTTGTTCCAAGCGTCTTGGCTGATCGCTACCAGTTAGAACAAAAAGCGAAAATGTCGGCGAACACCACTGGACTTGTTGCTGGCAGTTTTAAAGAGAGCCGCAATGGTGACTGGACGTTTTATTCTGAAAAACTCAGCAGTGATAAGCAGTTGATGGAAAATGTGTTTATTGAAATTCATCGCAAAGATAAGCCATTGATTTTTCGCTCAGATACGGGACATTTTGAAGTGGATGTCGACACCGGCGATAAATTTCTGGTACTGAATGACGGTTATCGCTATGAAGGTAGAGCAGGACAACAGGATTTTACAATCGCCGAATTTAAGTCACATAGTTTGCTTGTTGAAAAAGGTGATGATGGACAAGTGCGGGAAAGGCATAAAGCGCTTCCCACCAGTGTCTTATGGCAGCGGGGAGGCCTGGAAGATATAGCTGAAATTCAGTGGCGAATTTCATCAGCTATTATGGTGTTAGTACTTTGTTTATCTGCTATTCCTTTATCCAATGCCGGTCCCAGACAAGGCCGTTATGCTGGATTTGTGCCTGCTGTTTTACTATATATCATCTACAGCAATTTACTCGGTGTAAATCAGGCGTGGATTGAAAAAGGCAGTATTAGCGTAGGTGTTGGCATGATATGGGTACATCTGTTAATGACCACGATCATGCTATTTCTGATGAATAGACAAAAAATTCAGCGATTATTATCGCAACAAAAACAAAGACGCCTGCAATAATGAAAATTCTTTCCAGATATATCGCTTCCCATATACTCTCCAGCACGTTTATCGTGTTGTTGGTGCTTCTCGGGCTCTATACCTTTATGGACTTTGTCGCTGAGCTTGATGATCTCGGTAAAGGTCAATATCAGCTACTTGATATTATGACTTATCTTGCTCTGACCATGCCGAAACGTATATACGAACTACTGCCTGTCGTTGCTTTATTAGGCAGTGTTATTGGTTTAGGTAACCTGGCTAGTCAGAGTGAGCTTGTAGCCATGCGTGCGGCAGGTATATCGATAAAAGATATTAACAAGTCAGTGATGGTAGTTGCTGCAATTTTAGTATTGCTGGCGATTGTAGTGGGTGAGGTGATTAGACCGCTCACCGAAGAACATGCCAGAGAATTGCAGTCAGTAGCGCAAACCGGAACGGTAGGCACACGATCTGAATATGGATTCTGGACGCGAGACGGTAACCATTTTAACCATATCGAACGAATCAATAGCGATGGCACATTTACCAATATAGCCATTTACGAATTCGATGGTGCGAATCGCTTACGCGCACTCACTAAAGCAAGCAGTGCCAAATATGAGGACGATAGCTGGATATTAAACGATGTTGTGCAAAGCACTATTGATGAGCATGGTGTTAAAGTCAATTCAACAACACATGCCCGCTGGAAATCACAATTAAATCCAGGCATGTTAAACGTGGTTGTTGTGCCACCAGAATTTCTGGCCGTCTGGAATTTGCTGGATTATATTTCTTTCCTGAGAACCAATCATCAATCTGTCGCTCAATACGAGCTGGCGTTCTGGAGCAAGGTGATGATGCCGTTAAGCACAGCAGTCATGGTGCTGTTGGCCGTGCCGTTTATTTTTGGGCCATTGCGTTCGACGCCTATCGGCGGCAGGATTCTGGCAGGGGTATTGATCGGTTTAGGTTTTTACCTGTTTAACCAAAGTTTTCAACATATTGGATTAGTATTTGGAATACTGCCATGGTTGGCGGCTTCATTGCCTACGATATTGTTTGCAGGCTTGGCGTGGTGGATGAATAAGAGAGTGAAATAACGCTGAGATGAATTTAGATATTGCCGGATATATCTGCTCTGACTGAGCAGATAAAGATGGCGTCCCCTAGGGGGTTCGAACCCCTGTTACCGCCGTGAAAGGGCGGTGTCCTAGGCCTCTAGACGAAGGGGACCCAGTAACTTTACATTTTTCTACTACTTAAAATAAAAACGGGTTTTAACAAACCCGTTTTCATGTTGGCGTCCCCTAGGGGGTTCGAACCCCTGTTACCGCCGTGAAAGGGCGGTGTCCTAGGCCTCTAGACGAAGGGGACCTAAAACTTTTTCTTTCGGTTTTTGGTGGAGCTAGGCGGGATCGAACCGCCGACCTCTTGCATGCCATGCAAGCGCTCTCCCAGCTGAGCTATAGCCCCGAAAGGAAGCGCATATCATAGGGACTGAGTTTCATACTGTCAACATTTCATCACAAATTAATTTCAATCACAGCAGCACATGAACGGAATCTCACTCATCGCCAGTACATAGTAACAGATAAGCAATTAGACTAAGTACTTGAGCCTATTTAGATAAACTGATTTTTAGTTTAATGCTGAGCCTCTTCAATTTGCTGATTCATCATTAATATGCGATAAATTGTGAGTTATTTATCATTAGGTCAGGATGTCGATCATGGCTAGAGCTGCAGCTTGAGGATGAACATGCGCAAAAAGAAGCTATTATCAACCTTGTTACTATCCTTATCAGCTGGTGTCGCATCTGCGCAACAAGAGCAAGGGTTAACTTGTCACTTCGGTTACGAAGATCAGTTTTTACCTATCCCCACAGAAACAAAATCCGAGAATGAGTCCCCGGTCGATGTAAAAGCAAACAAAGTGCAGCTATTACAAAACGGCACATCTGTTTTTTCCGGTAATGTTGATATTTTGCGTGATAATCAATTACTCAGTGCTGACAGAGCGACCTATAACCGTAACAGTGGTGATGTCAGAGCCAGTGGTAATGTGAGCGTACGTGACAGCGAAATGGTGATTGAGTCTGAGCAGGCGGAGTGGTCGGTCGCAAATGACCAGGGTCAAATGCTAAATGCGCAGTATCATACTCGTCAGATGCATGCGCGTGGTGAGGCGACTCATATTTTAAGGCAGGGTCAGCAAACGACGGATCTTGACGATGCAACCTACACAACCTGTCCAGAAGGAAGCGACGCCTGGCAGCTCAAAGCAGATAAAGTGCATTTAGATCATGAAACGGCTGTTGGTGAAGCAAAAAATGTGGTGATTAGAATGGGGGGCTGGCCCGTTTTCTATACGCCATATATCAATTTTCCTTTAGACGACAAACGTAAATCAGGTTTCTTAATACCGTCTGTTGGTAACAGTGATAAAACCGGGTTTGATGTATTAACCCCATACTACTGGAATATAGCACCTAATCTGGATGCCACCTTAACGCCTCGTTATATGTCAGACCGTGGGTTAATGCTGGGCGGACAATTCAGATATTTGTTTGAATCAGGAGAAGGTGAAGTTGAAGCAACTTATCTGAACTCGGATGATTTAAAAAGTAATGGCGAAGATTTTAATCCTCATTATCAGGAAGCCAGAAAGTTATTCTCATGGCAGCATGAAAGTTATTTCGATAACCGCTGGCGTGCTTTAGTTGATTATAACTACGTCTCAGATGATGAATATTTTGAAGATTTTGGTTCGGGCTTGAGCCTGTCTAGCCGGACTTATTTGAATAGAAATGTCGAAACTGGTTATAGCGGTGATGTGTGGAATTTTACTGCGAGAGCCCAAGGCTACCAAACTCTGGGTGATGTCGAAGAACAATACAAACGCTTACCTCAGTTATTACTAAAAGGTTATCTACCTGATCAGGCATTAGGATTGACCTATGAGTTAGATAGTGAATATGTTGAATTCGATCACAATGAGAAAGTCGATGGCCAGCGTATCAATATTGAACCGGCAATCAGTATGCCTATGGGAACAGCCGCATTTTTTGTTACGCCTCGATTAGCCATTAATCATACGCAGTACAGTCTTAAAAATGATAAAACAAATGCTTATGATGATAGTGCCATAAGAACTTTACCTATAGCGAGTTTAGATAGCGGATTATTTTTTGACAGACAAATGACCGCATGGGGTGATAATTATATTCAGACGCTGGAACCACGTGCGTTTTATCTTTATGTTCCCGAACGTGATCAATCAGATATTCCAGACTTTGATACGAGCCTGACAACATTTAATTCCCTAAGATTATTTTCTCATAATCGATTTATTGGCCGGGATCGAATTGGTGATGCTAATCAGCTAACCCTGGCAGTAACAACACGGATTATTGATGAGGAGTCAGGTAAAGAAAATCTTAAGCTAACCGTTGGTCAAATTCGTTATTTTACTGATCAACGTGTCACATTAGACGGTACCATTGCAGAACGTGACTCTACTTCTGACATGGTGGCTGAAGCGGTCGCTTATATTGGTGATGAGTGGTCATTGAATAGTGAGTTTCAATGGGATCCCAGTGGTTTGAAATCTAATATGTCTTCAGTGGGATTACGTTATAAAAATGATAATGGCGGTATTTTCAATATTTCACATCGTTATCGTCGTGATGATCCAACACCGAATAATGGGATAGAGGAATCATTAGAGCAGATAGATGTGTCTACTCAAATTCCCATTTCTGAACGCTGGAAATTCTTTGGTCGTTGGTATCATGCAATTGATCAAGGTACAACGCTGGAAAAAATTGCTGGCCTACAATATGACAGTTGTTGCTGGGCAACACGTTTAGTTATGCGTGATTACGTCAATGATGTTTCCGATCAAGAACGGAATACAGCCATTTATCTGCAAATTGAATTAAAAGGCCTGGGAAGCTTCGGCCAGAAATCTGATAGTTTATTAGAACGCAGTATTCGTGGGTTTGAGGCAGAGTGAACTTGAGATGTGCTAGATAGTCCATTGCGTTTAGACGCCTCGAACAGAAACGAAGTTAAAACATAAATTTGGAGTAATAGAATTTAATGATTAAGTATCTGATTGTCGGTTTGTTACTGGCAACCAATGTATGGGCGCAGTCTTTAGATAAGATTGTTGCAGTTGTAAACGACGAAGTCATTCTTGAGAGTGATTTACAGGATATGGAGCAAACAATTCGTCAGCAAATCCGTCAGAGAGATGCTGCTATGCCTCCAAGTGACATATTGCGTAAACAAGTACTGGAAAGATTGATTATGCAACGTCTGCAAATTCAGGAAGCAGATAAAGTAGGTATCCGTGTTGGTGATGATGCACTTAATGCTGCTCTGAAACAGATTGCTGATAAAAACCAATTGACTTTGAGGCAGTTCAGAGATGTTTTAGAGAAAGATGGTTATGACTTTAGCCAATTTCGTGAAACGATTCGCGATGAAATGATTATCGCTCGTTTACGTAAAAGTCAGGTTGAAGACCGAGTTGTGGTATCAGATCGAGAAGTCGACAATTTTCTAGCTACTCAAAAAATTCAAGACGGTGGACAAGTCGAGTACGATCTACAACATATTCTTATTAGTCTTCCTGAAGCGGCATCTCCTGAGGAAGTGCAAGCAGCACAAGAAAAGCTGGAAAAAGTTCAGGCTTTATTGAAAGAGGGGGGCGATTTTTCTCAAGTTGCTGCCGGATATTCTGATGGTCAAAATGCGCTTGAAGGCGGCGAATTAGGCTGGCGTAAACAAGGTGAGCTGCCATCACTGTTCGCTGATGTTGTACCAACACTTGCAGTAGGTGAGGTCAGTCAACCATTACGCAGCGGCAGTGGCTTTCACCTAGTCAGAGTCAAAGATAAAAAAAGTGAAGATGTTCACTTGGTCAAGCAAACATTAGCTAGTCATATTTTGATAAAAACCAATGAGCTAACCACTGATGAAGAAGCACAACAACGTCTTGAAAAGCTGAGAGAGCGCATTGTTAACGGTGAAGACTTTGCCGAGTTAGCACGAGCTAATTCAGATGATACGGGCTCAGCGATTGACGGTGGAAGTTTAGGTTGGGTTAGCCCGGGTGTGATGGTGCCTGAGTTTGAAGAAAAGATGAATTCGCTGGCTGTGGGTGAAATGAGCGATGTGTTTAAGAGTCGTTTTGGTTGGCATTTGATTAAAGTTTTTGACCGTCGTGAAGAAAACATGGCGGAAGAATACCAACGAAGCAAAGCGCGTGAACAAATTCGCCAGCGTAAAATTGATGAAGAAATGGAAACATGGTTACGTTCGATGCGTGATGAGGCCTATGTTGAGTACCGTAATCCTTGAGTGAAATAAAACGAATTGCAATAACCCCAGGCGAACCGGCTGGAATTGGCCCTGATTTGGTACTGACTCTAGCGCAGCAAAAGCATCAGGCTCAAATCATTGCACTTGCTGATCCAGTATTACTCGCTGAACGAGCTGATCTACTTGGTCTATCAATTAAAATGATTGAAGTCGATTTGTCAGCGCCGCCTAAAATTGCTGAATCTGGTGAGCTTTACGTTATGCCTCATCACTTAAAAGTGCCGGTTAAAGCAGGGCAATTAGATAAGCTCAATAGTCGCTATGTGCTGGAAACACTGCAAACAGCCTTGGAAGGCTGTTTATCTCATGAATTTGATGCTGTGGTAACGGCGCCTGTACATAAAGGCATTATCAACGATGCCGGTGCAGCATTTACAGGGCACACTGAGTTTTTTGCTGATGGGGCAGGCGTCAAGAAAGTGGTGATGATGTTGGCAACAGAGTCGTTAAAAGTGGCACTGGCAACGACTCACTTACCTTTGCGGGAGGTCGCCGACGCAATTAATCGTGATGAACTGAGTCAAGTCATTGAGATTATTAACCAGTCGATGCGACAACACTTTGGTTTAGTCAATCCAAGAATAGCCGTATGTGGTTTAAATCCTCATGCGGGTGAGGATGGTCATCTTGGACGTGAAGAGGTGGATATTATCCAGCCCGTGATTGATGCCTATATTAAAGCAGGCTATGCGGTCTCAGGTGCCTGGCCGGCTGATACAATATTTAATCAGGATAAGTTACTGAACTATGATGTTGTATTAGCGATGTTTCATGATCAAGGATTGCCGGTTTTGAAACATCATGGTTTTGGTAAGGCCGTTAATGTCACCTTGGGTTTACCCTTTATTAGAACATCAGTTGATCACGGGACAGCGCTTGATTTAGCTGCAAGCGGTCAGGCTAATCCAAGCAGTTTATATGCTGCTTTATCGATGGCCATTGCGATGGCTAACACACATTGAGTAAATCATGACCCAATCTTCTTTCCCCCGAGCAAGAAAGCGCTTTGGACAAAACTTTCTACATGATCAGTCAGTTATTAATTCAATTGTTGAAGCGATAAGTCCGGAAGCTGGTCAGCATCTTGTTGAAATCGGTCCTGGGCGAGGTGCTTTAACAGAGCCATTATTACAGCGTTGTACGCAGCTTGACGTGATTGAACTTGATAGAGATCTGGTGCCACTGTTAAGAAGCCAGTTTTCCAACTATGAGCAGCTTAATATTCATGAAGCAGACGCGTTGCGGTATGACTATTATCAACTTGTCAGTAACCACCAACCGTTGAGAATAATAGGTAATCTGCCCTACAACATTACAACGCCATTACTATTCCATTTGCTTGATTATTCTCAACACATCACGGATATGTGTTTTATGCTGCAAAAAGAGGTTGTTGAGCGCATCTGTGCGCAGCCTGGAACAAAGCAGTACGGTCGATTGAGTATCATGATTCAGCATCAGTGTGAGACGGATATGTTATTTGTTGTTCCTCCTGAAGCGTTTGAACCAGCACCTAAAGTTGAATCTGCCATCATTTATTTACAGCCTCGTAAACAACGCCTCGGTGGTGATGTCGACATGGCAACATTGAGTCATATTGTCACTCAAGCATTCAGTCAACGCCGAAAAACCATTGCTAACACATTGAAAAAATTGATTTCTATCGATATGTTTCAGGCCGCTGAAATTGATCCAACACAACGTCCTGAAACAATTACGGTTGAAGCTTTTGTCAGATTGACTCGTTGTTATCTTGCTGCATCTGCTTAATCTCAATAATCATGCCAGATGTTCTAAATTGGTTTTAACTGGATGGCTTATTCACTCAAGCTAGATAAAATCTTGCTAACAACACAAATGAACTGTCTTGACACGCCGATTTTGCTGTAGTTAGATACTCAGAACCAATGGGACTCATAAGCATAACTTAACGTCGCTATTGGGACTTGGACGACATAAATAAATAATGATATGAGGAATTAAGCTGTGAATAAATCTGAACTCATCGATGCAGTTGCTGCAGCTGCGGACATTTCAAAAGCAAAAGCTGCACAAGCTGTTGATGGCATGACATCTGCCGTAACTAAAGCTCTAAGCAGTGGCGATCAAGTCACTTTAGTTGGCTTCGGTACATTCTCTGTTCGTGAGCGTGCAGCACGTACTGGTCGTAACCCTCGTACTGGTGAAGAAATCAAAATTGCCGCTGCAAAAATTCCTGCATTTAAAGCTGGCAAAGCATTAAAAGATGCTGTAAACTAGTTTTTTTTCTTGGGGTGCTTAGCTCAGCTGGGAGAGCATCGCCCTTACAAGGCGAGGGTCGGGGGTTCGAACCCCTCAGCACCCACCAAGAATATACGGAGCGGTAGTTCAGTTGGTTAGAATACCGGCCTGTCACGCCGGGGGTCGCGGGTTCGAGTCCCGTCCGCTCCGCCAAAAAAGAGGAAAGGCGCATCTTATGCGCCTTTTTTTTTGCCTATTGTATTAGAATAGCCGTTTTTAACAACATTTCGGGAAGGTTCTCTTCATATGTTGCATTTCATACGTAATCACGCCCAGGGATGGATTGCCTGGTTCATCGTTGGTTTAATTAGTATTCCATTTGCTCTGTGGGGCATTAACTCATATTTGTCTGGCGCCTCGACGGTTGTTGTGGCAGAAGTGAATGGCTCACCCATCACCCAAACAGAACTACAAACGTCGTTACAGCAGTATCGTGATCGTATGCGTAGCATGATGGGGGATCAATTTGATCCAGCGATGTTTGATAACGCTAGTGTAAAAAAAGACGTATTAGACGGGCTTATTGACCAACGTTTATTACGAGATGCAAATCAAACCTTAAAACAACGTATCAGCGATGCTGCGGTATCTCAGTTCATCCGTTCTACTCCCGCTTTCCAACGTGATGGTAAGTTCGATTCCGATTATTACGGGATGGTGCTGGCGCGGGTAGGCTATACCCCTGCTCAGTATGAAGCGCAGCTAAGAGCAGATTTATTATCTCAAGAGCTCACCACCAATATTCAGAATTCATCAATTGCCAGTGTTAAATTACTTAATGAAGCATTGAGATTAGAGAGACAACAACGTGAGCTAGCTTATGGTGTCGTTCCTATTCAGCGATTCGTTGACAAAGTGAATGTGGATGACGAAGAAGTGAAGCAATATTACGAGGACAACGTAGCTGCTTATACAGCTCCAGAACAAGTCAAACTGAACTATATTGAGTTATCGGTTGATGAGTTGGCGAAAGGGGTTCAAGTCAATGATGATGAACTGAAAAAATTCTATGCTGATAATCAAAATCAATTTGTGGGTCCTGAACAGCGTCGTGCAAGCCATATTTTAATTGAAGGTGATGACGATGCGGCTTTAGAAAAAATTAAAGCGATTCAAAACCGTTTAGAGAACGGTGAAGACTTTGCCTTATTGGCAAAAGAAACTTCTGATGATACTGGATCAGCAGAAAAAGGTGGTGATCTTGGTTTCTTTGGTAAAGACGTCATGGACCCAGCATTCGAAGAAGCAGCATTTGCATTGACGAATGTCGGAGATGTCAGTGAACCGGTCAAGACAGAATTTGGTTATCACCTGATTAAACTCACGGGTATTCAAAAGCCAGAAGGCAAAACATTTGATCAGGCGCGTGATCAAGTTGAGAAAATGTATCGTCGCCAGCAAGCTGAATCTATTTTTTATGACAAAGCTGAACAGTTAGCCAATTTGAGTTTCGAAAATCCCGACAGTCTGGATGTCGCGGCTGAGGCACTTGGTCTGGATATCAAAACAACCGAGAGTTTTACTCGAACTGGAACTGAGGCTGGGGTCACTAGTAATAAGAAAGTCATTGATGCAGCATTTAGTGAAGATGTCTTAAAAAATGACCTAAACAGTGCTGTGATTGAATTGTCAGATAATGATCTTATCGTTGTACATAAGAACAAACATATACCAGAAACGGTTTTACCCTTTGAGTCTGTTTCTCCAGCAATCAAACAACAGTTAGTATTTGATAAAGCAAGAAAATTGGCACAAGATGAGGGTGAGTCTGTAGTAGAAAAGGTGAAATCTGGCGAAAGTCCTGAGTCTCTGTTAACTAACTGGCAGGCTGCCGAGTTTTATGGTCGTGATGCAGAGAAAGTCAGCAGTCAAATTCTTCAACGTGCTTTCACAATGCCAAAACCCTTATCGACGCCTGAGTATGAAGGATTCTCAGCAGATAATGGAAACTACGTTGTTATCAAATTAACAGCGGTTAAAAATGGCAATATTGATGATGTTACTGAGGAGCAGAAGAAAGCTCTGCAACAACAGTTAACGAGCATTTATGCATCGGCAGAGGTTGAAGCCTTTATTGCCCAATTACGCAATGATGCAGATATTGATATTCATCAGGATGCACTGAAATAAATGATTATTTATTGAGCATTATTAAAGGCGCCTTAGGGCGCCTTTTTTATGTGAACCGATCAACGATAGCACTGCCCACGCTATCACTCCAGACGTTGATAGAGGTTCTGAACCTGTCCAGGAACCAATCAACAGAGAGTAATAAGGCGATGCCATCCAGTGGTAAGCCTACAGCACTTAGAACAATTACCATGGTGACCAGTCCGGCTTCAGGTATGCCAGCTGCACCGATAGCAGCTAATGTGGCAGTAACAAATACAATGGCCTGCTGAGTCAGGCTTAAATCAATACCATAAGCCTGTGCAATGAACATCACCGCTGCTGCTTCATATAGCGCTGTACCATCCATATTGATAGTTGCGCCAAGCGGTAATACAAATTTACTGACTTTATGGCTGACACCATTCTCTCTGACACATTCCATTGTTAATGGAAGTGTCGCAGAGGAGCTGGCTGTACCAAATGCTGTCACTAATGCACGAGCCATACCAAGTAGGTAGGAGGTTCCCCGTCTTGTCATCAAAAATAAAACCAGTAGTAACAAGACCCCATGAATAGAAAGTCCTGTTAACACGGTCACAACATGCCAACCAACGGCTTTCATTTCGGCAAGAAAGTGTTCGCCACCACCCGCATTACCCAATCTGGCAGCAATCAGAGCAAAAATACCTATTGGGGCCAGATGCATAACCCAGATCACTAAGGTCATCATCGCCTCATTAATGCCATCAAACAGCTGAAACACGGGTTTACCTTTTTCACCTAAGGTACTTAATGCCATAGAGAACAGGATTGCAAAGACAATGAGCGGTAGAAGCTGAGTTTGTGCGGCTGAGGAAATCAGATTAGGGGAGACGAGAGACAGAATAATATCGCTGATACCCGTATTTTGTTTTTCTAAAATATAGTCGGGCACAGCCGTTTGGCTCCATTGCATACCAGCGCCGGGCTGGATCCAATTAACAACGATGAGTCCAATTAAGACTGCAGTCGCTGTCGATAGACTGTAATAAAGCAGCGTAAAACCACCTAATTTGCCTAATTTCTTTAAGTTGCCTAATGAACCTATGCCACTGACAATAGAAGCAATCACCAAAGGGATAATGGTCATTTTTAGTGCGTTGAGAAACAATGTACCAAGCCAGCTGATATTAACGGCTAGCGTGGGGTTATACCAACCGAGTAAAACACCACTCACTGCTCCCAGCACAATGAAGGCCAGCAAAATCATGGCATGTTTATGAGACATAGGGCCTCCATATTTTGAACAAAAAAAAGGGCATTTATAAATGCCCTTTTAGAATACCAGCAAAAATAAGCGGTTTACTTATCACCAATGCCGACAATGTTATAACCGGCATCAACATAGGTGATTTCACCTGTGACACCTGATGCCAGATCGGAACATAAGAATGCCGCTACATTGCCCACTTCTTCAATGGTGACATTTCTTCTTAATGGTGAATTGCGTTCACCATAAGCCAGCATTTTGCCAAAATCACCGATACCCGCAGCAGCAAGTGTTTTGATTGGACCGGCTGACACTGCATTAACACGAATACCTTGTTCACCAAGCGAGTAGGCCATATAGCGGACGGTCGCTTCCAGAGCGGCTTTTGCTACACCCATCACATTGTAGTTATCAATCGCTTTTTCAGCACCTAAGTAACTCAGTGTCAATAATGAACCATTACGGCCCGCCATCATGTTTTTTCCTGCTTTCGCTAAAGCAGCAAAACTGTATGCACTGATATCGTTGGCCATAGCGAAACCGTCTCGGGTCACACTATCAACGAAGCCACCCTGCAATTGTTCACGGGGGGCAAATGCAACAGAGTGAACGATAGTATCAAGACCATCCCAGTGTTGACCTAATGATTCAAATACACTGTTGATTTCATCATCACTGCTAACATCACAAGGAAAGACCAGCGCTGGGTTCGCGCCACATTCTTCAGCGATTTTTTCAACGCGTGATTTTAATTTCTCATTTTGATATGTGAAAGCTAATTCAGCACCTTCACGTGCCATCGCATGAGCAATACCAGATGCAATTGAGCGGGGGCTGGCGACACCCACAATTAATGCGCGTTTGCCTTGCAGAAAACCCATGTGTCTCTCCTAACTACATATAAAGGCGGATAACTTACCTGATTTTAGGGATGACGGAAAGGGCAAGCATGCAGTAATCTTCTACTGTTATCATGCAAACAGTATCTATTGCTTTGAAATGAGGTTATATGAGATTGAAATATTGGTTGCTTAGTAGCGTGCTGTTCTTAGTAACAGCATGTGATATGAAAGCGATAAACTCACCTTATCCAGAAGCATCCAGTGATGAATCTATTCTCTACAGCGCTTTTTCACTTCGCCCTAAACATTTAGATCCCGCCCGTTCTTACAGCGCGAATGAAGCTATCATCACTGGTCAGGTATACGAGCCACCTTATCAGTATCATTATTTAAAAAGACCCTATCAACTCGAGCCATTGTCGGCCTCAGCGATGCCGGAAGTGGTTTATTTGGATAAGGAAGATAACCCGGTTAATGCCAATGCCGAGAATATTGCCTTTTCTGTCTATAGCATCCCTATCAAACACGATATTCTCTATCAGCCTCACCCTGCGTTTGTAAAAGATGAGAATGGAAACTGGCTTTACCATCATTTAACAGACGAACAAATCGCCAATTTAGAAGATTTAGCGGACTTTGAAAAAACAGGTACACGGCAGCTGGTTGCCGCTGATTTTGTCTACCAGATAAAACGTCTGGCACACCCTGAAGTCCATTCTCCAATCCTTGGAGTGATGGCGGAGCATATCGTTGGGCTTAAAGAGTACGCTGAGCAGTTAAGAGCCATTCGAAAAGAGCAGGGTGAAGTCGACCTTCGTCAGCATGAAATCAGTGGTGTAAAGACCATTGATAATTATCACTATCAGATAAAAGTATACGGAAAATATCCACAACTGGATTACTGGTTAGCAATGCCTTTTTTTGCACCTATCCCATGGGAAGCGGAAGAATTCTACTCCCAGCCAGGGCTGATTAATAAAAATATCACTCTAGATTGGTACCCTGTTGGAACTGGTCCGTTTTACATGACTGAGAATGATCCGAACAGACGTATGGTGTTGACTAAAAATCCTAACTTTCACGGTGAACGCTATCCAGCAGAAGGGGAAGACACGGATAAGCAAAATGGCTTATTAGACGATGCGGGTAAACCGTTGCCCATGATAGACAAAATTGTTTTTACTCTCGAAAAAGAAAATACGTCTTACTGGGGAAAATTCATGCAGGGCTACTATGATGTTAGTGGCATAAGTTCAGATAGTTTCGAGCAAGCGGTGAATATTTCAACATCGGGCGAATTTGGTTTAAGTGATGAAATGAAAGCCAAAGGAATAAAACTGGAAACAGCCATTGCTGCGACTAGTTTTTATACCGGATTTAACATGTTAGATCCTGTCGTTGGCGGATATAGTGAGCGAGCCAGAAAACTTCGACAAGCGATTTCTATCGCCATAGATCAGGAAGAATATATTTCTATATTTGCTAATGGCCGCGGCATCCCTGCACAGGGACCTATTCCTCCAGGTATTTTTGGCTACAGTGAAGGTAAAGCGGGTATCAATCCCTATATGTATACATGGAAGAATGGTCAAGCTGAACGTAAATCCATAGAAGCAGCAAAACAACTTCTAGCGGAAGCTGGATATCCAAATGGCAGGGATAAAAAAACAGGTGAGCCACTTGTCATTTACATGGATATCACCGCGAGTGGTCCTGACAGCAAATCGGATTTGGACTGGATGCGTAAGCAGTTTAGAAAGCTGAAAATACAGCTGGTTCTCCGCAGCAGTGACTACAATCGTTTTCAGGATAAAATCCGCCGCGGACAGGTACAGATGTTCCAATGGGGCTGGAATGCCGATTATCCCGATCCAGAAAATTTCCTGTTTTTACTTTATGGTCCAAATGGTCGTGCTCAGTTTGGTGGTGAAAACACAGCAAATTATCAAAATAAAGACTTTGACAAACTTTTTGAAAAGATGCGCACCATGTCAAACACACCAGAGCGATTGGCTATAATCAAACAGATGGTTGATATTGTCAGGAAAGATACGCCCTGGATATGGGGCTTTCATCCTAAACAGTTCTCGCTTTATCACGAGTGGAATCATAATGTTAAGCCTAATTTAATGGCTAATAACACGCTCAAATACCGACGTATCGATACGGGTGTGCGTGAAAAACTTCAGTCTCAATGGAATCAGCCGATACTCTGGCCATTGGGGATTGTAATAATTGTGATTATGCTGATGGTCATGCCCGCGGTTTTTATTTACCGTTCGAAGAAGTATAAAAAGCATCATTTTCCATCGACATAGAGGAGATTTTTACTATGCGATTAGGTAGAATGCACTGCCAGTGCTTCGGCATTTCATTGATGAGTTTCTAGTGTTTAGGGAGTAATTGAGTGGATTTAGCTACACTGCTAGGTTTTATTGCGGCTTGGGGCCTAATTATAGCAACGATTGCTATGGGGGCTGCAGCCGGTGTTTTCATCAATATGCCCTCACTAGCCATTGTGCTTGGCGGCTCATTCGCCGTTGTACTGATGCGATTTACCTTAGGACAGTTTTTAGGCTCTATTAAAACAGCCATGAAAGCGTTTTTGTATAAATCGGAATCTCCACAAGAAATTATCCAGTCGGTTGTTGAGCTGGCGACCATTGCCAGAAAAGAAGGTTTACTTGCTCTGGAAAAACAAGAAATCACCAACCCTGTTCTAGCGAAAGGTATCCGGATGCTGGTAGATGGACATGAGCCAGCCGTCGTCAAAAAAGCACTGGTTACCGAAATGAATGAAACTGTTAATCGACACTCCATTGGTCAGCAAATTTTTAAAACGATGGGGGATGCGGGCCCCGCAATGGGGATGATTGGTACATTAGTAGGTCTTGTACAAATGCTATCTAATATGTCGGATCCAAAGTCGATTGGTCCCGCGATGGCCGTCGCCTTGCTGACAACACTTTATGGTGCGATGTTAGCGAATATGTTTGCTCTGCCAGTATCCGATAAACTCGCTTTACGCAGTAGTGAAGAACTGATGAATAAAAGCATCATCATCGAGAGTGTGATGGGGATACAGGAAGGCCAAAATCCAAAAGTGTTGGGTGAGTTATTACAAAACTTCCTACCTGCTTCAAAACGCGACTCAGATGAACCAGCAGATTAACTAATGTTGGTCACACAATAATGAGTGAAGATAGCCCTAGACCTAAAAAGCAAGACGAAGGCCTGCCGGCCTATATGGGTACATTTGCAGACTTAATGTCACTGCTGATGTGCTTTTTTGTATTGTTGTTATCCTTTGCAGAAATGGATGCTCTGAAATATAAGATGGTCGTTAAATCCCTGGATAATGCCTTTGGGGTTCAACGAGAAGTCATTGCGGATGCTGTGCCTGTGGGTACCAGTATTATTGCCCAAGAATATAGCCCAGGTGATCCTAAGCCAACACCATTGAAAGTTGTCAGACAAGAAACGGTTGACGATACTCGTGAAAAAATTAAGGTGACGATGGATGCTGAAGAAGTAGCTCAGCAACAGGCACAGGAAATTGCAGAAGAAACCCAAAAATTTCGTGAAGCACTTGATGAAGAAATTAAAGAAGGCTTGATTGAAGTTGAAAGTCAATTTAGTCGCATTGTTATTCGTATAAGGGAAAACGGCTCATTTCCATCAGGGGATGCTCGGCTAAACCCCAGTTTTAAACCCATTCTCAAAAAAATCCATGATGTATTGGTTGACACAGGTGGACAAATAGCTGTGGCAGGTCACACTGATGATGTGCCGATTAATACACCAAGATATCGATCTAATTGGGAACTATCTACCTCAAGAGCAACGTCTGTAGTACATGAATTGTTGGCTCCGGGTGATATGAAGCCAGAACGGTTTGTGCTGGAGGGTTATGCAGATACAAAACCGCTTGTGCCCAACAATTCACCAGAAAACCGAGCGATTAACAGACGTGTAGAAATCATTGTTCTTAAATCACCGGTTGAAGAAAGTTTAACCCGTTCAATTGATGAGCTAATGAAAGAGCATGAATCAGTTGATGGTTCTGTTACTACTGTTTACGAATAATAAGGGAAGAAAAATGAAAAAAATGAATGTATGGTTATCGACCCTGGGTTTTTTATTGGTGAGTTCAGCAGCTTCTGCGACACAATGGCAAATCAACAATAGCGAATCACAAATCAATTTTATTTCGACAAAGAAAGTGAATATTGCTGAAGTACATCAATTCGACAAAATAGCGGGGAGTCTGTCTGAAAGTGGTGAATTTTCTGTATCGATCGATCTAGCCTCGGTAGACACGGGTGTTGAAATTCGCGATAGTCGGATGAAAGAATTTTTGTTCAATATTGCTGACTTTCCCAAAGCGGTAATAACTGCCAAGTTACCGCCTGATGAAATTAAACAGCTTGAAGTAGGACAGACAAAACCGTTATCTGTGGATGGCATGCTTGAACTGCACGGCCAGAAAAAAGCACTGACTTTTGAGGTGCTGGTTACCAAAGTCGCCACAAATGAGTTATTGGTAGTGTCTGCTCATCCGGTGATTTTAAATGCCGATGATTATGAATTAGCAGCAGGTGTAGAAAAATTACGTGAGTTGGCTGGTTTGCCCAACATCAGCCATGCTGTGCCCGTGAATTTTTATTTAACGTTGAACGCGACGAACTAAGAGGTATTCCTCGCAATGCAAAAATTTTCAGTTGAAACTGGCATCGTTATCCCATTAGACCGTCCCAATGTGGATACCGATGCGATTATTCCTAAGCAGTTTTTAAAATCCATCAAACGCACTGGTTTTGGTCCCAATTTATTCGACGAGTGGCGTTATCTTGATCATGGGGAGCCTGGACAAGATACAAAAAATCGTCCATTGAATCCTGACTTTGAGCTTAATCAACCACGTTACAAAGGTGGTACGATTCTTCTTGCACGTGAGAATTTTGGCTGTGGCTCAAGTCGTGAGCATGCTGTGTGGGCACTCGATGATTTCGGTATTCGCGTTATTATTGCCCCAAGTTTTGCTGATATCTTTTTCAGCAACACCAGCAAAAATGGTATTTTGGCGATAACTTTAGAAGAGTCGTTGATAGATAAACTCTTTGAACAAGTTGAATCTATACCTGGATATCAACTGACGGTTGATTTACCTGAGCAAAAAATTACTCTGCCAGATGGGCAGTCAATCGCTTTTGATGTCGATGCTTTCAAAAAACACTGTCTAATTGAAGGGCTTGATGATATCGGCCTGACATTACAACACACCGCTGACATCAAAGCTTATGAAGAAAAGCGTAAGCAAGAAGCACCCTGGTTATTCTCTTAAGACAACCTCTGAATTTAGTAAATTATTTAAAGATATAAAAAATGACAAAAAAAATTGTAGTTTTGCCTGGTGATGGCATTGGTCCTGAAATCGTTGCTGAAGCAGTCAAATTTCTTGAAAAGTTTCGTGAAGAAGGTCTGGATATCAACCTTGAGTACGGCTTAATTGGTGGTGCGGCCTATGATGAAACAGGCACCCCCCTTCCAGCAGAAACCTTAGAAATGTCAAAACAGGCTGATGCTATTTTGCTAGGTGCTGTTGGTGGTTATAAATGGGAATCTCTGGACATTAGTGTAAGACCGGAAAAAGGCCTCTTAGGCATACGTTCTGAATTGAATTTATTTGCTAATTTACGTCCGGCTATTTTGTATCCGCAGTTAGCTGATGCGTCTACTTTGAAACCTGAAGTCGTTGCTGGCTTGGATTTGATGATTGTGCGCGAGTTGACGGGGGGGATTTATTTCGGTCAGCCTCGTGGTATCAGAACATTGGATAATGGCGAAAAACAAGGATTCAATACACTTGTGTATCGCGAAAGTGAAATCAACCGAATTGGTAAAGTCGCTTTTGATATCGCCGCCAAACGACAAGGCAGAGTTTGCTCTGTAGATAAAGCAAATGTGCTGGAAAGCACAGAATTGTGGCGTGAAACTATGACAACATTGTCAAAATCCTATCCGGATATTGAATTGAGTCATATGTATGTGGATAACGCGGCAATGCAATTGGTGAGGGCACCGAAGCAATTTGATGTCATGGTTACCACCAATATGTTTGGGGATATTTTATCGGACTGTGCTTCTATGCTTACCGGCTCGATTGGGATGTTACCTTCAGCATCACTGGATGAAAACAGCAAAGGCATGTATGAGCCAATCCATGGTTCTGCACCTGATATTGCCGGACAGAATATTGCGAATCCACTAGCGACAATTTTATCAGCTGCTATGATGTTACGTTACACGCTCGATGAAGCCTCAATGGCAGATCGAATTGAAAAAGCTGTGAGCAAGGTGTTGGATGACGGTCTTCGTACTGCTGATATCTACTCTGCGGGTATGACCAAGGTCTCTACTGCAGAGATGGGTGATGCGGTGCTTGCAGCGTTATAAATTAAAAACGAAAGGTGTATTGTGAATAAAAAAGTAGATGTTGCAGTTGTAGGTGCTACAGGGGCCGTAGGTGAGGCCATGTTGGAAATTTTGCACCAACGTCAGTTCCCAGTGGGTAAAGTATATGCGCTGGCGAGTGAACGAAGTGCAGGCTCTACAGTTAGCTTTGGCAATAAATCGATACTTGTCGAAGATTTGGCTGAATTTGATTTCTCAAAAGTGCAGGTTGGTCTGTTTTCTCCTGGTGCAAGCGTATCCGCTATTTATGCGCCAAAAGCCGCGGCAGCTGGTTGTGTAGTTATTGATAACACATCACAGTTCCGCTATGACGATGATATCCCGCTGGTCGTGCCTGAAGTCAATCCAGAAGCAGTAGCTGATTATAAAAACCGTGGCATCATTGCTAATCCTAATTGCTCAACCATCCAAATGATGGTGGCACTGAAGCCTATTTACGATGCCGTAGGTATCACACGTATTAATGTTTGTACCTATCAGGCGGTTTCTGGTTCCGGTAAGCCTGCAATGGATGAGCTTGCCAAGCAGACAGCGGATTTATTAAACGGACGTCCTGTGAAAGCAGAAGTCTATCCAAAACAAATCGCGTTTAATGTGTTACCACAAATTGATGTGTTTATGGATAACGGCTACACCAAAGAAGAAATGAAAATGGTGTGGGAAACCCGCAAAATTATGGGTGATGAATCCATTCAAGTTAATCCAACAGCAGTTCGTGTACCTGTGTTTTTCGGTCACTCAGAAGCAATTCATATCGAAACTCGTGACAAAATAACGGCAGAACAATGCAAAGCCTTATATGAAAAGGCTGAAGGCATCGTCTTGCTTGACGAGCGTAAAGATGGTGGATATCCAACTGCTGTGACCGAGTCCTCAGGACAAGACCCCGTATTTGTCGGACGTATCCGCGAAGACATTTCCCATGAAAAAGGATTAAATTTATGGGTTGTTGCAGATAACGTTCGTAAAGGTGCTGCGCTTAACAGTGTTCAGATTGCTGAAGTCTTAGTTGAAAAGTACCTTTAAATTAAGCTAGATAAGGAAGTTAAGGGGATGAAAATGAAGAAACAGCTTTTTGCCAGTATCGCTGTCGCATCAACGATAGGTTTTTTCACCCCCTTAACTAGTTATGCTTTTGGTTTGGGCGAAATCAAAGTGATGTCAGCTTTGAATGAGCCATTCAAAGCAAGCATAGACATTAATGCTTTAGCTGCCGAAGAAAAAGAAAGTTTTGAAATCAGAATAGCGTCAAATGATGAATTTGACAAAGCGGGTCTGGATCGAAGCTATATTTTGACACAACTGAAATTTGATGTTGTTGAACAGCAAGGAAAATCGCGCGTTTTAATTAGTTCTGAACAACCGATTAAAGAACCTTTTCTGGATTTTTTGTTAACAGCTTCAGCGGGTGGTGGCCGACTTATCAGAGAATACACGGTTCTGCTTGATCCACCTGAAGTGTTGATATCATCGACAGCGAAAACCCGCTCCACCCCGAAAGCTAACACCGTAACATCAACGAAAACTGAAAGTAGTCAATCAAATGCATTACGATTCAGTAGTCAGAAATACGGGCCCGTTGCCAAGGCAGATACTCTTTGGAACATTGCACTGACAACACGTCCCAATGCCTCTGTTTCAGTTCAGCAAATGATGTTGGCACTGGTTGAGGCTAATCCCGAAGCCTTTGTCGATAACAATATTAACGGACTGAAAGCGGGGTATACCCTCACTATCCCTGATCAAGCGGCCATATTGTCAAAATCTCAGGCTGAAGCTTATCAATTATTTAAAAGCCAGAATGCACAATGGCGTCAACGTAATAAAGCGCCAGTTAAGGCAGCGCCTGCCGTTGTGGAGCAGCCGCAAGCAGCATCGACTGAAGACGAGGTCGTTCAAGCGGATGCTGAAAATCCAGTAAAAGATAATTTGCAAGCGTCGTCTCCTGCAATTGAAAGTGACGCAGATAAAGAAGCACACTTGAAACTGGTTGCGCCTGAGCAAAGTGAAACCACACAAGATGACGCTTCACCTAACCTGGCTGGCAATGAAAAAATTAATGCGTTGACAGAGCAACTGACGCTGGCACAGGAAACGATAGAAGCACAAGCTCAAGAAAATATCGACTTCAAAGCAAGAATGGATGCCATGGAAGAGCAGTTGGAAACCATGCGTCGCTTGATCTCGCTGAAGGATGCTGATCTCGCCCGATTGCAAGATTTACTAGAGGACAAAGATCAGGCTAATACCTCAGCTGAAGCAATGGATGATTTATCTGATACTGAAATCGCAGCAGAGATAGAATCAGATGCCAGCAGTGTTGATAAGCCAGATTCTTCTTCACTGGAAACGGAAGAGGGAGATGCTGAAGCAACAGGAACTGAAGAGACTATTAGTGAACTGCCTACATCAGATGACGTTGTATCTGAGAATTTTGTTGATAACATCAAGGCTTTCCTAGTCGAATATAAATTACAGCTTGGTGGCGCATTACTATTGGTGCTGCTTGTACTGTTATTACTTGCCAGAAGAAAAAATAGTGATGACAGCTCATATACTGAAGTGACAGATTTTGATGCACCGAGCCCAACAGATGATGAGCAATACAGATCAGAAATTCAGGTTGAGGAAGTGCCTGAAAATAACGACGTAGATGACCACAGTGATGATGAACCTCTCAGTCAGGAACAACTACCACAGAAAAGTGTGATGGAACTGGTTGAGCAAGCGGATATGTTTGTTGGCTATGCCGATTATGCACAAGCGAAAATTGCTCTGGAGCAAGCTAAAGCCAGAGAGCCAGCTAATACATTGGTAGCATATAAATTGTTGTTTGTTTTATATAAACAAAAACAGGTTGATGATTTTATTTTACTTGCTGAAACGACAGATTTCGATGAAGAAAGTATTGAGTGGGATGAAATAAAACAATGGGGAGCGCAATTGGCTCCTGGTCATGCATTATTTACAGCTGAAGAGTCACAAGCAACAGAGGATAGTCAGCCTTTTTCAGCCATTGAAGATACGGTTGACGCGGATGATGTTGATGATGAACGATTAGAATTTAGTCGCCACAATGACACTGATGAAGATTCGATTGTTGTTGAGCTCTCCGAAGACAATGATGATTCGATTGATACCGAGAGCACCGAAGATAATGATGAAGCGCCATTGGAATTTGATACTGTAGCGCCGTACTCGTCTGATAATGCTGATGACGAACTATTGCTTTCCGATCCAGCGACCACATCAGACGTTCTACTCGAAGAAGATGATAAGTCTGAGGAAAATCATATTGATGATGACCTTTTATCATTTGATACGGGGACGACTTTCGGCACAGTTGAACAAGATGATGACGAGGATGAAAATGAAATTGAGCATGACTCGTTACTTCCTTTTGAACCGGGTGCATCGAGCTCACTAGATCCTGAGCGTATCGATATTGCACCATTCGATATCAATGGTAATGATGATGAACCTGATATCGAGTTTGATATCGGTGATATTGACGAAATTGATGAAGCTGAAACGAAACTGGATCTGGCTTCGGCTTATATCGAGATGGATGATGCTGACGGCGCGAGAAGTATTCTTAATGAAGTGTTAGCCGAAGGTAACGAAGAGCAAAAAATACGTGCCCAAACGATCCTCGACTCATTATCAGAATAATTAGAGAGAGGATGTTGTGAGAATAGCACTCGGCATAGAGTATGCCGGAACTGATTTTTGTGGCTGGCAAATTCAGTCGCATTCCAGAACCGTTCAGGGTGAGCTACAGAAAGCCGTTTCCATTGTGGCCAACCATCCTGTCGAAGTCTATGCCGCGGGGCGAACGGACACTGGTGTACATGGTTTAAATCAAGTTGTACATTTTGACACCGATTCAGTTCGGGAAAAGCGTGGCTGGCTTTTGGGGATTAACGCCAATCTACCCAAAGATGTTAATGTTACCTGGGTTCAGTTTGTTGATGATGATTTTAATGCCCGCTTTTCTGCAATTAAACGTAGTTATCGTTATTTAATTTTAAACCGTCTTAGCCGTTCTTCTATTCACCAAAACCGGATGTGGTGGCATTATCCGCCACTAGATATCGAAAAAATGCAGGCGGCAGCTGACCAACTAATCGGTCGCCATGATTTTTCAGCATTCAGGGCGAGTGAATGCCAGGCAAAAAGTCCAATAAAGACATTGGATAAAATTCAGGTTAGCCAGCAGCAAGATTGTATTGCTATTGATGTCGAAGCCCTGTCTTTTTTGCATCACATGGTAAGAAATCTGGTTGGAGTCATGGCGGCTATTGGTGATGGCAGCAAGCCAGTCGAGTGGGCGGGTCAAGTTCTGCGTAGTGTTGATAGAAGTCAAGGAGGCATTACTGCTCCCGCAGAAGGCTTGTATCTGGTCGATGTGAGATATCCGGAACAATATTCAATACCGACAGTGTCAGCTTTTCCGGTGCTCTGGTAAAGTAACAGCTCTATTTGAGAGTAAAACCGAAACAGATGAGAACCCGAGTAAAAATATGTGGCATAACACGTCAGCAAGATGCTGATTTTGCTGCAGAATCAGGGGCGGATGCCATTGGTCTGGTGTTTTATCCCCCGAGTCCGCGAGCGATATCATTTGCGCAGGCTAAGGTGATTACCGCTGATTTATCTCCTTTTGTTTCAAAAGTTGCGCTATTCGTTGACCCAGAAAAAGATCTGGTTTCACGCTGCCTTGACGACGTATCGGTTGATATAATTCAGTTTCATGGTAATGAGACACCTGAATTTTGTCAGCAATTCGATCTACCGTATCTGAAAGCAATCAGAATGAGAGAGGGTACAGATTTGTCTGAAATTGCAGCTCGCTACTCGTCAGCTTCAGCTTTACTGTTAGACACCTATCAGCCTGGGATACCAGGCGGTACTGGAAAAACCTTCGACTGGTCTTTGATCGGTCGTATAAACAAACCGATTATTTTAGCGGGTGGTCTTGATGTGACGAATGTCAGAGAGGCTATCCATCAAGTGCAACCTTATGCTGTTGACGTCAGTGGTGGCGTTGAGAGCGATAAGGGGATAAAAAGTCATGAGAAAATCAGCACTTTTATGAGAGAGGTGGCAAATGCTTAAAGAGCATATTCACGATTATTACAAATCATTTCCTGATGCGCGAGGACATTTCGGGCCCTATGGTGGTCGTTTCGTTGGCGAAACGCTGATGGGAGCTATTTATGAGTTACAAGATGCTTATGAACAGTATCGTAACGATCCTGATTTTTTGGCAGAAATGGACAGAGACCTGAGTACCTTTGTTGGTCGTCCATCACCTCTCTATCTGGCTGAAAACTGGACAAAGAAACTAGGCGGCGCCCAGATTTATTTGAAACGTGAGGATCTGAATCACACCGGTGCTCACAAAGTGAACAATACCATTGGCCAGGCTTTATTAGCCAAGCGAATGGGTAAAACCCGTATTATTGCTGAAACAGGTGCTGGACAGCATGGTGTTGCTACCGCCACAGTGGCAGCTAGGATGGGCTTGGAATGTATTGTTTACATGGGCGCTGAAGATGTTGAACGTCAGGCGCAGAACGTCTATAGAATGAAGTTATTAGGTGCCCAAGTTGTGCCTGTTGAGTCAGGTTCACGTACACTCAAAGATGCCTTGAATGAAGCTTTGCGCGACTGGGTAACGAATGTTGATGATACGTTCTATATTATCGGGACTGTAGCTGGACCTCATCCTTATCCGGCGATGGTGAGAGATTTTCAATCTATCATCGGTCGTGAAGCAAAACAGCAAATGTTTGATATTAATGGCAAGCTGCCGGATGCACTGTTGGCGTGTATTGGTGGTGGTTCAAATGCTATCGGTTTGTTTCATCCATTTATTGAAGATGAATCTGTGGCTATGTATGGTGTTGAAGGTGCCGGACATGGCATTGAAACAGGCCAGCATTCAGCCCCACTAAGTGCGGGAAGACCTGGTGTATTGCATGGTAACCGTACTTATCTTATGCAAGATGATTATGGTGAAATTATTGAAACGCACTCTATTTCAGCAGGATTAGATTATCCTGGTGTGGGTCCTGAACATGCTTGGTTGAAAGATATTGGTCGGGCAAATTACGTATCAGTAACAGATGAAGAAGCGTTAACCGCATTTCATGATTTAACCCGTACGGAAGGAATTATTCCAGCACTTGAGTCGAGTCATGCACTGGCCTATGTGAAAAAATTAGCACCGACAATGTCACCTGAACAAACATTGTTAGTCAATTTATCGGGCCGTGGTGACAAAGACATGCATACAGTCGCAGCAATGGCTGGATTAAAATTCTAAGGAAGTAATAATGAGTCGTATAAGTCAGTGTTTTAAAAAACTGAAAGCAGATGGACAGACAGCTCTGATTCCCTATGTCACAGCGGGTGATCCTGAGCCTTGGGTAACTGTGCCATTATTACACGCACTCGTCGATGCTGGTGCTGATATTATTGAACTGGGTATTCCTTTTTCGGATCCAATGAGTGATGGCCCGGTTATTCAAAAAGCCTGTGAACGGGCATTAAAGAATGACGTGAGTGTGAAGTCTGTTTTAGAGATGGTGAAGAAGTTTCGTGAAAAAAATGCTGAAACTCCTATCGTGTTAATGGGTTACGCTAATCCAATAGAAGCCATTGGCTATCCGACGTTTGCCAAATTAGCCAAAGAAGCGGGTGTTGATGGTGTTTTAACCGTTGATGTACCGCCTGAAGAATCAGATGATTTCCGTCAGATCATGGATGAGCATGAAATCGATACGATTTACCTCGTTGCACCAACCACATCCAACGAACGTATGTCGATGATTGCCAGCTATGCCCGAGGATTCATTTATTATGTTTCTATAAAAGGGGTAACAGGATCTGCTTCCCTTGATGTCACAGAAGTCAGTGATAAACTGGCGTTATTACGGGAAAGAACCGATTTACCGTTAGGTGTGGGCTTTGGTATTCGTGATGGTAAGTCGGCCGCTGCAGTGGCTGAAATTGCTGATGCCGTTGTTGTCGGAAGTACTCTTGTGAAGTGTATCGAAGAACATGCCCAACGACTTGAAGAGTTACCTGCTGCGGTAGCTGGCCTAGTAGCCGAAATGCGACACGCTATTAATGCGCGTGATTTAGCAAAAGCATAAATATAACGAAGGTGACAAGATGAGCTGGTTTGAAAGATTACTTCCCTCAAAAATTCGCACGACAGTACGCAGCCGTTCAGTGCCCGAAGGTGTCTGGTGCAAGTGTCCAAGTTGTGACAATGTGCTTTATCGTGCTGAGCTTGAACGTAACCTGATGGTTTGTCCTAAGTGCGATCATCACCAACGCATCAATGCCAGAACACGCCTGGAGAGTTTTTTGGATGAGGGTGATCGTAAAGAAATTGCTACTGAAGTAAAGCCGGTCGATACCCTTAAATTCAAAGATAGTAAGCGCTATAAAGATCGTCTCACCCAAGCACAGCGTTCAACAGGTGAAAATGATGCTTTACTAGCAATGCAGGGTAGAGTGAATGGTCTGCCATTAGTTGCTGTGAGTTTTGATTTTAACTTTATGGCTGGTTCAATGGGATCTGTGGTGGGTGAAAAATTTGTTCGCGCTGCCAAAGTCGCTCTGAAAAATAATATTCCATTGGTCTGTTTTTCTGCCAGTGGTGGTGCGCGTATGCAGGAAGGCTTGTTATCTTTAATGCAAATGGCAAAAACCAGTGCGATCCTGACTCAGCTAAGTAATGCGGGTATCCCGTTTGTATCGGTGATGACTGATCCCACAATGGGTGGTGTTTCTGCAAGTTTAGCGATGCTGGGTGATATCAACGTCGCTGAGCCTAATGCTCTGATTGGTTTTGCTGGTCCACGTGTTATTGAGCAAACGGTTCGTGAAACTTTACCGGAAGGTTTTCAACGTGCTGAGTTCCTGCTTGAACATGGTGCAATTGATATGATTATTGACCGTCGTCAAATGCGAGATAGATTATCTAATATTCTCAGCATGCTTCAGCATCGTGCTATAGCCTAGCCACTGTATGCGGTTCAGCACATTGCCACAATGGTTAGAGTGGCAAGAAAAGTTACACTTTACTGAAATTGATCCCGGTCTGGCACGTATTGGTCAGGTATGGGAAAAAATGCAAGGGCAGACACACCTACCATTTAAGGTGGTGACTATTGCTGGCACCAATGGTAAAGGTTCATCGGTGGCTATGACGAGTAGTATTCTCATGGCTGCTGGTTATCGCACAGGCACTTATACCTCACCGCATTTGCTTGCTTATAACGAACGCATAGCCATTAACGGTACTCCCTGTTCAGACGAGCAGATATGTGCCTCTTTTGCTCGAATCGATCAGGCTCGTGGTGACATTTCACTGACTTATTTTGAGTTTGCTACCTTAGCGGCCGCTGATATTTTTCGTCAGCAAGAAATTGATATTGCGGTATTGGAAGTTGGAATGGGCGGGCGTTTAGATGCTGTTAATCTATTCGACGCTGATGTTGCACTGATTACCCCGATTGGCTTAGACCATACTGCCTGGTTAGGTGACACACGCGAAAAAATTGCCTATGAAAAAGCGGGCATTATTCGAGCCCAAACGCCAGTTGTTTGTTCTGAGTCTGAACCACCTCATACCTTGATTGATTATGCAAACTCACTAGAAGCACCTATATACAAGGCTGGTATGGCTTATCGCTATTCACCGCTAACAGCAGATACATGGTCATGGCAGTCAACTGACAAAGAGGCAATGGTGCTTCCGTATCCAGCCTTAGTTGGTGATTATCAGCTTCAGAATGCCGCAGCCGTCATTCAGGTTTGTTATCTGTTACGCGAGCAAGGTATGTTGATTGATGATTCTGCCATTAGCGATGGACTGAAGAACGTTGTTTTGGCAGGACGTTTTCAAGAAATCAGACACGAAGACATCACCATAATTTTAGACGTTACCCATAATCAGCAGGGTGCAGAAAACCTTCAGCGCTTGTTATCAGAGCGAAATAGTACAGGTAACACCTATGCTGTTTTAGCCATGTTAAAAGACAAAGATTGTCAGGCGGTGACGCAGATTCTGCAAAAGGACATCGCTCATTGGTTCTTTGCAGGACTGGATGGTAGCCGTGGTATGGATGCTCAGTCTATAGCTGCTAAAACGATGCAAGATGCCGGGCAGGAAAACTTCAGCTGTCACACCACCGTAATTGAGGCTTATGAACAAGCCTTATTACATGTGCAAGCGGGTGACAGGGTTCTTGTGTTCGGTTCATTTCATACTGTCGAAGCGGTGATGAGAGTTTTACCTGAGTTCCAAAACAGACACACAATGACAGCTGAATAATCAGTCTTGATAAAACCCGGCAATGATGTGCTGATTTGATTCAATAATCTTGGCGCGTTTTATTTTCATTGTTGGAGTAAGCATGCCATTCTCGATCGTCCAAGGCGATAAACTCAGGTTAACCCGACGAATTTTGGCGTAGGCAGGAAAGTCGTGCAATAAACGTCTGAACTGTTGGATAACATGCTGCTGTAAGGATTTATCCTGCAGACTATGTTTATTCATCGCATCCAGCTTTAGCTTTTGCGCGAGCACAAGCCATTGTTCAGCATTCAACACAATCAGGGCAGACAGGAAGGGTTTACCTTCTCCTACAATCAAGGCTTGCTCAAACAGTTCATCGCTGGTGATCGCCATCTCCATATCTGCTGGTGAGACTTTTTCACCATTGCTCAATACCAGAATATCTTTAATTCGGCCTGTAATGAAAATATGCCCACTGTCAGAGATTTCAGCTTGATCACCGGTGTGAAGCCAACCATCAGAGTCGATGGTTTTTGCCGTAGCTTTATGATTATTCCAATAGCCCAGCATATTGCCAGGGCTCTGCACTAATAATTCTGAATTTTCGGCGATCTTTATTTTAACAGTGGGGATAGGGTGACCAACACTGTATGGTTGATTATCGCCAAGTGTATTCACGCTAATAACCGGGCTTGTTTCAGTTAAACCATATCCTTGTAACAGATTGATGCCCATGCCAATAAATAGCTCGGCAACATGGTGTGGAATAGCTGCTCCTCCCGTAACGGCGACTCTCAGTTGCCCACCAAATAATGCCTGTACGTTCTTTGCCACTAATTTATCCAATACAGGCATAAGAAGGAAAATAGGTGACCAATGACGGCGTTGTTGATTGTAGAGGAAATATGACCAACCGATTTTATGTGTCAGCAGGAATAAAAAACGTTTATACCAAGGCTGTGATGACACGTTTGTATGTAATCGTTGATAAATACGTTCGAATATTCGAGGCACAGCAATTAAGGCTGACGGTTGTAGTTGTTGAATATCATTTGCTAATTGAGGAATGCCTCTGGAGAAAGCCACTTTCGATCCTGTCATCATTGGCAAATAATAGCCTGCGGTTCGTTCTAGAGTATGAGACAAAGGTAGGAAGGAGAGAAATAAGTCATTAGATTGAATTTTAAAATGTTTAAGTGAGGCACTGGCCACCGATAGAATATTATGGTGACTTAGCATGACTCCCTTGGGTTTCCCCGTCGTGCCAGACGTATAAATGATAGTTGCAAGCTGATCTGTCTCTGTTTGCCAGTCAAGCAGCGGATAGATGATGTCTTTTTTTAACCACTCATCCAAATACATTGCAGGTGCATCAAGCGTTAACTTGTCAGCACTTTTAATAATGACACGTTTAAGCTGATGATCCTCTGAAAGAGAAGGCTTTAGACGATTCCACTGATGGTGGTTTTGTAACAGCAAAAATCTGACATCAGCATCCTGCAATATAAAAGCAAGACTGTCAGGCCGATCATCGGGGTAGAGCGGTACGGTGATCAGTCCCAGACTTAACGCCGCTTGATCAAAAAATACCCATTCAGGACAATTTTTCAGGTTTAAGGCGACACGATCACCAGGAGATAAACCTTCAGCTTTTAAAGCCTGTTGCCAGTATGCTATCTGCTGAGCAGCATCTGACCAACTTATCGTTTGCCACTGTTGAGTTTGTTCACAGTAATTAATATAGGCCGGTGAGTCAGGCGTTTTATTGAGTCTTTCCCTGAATAAGCCATATAAGGTCTGAGCGGCACTGGCCGAAATGTAATCTGTCATATCTTTGGACATTTACATTAACCAACGAAGTTGAACTCCCAACAAGTCAACACTGACATCGTAATCACCATTGAGACTATTGGTTCCGTCAGATTCTTTTATTGAAGGATTATTGGCAAATAAATGTGCATAACCAGCATCAATAATCAGATTGTCGGAATAGTTATATGTGGCACCGATAGCAATCCATTTTCTGTCGATATCAGGTATTCTGGCTGTTCTTCGCTTTATACCTGGCACAGCTGTTTCGTCATAAGCAATCCCAGATCGGAATTGCCATTTATCGTTATAACGGTAATTTACCCCCAAGCCATAACGCATACTGTTTTCCCAGTCTTCTGGTTTTGTACTGGTGAAAGTACCCCCATCAGATTCAATGGCAAGCTCCTGGAAACGGCTCCATCTTGTCATAGTGGCGTCAGCCAGAACCGACCATTTCGAATTAATCTGATGATGAATAGCCAATGAAATGGTCTCAGGTAAATCCACATCACCATGTATATTCTCATCGGCCAGAACACTGCCATTGACGGCTGTTAGAGTGCCATCACCTTTGAGTGTGTGTGAAATTTTGGAACGATAAGCCAGGGCCAATCGAGTATCTGGCGTAGCTTGATACATCATTCCCAGGTTGTAGCCATAGCCCCAGTCATCGGCTTCCAGTTTCACTTTGCCGTCAGATGTACCTAGATTTGTCATTTGAACTAATGTCAGATCGATATATTCAGCACTAACACCAAAGCCAATAGATAATTTATCTGTCGGTTTGTAAGCAATGCTGGGATTGAAGTTAATGGTTTTAAGATCAGATTTGACTGCAAAATATCGACCTACCCATTTTTCATTATATTCAGTCACCAGACCAAAAGGGGCGGTAATCCCAAACCCTATAGCCACTTTGTCATTTAGAGGTTTAGCGTAATAAAAGTTGGGTACGACAGCATTTTTTGCAGCATCGCCGCCTTCGCCGCCATTCGAGGGTGATGATGTACCATCATTATTAAACTCTGAGTTTGGCGCTATGTAGTTAATTGCCAAATCCATTTCTGCCTGTTTTAAATACATCAAACCCGCTGGGTTGAAATAAATGGTACTGGCATCTTCTGCAGATGCAGCACTCCCTGCAAAGGCTCTACCGAGCCCCGTCACACTTTGCTCAATAATCGCAAAGCCTGCACCAAAGCTGGCACTGCTCATTGTGCCGAGTAATAAAAAAGTCGGAGCCTTGAGGATATTTAATTTCATAGTCAATCACTTGCAGCGGTTTTTTGAACAAGAAGATAAAGTATCCTAAGCGCTTAAGGCGTGCAAGCTTTTCTCAATCACAGATTAGACTCTTTTAAATACTAAATCCCAAACGCCATGACCGAGCCTATGTCCACGCTGTTCGAATTTTGTCAGCGGGCGATAACTTGGGCGTTCGATATAGGTATTGTCAGGACTGGTATTCTGAAAGCGAGCATTGGAAGAAACGTCGGCGAGCATTTGCTCAGCATAATCCTGCCAATCTGTAGCTAAATGAAGATGTCCGCCATGCGTTAGTTTATCAGCCAGCACATTGACGAATTCAGGTTGAATGATGCGTCGTTTGTTATGGCGTTTTTTATGCCATGGATCAGGAAAGTAGATTTGAACACGTGCCAGAACCTGGTTTTTAATGCGATGCTTAATAAGCTGTACGGCATCTGTGCATGCCACTCTGACATTCGTCAGTTGTTCGTCATCAATGGCTTTAAGAAGCTGGCCTACACCTGGACGATGTACTTCGATGCCAATATAGTCTTGGTCAGGCTGATTTTTTGCCATTTCAATCAGCGATGCACCATTACCAAAGCCAATTTCTATAATTTTTGGTGCTTCGCGACCAAACAATGCGTTGAGATCAGACAAATCTGTATCATCATCGATACCAAAGACGGGCCAGTGATTGTCCAGAGCACGTTGTTGACCAGGCGTCAGTCTGCCTTCGCGGCGAACAAAACTGCGGATTTGGCGCAGGGTTTTTGTTTCAGTTGTCATAGATCGTATCGGTAAAAATTTAAAGGCCGTTATGATACCTGAAGCGCTAATGGATAACACGGCAAGCAAAATTTTTTATATCCAGACAATCTGATTGAAACGACAATGTGATGCATATCACAACCAATGTTTACGCCTGATTACGTTGTATGGATGTTGAAAAACAATAAAAAGACCTCTTTTTTATCGAGCGTTGACGGTGTAAGTTTTTGATAACAGCGTGCTAAAAATGACTATTAGCGTTATAATATTTGGTCTTTACGTAGAATCTTAAGGGTACTCCGAGCCCCGCCATTATCTTTGCATATAATCAGGCAAAGCATTTAAGAGAGAAGGAAAGTATGGTTCATCCAGTTTTAGAAGCCGTCACCAATGACGTAATCGAGAGAAGCAAAAAAACACGGGAAATCTATCTCGGCCGTATTGATGAGGCGATGCAAAAAGGCCCACATCGTGCTGTATTGGGCTGCGGCAATTTAGCTCATGGATTTGCTGCCTGTTCCATGTCAGAAAAAGCGGACTTGGCAGGAGATAAAAAAGCCAATATCGCGATTATTTCTTCATACAACGACATGTTATCGGCGCACGAGCCGTTTAAAGATTTCCCTGCAATCATCAAGAAAGCTGCAACCGAAGCCGGTGGTGTCGCTCAGTTTGCTGGTGGTGTTCCTGCCATGTGTGATGGTATTACGCAAGGCCAGCCAGGTATGGAACTGTCGCTTTTCAGCCGTGACGTCATTGCAATGGCAACCGCCATTGGCCTCAGCCACAATATGTTCGATGCCGCTATGTATCTGGGCGTTTGTGACAAAATTGTTCCGGGTTTATTGATTGGTGCATTGAGTTTTGGTCACTTACCGGCTGTTTTCGTACCGGCAGGACCTATGCCGAGCGGTTTGCCTAACAAAGAGAAAGTCCGTATTCGTCAGCTCTACGCTGAAGGTAAAGTCGGTCGTGAAGAGTTATTAAAAGCAGAGTCTGAGTCTTATCATAGCCCTGGTACATGTACTTTCTACGGTACAGCAAACAGTAACCAAATGATGGTTGAAATGATGGGCTTACACCTCCCTGGTAGCTCCTTCATTAATCCAAACACACCGCTGCGTGATGCCTTAACAAAACGTGCGACTGAACAAGCACTCAAATTTACCGCGTTAGGCGATGACTATCGTCCAATCGGTCATATGATCGATGAGAAAGCGATTTTGAATGCCCTGGTGGGTCTATTAGCCACAGGTGGTTCAACTAACCACACTATTCATCTGATTGCGATTGCCCGTGCGGCAGGCATCATCATTAACTGGGATGACTTTGACCGTCTGTCAAAAATTATTCCATTAGTGACACGTATTTATCCTAACGGTACAGCTGATGTGAACCACTTCCAGGCTGCAGGTGGTATGGGTGTATTAATTCGTGAACTATCTAAAAATGGCTTAATGCATACTGACATCATTACTATCGGTGATGAAAAAGGTATGGAACAGTACACCAAAGAGCCAACACTAAAAGATGGCACACTGACATGGGAAGAAGGCCCTGAAGGTTCTCTTGATACTGATGTTATCGGTAGTGTGGCAGCACCATTTGCAACAAGCGGTGGTTTACATCTGATCAAAGGTAATCTTGGCCGTGGTATGTCTAAGATTTCAGCGGTTGATCCGAAACATCAAGTGGTTGAAGCACCGGCGATGGTCTTTGATCACCAGGATGATGTTGTTGAAGCCTTCAAACGTGGCGAAATGAACAAAGACGTGATTGTTGTTCTGCGCTTCCAAGGACCAAAATCAAATGGTATGCCTGAGTTGCACAAACTGACACCACCATTGGGCGTATTACAGGATAAAGGCTTTAAAGTAGCGCTTGTTACTGACGGCCGTATGTCTGGTGCCTCTGGTAAAGTGCCTTCAGCTATCCACCTCTGTCCGGAATGTGCAGATGGCAGCATCCTGACCAAAGTTCGCGATGGCGATATGATTCGTCTTGATACACAGCGTGGCGAATTAAATGTGTTAGTTGATGAAGAAGAACTGAACTCACGTATGGCTTGTGTTCTGGCTAATACTGAACATCACTATGGCATGGGCCGTGAACTGTTTGATAGCTTCCGCCAAGGTGTTTCATCAGCTGAAACGGGTGCCATTAACATGTTTAATGTCGAATAATTATTTGGAATAAATTAATCAATGTCTAAAACAATTCAAGAGATCATGAAAGTATCACCGATTGTACCGGTGATGGTTATCAATAACGTTGAACATGCTGTGCCTTTAGCTAAAGCGTTGGTTAAAGGTGGTTTAAAAGTTCTGGAAATTACACTGAGAACAGATGCAGCACTTGAATCTATTCGCCGTATTAAAGCTGAAGTTCCAGATGCTATCGTCGGTGCTGGTACTATCATCAATATTGAAACATTAAATGCGGCAATTGACGCTGGCGCCGAGTTTATCGTCAGCCCTGGTACCACGGAAAAATTGATTGATGCGGCATTAAAAACCGGTGTGCCTTTATTACCGGGTGTTGCTGATCCAAGTCAGGCGATGGTTTTACTGGAAAAAGGTATTACAGCAATGAAGTTCTTCCCTGCTGAAGCAGCGGGTGGTGTGCCAATGCTGAAATCAATCGGTGCGCCGATTCCACAAATTACCTTCTGCCCAACTGGCGGTGTTAACCAGAAAAATGTGAAGGACTATTACAGTCTGTCTAATGTCGGTTGTGTCGGTGGTTCATGGATGTGTGCTGCAGATTTAGTCGATGCTGAAAATTGGGATGAAATTACCCGTCTTTCTGCTGAAGCGATTGAATTAGCGACTGCTTAAACGTCTCATTCGCATCTAGAATAAAAAGGCCGGGCTATTCCCGGCCTTTTTTATGCCTGTCTTAAAAGCAAAATGCCTTTTGCTAACCAATCCGTTATTAAATCTCTGGCCCCATTTGTTATCAATTGACGGTCAAGTTGAGGCATCGCTTCTGCTATAGAATCTATAACGGAATCGACATCCTCACCCGCCGTGATGCGTTCGAACAGATGTGCACTTAAGCCATTGAGTTCATTAAATTTCACTTCATCTGCTTGATTACGATATACCAACAGATAATGAGGGGTGTCAGAAGCTGATGTTGGCTGAAAGTCGTCACAGATTTGATGCACAGGAAAATCAAAACTCAATAACCATGCGAGCGGAGAACCCTGATAAGACAATGTCAGTAGATCACAGTCTTCGTTAATCTCACTGCTTTGCCATTCATCCTCAGCAATACTCAGCGCCAATTCAACCCATTCATAGTGAGCAAGTTCATGCAAAAAAGGCATTGTAGGGTTAACTGGATACTGCTGATTTAAATACGCAATAAATTCTTTAGATACATCAACAAAGCGGGGAGATTGGCAATAATGCTGTTGCATAAAGGATCTGACGAGGGTCAGCCAGTCATTCTCAGTCATCAGTTGCCGTATAACAGGAAAAGCGCTTGATAGGGTACTGTTGATATTATTAAAAAATAAATCGCGGTAAATCGCCATTCGACGGCTTTCCAGATGATCTGGAATCGCCTGATTTTCCGGATCACGGATATAGGCGGCGAATTGGTATTGTGTTTGCTGAAAATGATTAGCCATGAGCTGCATGCATATTTTGTGGCTGCTGTTGATATTGTCTGATAACAGCCATTTCATCTAATAAATGGGATAGAGAAGGGATATTAAAATCACGCTCAAGCAGCGTTGGGATAACACCATGTGTTTGATAGGTGTGACTAAGTAGTAGCCAGACAGGATCAATAATATCGGCACCGTGAGTGTCGACAATCAAATCTTCTGCTTCATTGTAATGCCCGGCGATATGTAAATAAGCAATACGATCCGTCGGCATCGAGTTGATAAACGTCTGAGCATCATAGCCATGATTAATGCTGTTCACATATACATTGTTCACATCCAACAACAGGTCACAGTCGGCTTCTTCTAATATCTGACGCGTAAAATCAATTTCAGTAATTTCCTGGCCGGGAGCGGCGTAGTATGAAACGTTTTCTATGATGAGCTTCCGTTCGAGAATGTCCTGCACCTGATTAATGCGATCTGCGACATAACGAACAGATTCGTCAGTGAATGGAATCGGCATTAAATCATAGAGATGTCCATTATCACTACAAAAGCTTAAATGTTCGCTATAGCTGACGATTTGATGCTTATCAAAAAACTGCTTTAACCGTTTTAGAAAGTCGATATCTAATGGTGCAGGACTACCGATAGACAATGATAAGCCATGACATAACATAGGAAAGCGTTCGCATGCGGCCGTGAATTGCTTGGCGTACTTACCACCCATTCCCATCCAGTTCTCTGGAGCCACCTCCATGAAATCGATATCATGATTGGCCGACTTTAACAGCTCATCGATAAATTGTCGGCGAAGTCCAAGGCCTGTTCCTGTAACCGGACATGATGGAAGCGCCATATTATTCTCCTGCAGAATGTTGTCTTAACAAAGACGATCTCATGCTGTGATTGTTACAGCCTTTAGTCTAAATTAATCTCAAACATCGTTCTGTCCACCCCGACATTACCTGTCTTGGTATCAATGACATAGAGAATCGCTTTGTAATGGCCACTCTCTTTCAATTGGGTTTTTGCAGAGAAGATACCAATCGGTCCGGTAAAATTAAGTGGGATTTCATCAATTTTTTTCTCATCCTGCATCAAGATAGCTTTTGCCTCGTAGTTTTTAGGATCCCACAAACCGTTTTTCTTAATTGGACAGCCGCATAACAGTGATGCGTCCAGATAAAACTCTACTACACCACCTTGTAAAACCTGGGTCCAGCCATCGGCAATAAACCCTGGCATTTTTATACTAATGCCGTCACCGAGCAGATCTTTGCCAGGAATTATCCAGGTCGTGATGCTTGCCTCTTGCAGGGACTGACGATAGGCATAGGGCCCAAGCACAGTGATTTTAATCAAACGTGGTGTATCAATATCTACTGTCGCCAGATAACCCGCCGTGTTTCTATCGCTTAATACATCACCGCGATGAATGGGATTTTTGATCAAACGATCAGTATCGCCTGTGCCACCATTAATCCAACCTTCATCAAGTAACTGATCTGTTTCCGCATCTTTTACCATCACCCGAATACCGCCCACACTGGTGCCGATATACTTGGCATCATTAGCCATTGCTCTAATCATAATTTGCGTTGTCTCTGCATACGAAAGTGAAGGTATGAGAGTAGATGCGAGCAGTAGTAGCGTGTATTTACAGAGGTTCATCGGTATATTCCTGTAATTTAAATCTGCTGCCAGGCGTCATAACCACCGGCAATCGAGTAAACCTGTTGATAGCCCATTAGCTGTAATGTCTGAGCTGCTAAAGCAGCACGACCACCAGTTTTACAATAGACAATAACAGGATCTTCGACATTAGCGAGTGACGGGTGAGATGCGAGTGAAAACTCTAACATCCCTCTGGGAATATGAATGGCCCCAGAGATATGGCCAGCATCAAATTCGGCGGGTTCTCTGACATCTATCACGGTAGCATCATCAAGCATTGATGCAGCCTGATCACAACTGATTTCATTAATTTCACTCTTAGCCTTTTTGACTAAATCTATCGCTGTTAAGCTCATCGTGACCTCGTTAGCTGTTTATGATGATCGTCGCTACACGATAACAAAATTTGTGTATTAGTAAATGCTAATTTTGAAAAGCGTTTAAAATCGGATTCAGATAAGCATTTGAAACGCTCAGTAACAAAATGCTTTAAAGTGAGACTGCAAAGATTTAATAGCTCTTTCTCAATGAGTATCTTAGCGTCATAATGTGAGACAGATAAACGCTGACTTGATAAATAAAGTCCTGCAAAACTTATGAAACAACCTGGTTAATCTATGTTTGCTTACATTGTCAGAAGGATTCTTTATGCATTCCCCATCTTGATTGGGGTTAATGCGCTGACCTTTGCTTTATTTTTTATGGTTAATACGCCTGATGATATGGCGCGTATGCACTTAGGGAATAAACATGTCACACAAGAAGCCGTTGACGTCTGGAAAGAAGAAAGAGGTTATGACAAAGCCTTACTCTGGAATAGTGAAGAGCCGGGCTTAAACAAGCTCACACACACTATTTTCTTTGATAAATCTTTAACTTTGTTTGCCTTTGAATTTGGTCAGGCAGACGATGGTCGCGATATTGGTGAAGATATACAAACACGCATGTGGCCGAGCCTAGCGATAGCGGTTCCGATTTTTATTATTGGCATACTAGCCAATATTACCTTTGCCATGTTGATGGTATTTTTTAGAGCGAGTTATCTCGATCTTAGTGGCGTTATTCTGTGCGTTATACTGATGTCTATTTCGGGTCTGTTTTATATTATCGGTGGTCAGTTTCTAGTGGGTAAAATCATGCAACTGGTCCCGCTGTCCGGCTACGCACAAGGACTGGATGCCTTTAAGTTTATTATTCTGCCTGTTTTTATCGGCATCGTCTCCGGTATCGGTTCTGGCTCACGTTGGTATCGCACCTTATTTTTGGAAGAAGTCTCAAAAGACTATGTACGCACAGCCCGGGCGAAAGGTTTATCAGAAGTCAGAGTGTTGTTTAAGCATGTATTGAAGAATGCGATGATTCCTATACTGACCGGGGCAGTGGTTGTCTTACCTACCTTATTTATGGGCAGCCTGATCCTTGAATCCTTTTTTGGTATTCCCGGCTTAGGTAGCTACACTATTGATGCTATTCAAGCTCAAGACTTTGCGATTGTCCGGGCTATGGTATTTCTGGGCTCAGTTTTATACATTGTTGGTCTTGTCATGACTGATATTTCATACACCTTAGTCGATCCACGAGTCAGATTAGATGGTTGATAAGATTGATGTCCGTCAACAGGCTTTAAGCTGCTTGTTGATGAATGACCCGTGGCAAAAAGCACACGAAACCCGAGCACTCTTCGAGCAGATCATGAAAGAAGGGTTTCATCTCAATCGTGAGCAGCTAGATGTACCCACTGTGCCAGGCAGACCAGACAAGCCAGACTTGGTGCCACCAAAAGCCTTACCCAGACGACGTAATAATCAGCAAACTGGCCATGCCACACTGATTCACGCTATCTGTCATATTGAGTTTAATGCGATTAATCTGGCACTGGATGCGACAGCCCGCTTTGCTGAGATGCCTGAGGCTTTTTACCAGGACTGGATGCAGGTCGCTTATGAAGAGGCGCATCATTTCCTGTTATTGGATGAGCATTTACAAACCATGGGGTTTCACTACGGTGACTTTCCTGCTCATGATGGGATGTGGGAAATGGCGCAAAAGACACATCATGATCCCTTAACAAGAATGGCGTTGGTGCCTAGAGTGTTGGAGGCGAGGGGACTGGATGTTACACCGTCGATGATGAATAAGTTGAAAAACTCAGGTGATATCAAAGCCTTTGACATTCTGACGTTGATTCTGCAAGAAGAAATAGGCCATGTGACGATTGGCACCCGATGGTTTAACTATCTTTGTGAACAACGCGGCGTTGATCCTTTTGAGACATTTAAAACCTTACTGAATACCTATTTTAACGGGGAAATTCGCGGGCCATTCCATACTGAAGCCAGGTTGGATGCCGGGTTTACCGAGCAGGAAATGGATTTATTGGAATCTCAGGCGGTGTATAAAAAAAGAGGCTGATTAATCAGCCTCTGCTTTTTTCTTTTTCTCCATCTCAGCTTTTTGGCGACGTGATTCTTTAGGATCAGCAATCAGTGGACGGTAGATTTCAATACGGTCTTTATTATTCAGTTCAGCATTGAGTTTGCACATTTTGCCAAAGATACCGACCTTATCGGTTTTTAAGTCAATTTGAGGAAAACGTTCGAGAATACCGGACCGTTTAATCGCATCTTCAACCAGACAATCTTTGGGTACTTCAAGAGGAATAATAACTTGTTCATTAGGTAGGGCATAAGCTACCTCAATATGGATTAAATCAGCGTTTTCCATAGATTTCCTGTGCGCGTTTACAAAATGCTTCCACTAATGAACCTGATATTTGAGTAAAGACAGGGCCCAGTGCCAAGTCTAATAAACGAGTTGAAAACTCGAAGTCCATATCCAGTTGAACACGGCAACCCTGATTGTCACCAATCGGTTTGAATTGCCAGTGGCCTTCAAGATGGCGAAAGGGGCCATCAATTAATTCGATGCGTATGGCATTGCCATGATCGAGCACATTTCGAGTAGAAAATTCATGATGAATACCGCCTTTAGCTATATCCAGAGAGGCGCAGATAACATCTTCATTTTTACTGATAATTCTGCTGTCGCGACACCAAGGCAAAAACCGTGGATAGGCTTCAACATCATTAACCAAATCAAACATTTGATCAGGTGTGTACATGACCAGAGAGCTTCGTGTGATGGTAGTCATTGAAATCCGGTTACGTCATTAATTAATTCAGAAGACCGATAAGATTGGCAAAAACAATCAAAATTGCAATCGGTGTAATAAAACGTACAAGTACTCGCCAAGTCGAATACAACAATCCATTGCCTAATCCCAGCTCATCCATAGAGCTATTTCGCTTCATTACCCAGCCTGCAAACAAGGCTATCAGTAATCCGCCCAAAGGCAACATAATATTCGCTGTGAGGTAGTCAAGCAACTCAAACATCGTTAATCCGAATAATCGCCATTCTCGACCAAGGTTAAATGAGAAAATCGTCAACAAGCCTAGCAACCAGATGATGACACCTGAATACACACTCGCTCTTAGCCGAGTCATGTTTTTGTTCTCAACCAGCCAGACCACAATGGGCTCTACCAGAGAAATACCCGAACTCCAGGCAGCGAATAATAATAAGATGAAAAATATACCGCCAAAGAACTGGCCCCAAGGCATATGACCAAAAGCAATCGGCAGTGTGTCGAAAATCAAACCAGGCCCAGCCGTTGGTTCAAGCCCATTAGCAAATACCAGAGGGAAAATTGCCAAGCCAGCCAGCAAGGCGACCGTAGTATCCATAATGGAAATGGTCAGCGATACTTTGAAAATGGACGCTTTTTTAGGTAAGTAAGAGCCATACACCATAATCGCGCCCATACCTAAACTTAAGGTGAAAAAGGCATGACCCATCGCAGTCAATACGCCAGTATGCGTTAATTTAGAAAAATCGATGGCAAATAAAAACTGCACACTCTGATCAAAATATTGCCCAGTATTGTAACCATAGCCAACCAACATCAATATGATGATAAACAGGGCGGGCATAATAATGCGCACAGACTTTTCTAAACCATGCTGCACACCTCGCACCACAATGCCGACCGTCATCAGCATAAATATCGTATGCCAGGCTAATAAACGTTCCGGATCATTGACCAGGGCTTTATGGATACTAATTGCGCCATCAGCGGTGACCCCTTCAAATACACCAGAAAAAGCGCGCGGAATATACGCCATAGCCTGGCCGGCAATTACACTATAGTAGGAAAGAATCAAAAACCCCGTCAGCACACCCATGCCACCAAGCCATTGCCAATTTGTACTTCGGCCTTCTTCGTCAGCAATCGACTTCAAACTATTGATGGGATTTTGTCGGCCTCGACGACCGATAAGAATTTCAGCCATCATCAGCGGAACGCCGATAATGGCAATACACAGCAGATAAATTAGAACAAAGGCACCACCACCATTTTCACCCGTGATGTATGGGAATTTCCAGATGTTTCCCAGGCCAACAGCCGATCCTGTTGCTGCAAGAATAAATGCCCAGCGAGATGTCCACTCGCCATGAATCGACTTTGTAGGTCTAGCCATTCGGTCGCCTCAAAAAAGTAAATTCACTCGATTGTACCCAAAACTTTTGTCTTTCAACAAACCGCACTCATTTTAGTTTCGTGAATGATAAATAATGAAGCCGCTGTTTAAACACTCTATAATATGCACATGGCAGCGAAAAAGAATAAAAAGAAAGTAGGCGAAAACACCATCGCAGTGAACCGTAAGGCACGGCATGAATTTTTCATCGAAGATAAATTTGAAGCAGGACTGGTTCTCGAAGGGTGGGAAGTGAAAAGCCTGCGTGATGGAAAAGTGCAGCTCAACGAAAGCTATGTCCACGTTCGCAATGGTGAAGCCTGGTTAGCCAACGCACTTATTACTGCGTTAAAAACCGCATCTACACATATCAAACCAGAGCCACAACGTGACCGTAAGTTATTGCTGCATAGAGCAGAATTACACAAACTGATCGGTGCAGTTGAGCGTAAAGGCTACACGCTGATTCCATTAAATATGTACTGGAAAAAAGGCATGGCCAAGATTGAAATTGCGCTGGCCAAAGGTAAACAACTTCACGATAAACGCGCAACTGAGAAAGATCGCGACTGGAATCGTGACAAAGCCAGAATTCTGAAAGCAAGATAAGTTTTCACTGGTTGAAAAACGCCTAATCCGATACAATATAAGAGTTCAACACTTTGGGGGCGACCTGGCTTCGACGGGGATTACAAAACCTAAGGTGCATGCCGAGTACTTCAGTTCTCTCGTAAAAAAGACTGGAATTAAATTAGTTGCTAACGATAACAACTACGCACTAGCTGCTTAATAACCAGTGAATGCCGTTCGACCAGATCCGTGCTTGTGCGTCTGGTATCGGGCGTCGACTCTCACAAGATCGTCTCGAGGTATGCTTGGTACTAAGAGATTAAAACCTTACAAGATCGCTACTTGTTTTCCCTGTTCATCGGGTAGCAGGTAGTTAAATTAATAGATGAAATAAGCATGTAGATCCGAAGGCGGAGGATCTGCGGACGCGGGTTCGATTCCCGCCGCCTCCACCAAACATAAATGACCACCCTCGGGTGGTTTTTTTGTGCCTAACGATCTGGAAAGTAGGTTGGGTAGAGCTATAGCGAAACCCAACAGTTGAGACTTTGTATAATGATCTTTTGTTGGGTTTCATGCTGCAACTTAACCTACCGATTATGTTTAACTCAACTTTTTCTGAGGGATTTAGTTGAAGCGTTTATAGTCGGGTTATATCAATATCGTCTGAGGTGATAACCATGAAAAAATTAGCGCTAGCTTGGCTAATGTTCGTTAGTGTTTTTGCTCATGCCGACGAGCTGACAAAAGAAGAAACCTGTGAGGGCTGGGCAAATAAAGCCGAGCAGTTTATGGAGGTTCGGCAAAACAATGTGCCTATCCATGAGGCGATGAAGATGACGGTGGGCAATTTTTCTCGTGGATTGATGTTGCGTGCTTATAATGAACCGGTTGCTGAAAATGAGGGTGAAAAGCAAGCTGTTATCGATCATTTTGCTGAACTAATTGAAGATGAGTGTTTGAAAAACGCTCAGTAAAAAGGTCGCATCAGGCTGGATTTACCGCGCAGCAAATAGTTTTAAGTTCTTACTATTGAGTTACAACGGTTAATGTTTATCGAGCTTAATGTTCTATTTTGCTTGCTGACATTTGTTTTCAGCCATGCAGGCAGGCGATAAATAGGCAAATAAATACTTTTTTATTTTCATTTGCTTATAAATAGTTTTTACTAGAGAAGACGTATTATTTGTAAGTCTAAATAGTTGTGCAGAAGTTATGGTCTTTGTTCTGTACTTTTTTATTTGATTATCAATGTCATCTTTTACCGGGCAAAACTAAACATCTTTAATAAGGTTGTGTAGACTGGCTTTACAAAAGATTCACACCCCAACGCGTGCACACAAGGGGACTCAAAAAGACAATGCTCAATGCAGATTAGAGAAAAACTCAGTTTAATCGTCATCGTCAGTATTCTATTGACTTCCATACCCGCCGCTATTTGGGTAAGTGCTTATTCAAAAGAAAAGCTTCTTAACCGAGAGGTGAATAATCTACTGGCTGTGACTCAGAATCAGGTCGATATCACTTCTCAGAAGCTCAGTTATGCAGAACCTAAATTAAAAGGCTTAGCCCGTTTACTACAAAGTGAATTAGATAAACCGGTTACAAAGGAAGAAATAGACAAGTTCTATCAAACAATAGAGCTGAATAGTGACGGGGTTTGGCGTAATAAGAAAGACCAGTTTGATGGTCAGGTCAATGCCGGGATTTTCATTCCTGACTCAGCTGATTTAACAGATAAACAGAAAGTGATGCATTTACGCATCAAGCAGGTGATGGATGTTTTTGGCTCATCTGCTAATCGTGTATTTGAAAATGTGTGGTATCTGTCACCTGATTTACGCAGTGAAGTTATTTTTGATTCTCATTATCCTCAATTTATATTTACTCAGCAGGCTGACAATGATTACACGCAAACGCCTTGGGTAAGCTTAACTTCTCCTTCTGAAAATCCCGACAAGCAATATACCTTTACACCGCCTTTATTTGATCCTGTTAATCAGATTTGGATGGTAAGTGCCTTATACCCGCTTTATGTCAATGGAAAGTGGGTGGGGTCGCTTGGTGAGGATATGCAATTAAGCAATGTGCTGGGCTTTACTTTCAATGAGCAACAACTTTACCCAGATACACAGCATTTCCTGTTGGATAAGCAAGGGAATTTCATTCTTGCAGGCCATTGGCAGGCAGAGCTTGAGTCAGGTGATGAAAAACAGGTGACAGATTTTCTCGATAAAGAGAATGCGCTTAAAGTCATGTTAAAACAGCCTGTTAAAGATAATCCACAGATTGCGTCAAAAGATATTATCGTAAATGGAGAAAAGTATATTGCCATATCCATGTCGGTGGTTCCGGTTAATTGGCGCTACTTTAAACTCATTCCAATAGATGATTTGATTGAACCCGTTAATCGTTTATTAGCGATTCTGATAGCCGTATTATTTGCGGTCACTATTTTCTCTGGTTGGTTGATTACCGTTGCTGTGAATAAGAATGTGATTTCACGTATCACACGCTTGACCAGAGAAATGACACGTTTTGAGTCCGGACAAAAAGTGGCGTTGACAGCTGAGCTAAAAGGGAATGATGAAATTACCACTGCAGCCAGAGCATTCGACTCTATGGCTGAACGTATCGATTCATATTTAACGCGTATTGCGGAAAGCAAAAAGTCATTAGCTGAAAGTGAAAGCCGCTGGAAGCTGGCACTTGAGTCTACCGGTGACGGTGTTTGGGACGTCGATCTTGAAGCTGGCACAGCAAGTTATTCCGAGCGTTGGAAGAAAATGCTGGGCTATATGGATGACAGTTTCCCAGACACGCTAGACGAGACTTCCGAATACATACACCCAGAGGATAGAGAGCAGGCCAGACTGCGTTTCAGAGGATATATTTCAGGCGAGTATGCCAATTACCAAGATGAATTCCGAATGCTGTGTGGCGATGGTTCATGGAAGTGGATTATGGCGCGCGGCATGATCATCAAGCGTGATAAAGACTTACAACCTTTACGTATGATTGGTACCAGTACTGATATTTCCTACTTCAAGAAAATTCAGGATGAGTTACGCACTAATACAGCCAAACTAAGAGAATTACTAGAATATAGCCCGATTGCTGTTCGAATTGTTACCAATACCACCAAAAAAATTGTCTTTGCGAATAAACGTTATGCGGAGCTGGTTAATCAGGATAAAGACAAATTAAACGATCTCAATCCCTTTGCCTTTTATGTTGATCCTACAGTGGTGAAAACCTATTTAAATCATATCGCTGAAGGTAAAACCATCTATAACCAACTGACAGAGCTTAATATCTACGGAGAAGGAACAAAATGGACACTCGCTTCCTACTTGCCAATTAAATATGGTGGTGAGGAATGCAATATCGGTTGGTTCTACGATATTACTGATCGTCTAAAAAACGAGGAAGCACTGCGTTTACATGCCAGCGTATTTGATGATGCCTGGGAAGGTATTCTGATTACTGACAAAGATAACCGTATTATTAGCGTGAACCGCGCATTTAGTGAGATCACTGGATACACACAGGAAGAATTAATCGGTGAAGATCCTAAAATTCTTGCTTCAGGTCGACAGGGCGCAGAGTTTTATGAAGAAATGTGGGAATGCATCCATACCGAAGGGCGTTGGCGTGGTGAAATATGGAACCGGAAGAAAAATGGGGAATTTTTTGCTGAAATCTTGACCGTAAGCGCAATAGAAAATGATGAGGGCGAGATTACCAATTATCTTGGGCTGTTTGTTGATATTACGGAGATTAAAAAAACAGAGCATCTGTTAGTCAATATGGCCCATTATGATGCCCTGACACAGCTCGCTAATCGAACACTACTTTCAGATAGGCTCGAGCAAGCTATCGCCATTGCTAAACGAAGTGAAAAATTGCTGGCGGTATGTTTTCTGGATCTGGATGGGTTCAAACCCGTCAACGATGAATTCGGTCACGAAATTGGCGATAAACTGTTGATTGCCGTGGCTGAAAGACTAGCCCAAGTTACTCGCTCCGGGGATACAGCTGCCAGAATGGGGGGCGATGAGTTTGTTGTACTTATCAGTAACATAAACAATATCGATGAGCTGGACCCCATTCTTACAAGACTCAGCCAGAAGATTGCTGAGCCGATCAAGATTAACCACCGTAAACATCACGTCACAGCCAGTATCGGCGTGGCTATTTATCCCTTAGATAATGTGGACGGTGATACCTTGATTCGTCATGCGGATTTGGCTATGTATGAAGCCAAACAGGCGGGGAGGGATGGCTATCATATCTTTGATGCTAAGCTGGATCAGCAGATGCATGAATATCATTCCCAACTGGAGCGATTACATCTGGCATTGATTGGTGAAGAGTTCAGGCTTTATTATCAGCCAAAAGTGGACCTTCGCCATAACCGTGTTGTAGGTGTAGAAGCCCTTATCCGTTGGCAACACCCTGAAAGAGGTTTATTGGGTGCCATGGAATTTTTGCCTATTATTGAAGATCATGAGTTCAGTATTGAGTTAGGCGACTGGGTATTAAAAACGGCGTTCAACCAATTACAAACATGGCATGAAAACAATTTGCACATTCAAGTCAGTATCAATGTATCGGCCAGACAAATTCAGCATGATGCCTTCTTAAACAAACTCGAATCATTATTGAAGCAATACAAGACTATAGCGGCAGATGATATCGAGCTGGAGATTCTGGAAACCTCGGCATTGGAAACGGTTCAGACAGCACAGGTTGTGGCGGCCGCAAGTAGTTATTTGGGAGTACCGTTTGCTCTGGATGACTTTGGCACCGGTTATTCTTCGTTGTCGTATCTGAGAAAACTACCAGTCAGAACCTTAAAAATTGACCAGAGCTTTATCCGGGATATGCTGGGTAATGAAGAAGACATGGCGATTGTGAAAGGGGTGATTGAGCTAGCTCAAGTCTTTAAACGCAATATCATCGCCGAAGGTGTTGAAACTGAAGCGCATTTTAAACCGCTGATGGATATGGGCTGTGATATTGCGCAAGGTTACGCTATTGCTAAGCCCATGCCAGCAGACGAAGTGCTTGAGTGGGTAAAACACTATGAAAATGCGCACAGGAAGAACTAAGTTTATGGCCAATATTCTGCTTGATAAATCACATAAAAAACTCATTCAATCAGCGATTGAATTCGGTAATTGGTTATCAGCTCAGACTTCCCTATCAGAAGATGATAAAAAAGCCGTGCAATCTATTCAGCAGGTATTAAATAAGCTGCCCAAAATAAACGATGACACCTTAGCCATGTATGGCTTTAGTGTGGAACGCGGTGATGACGAGCAGGGGCTGATTCGGGGCTGGGATATTAGTGTCGAGTATTTTGCTCATGATCCGGAACAGCAAGGTGGTCTGGAAATATTCAGTTCTTATTTACCGATTCCTGAATCCACAGACAAAGATGTGTTGGCCATTAAAAAACAACATGAAGTGTATTTCCACTGGCCTATCGGTGATATTTGTAATCTGGTCAAACAAGAACAGGCGCAGCAGTGGATAACAGCAGTAAGCCAACCACAGGCTCTACTATCAGAGGGGGACAGACTTCGGGTGGAGATTGTTTATCAGGATTTTTACAGTGAGATTGAGTTGCCTGGCTGAACAGCAGGCAAAAAAAGTCTGAGAAACTCAGACTTTTACATTCAGATTGTTACCTTGTGTGGCAGTAGGTGCAGGGACTGTAGACTCAATCAGTTTTAACGCATTGGCGCCATCTAGCTTGGCTTTGTTATTACTCATTTGAGCACTTTTGACCATCAGATAATCATCGATACTGATTTTCGGGCTGCCTTGTGTTGCTGAAATACTCATGTCTTACCTCCTACTTTTCGTACCATCTTACATGACCTTAGTTATCTTCTACGATAAATAGTTCACATAATTCTTATATCGGCACGCTGTAAAAGAACTATAGATATCATTTTATTAAAGAAAGCCTTATGACTGCCAGACCATTTTCATCATTAATATAAACAGCGTTAAAACGAACAGCATATTTTTTATCTTTTGCTCAAGATATCGTGTCAATGGCACGAATATAAACAACAGAAATATCCGGATCTCTAAAAAACTGAATAAATTTTTTATGTTTTCAGATGAATAACTTAACGGGCATATTTCCCGTTTTAAACTGGTGTATAGTCTGAAAATAATAATAAAAAAATATATATCAGAGAGGAGAGAGCAATATGGCAAGCGTACTAAAAACGACGCATCATGGAGGCTGTCCACATGATTGTCCGGATACCTGTTCGATGGTCTATGAGGTGGAAAACGGTCAATTAACTTCAGTCAAAGGCAATAAAGAACATCCGATGACGCGTGGCGGCTTATGCGTCAAACTCAAAGACTATGAAAAGCGTCACTACCATCCGGATCGTCTGTTGTATCCGATGCGACGAACAGGACCTAAGGGCAGTGGACAGTTTGAGCGAATTAGCTGGGATGAGGCTTTAGATGAAATCACTAGCCGCTGGAAAGCGATTATTGCAGAGCATGGTCCGCATGCCATTTTGCCTTATAGCTATTTGGGGAATCAGGGCTTAGTTCATGGCTTAAATGGGGGCGATGCTTTCTTTAACAAAATGGGGGCGACCGTCTGTGAGCGTACGTTTTGTGGCGAAGGTTCTTGTACCGCTTGGTTATTAACCGTAGGGCCGACGGCAGGTGTCGATCCCGAGAGTTTTATTCATTCTAAATACATCGTTATCTGGGGCTGTAACTCGGTTAGCACCAATATTCACCATTGGCATATTGTCAAAGATGCCCAGAAAAATGGTGCCAAAGTGGTGGTGATTGATCCGTATAAATCTAAAACAGCTAAAGAGGCTGACTGGCATATCGCACCAAAACCCGGTACCGATGGTGCATTAGCGATGGCGATGATGCATGTCATCATTGAAGAAGGTTTACAGGATCAGGACTACATCGACAACTACACCATTGGCTTTGATGCCTTGGCAGATAGAGCCAAGACCAGAACACCCGAATGGGCTGCCACTATCACAGGCATTGCGGCGGATGATATCCGTCAATTTGCCCGTGAGTTTGCCACTAGTCAACCTGCTGCAATTCGTTTGGGTGTAGCGGTTGAACGTAACTATGGCGGTGGTCAGGCCATCCGTGCGATTACTTGTTTGCCAGCTTTAACCGGTGCATGGCGGCATGTTGGCGGTGGTGCTTTGCAGTTCCCTGTATGGGAGCATCCTTATAAATTTGATGTTATCTCGCGTCCAGATCTGATTCCGGAAGGCACGCCGGTGGTGAATGCTATACAACTTGGTCGAGCACTAACGGGTGAGTTGGGGCTTGATACACCGATTAAATCTATGATGTGCTGGAATGCGAATCCTGTCACGCAAGCAGCTGAAACTGACAAGATTGTTCAAGGTTTGATGCGGGAAGATCTGTTTCTGGTGTCGGCTGAACATTTCCTTTCTGATACGGCTTCTTATGCTGATATTGTGCTGCCTGCTTCTATGGGCGCTGAGATGGAAGATATGGTGCTGTCATGGGGGCACTTATATCTGACCTATAACGAAAAATGTGTGGATTCGCCGGGCGAAGCTATTCCCAATAATGAGATATTCAGACGTCTGGCAGCCAGAATGGGCTACCAAGAAGAAAACTTTAGCTGGTCAGATAGCGAGTGTCTGGAGAACTATGTTGACTGGGAATCACATGCTTGTGATGGTATCGATTTAGCTTATTTACGCGAACATGGTTTTGCCAAATTAAAAGTGGGTACCAAAGATGATCGTGCTCCTCACCGCTATGGAAATTTCCCCACGCCCAGTGGTAAATGCGAGCTGGAAATAAAAGGAGCCACGAATTTTGTTGCTGGACCTTTCAGGCAAATGTATGACGGTTTCCAGCCAGGCGAACCTTTAGACAGCTTACCTGATTATGTGCCATCAAGAGAGACGCATGAGAGCAATCCTGCGTTGGCTGAAAAGTATCCTTTAAATATCATTTCACCAAAAAGTCATGGCTTTCTGAACTCTTGTTACGCCAATATGGAGAACAAGATAAAAGGCCAGGGCGAACAGTTTGTGATGATAAGTCCTGTTGATGCAGATATGAGAAATATCCAGAGTGGTGATGTGGTGTCTGTCTTTAACGATAGAGGTAAATTTGAGGCTTTGGCACAAATTACCGATGATGTCAGCCCTGGTATTGTGGTGGCTACATTAGGCTATTGGCGACAGTTAAATAAAGGTACAGTTAACTGTGTGAGTTCGGCAGAGTTTGTTGATATGGGGCATGCGCCGACTTTTACAGATAACCTGGTTCAAGTGGCTTTAAATGCTTAACTCTCACATGGAAAAAAGCCCGCATTAGCGGGCTTTTTTTATACTGAACTTGTAATAAGAATTAAGCAGCTAAAGCCTGTTTCTTACGTAAGCCAAGAAAACCTAACAATACAGGTCCAAATAAGAATAAAGCTGCAGGTACTGGAACAGCAGATACTGAAACAGTGTAGTTTAACGCTTGACCAGTAGCACTTTCGAAATTCAATAGACTTAACTGATTTGCGTAGAGCGTAGTGATAAAGCTGAAGCTGGCGACTTTCGATACAAAGAACGTTTTAAATGCATCTGGAGCACTTTTGAATTTAATCCAACCACTTGCTAATGCGCTGTCAGGGTTAAATGTCCACGTGACTTTGACGGGGGTTGTTGTATCAGAGTTGAGATCAAACTGTGACTTCCATGTTTCACCTTTAGCTGGTGTTGCTAAGCCTGAACCAAGAACAACGCTTCCTGAAGCGACATCAACTTTTTGAGATGCATTAGTGGATTGGAATGTTTTTAAAGACAATGTCGCTGCGTTAGCACCGACTGAGAATAATAACGCTAAGATAAATAGCATCGCTTTTTTCATGATATAACCCTTGTATAAAAGTATATTAAGCAATGCAACCCAGCCATCTTCAAAATTGAAGATCTGTGGCTTTCCGTCCCCGCCTCACGACGAGTTTGGCATGTATAAATAATGAGTAATGAAGTTAATGTTCGAGATGACTATGACATGGTTCATATTCATCACTGGTGGAATATAGCAGTGATGTATTACAGTAAAGTGTCATTGAAGACAGTGATTAAAAAAGCCCGCTTTCGCGGGCTTTTTTATGTTGAATTTTAGGCTGTTTGTCTGTTGCCAAAAGGCCTGATACCTATCAATATCAATACGGACAGAATCAGAATAGCCAATTGTGCTGCCAATCCTTCCCATGTGGAATAAACACCAATCCACGATAAGGTAAAGTCAATTGGGAAAGACGATATGCTGATCAAATCGGCTTCTTGTAATGCTGCTACCGCTTTACCGATCAGTACAAAGGATAGAGCCAGCATCAGGTAAGTACTGAAGGTGAAGAATTTTCTGATAGGTAAACGTAAAGAGTATTTAATAATGACCCAGAATAATACCGCCAATATCACCGCCGCCGTTACAAAGCCGGTAGCGATGGACATTGACTGAGAGGATGCTGATTGAGTCATAAGAGCCTGATAAAACAGGACTGTTTCAAACACTTCACGATACACAGCAATGAAGGACAGCCCAGCTAAGCCCCACAATGTGCCTGTGCTTAAGTGGCGGTGAATATGCTGATTGATGTATGCCTGCCACGCTGCGGCGTTGGTTTTACTATGCATCCAGAAACCGACATAGAATAGAATGACGGCAGCCATCAATGCACCGACACCTTCCATGATTTCACGGCTGGCACCACTAATACTGATGAGGTTTTGAGCTGCCCACCAGGTCGCTATACCAGCGATTAAGGCAATAACCCATCCGGCGTGAACATATTTCACTGCATCGCGGCGTTCAGTTTTTACGAGTACGGTCACCAGTGCCAGCACAACCAGCATTGCCTCTAAGCCTTCACGCAGCAAAATGACTAAGCTGGCGGTGAAAAGGGTAGAGTCAGATAGGGTATCGGCAGATAGCATATCTTGCGCCTGACCTAACTGGCTGTTGGTTTTTTCCAGTAATGCAGTGAGTTCATCCTGTTTATCAGACTGGCTTGTTAACTGCCTGAACGCCATCATGGATTTTTCAATATCTTTTCTTAATTTTGGATCGTATGCATCCAGCGCGTTTTCAGCGAGTTCAAACCCATCAAGATAGGCACTAACAGCTAAGCCTTGAGCGGTTTTATATTCGCCTGCCATATAGCTTTTATGAGAAGCATTAAGCTGCTGTTTAGCCATGGCGAGAGGGTCGTTAGAAGCGAAAAGTGGCTGAGGGTTTGAGCGAAGTTCTGCGACGGTTTGGTTATCCAATGTAGGATATTTGTTTAATAAGGTATTCGGGCTGTTACTGACAAAGTCTTGAATGCTCATACCTGCAGGAACAGTGGCGAGACCTTTATTATCCTGAAACGCTATGCTGCCAGCATAAAAAGCCAGAGACCAACGTTGTTTTTCGTTCAGGTGGCTCAGTGCGACCATTGCTGTGCCGTCGATACCATTAGTAATGGCATCGTACAAACCGATTAAAGACCGGTTCATCGCACGTTCTTTGTCGGTAAAATCAGTTGGGGTTGGATCAAGCGTAGCGGCAAGTTCACCATTACCCTGACCCTTAGCACCGTGACAGGCACTACAATTTTGCTGATAAAGGGCTTGAACCTGCTGTAGAGGTAATAATTCGCTGGGTAATGAAACGGCCGGTGACAGTTTGATCAGAATATTACGCAGTTCAACCGTAATAGGATGAATCACATCCGGGTTCTGTTTGTCAGCAACAGCCTTTTGTAATTTTAGGGCAGCTTCTACAGCGTCCTGACCATTTTCCAGTTGACGCGTTTTTTCTACAGCAAGTGCAGAAAATTCTGTCATCTCACTGTATTCAGCCTCATTGATGACTTCCCCATTAGCTACAGCAGCACTGTAGTCAGCGCCAATATACTCAGCCATCTGCATCAGCTGACGTGTATCACTCTGAGCATCGTTCGCATGAGCCGTATATATAAATGAGAAGAACATTATCAGACTGATAATGAGACCTGAGGTTTTACGAAGGTCGAGTTTAAACACGTTTTTAACCGCTCCAGCTTTGGTTGTTAAGTCGATGTATTACTTAGTCAAGTTCTAAATGAGAATCATACTCATTATAAACGTTACTGACTATTACGAGTCAATGATTTCTTAGATAAGACTGACGTAAAGAAGTTCTCAATGATGAGTAGAGCGAAAAGTAATATATCAACAGCGCTGTTATAACTTGTTATGAGAGACTTTCGCTTGTGTATCTGAGGTACAGAAAGTGATAATGTGAAGGTTTATGACAATTTGATGACAAGATAATGAAGAATGTGATTAAGCTGGATTCGCTCAATAATGCGCCTTTGCGGACGCTGCCTTTCCCTTATTTTAAAGTAGAAGAGTCAATTTACCCTGACGATGTAAAGGGCATCATTAACAGCTTTCCTGATATTGCTGATGGCGGCAGCTACAATGTGGATGATGTTGAGTTAAATGAGCCATTCAAATCACTCATTGAGTCAATCGATAGCCCTGAGTTTCGTCGCATTATTTGTGAGAAGTTTAATGTGCAAGTGATGGATTTGCCAATGATGATTACGCTCAGAGGTTATTCCAGACAAAAAGATGGTCGGATTCATACTGACTCCAAAACCAAAGTAGCTACTATTCTGATTTACCTGAATGAGAAATGGGAAGCTGATACAGGCAAACTTCGGATCCTGAGAAATGGGCATGATATCAATGATTATGTCGATGAAATCAGCCCAGGACCAGGTGCTTTGCTCGCTTTCAAAGTGACTGACAACTGCTGGCATGGCTATCCGGCCTTTGAAGGCAAACGCCAGTCTATACAAATCAATTTCCTGACCAGTGCGGCAGCGGGAAATAAACATCGATTTTTCCACCGTTTGAGTGCAAAGTTGAAACGTTTAATTTCACGCAGAAACTGAATTTATTTATTACTCAACGGTTTTCATATACACATACACACCGCAAAAATTAACCTAAGCTAATCTTTATCAAGATAGTGTGATGCTATAGTATCAAGTAGTGGGACGATATCTGAACGCATACACGTAATAAAGGGAGAAGCAGGTTTTATGGGGGACACGGTTGAGCAGATGTATATCGCACTGATCAGTGTGCATGGGCTCATACGAGCTGATAATCTGGAACTCGGCAGAGATGCTGATACTGGAGGACAAACCCTCTATGTGCTGGAATTGGCTCAGGCTCTTTCTGAATTACCCAATGTCTCTCAGGTAGACCTTGTTACCCGCCGCATTATCGATAGTCATGTTGATGCCGATTATGCTGACCCCATTGAAGTGGTGAATGAGAAGTTCAGGATTGTCCGGATTGATGCTGGTCCTGAAGAATATATATACAAGGAACAGCTCTGGGAACATCTGGATGGGTTTGCTGATAACCTCGCTGATTTTTTCAGAAAGCAAGATCATATTCCTGACTTGATACACAGTCATTATGCCGATGCCGGTCTTGTTGGATCTCACGTTGCCAATCTGTTAGGGATTCCTCTGGTCCATACTGGTCATTCACTTGGTCGAGTGAAGCGGAGACGATTGCTGGCGAGCGGCCTGACGACCGAGCAAATTGAGTCGCTTTATAATATGACACGACGCATTGAGGCGGAAGAGATTACCCTAGCTACCGCGGAGCGAGTCATTACCAGTACCCATCAGGAAATTGAAGAGCAATACGAAATTTATGATCATTATCAGCCTGATCAGATGCGTGTTATCCCGCCAGGCACCAATATCAAACAATTTAAGCCACCAGAAGGCAATGAGTTAGAAACGGAGCTATTCGGTAAATTAACCCACCAACTTGTTGAACCCAATAAACCAGTTATTCTGGCCTTATCAAGACCAGATAAACGCAAAAATATTGCGGTATTTATTGAAGCTTATGGTGAGTCGGAAAGATTGCAACAACTGGCTAATCTGGTGATTATTGCGGGTAACCGTGATGATATCGATGACCTGGAAGCCGGTGCACAGGAAGTCTTCCATGAGCTTCTTGTGGCGATTGATCGTTATGATCTGTATGGCAAAGTGGCTATGCCTAAGCATCACAAGCGTGAACAAGTCCCTTTAATGTATCGCATTGCTGCCGCATCAGGTGGTGTGTTTGTGAACCCGGCATTGACAGAACCTTTTGGTTTAACCTTGATTGAAGCCGCCGCTTCTGGTGTGCCGATTATTGCGACCGAAGATGGTGGTCCACGGGATATTATTGGTAACTGTCATAATGGTATTTTGATTGACCCGTTAGAAACATCAACGATTACTGACGCTTTACTGAAGCTGCTCACCGATAATGCGCTTTGGAATAACTATTCGAGTAACGGGTTGGAAGGCGTGGCCAAATGTTATTCATGGCAGGCTCACGCTAAGCGTTATATTGAGTTGGTTACACCACTGGCTCAACGGGCTGAATTATTACAACGTCAACCGCTTGAAAGAACCAGCCATGTTTATGCAGAACAGGCAATTTTCACTGATCTGGATTTGAACCTTATCGGTGATGATGTGTCGTTACATAAACTCATTAATCTGATTCGTGAGAACCGGAAGACCACGAAATTTGCTATTGCTACAGGTCGACGATTGGATGTGGCATTAAGAATGATGAAAAAACATCAGATTCCGGAGCCTGATATTCTGATTACCAGTTCGGGGACTGAAATTTATTACGCGCCGAAGTTAACGCCAGATACCTCGTGGGCCCAACATATCGATTATCACTGGACACCGCATAGGGTTCGCCAATTACTTGATGATTATCCTGGTCTGGAGAAACAGCCAAAAGCAGAACAGAGTCGATTTAAATTAAGTTATTACATTGATCCTGAGCAAGCGGATATAGAAGAGATAAAGCGACTGTTACATCAGGAAGAACAATCCGTGCATGTACAGTTGGCATTTGGGCAATATTTAGACATTTTACCCATTAGAGCATCAAAGGGGATGGCTCTACGCTATGTTGCCGATCATTGGCAAATACCACTTGAGCATATTTTTGTGGCGGGCGGTTCTGGCGCCGACGAAGATATGATGCGCGGCAATACGCTCGCCGCTGTTGTGGCTAACAGACATAATGAGGAGTTATCACAATTGATTGATACTGACCGGATTTATTTTGCTGATAAACCATTTGCCGCTGGCATTTTGGAATCGCTTGAGCACTACCAGTTCTTTCAGCAGGCAAAAACAAAGAAAACATCATGATGACACCCGCTAAAGTTTTACTGTGTACGGATATGGACAGAACCATTATTCCCAATGGTTTTCAGCCGGAACCTGCTGATGCCCGTAAACGCTTTTCAAACTTTTGTGAACGTGAGGATGTGAAGTTAGCCTATGTGACCGGACGTCATGTTTCTTTAGTTAAACGTGCGATTAAAAACTATGCTTTACCTGTACCTGATTTTGCGATTACTGATGTTGGCACCAAAATCTATCAGATAGGTAAGGGCAGCTGGCAGCAGATGGCGGATTGGGAAGCCGAAATTGATAAAGACTGGAACGGCAAAACGCATGCACAACTAAAACAGATTTTACGGCCCATCAAAGAGCTACGCTTACAGGAAAGCACCAAACAAAACACACATAAGTTAAGTTATTACTTGCCGCTGTATATGGACAAAGACACGATCATTGCTCGTATCGAAGCGTTTTTGAAAGATGCTAATGTGGCGGCCAGTATTCTCTGGAGTGTCGACGAACCCAAAAATATCGGCTTATTAGACGTGTTACCGGAACATGCAACCAAACTGCACGCCATTGAATTTTTACAACAAAAACTGGGCTATAAACTGGACGAAGTTATTTTTGCTGGCGATAGTGGCAATGACTTACCCGTACTGACCAGTCATATACCGTCAGTTTTGGTCGACAATGCCAGTGCAGAAATCAAACAAGCTGCGCTGGAGTTATCAAAACACAATGGCAATGCTGAGGCCTTGTTTCTGGCTAGCAGTAGCCACAGCGATAACAATGGTAATTACTCGGCAGGTGTGTTGCAGGGAGTAGCGCACTTTGCACCGGATTTTTTTACGCCAACCAATAAAGAAACATCATCATGAAATCATCAAGCAAGCTAACTATTTTTGGTGAAGCCTTATTTGATTGTTTCCCGACGGGGGAAAACGTATTAGGGGGCGCGCCGTTTAATGTCGCTTGGCACCTTCAGGCATTAGGCGATTCCCCCCTGTTTATCAGTCGGGTCGGCAAGGATGAGTTAGGTGACATCATTTTGTCAGAAATGACCAGTTGGGGAATGACGACCAAAGCGATCCAGCAGGATAGTGAACATCAGACGGGGCGAGTGGATATTCGTATTGAGAATGATGAACCGATTTATACCTTTGCTGAAGATAATGCCTGGGATTTTATTGACTTATCCGAAATCCCTGCACAGGACATATCCGGTTTCTTCTATCATGGTACTTTGGTTGCTCGCCGTGATATTGCCAATAAAACACTGGAAAAACTGACAGAAAATCCTTCACTGGATATTTTTGTTGATGTGAATTTACGTTCACCCTGGTGGCAAAAAGAAACGGTATATCACTGGCTCGAACAAGCAAGGTGGGTAAAACTGAATGAAAGCGAGCTATACGAACTCGGATTTCACTCTGCTGATTTGCATCAGGATATGACCCGAATGCATACGCATTTTCATCTTGACCAGTTGATCGTGACCAGAGGTGAAAAAGGCGCGATAGTTCGCGACACTGACGGTGTTTTTCATCAAGTTGCACCTTCATATCATGAACAAGTGGTGGATACCGTGGGTGCTGGCGATGCTTTTACTGCGATGTATATTCATGGTTTACTGGCTGGTTGGGATATTGAAGAAACATTGGAAAAAGCCCAAGCTTTTGCATGTCGTGTCGTCACACAGCGTGGTGCCATCAGTAAAGATCCTGATTTCTATAAATAACGCTTATTCAGAATAATTCAAACAAGGTTAAGCATGTACGAGCAGCAAGCCCACACATTGTTGAACGATATCCTCAATGAAATTGAGGCCGGTATTTCAAAGCAGGATTTACGCTATTTCTATACGCGTTTGGGGGCGAATTTTTACGCCATACATTCGTTATTTGAGCGTTTGTATGGGCATCGTGATGACTTCAAAGCCCAGTCGCAGAAATTAGTTGAAGCCATGGCATGGCAGTATATTCGCCGTCCGGAAGATTTACGTCAGAAAGATATTGAGCGTGAAGCCGACCATAACTGGTTTCTGAGTCAAAAATGGGTGGGCATGGCTCTGTACAGTCATGGCTTTGCCGGTAATTTGCAGGGCATGAAAACTCATCTGAATTATTTCCAGGAGCTGGGCGTTAACCTGGTGCATATCATGCCCATTATGCAATGTCCGAAAGGCAGCAGTGACGGTGGTTATGCGGTGAGCGATTTCCGCAAGATCGATGAGCGTGCCGGCAGTCTTAAAGACTTAAACGAACTCGCACGCAGCATGCATGAACGCGATATCTTACTGACGATGGATGTGGTACTGAATCACACCTCCGATGAACATGAGTGGGCGCAAAAAGCACGACAAGGTGAAACCAAGTATCAGGATTATTACTACACGTTCGAAAACCGCAATGTGCCTGATATGTTTGAGCAAAGCATGCCTGAAGTGTTTCCAGAAACATCACCGGGTAATTTTACCTGGGATGAGGAAATGCAACGTTGGGTGATGACGGTGTTTAATAGCTATCAATGGGATCTGAATTATTCCAACCCCGCTGTGTTTATTGAAATGCTCGACGTCATTTTGTTCTGGGCCAATCAAGGTGCTGATATTCTGCGTTTAGATGCGGTTGCCTTTCTTTGGAAAAAAATTGGTAGTACCTGCCAGAATGAACGTGAAGCTCACTTGATTTTGCAACTGCTCAAAGACTGTTGCCAGGTGGTTGCTCCCGGTGTTTTATATATTGCTGAAGCCATTGTGGCTCCCGTTGAAGTCACCAAATATTTTGGTGAAGATGCGGTCATTGCTAAAGAGTGTGAGATTGCCTACAACGCGACCTATATGGCGTTAATGTGGGATGCTGTCGCCACAAAAAATACTAAATTACTTAATCAGGGTATTAAAAGCTTGCCAGTGAAACTGGAAAGAGCAACGTGGTTGAATTATATCCGTTGCCACGATGATATCGGTTTAGGTTTTGATGATCGTGATATTGAACTGGTTGGTTACCAACCGGCACAACATCGTAAGTTTTTGATTGATTATTACATGGGCCGTTTTGACCATTCACATGCCAGAGGCTTACCGTTTGGTGAAAATGAGAAAACCGGGGATGCACGTATTTCAGGTTCATTAGCCTCACTGGTTGGACTGGAATATGCCTTGGAGCAGGGTGATCCACAAGCCATTGAAGACTCGATCAATATTATCTTGTTATTGCATAGTTTAATTATGTCTTTTGGTGGCATACCACTTCTATATTACGGGGACGAAGTGGGTACGACGAACGATATTTCCTACCTTGATGATCCCTACAAGAAAGGCGACTCACGTTGGGTGCATCGTCCTGTTATTGATTGGGATAAAGCCGATCTGCGAAATCAGCCCGGTCACCCACAATATGAAATATTTACCGCCTTAAAGCGCATGATTGCTGTTCGTAAAGAAATTGATGTGTTTGCTGATTTTAATAATCGGGAATTGATTGATGTAGGTAATGAGCATCTTTTTGTCTTCGAACGCTATTGCATTCAACAACAGCATCAACGGGTTCTGGTAGTGGCGAATTTCAATGGTAAACCCCAACATCTGAACTTAGATGAACTAGGTAGCTGGGGCAACCCTCAGAATGGGCAGCTTTATGATTTGTTTAGTGGCCAGCGTCCGGATTTGTTTAAAAATGCACTAGTCATACCCGCCTTTAGTTTTTATTGGCTACAAGAGAGTTAGGTTTATACATTCATTCATTCATTTTATTAGCTTCACAAAATATCGACAATAAACAGTCTAGTTTCAGCGCTAGAGTATTGTTGCTTAGGAACAGAAATGTATAAAACCGGCTTGTACTGGCTTCAACATGATCTCCGTATTCATGATAATGCAGCGCTTCTTGAAGCAAGTTTAAATTGTGAACAGCTGATTTGTTTGTATTGTTTTGATCCTGCCTGGTTCAGACAAAGTCGTTTGAATGCAAGATCCATGGGCGTTGTGCGTCGTCAATTTCTCAATAAAACCCTGCATGATTTAGGCAAAGAATTAAAGAGTCGCGGGCAACGATTGATTGTAATGACAGCGGATCCAGTCTCGGCGATTTCTGTTCTGATAAAAAATCATGATATTGATGCAGTTTACCGCAGTCATCATGTAGGGGTTTTTGAAACCCGGCAGTGGCATCACCTTAAAGTCGATTTTCCCCGTACGCTATTTCATTCTGTTTGGACACATACTTTATTTCGTCCCGAACAATTACCCTTTTCGATAAATGATTTACCAGCGACATTTACGGATTTTAAAGAGTGCTGCGAAACTATTGCCATTGATAAACCCTTAGCTATGCCACAATGGTTAGCTCCTCCTGTAAAAGCGTTGACTGGCTTATCGCATCAAACTGAAACAGATTATGGCGAGTTAATAAAGGGCTTTGGTGGTGAAAAAACGGCACTCGATCATCTTGAGCAATACTTTTCATCTGATTTACCAGCAAATTATAAAACGGTAAGAAATGAACTGGATGGCTGGGAAAACTCAACAAAAATGTCGGCATGGTTAGCCTGTGGTGCATTATCGCCACGTAAGCTGGTGGCGCGATTGAAACGCTATGAGACTGAGCAAACGGCGAATGAATCCACGTATTGGATTTATTATGAGTTGCTGTGGCGTGAATATTTTCAGTGGTATGCCCAGCGTTATCAACATAAGTTATTCAAAGCTGAAGGGATAAACAAACAAAAAATATCTTGTTGTTTTTATCCTGAGCGTTATCAGAAATGGTGCAATGGCAATACGCCATACCCAATCGTGAATGCCTGTATGAAACAACTTAATCAAACGGGCTATATGTCTAATCGTGGTCGTCAGATTGTCGCCAGCTGTTTTGTCAATGAACTGCAATTAGACTGGCGCTTTGGTGCTGCCTACTTCGAACAGCAATTAATTGATTACGATGTCGCCTCTAACTGGGGCAACTGGCAGTATATTGCTGGAGTAGGGGCTGACCCCCGTGGTGGCCGTCATTTCAATCTGGACAAGCAAACAGCTACTTATGATGCAGAAGGTCACTTTATTCGACAATGGAAAGGCGAAGCGAATCCATACCCGCTTGATTCAGTTGATGCGGCGGACTGGCCGATAATGCCAAACAAGGATGAATAAATAACCGTATTCAGTCTGACTGCGTATTGAGTTCATTTAAGAAGCATTGCATACTCAAATCACTGCTCGCATACAGTGGAGGCCATTGTGATGACTAAAGCAATTTTGTTTGATATCAGTGGTGTTTTGTATATTGATGGTCAGCCTATACCCGGTGGGGTAGAACTGATTATGATGTTGAGGCAGCACTCGGTCCCGATGCGCTTTGTAACCAATACTTCACGTTCAACCAGCCAGTCTGTGTTTGATGAACTTATTCGGATGGGTTTTGATATAAAGCCAGAGGAAGTCTTCACGGCTCCGGTGGCTATGAAAAGCCTGTGCCAGGCGAAGGGGTATCGCCCGTTTTGTCTCATCCATCCTGATTTAATGCCTGAGTTTAGTGACTTAGATCAAAGCCGACCGAATGCCGTGATTGTCACCGATGCCGCTGATTTATTTAATTATGAACAATTGAATCATGCTTTCTCATTATTGATGGATGGCGCTGTGCTTCTTGGGATTGGACGTAATCGATATTTTAAAAGTGCTGGTCGTTTACAGCTGGATGCGGGGCCGTTTATTCAGGCACTGGAATATGCGGCAGATGTGAAAGCTCAGATCATTGGCAAACCCGATACCCGTTTTTTCCATGAGGCGGTGTCATCGCTTAACGTCAGACCTGATGAAGTTTTAATGATTGGCGACGATGTGGCGTCAGATGTTGTCGGGGCTATTGATGCCGGATTGCAAGCCTGTTTAGTCAGAACGGGCAAGTTTTTACCTCAGGATGAAACCGTGGCAAAAGCGGCGAATGCCCTGATTGCCGACTCAGTAGTTGAGGCGGTCAATCAGGCATTTGATTTAGATTTTTAGACGAGTTTTGCCCAGAGATCGTATTCATCAGCTTCTTCGAATTCGACATCAACGATATCACCGACTTTTAAGTGGGTGGCACCATCGATAAATACTTGGCCATCAATTTCTGGTGCATCTGCTTCACTGCGTCCGACAGCACCTTCTTCTACAACTTCATCAATTATAATCCGGCCTCTACGTCCCACTTTTAACTGTAGTCTGGCGGCACTGATTTCAGCCTGATGTGCCATAAAGCGGTCAAGACGTTCCTGTTTTACTTCTTCAGGAATTTGATCCGGTAACTCGTTTGCTGTGGCACCATCAACGGGCGAGTAAGCAAAAGCGCCAACACGATCAAGCTGTGCTTCAGTCAGAAAGTCGAGTAATTCCTGGAATTCTTCTTCTGTCTCACCTGGGAAACCGACGATAAAAGTACTTCGCAAGGTGATATCAGGACAAATCGCACGCCAGGCACGAATACGTTCCAGATTATTTTGTGATGATGCAGGTCGTTTCATCAATTTCAGTATGCGTGGGCTGGCATGCTGAAAAGGAATATCCAGATAAGGAAGAATTTTACCTTCAGCCATTAATGGCACCACATCATCAACATGTGGGTAGGGATATACGTAATGCATTCTTACCCAAACTCCCAGTTCCCCCAGGGCTTCGGCAAGGTCATAAAAACGCGTTGCACGCTCACGACCATTCCATTCATGAGCCTCATATTTCATATCTACACCATAGGCACTGGTATCTTGAGAGATCACTAAAAGCTCTTTGACGCCAGCGTCAGCAAGGCGTTTTGCCTCAATCATGACATGATGAATCGGGCGGCTGACCAGATCGCCACGCATAGAAGGGATAATGCAGAAAGTACAGCGATGATTACAACCTTCAGAAATTTTCAGGTAAGCGTAGTGACGCGGAGTTAACTTGATTCCTTCAGGTGGAACCAGACTGACGAAAGGATCATGTTGGGGAGGGAGGTGTTTATGAACTGCGCTGACGACTTCTTCTAAGGCATGGGCGCCGGTAATTTCTAAAACCTGAGGGTGTTTTTCGCGAATGGTGTTGTCACGGCTGCCAAGGCAACCCGTGACAATGACTTTGCCATTTTTAGCGATGGCTTCACCAATACTACCCAGAGATTCTTCAACAGCAGAATCAATAAAGCCACAGGTATTCACGACAACTAAGTCAGCATCATCATATGTTGGCGTAATGCTATACCCCTCTGAACGGAGCTTAGTGATGATTCGTTCGCTATCAACTAGGGCTTTTGGACATCCGAGGCTAACGAATCCAACTTGAGGTGCTTTCATGTGAGTTACCAATTATCAGAAAGAGGGTATTTTAAATAAACTTTATTGATATAGCTTGTATCACTTCAACTAATTTTAAAGAATAAAAATAAAAATACTTAATAACTCAGAATGTTATGCATTAAATTATTGTGAACATTTAAGTTACATTGATGAGCTGCCGATATAGGTATACGCAATATGTATTTACCACTCATTTTTATCAGGGTGAAGCACAATGAAAAAAAATCTGCCAGTCACAGATAAAGAAATTACCTTCGATAATCCGCTGATTTCGACAACTGACCTCAAAGGCATCATAACGAGCTTTAACAGAGAGTTTGAGTACGTTAGTGGTTTTTCTGCTGATGAATTGATGAACGTTAATCACAATGTCATTCGTCATCCAGATATGCCACCGGCTGCATTTGCTGATCTCTGGTCTACCGTAAAATCGGGTAAACACTGGATGGGGATGGTCAAAAATCGAACAAAGACTGGCGATTTTTACTGGGTAGATGCGTATGTCACGCCAATTTTTGATGGCGATAAAGTAATTGGCTATGAGTCTGTTCGTAGTAAACCCAAAAAACAAGAGATTAAGCGTGCACAACAGCTTTATAAACAAATTAACGAGGGTAAGAAGCCTAAACTCGGTAACGTCTTCACACGACTGTCTTTAAAAAATAAAACCACATTATCAGTGGTGCTCAGTAGTATTGTGGCCAGCGTTGTAAATCAAATCAGTACCATTCAACAATTGCCCTTTTATCTGCCAGTGGTTATTGCGGTATTAGGTGGCCTGGCATCGTTTCTGTTACTCAAAAATTGGGTCTTTGCATCACTGGATAGAGCCATAAAAGAAGCTAATGATGAGGTCAATAATCCCCTGATGGGTATGGTGTATACCGGTGCTGATGATGAAGTTGCTCAACTGGTATTAGTGAATAAACTGCTGCAGGCCAGACTGAATACTATTTTGGTGAGAATGAAAGATTCTGCTGGCAGCATTGATAAGTCGGCCGGCGATACCTATCAGTCTCAACAATCAATTATGGAATCGATTAATTCTCAGGCATCACAAACTGAGCAAGTGGCGACAGCCATGACGGAAATGTCTTCCACAATTCAGGAGCTGGCACGTAACGCCAGTCTGGCCTCTCAGTCAGCGAATCAGGTTGATGACTTAACCCAACAAAGCATGACTAAATCTGAAACCGCCGTGAAAGGCTTAACCAGTTTAGATAGGGCATTTGATACTATCAGTGACTATATTAAAACGCTGGAATCGGACTCCAGTGCGATTAATCCTATCGTAGATGTGATTAGTAACATTGCAGAGCAAACCAATCTATTGGCCTTAAATGCGGCGATTGAGGCTGCAAGAGCAGGTGACCATGGTAGGGGATTTGCTGTTGTCGCTGATGAGGTGCGTTCATTAGCGACACGAACCCAGGAATCAACCCAAGAAATTTCAAACCTTATTTCAAAACTGGATAGCTCTGTTGTCAAAGTGGTGAAAGGTATGGAAACGACAAAAGATACTGCCTCCTCAAGCCGTCAGGATATTCAAGGGTCTATTGACTCTGTGAGCTCTATTAAAGAGAGTGTGGAGAAACTGAATGAGCTTAACACCTTGATTGCGACTGCCGTTGAAGAGCAGAGCGCAGTGAGTGAAGACATTAATAAGAATGTCGTCAGAATTAGCTCTAATGCCGAAATGGTGGTGAGCAATGCTAATAAGGTAAATGTACACGCTGAAAATCTGGCGCAGGAATCACAAAATCTGTTGAATATGATTACCCGTTTTTCATCTCGCTAATGGGTCGGGTGAGTCTGTTATGCACCATTACGGTGAGCCTGAGAATAGGGTTGTGACATTATGGTGCGGCTTATTAGGTAGATATAAACTTAGCTTAAACTGCTAAGTTTATGATCAAACATTAATTATTCTGATTGTAGTTAAACTGGCACGGTATCTGCGTTATCAGTTCTAAGTGCTGAGGTGGTTTACCAACTACTGTCGACTAAAATAAGGTTTCTAGGGTTCCGATCAACGATGATGTCTGGACCGAGAGTAACCGACCTTCACAGTGAAGGTTACACGGAGGGATAAAAGCCCGGGAGATTGTTTTTTGTAAAACATCTCTTGCACCGTGTTTCTAACTAACTGTGAGGTAACTTCATGAAGTTCTCCATTCTTCGTTTTTTCAGCTTCTTGCTGCTTTCTTTCTCTCTCCTTATCGTTCCCTTCTCAGCGAATGCTGAACAAAAAGATAAATTCAGTATTGCCTGGACTATTTATGCAGGCTGGATGCCGTGGGACTATGCGGCGAATGCGGGCATTGTAAAAAAGTGGGCGGACAAATACGGTATTGAAATTGACGTAGTTCAAATCAATGACTACGTTGAATCCATCAACCAATATACGGCTGGTCAGTTTGATGGTTGCACCATGACGAATATGGATGCGCTCACTATTCCTGCTGCGGGTGGTGTCGACTCTACCGCATTAATTCTTGGTGATTTTTCTAATGGGAACGATGGCATTGTCCTGAAGGGCGAAGGTAAAACCCTGAAAGACATTGAGGGCCAAAACGTTAATCTGGTTGAGCTGTCTGTTTCTCATTATTTATTAGCTCGTGCTCTAGATACCATTGGTTTGAGTGAGCGTGATGTCAGAGTCGTGAATACTTCAGATGCCGATTTGGTAGCCGTGTTTAACGCAGACGACGTGACTTCTACCGTCACTTGGAATCCACTGTTATCTGAAGTGGCTGCCATGCCTAATACCTCAAAAGTATTCGATTCTTCTCAAATTCCTGGCGAAATCATCGATATGTTAGTGGTCAACACTGACACCCTGAAAGATAACCCTGATTTTGGTAAAGCCTTAACCGGTGCCTGGTATGAAATCATGGCGCGTATGGCGGCTAAAGATACCGATGCGCTGACCTTTATGGCTAAAGCCTCAGGCACTGATTTGCCGGGTTATGAAGCACAATTGGCTGCGACCAATATGTTCTATGAAGCAAAAGATGCCGTGGCCTTTGCTCAAAGCAAACAACTGCCTGAAACCATGAAGTATGTGAGTGAGTTTTCATTCGAGCATGGTTTATTAGGTGAAGGTGCGATGGATGCTGGCTTTATTGGTATTGCTTATCCAGATGGCACTGTAGTCGGTAACTCAGCGAACGTTAAGCTGCGTTTTGATTCGTCTTTCATGTCTATGGCGGCTGACGGTTCTCTGTAACCGTCATTTGCCAGAGAATTATTATGAAACGACTTATCAATCAACAGCCGAGTAACGCTGGGAAATGGTTATTAGGTGCTTTACCTTTTATCCTGATTTTACTGGCTTATCTGGTGGCATCGAATGAGCGCTTAGCGGTGAATCCTAATGATAAGCTGATGCCTTCCTTCGAAGCCTTTGGTCATGCCATTCATATGATGGCATTTGAACCCAGTAAACGTACTGGTGAATACCTGTTATGGGCCGATACGCTGGCCAGTTTGCAACGGCTGGGGATTGGCGTTGGTATCAGTGCGCTTATCAGTCTTATCGTTGGAATTCTGATTGGGATTATTCCTCTACTGCGTGCCAGTTTTGCACCAGTGGTCACCGTTATATCTCTGGTACCACCATTAGCGATTTTACCTATCTTGTTTATCATTTTTGGTTTAGGTGAAGTCGCCAAAATTACGCTTATTGTGCTGGGTATCACCCCATTTTTGATTCGTGATGTGCAATTACGTGTCATGGCGTTACCTGAAGAATTGATCATCAAAGCACAAACATTAGGCGCCTCAACCTGGCAATTGATTGTACGAGTAGTGTTACCTCAGGTATTACCAAAACTGATTGATGCAGTGCGTTTAAGTCTGGGGGCGGCCTGGTTATTTTTAATTGCCGCAGAAGCCATCTCGGCAACAGAAGGGCTTGGTTATCGTATCTTTCTGGTCAGACGTTATCTGGCGATGGATGTGATTTTGCCCTATGTATTGTGGATTACCTTATTGGCCTTTCTGACTGATTATCTATTACGTCGTTTGTCCTTATATGCCTTCCCGTGGCAGCAGACTGAGGGAGGGGCTAAATGAACAATATCGAGCTGAAAAAATTATGGAAAGAGTACGGCGATAATGTCGTTCTTGAGAATATCAATCTGACGGTGAGAGCAGGCGAGTTTATAACGCTGGTGGGCGCATCAGGCTGTGGTAAAACCACATTTCTGAAAATGCTGCTGGGAACCGAGAAACCCTCTCGAGGTGAATTATTACTGGATGGTGATCCCATCCGTGATGAGCCCGATGCTGACCGGGGTATTGTCTTCCAGCGTTACTCTGTTTTCCCTCATCTTAATGTGATTGAAAATGTCATGTTGGGTGTCGAGTTTGGTCAATCCAGATTATTGGGCAGATGTTTTGGCAGCAAGCGACGACAGGTTCGTGAGCAAGCCCAGGAAATGCTTGAATTGGTTGGGTTGGGCCATGTGGCGAATCAATATCCGACATCACTATCTGGCGGTATGCAGCAACGGCTGGCCATTGCGCAGGCCTTAATTAAACAACCGAAAGTATTATTGCTGGATGAGCCGTTTGGAGCGCTTGATCCTGGCATTCGTTCTGATATGCATGCCTTGATTTTAGATATCTGGCAAAAAACCGGCATCACCATTTTCATGATTACCCATGACTTAACTGAAGGCTTTTATCTGGGCACACGCTTATTAGTGTTTGATAAACACCGTCAAGACCCAGATAACCCAAACCGTTATGGGGCCTCTATTACCTTTGATATTCCGGTGGGTGATACACGCAAATCCACTTTAGAAGACATTTCAAACACGATGAAACAAAAGCAGGAAACACCATGAGTGATAAACAAAACGATCTGATATATGAGGATACATTGCCTGGTGGCACGCATTGGTCAATGTTAGTAAGAAAAGGGACGACACTGCGCCTGATTGATAATGAAGGTGGCGCTAATGTCGGTATGTTGTTTTATAACCCGATGAATAAACTGGAGCGTTATAACGCGCCGGATACCTTGAAATGTCAGCATACCTTTAAGCTGACCAAAGGCCATTGTTTGTACTCAGATATGGGGCATGTGTTTTGTTCCATTATCGATGACACCGTTGGCTGGCACGATACCGTTGGCGGCAATCTCACCACGGACAATATGAAAAAACGCTGGTGTGATAGAAGTTATCAAGAAGCCGGTAATGACTGGACCTTAAGCGGCGAGCATGCTTTTTTGGTTGAGCTGGCTAAATATGGCTTAAACCGTCGTGATATGGCAGCCAATCTCAACTTATTCAGCCAGGTCAAAACGGATGCTGAAGGCAATATGCAGTTTGTTGAAAACAACAGCAAAGCGGGTGATTTCATCGATTTACGCTTCGAAATGGATACCTTGGTGTTATTCCACACCTGTCCTCACCCGATGAATACAGCCGATGCCTATCCTAAACATGCTGTCACCTATCAATTAAGAAAATCTGCTCCGGTGACGGAAGATGACGAGTGTTTGAATCACTGCGCTGAAAACCAGCGTGGTTTTGACAATAACCGTCTATACCATCAATGCGGTCATCACCATTAATGAGCAAAGGATAACGTTGTGATTAAAGAAAGTAACCTAAACCCTGAACAAGCCAGCTACCGTGAAGAAGTGTTAGCAGGTGATTACTGGATGCATGAACTGAAAGCGGGTCAAACACTGCGTATTGTCGACTTATATGGTAATCAGGCCGCTGATACTTTGTTTTACAGTTTAGCGGACCCCAGTGAGCGCTACAGTGCGATTGATACCCTTCGTGAGCAAGGTAATGTCTACCTCACGGCAGGCACAACATTGTTGTCAAATCTTGGCAGACCCATGTTAGATATAACTGCAGATACCTGCGGACGCCACGATACGCTGGGCGGTGCTTGTGCAACAGAATCCAACACTGTGCGTTATTCGCTGGAGAAAAAAACCATGCACGCCTGCCGTGATAGCTGGATGCTGGCGGTAGCCGAAAACGAGCACTTTGGTGTGAGTAAACGCGATATCACTCATAACATTAACTTTTTTATGAATGTGCCTGTGACTGAAGACGGCCATTTGACCTTTGCAGATGGTATTTCTGAAGCAGGTAAGTATGTGGAAATGACAGCAAAAATGGATGTGATTGTGTTGATCTCCAACTGTCCCCAATTAAATAACCCATGTAATGCTTATAACCCGACACCGGTTGAAGTGGTGATCTGGGGGTAATACGGATTATGTTTCGGGACGACCTGAAACAGCGCTTTATTAGCTGGGACGACCCAGATAGGAATACCCATCATGTTTAAGAAAGTTTTAATTGCTAACCGGGGCGCCATCGCCACACGGATTACTCGCACCTTGCATGAAATGAATGTTAAGGCAGTGGCTATATATGCTGAAGCCGATCGTGACTCATTGCATGTCAGTGCTGCAGATGAAAGCTACTCACTGGGCGAAGGCCGTGCCAGTGAGACTTATCTTAATCAACAACTTATCATTGATATAGCTAAACAGGCAGGGGCTGAAGCGATTCATCCTGGTTATGGTTTTCTGAGTGAAAATCCGGGCTTTGCTCGTTTATGTGAGCAGAATAATATTGTCTTCCTTGGCCCCACAGCAGAGCAGATGGAGTCATTTGGTTTAAAACACAGCGCTCGGGCATTGGCAGAAGAAAACGACGTACCGCTATTACCAGGCACGGGCTTATTAAGCTCACTTGATGATGCCGTTGAGCAAGCCAGCCAAGTTGGCTATCCGGTGATGCTGAAATCCACAGCTGGCGGCGGCGGTATCGGTATGAACCGCTGTGATGATGAAGCTTCACTGCGTCAGGCGTTTAACTCTGTGAAAAACCTGAGTGCCAATAACTTTTCCAATGATGGGGTCTTTCTGGAGAAATTTATCACCCGTGCTCGTCATATCGAAGTACAGGTGATGGGTGATGGTGAAGGTCATGTGTTAGCTCTGGGGGATCGGGACTGTTCCAGCCAGCGTCGTAATCAGAAAGTGATTGAAGAAGCACCAGCACCGAATATTCCTGACGATGTCCGTGCTGATATGCAGGAAGTGGCGGTCAGATTAATGTCAGCGATTCACTATCGCAGTGCCGGCACGGTGGAGTTTGTCTATGACGCCGATAATCAACAGTTTTACTTCCTGGAAGTGAATACCCGTTTGCAGGTTGAGCATGGGGTTACGGAAGAAGTCTATGGTGTGGATCTGGTTCGCTGGATGGTGGAAGTCGGTGCTAAAGAATCGCAGTTACCTGCCACTGCGCCTGAGCCAAAAGGCCATGCGATTCAGGTCAGACTCTATGCTGAAGATCCGCATAAACAGTTCCAACCATCTTCGGGCTTACTGACAGAAGTCATTTGGCCTAAGAGTGACGCGATTCGTGTCGATTACTGGGTGAAAGCCGGTATTGAAGTTTCACCATTTTATGATCCGATGCTGGCGAAAATTATCAGCCATGCTGATAGCCGTGAACTGGCCCATCAGAAATTATTGGCTGCCTTAGATGAACTGCAGGTCTATGGCATTGAGACCAATGCTGATTATGTAGGTCAGATTTTACAAGATGAGGCGTTTTTAAACGCTGCGGTCACTACACGTTATCTGGATAGTTTTGTTTACCAGCCTTCGACTATCAATATCTTGTCTCCAGGCACGATGACAACCATTCAGGATTACCCTGCACGTGTCGGCTACTGGGATATCGGTGTTCCACCATCAGGTCCATTCGACAGTTTGTCTTTCCGTCTTGGCAATCGTTTATTAGCTAATGATGAATCCTGCGCGGGGCTGGAGATCACTTTGTCTGGTCCTGAGCTGAGTTTTAATGTCGCAACCAGCATTGTGGTGACGGGTGCCGAACTGAGCATTGAGTTAAATGGCGAACCACAATCCGCATGGCAAGTTATTTCAGTAAAAGCCGGTGACAAGCTGAAATTAGGACAGGTCAAAGGTGCTGGCGCCAGAGCCTATCTATTAGTGGCTGGTGGTATTCAATGTCCGGAATATTTAGGTTCACGTTCTACGTTCACTTTAGGCCAATTTGGTGGTCATGTAGGGCGGACGCTGAAAACGGGTGATGTATTACATATCCTGCCTGAACAACCGGTTTCTGATACAGCCACACTAGCCCAGGATTGTCAGCCTGAAATTCAACATCACTGGGACATTCATGTGGTGTATGGGCCGCATGGCGCACCGGATTTTTTCACTGATAGTGATATTGAGATGTTCTTTAATACGGACTGGAAAATACACTACAACTCCAGTCGTACTGGTGTGCGTTTGATTGGCCCAAGACCAGAGTGGGCGAGAACCGACGGCGGTGAAGCTGGCTTACATCCGTCTAATATTCACGATAACGCTTACGCGGTCGGTTCAATCGATTTCACTGGGGATATGCCGATTATTCTGGGCCCAGATGGCCCCTCGCTGGGTGGTTTTGTTTGTCCGGCAACCGTTATCACGGCAGATTTATGGAAGGTAGGACAGTTAAAAGCCGGTGATACGGTGCGCTTTGTGCCGGTATCGATTGAAACAGCGAACGCCTTAGAACGTGCACAAAACCAGGCGATTGATGGCCTCAGACAACAAGCTGTGTCAGTAGAGACTGCAGCTATCGATACACCTGTGCATGCTATCAGCAAAGATACTTCAACCGGTATGGATATCACTTATCGACTGGCAGGCGATCATTATCTATTGGTGGAGTTTGGTGAGCAAACTTTAGATATCAATCTTCGGTTTAAAGTGCATGCCTTAATGCTGTGGTTACAGGAACAGGCGGTGACGGGCATTTTAGAACTGACGCCAGGTATCCGTTCGCTACAGGTTCACTATGACAGCATGGTGTTATCACTGGATGAGCTGATGGCCGTGTTAAAGCAAGCAGAAAAAGATATCCAGCATGTGGATGACTTAGATTTGCCTACCCGGATTGTGCATATTCCGATCTCCTGGGATGACGAAGCCTGTCGTCTGGCCAGTGAAAAGTACATGCAATCGGTCAGACAAAATGCGCCTTGGTGTCCTGACAATATTGAGTTTATCTGTCGAATCAATGGCCTTGATTCCGTGGATGATGTCAAAAAAATCGTGTTTGATGCCAGTTATCTGGTGATGGGGTTGGGCGATGTCTATCTTGGGGCCCCCGTAGCGACGCCGATGGATCCAAGACACCGTCTGGTGACGACGAAATATAACCCGGCCAGAACCTGGACGGCGGAAAACTCGGTCGGTATCGGTGGCTCCTATTTATGTGTGTATGGCATGGAAGGGCCGGGTGGTTATCAGTTTATCGGACGGACTCTGCAAATGTGGAATCGTTACGAGAAAACCAAAGAGTTTACGCAGCCCTGGTTATTACGCTTCTTTGACCAAATTCGGTTTTATGAAGTCAGCCATGATGAGTTAATGCAGATTCGTCGTGATTTTATCCATGGTAACTATGAATTAAAGATTGAAGAAACCCGTTTCAATTTAAAAGACTACAACGCGTTTATCGAAAAACATCAGGCTGAAATTGATGCCTTTACCGCGACACGCCAGCAGGCGTTCAACGAAGAATTAGAACGCTGGAAGCGTGATGGTTTATTACATTTTGATAGCGGTGATCAGCAAGCGGAGGTCGATGAAGCCTTATTGCCATTGGCTGACAATGCTATTTCGGTGGATAGTCCATTAAATTGCAGTATCTGGAAGATTGAAGTGGAAGAGGGGCAAGACGTGAAAGAAGGCGACACCTTAATGATTTTAGAAGCGATGAAAATGGAAATCCTGGTGACCGCACCACAAGCCGGCAAAGTCAGTTCTCTCTCCAGAAAACCCGGCTCACAGGTAGGGATGGGCGATCGTTTATTAGTACTGGAGGTTGAATAATGTCAGAACAAAATATGACGATTGCCGCGCTACAACAAGCTTATAAAGACGGCACGCTGACACCCAAACAAGTGATTAAAGATGCTCTGGAGCGTTGTGAGCAATACCTTGATCACAATATCTGGATTGAATTATTTAGTCTCGAACAGCTTCAGCCTTATCTGGATGCCTTAGATGACAGCAATATGGCAGATAAGCCGTTATATGGGATTCCTTTTGCCATCAAAGATAATATCGAATTAGCGGGATTTCCTGTGACGGCAGGTTGCGAGGCGTATGCGTATACACCGGACAAATCTGCCTTTGTTGTTCAGCAATTAATTGATGCCGGTGCCATTCCACTGGGTAAAACCAATCTGGATCAATTTGCCACTGGCTTAGTCGGCGTGCGTTCACCTGAAAAGTGGGGGCCTTGCCATAACAGTTTTGATAAAGACTATATTTCAGGTGGCTCCAGCTCGGGTTCCGCAGTAGCAGTGGCATTAGGTTTAGTCAGTTTCTCATTAGGTACTGATACCGCTGGTTCAGGTCGGGTACCAGCCGCATTTAATAATTTGATCGGGTTAAAACCGACCAAAGGCTTATTGAGTACTGATGGTGTTGTACCCGCCTGTCGCAGCCTGGATTGTGTGTCTATTTTTAGCCTGACTACTGATGATGCCAATACGGTGTTTAATGTGGCTGCGAAATTTGATCAAAATGATGCGTTTGCTAGACCTAACGTCGATACCAATAAAGGCAATTACGGCAAGTTAGACAATATCACCTTTAATTTTGCGGTCCCACAGGCAGAGCAACTTAACTTTTTTGGTAATGCTGAATACGCCGAGCAGTTTGAGAAAGCGGTCAAACACCTGGAAAACTTGGGTGGTAAGAAACATATTATCGATTTCGAACCATTCTTCACGGCAGCCAGACTGCTTTATGAAGGCCCTTGGGTAGCTGAACGGCGTGTGGCAACAGAAGGTGTCGACAGACACGCTATGTTGCAGGTGATTCAGGATATCCTGGCGACGCAGGAAGAGGCACGTGCAGATGATCTGTTTAAAGCCGAATATAAGTTACAAGCTTGCCGACAGCAGGTGAGGGATGTGCTTGCGTGTTACGACTTTATTCTCACGCCTACTGCCGGAACAACCTATACCATTGAACAAGTTCAGGCTGATCCCATAAAACTCAATAGTAATCTGGGTCATTACACCAACTTTATGAACTTGCTTGATTGCAGTGCGATAGCGGTTCCGACCGGCTTCATTACTTCGGGCTTACCCTTTGGTGTGACCTTGTTTTCCCGTGCGTTCAGTGATGCCAGATTATTAACCTTTGCCAATTTGATGCAGCAATCACTGCGATTACCACTGGGCGCAATAGAGCTTGAATGCCCGGATTCTTCTGCATCAATAGCTGGCACTGGTGATCGTATTACGCTGGCGGTGTGTGGTGCGCATTTACAAGGCCAGCCGCTGAATTATCAATTAACAGAACGTGGCGGCGTCTTTTTAGAGAAAACGGTGACGGCCAATGCCTATAAGCTTTATGCCCTAGCTGGCGGCCCGCCAATGCGGCCTGGCTTAGTAAGAGATAAACAAGGAACAGCTATTGAGATTGAGCTCTGGTCGATACCAACGGCAACGCTGGGCTCATTTCTGGCAGGTATTGCCGCGCCTTTGGGCTTAGGTAAGTTAGAAGTGACAGACGGCCGTTGGGTTACAGGCTTTATTTGTGAATCTTATGGTTTAGATGATGCGATGGATATTACCGCTTTCGGGTCATGGCGTGAGTATTTGCTAAATAAATAAGGCATATAAAAAAGCCGTCAGAAATGACGGCTTTTTTGAGGGAGCTAACAGTTGCCTTTTTTGGCCTGACCAGGAGGACAGAAATGACCTTTATGATCATCATGATAATGTTTTTCATGATGTTCACCGTGACCTGCTGATTCATCAGTATTGACGGCTACACCCGTGGCTGCACCAATGGCACCACCTATCATTGCTCCTTCACGTCCACCGACTTCATTGCCAACGGCAGCGCCTACAGCACCACCAATACCGCCACCTACCGCTGCATCTAATGTAGAACTATCAGCATGAGCTGCAAATGTTGTCACCAACAATGGGATAATCAGGAATCTTATGTTCATATTATGATTGAGCCTTTTTGCAAATAACTAGCGCACAACATAACTAAATATAAGGAAATTGGCAATTATTCGCTGGATTGGTCATTCAGTGCCATGCCCTTATTTGGTGTTTTTACTCCAGCTTTACCTTGTAATAAAGTCGATGTGGCAGACTCAATATAGGCGTCTAAACGGTGATCCAGTTTTTCCGTATCTGCCGTGTCATATATTTCACTAGCTGATGCTATAGGTAATAGCTGATATTGATACAACGAGGCGGAATTATCGGTTGATTTAACCAGTACTTTATTATCATCAATGATGGCTGTAGTCGGATCTGAACCAGATGGTTTGATCACGGCAAATCCGGCGTCATGAATATTCAGTAAATCACGGCCCCAGCAGCTATAAGTAGTATCTCCACCCAGTAAACCAGCTACAGTCGGTGCGATATCCACTTGAGCACCAACTGTTGAATTACTGTGTCCATAGTTTTTAACAACATTTGGACCAAGCACTAATAGCGGCACATGGAATTTGAGCATATCAATATCGGTGACTTGATTGGGTGTGCTAAAGCCATGATCACCCACTAAAACAAATAATGTGTTGTCAAAATAATCTGATTTGGCCACTTTTTTAAAAAACTGACCTAATGCCCAGTCGGCATAACGCATCGCTGTTAGATGCTCATTCAATTCACCATGTCCAGTGACTTTTGCAACAGGCAGTGGGGTAGGTAAGGCATATGGCGTATGATTGGATAAAGTCTGTAAAAAGGCAAAAAACGGCTTATCGTTAGGCATTTTTTGTAACTCTTCGGCAGCCCGGTCGAACATATCCTGATCCGATACACCCCACGTAGGATCGGAGAAAACAGGATTCACAAAGTCATGTCTGCCAATAAAACGTTGCATACCCTGGGCACCAAAAAAGCCTTTTTGGTTATCCCAGGCAAAATCACCGTTATAAACATACATGCTTTGATAGTCTCGGTCGGCGGTCATTTGTATCAAACCTGAAAAATGGTTACTGCCTTCAGGTTGTTGCATCAAATACTCATAGTGCGGCAGGTTAGGAAAACAGGCTAATGAAGCAAACATGCCCTGGTGAGTATGTGTGCCATTAGAAAAAAAGCGATTAAATAACAGGCCTTGTTTGGCGAGTTTGTCGAACTCTGGAGTAATAGCTTCGTCATGGCCCAAGGCACCAACATATTCACCACTAAAACTTTCCATCAGAATGAACACAACATTTAATGGCTTTTTGCTTTCACCTGTACCGGCATGGTAAGTACGTAAGACAGGCGAGTAGTCTGGGTCTAGTTGTGTATCCGATGGCGTTAAAACCATCTGTTCCACAGTATTGTCGGCTTCAGCTATTGGCATTTTCTTGAGCCATTTGTTGTCACCTTTTTTAGTACCAATGACCGCTTTAGCTAATGTATAAACACCGTTTAAACCTAAATGATTGGCAAAAAGATAATGACTCTGGAAGGCATCACCCCAACGAAGTGGTGGTCCCTGACGTAATGTGCCACGCGCAGCAACAACAGATATCAGCAAGACCACAAAGAATGCTGTCATTCTTAAGCTGTATCGAGTTTTATCTGTAGATTTAGTTTGGTTAATTCGGCTGTTTAGCGTAAAGATAAAAAACAATGCTGTGATAAGTAAACCAATGATGATGAGATAAGTGACAACAGGAAAGCCATACCAAATCATGCTTAACACCGTTGCCGGATCTTCCTTCATATATTCAAATACCAGGCTGTTTAGTCGTGTATGAAATTCATGATAGAAGTCGAGCTCTACAATGGCGAGAAAGATCATCACACTGGACACAAAGGTAAGCCAGAGCGTGTAGGCTTTACGGTTGTTTAACCCTTTTTTAAATAGCAAACCAATGATTAAGGGCAGCAGTACATAAACAGTGACGATTAAGTCAAAGCGGAGCCCGGTGATAAAAGCTTGAATGAGATCATGGTTGGGAATGGCGGCACTGAGATCATTGTTTCGCCACAACAGAATTGCTCTCAATAGCGTCTGTAATAGCATCAAAATAAATGCTGAACTAAAAATAAAATAAAGATCAGAAAAAAGGCTGTTGTTATCGTTTTTTTGCATGGAGCGTCCATCAGTTATCAGCAGAATCACTCATCGCTAGTAGATGCAGTGAAATGATCGGTGAACGCCAGTTTGCATCGATTTCGTTAAGAAAAACTTAAGGTGAAGCCTTCAGTATATTGACCGCTATGTTCCTGTTTATCAGCGGTTGGCAATTAAAAATTTTAATTATCAAAAAATTCAGCCGATATACTCTCTGCATAGACTATGAAATATTCATGGTTGACATAATTAACGATTAAATTTGACTGAGGCTGGAGCTGGAATGCAGTTTATTAAGAACCTTCCTATCGGGAAAAAGATTTTCAGTGTGGTTATTATTCTTGGCATAACCCAAGTGATCATCTCTGCTTTTGCTATCTTCAAAATGAGTAATATTTCAGAGGAATTTTCTGTTATTCATGAGATGTCACTGCCACTTGAAAAAAATGTGTCTGAAGCGAGTCAGCTTCAATTAAAAAAAGCGGCTGAATTACAGCAGTTGATGATTGATGCCAAATCAGGGGCGAGAAGAAACATCATCAAAGAGCATTTCACCAGCATAGAAAATATCACTGCACAAACCAATCAAGCGATGCAAGACATCGTCACTATCCTGGATAAATCGAAAGGCAAGGTACTTGATGCTGATTTACACGCGGATGTGCTTAGTCTGGACGAAAATACAGCTAAAGTAGTTGAGCAGCAGGCTAATTATCAGAAATACGTTGATAGTGCGATTCAGATTATCAAACGCGGTGGAAGTATGTCGGGCGGTGGTTATCTATCAAAGGATGAGCAGGCACAGCTACAGGATATCGAAGCAAAATTATTTGAAAGCTTACAAGCCATGCAAGCGAGCATCGATAATATTACAAACCGGTCAGTAAAAAATGTTCAGAATGTGCAGCGCTCCAGTTTATTTAGCCTGATTGCAATGGCAGTGGCTTCACTAATAATTGGTATTTTCATCTCAAAAATTATTATTAGTAATATCGTTACACCCATTAAAGGCGTGATGGCTGTTCTTACCGCAATGGCTCAGGATAATGATTTAACAAAACGGATGAATTTTGACAGCGCTGATGAAGTAGGTGCGATGGGGAAAACATTTAATCGTTTTGTCGAAAAACTTCAGAGTTTGGTCATCAGTATTACTCAAGCATCAGAGCAATTATCGACTGCAGCGGAAGAAACCTCAGTGGTGAGTATTTCAACCAATAAGAATATTGCTAAACAAAAAAATGAAACGGTGCACGTCGCATCAGCTATCACCGAGATGACAGCAACCGTACAAGAAGTTGCCATTAGTGCTGAAAAGGCCTCTGAAGCGGCTATTAAAGGCGATAAAGACTCGGAGTCTGGTCGTAAAGTTGTTGAGGAAATTGTTGCCTCAATTAATAACCTTGCAGCAGAAATTAATACTTCAACCTCTGTCATTAAAACTCTGAAATCAGATAGTGAAAACATCGGTACCGTACTTGATGTAATTAAAAGCATTGCTGAACAAACAAACTTACTTGCTTTAAATGCAGCTATTGAAGCGGCCCGAGCTGGTGATCAAGGGCGTGGTTTTGCTGTTGTGGCTGATGAAGTGCGTTCTTTAGCACAAAAAACACAAGACTCAACCAAAGAGATTGAAGACCTGATCCTTACTTTGCAGCAAGGATCAGATAATGCTGTTAACTCGATGGCACTGAATCAGAAGAGTATTGAAGGGCTTGTGTCAAAAGCGGTAGATGCCACCAATTCATTAAAAGAAATTACCAATTCGGTTAGCTCAATCACTGAGATGAATACCTTGATTGCGACCGCAGCCGAGCAGCAAAGTCATGTGGTCAACGAAATTAATAGCAATGTGCATAATATTCAACAGGTGTCAGAAAACACAGCCGAAGGATCTGAGCAGGTATCACAGGCGAGCCAGGAAATTGCGCAATTAAGTGAAAAGCTCACCAGTATGGTCAGGCAGTTTAAAGTATCGTAAAAGAGCATTTTTGATAGCGACTTTGTATACACATGCATTTAATTGCTGTCGCGGCTTGGAATAAGACGTTAATATCCGGATATGGATATTAACGTCATTAGTTAATTATTCTTATTTAAAACAAATGGTTATTAAATAATCGTAGAATAATGTCTTTATTCATTGCTGAGCGATGAGCATCTATTCTAAGATCAGCTTTTCAGCTGGAATATTAAGATGTCATTTGTTTTTATTGGATTGTTTATTGTCATATTAGTGGCTGTTCTGCTTCTCGCCTTGATGAAGGATGACAAGGATAAAACAGAAAAGACAACAGAATATCCCTACAGTAAACAACCATCATTACTCACTCCGGCAGAACTCTCATTCCAACATAGCCTGAAACTTGCCGTCGATGGACAGTATGATATTTCTTCTAAAGTGCGACTGGCTGATATCGTGACCGTAAAGCAAACGAAGTCTAAATCTGAGTGGCAAAAAGCCTTTAATAAAATTCAGTCCAAGCACGTTGATTTTGTTCTGACTGACACGAAAACAGCCGATATTTTATGTGCGATAGAACTTGACGATAGTTCACATGAAAAGCCTGCGAGACGACTGCGTGATGATTTTCTAGACAATGTCTTGCGAGTTGCCAGAGTGCCTTTAATACGTTTCACAGTAGAGCAAAGTTACCAGTCACAATTGATAGCCGAGAAAATAAAGAATGCGATTCATCCTGAATTTGCTATTCAATTTTCATCTGATGTCGTGATGGATGACATAAAAATCCTGATCAATCCGGATAGATAATTCTTGTCGTGCAGGTTGCGTCAAGATAGCTCGATAGCTTCATCTGATCGGCTCACCATTCGATAGTCAAATAATAGAGGTGCCTAGGCTATAGTTAGCAGAAATACCTCTATTTTTATCGGTTGATTATTTCTGTGAGTTAAAAAAATGATATTTCTAACTCACGCTTATTAATAGAGTGAATCTCATCAGAAGAGAGTTTTTCAGAACAGATGACTGAAACAAGCCATCATGAATGATTATGGTTGATGATTGTGGGGAAGGGGGAGTGGAGAGACAGATGGCGCGCCCGGCACGATTCGAACGTGCGACCGCCTGGTTCGTAGCCAGGTACTCTATCCAGCTGAGCTACGGGCGCTATCTATCTGAAATCTATTATTGAAATAAAAAAGCAGTCCCGATTTCTCGGTGACTGCTTGATTATGTACTTTAAATGGCGCGCCCGGCACGATTCGAACGTGCGACCGCCTGGTTCGTAGCCAGGTACTCTATCCAGCTGAGCTACGGGCGCTAAAGCCGCTTATTATACAAGCATCCAAGGATGCCATCAATAAAATTTATGGCGGAGAGCGAGGGATTCGAACCCTCGATAGGGGTAAACCTATACGCCCTTAGCAGGGGCGCGCCTTCAGCCTCTCGGCCAGCTCTCCATCAAAGCCGCCTAGTATATCAGAAGATAACGATTTGGCTAGTGATAATTGTAAATTTAACCCACATTTGGCTGATCTTTTTCAGCCTGAATGCGATCATAAATTTCTTCACGGTGCACTGTGACGTCTTTAGGAGCGTCGACACCAATTCTTACCTGATTACCTTTAACACCAAGTACGTTTACAACAACATCGTCACCGATGATGAGTGATTCGCCAACACGGCGTGTGAGTATTAACATGTTTTTCCCCTTTACTCTCAAAGTTGGCCGAGGTTACTAGGAGAATTATCATGACTCCTTTCAATTGAGTAGGCCTCGTGCCTTTTTGTCCTATTCAGCTTGAGGGGTCTTTTTTGCCCCTTTATTCATGGACTATAAAAAAACGAGATTTATCCCCCGTCCAATGAATATTTTATCAGGAACATGAGGTGATCGCGATAAAATGATGTCAAAAAAATGAAATGACTCAAGCATTTAGAAATTAAGAGGGTGTTTGCTCCAGATTAAACGCTTTATGTAAGGTCCTGACACCAAGCTCCAGGTATTTTTCATCAATAACGACTGAAATTTTAATTTCAGAAGTAGAAATCATACTGATGTTGATGTTTTCTTTCGCCAGGGAGCCAAACATTGTGCTTGCAATCCCCGCGTGAGAGCGCATACCTACACCGACTACCGAGATTTTTGCAATTTTTTCGTCACCGTTAACTTCTCTTGCACCGAGCTCTTCTGCTGTTCTCTTGAGAATCGCCAAGGCTGCTTGATAGTCGTTGCGATGAACGGTAAATGTAAAGTCTGTCGTTGAATCATGACCGGTGTTTTGGATGATCATGTCAACTTCGATATTCTCTGCCGCGATTGGTCCGAGAATTTGTGAAGCAATGCCAGGGTGATCAGGTACACCGAGAATAGTCAGTTTGGCTTCATCACGATTAAACGCAATACCTGAAATTAAAGCTTGTTCCATTGATGGGTCCTCAGCCGCTATTAATGTGCCACCACCTTCTGTAAACGAGGAGAGGACACGTAATGGGACGTTATATTTACTCGCAAACTCAACAGAGCGAATTTGCAATACTTTTGCACCTAAGCTGGCCATTTCCAGCATTTCTTCGAAGGTAATAGAATCTAAGCGACGTGCTTCAGGTACAACACGGGGATCGGTTGTATAAACGCCGTCGACATCGGTATAGATTTGGCATTCATCGGCTTTTAGTGCCGCAGCCAGAGCTACTGCCGTTGTATCACTGCCACCACGACCTAGTGTGGTAATGTTGCCATTCTCATCACAGCCTTGAAAACCAGCTACGACTACAACTTTGCCTTGGCTAAGATCATGCCGAATTTTGTTGTCATCAATCTCCATAATCCTGGCTTTGTTATGTGCATTGTCCGTCAATATACGAACCTGACTTCCAGTGTAGGAAACGGCAGACATACCCATTTGAGCAATCGTCATACTGAGCAGGGCAATCGTGACTTGTTCACCCGTTGACAGTAAAACATCTAACTCACGACCACGCGGATTGTCGGTTAATTGTTTAGCCAAATCGATTAAGCGATTAGTCTCGCCACTCATTGCTGAGACGACGACCACTAAATCATGGCCTTGATTACGATAATCAATGATCTTTTTCGCTACTTCGCGAATGCGATCAGCAGAGCCGACGGATGTTCCACCATATTTTTGAACGATTAAAGACATGCTTAGTTTTCCAGCTTCGAAGTGACCCAGTCTGGAACAGATGCTAACGCTGCTGCCAAATTCTGGGGTTCATTACCGCCGCCTTGAGCCATATCAGGACGGCCGCCACCTTTACCTCCAACCTGACTAGCTATATGGCCAACCAGATCTCCGGCGCGGATTTTATCGGTAATATCCTTGGTTACGCCAGCAATAATTGTAATTTTTTCATCATTGACAGCTGTTAGAGCAATTACCGCTGTGCCCAGCTTATTTTTTAACTGATCAACAGCATCTCTGAGCGATTTTCCATCCGCTCCCTCAAGGGTTGAAGCGAGTACTTTAATGCCATTGATTTCTGTTGCAGAGTCAGCCAGATCATTACCTGCGCTGCTGGCTAATTTCGCTTTCAATGCTTCCAGTTCTTTTTCTAACTCGCGTTGACGCTGAACCAGCTGAGATGCTTTATCCTGCACATTGGCGGGTTTGGCTTTCAGTAAGTCTGATACGTCTGCCAGCGTGGTTTCCATTTGTTCGATGTAATCAATCGCTTTTTCACCGGTGACCGCTTCGATACGACGGACACCTGATGCAATACCAGCTTCTGAGGTGATTTTTAACATACCGATATCACCGGTTTGCTTAACATGCGTGCCACCGCATAACTCGATAGAGAAATCACTCATGCTTAACACACGAACTTCATCATCATATTTCTCACCGAACAATGCCATTGCGCCGCTTTTCTTGGCTTCTTCAATGGCCATTAAACGTGTTTCAACAGGGTGGTTGAGACGAATTTGTTGATTAACTAAACGTTCGATTTCACGAAGTTGGGCTGGAGTGACTGGCTCAAAATGTGAAAAGTCAAAACGTAAACGTTGAGGATTCACCAGTGAGCCTTTTTGCATAACATGCTCACCCAGAACTTTACGTAATGCTGCGTGTAATAGATGCGTAGCAGAATGATTCAATGCCGTTGCCAGACGATTATTTTCATCGATCTGTGCTGTGACACGTTGACCAACTTGAAAACGGCCATGCTCGCAACGACCAATATGGGTAAACGCTTGAGATTGTTTACGTGTATCGGAAACAGTGAAGCTGGCATTATCCGCATTAATTTCACCGTGATCACCTACCTGACCACCTGACTCGGCGTAGAACGGTGTTTTATCTAATACGATTAAACCTTCCTGACCTTCAGAAATGCTATCAACATGCTCACCATTGACGATGATGGCTAAGATAGTACTGTCATGCTGAGTGAGGTCATAGCCACAAAATTCTGTGCTACTGTCAATGGTAATCTGGTCAGATAAACCACCAGAGAACTGACTCGCGCTGCGGGCACGATTACGTTGTGCTTCCATCGCACGCTCAAATCCGGCGATATCAATAGTCAGACCGCGCTCACGTGCAATATCAGCGGTCAGATCGATAGGGAAGCCATAAGTGTCGTAAAGTAAGAAAACGGTCTCACCAGGGATCTCTTTATCGCCCATATCTTCAATGGCTTGATCCAGAATTTTTAAGCCATTATCCAACGTATCGGCAAAACGTGTTTCTTCTTGTTGCAGGGCTTTTTCAACCAGTTCCTGAGATTGAGCAAGTTCAGGGAAAGCTTCACCCATCTCATCAACTAGTGGTTGTACAAGCTTATAAAAGAAGTTGTCTTTTAAACCCAATTTATGACCATGACGAATGGCGCGGCGAATGATACGACGTAAAACATAACCACGACCTTCATTAGAAGGGTAGACACCATCAGTAATCATGAATGAACATGAGCGAATATGATCCGCAATGACACGTAATGAGAAGTTGGTGTGATCTTCGGTACCAGAGAGTTTCTGAATCGCTTGGATCAGATGTTGGAACAGGTCGATTTCGTAGTTGTTATGTACGTGTTGCAATACTGCAGCCAGACGTTCGAGCCCCATGCCTGTGTCAACAGAAGGCTTAGGCAGTGGTGTTAAGGTACCATCTGCTGAACGGTTGAATTGCATGAAGACCAGATTCCAGATTTCAATATATCGGTCGCCATCTTCTTCAGGTGTACCTGGTGGACCACCAGCGACATCTCCACCATGATCATAGAAAATTTCAGAGCAGGGGCCGCATGGTCCGGTATCGCCCATTGACCAGAAATTATCTTTTGCGCCGATTCGCGAAAAACGTTCAGCAGACACACCAATTTCATTTAACCAGATATCAGCCGCTTCATCATCTTCTTCAAAAACCGTGATCCATAGTTTTTCAGCAGGAAGAGCTAATGTTTCTGTCAAAAATTCCCAGGCGTATTGAATGGCTTCACGTTTGAAGTAATCACCAAAACTGAAGTTACCCAGCATTTCAAAGAATGTATGGTGGCGAGCGGTATAACCGACATTTTCTAAGTCATTGTGTTTACCACCTGCACGTACGCAACGTTGTGTCGTCACGGCGCGAGTGTACTTACGGGTTTCTTGACCTAAGAATGTCTCCTTAAATTGCACCATACCAGCATTGGTGAAAAGAAGGGTGGGGTCATTAGCAGGAACAAGGGGACTGCTTGCTACGACTTCATGACCTTTACTTGCGAAAAAGTCGAGAAACAACTTGCGAATATCTGCGCTACTTTTCATCGTCGGTTAAATTAAAACTTTCCGTTATTTGTTCATGAGTAAAACCGCGATATTGTAAAAAGCGCTGTTGTTTTGCTTTGCTTTTATAATCATCGGGCATTTCCTCGCCAAAACGCTTGCAACGCACTTCTGCGGCAAGCGTAAACCAATCTATTTCTGCCTGGTTCATACATTCTTTGATGATGTCGGCAGCAACACCACGTTCTTTCAATTCCATACTGATGCGGACAGCACCATAACCCCGATTGGCTCGGGATCGGATAAAACTCTCAGCAAACCGGACATCACTTTGCAGGCCAGCTTCTTTTAACTGTTGAATAACGTCGTCAATTTCTTCTACGTCAAAACCTGCTTTGTCTAGCTTGTGTGCCAATTCATGAGCACTATGTTCGCGGTTGGCTAAATAGCTTATGGCTCGTGCACTGGCTGATTGCTTCACGCCTCGACATCGTCCTCAACAGCACTGTCATCTTTTTTGGCTGTTTTTTTAGGCAGCATGGTTTCACGTATTTTACTTTCAATTTCAGCAGACATTTCAGGGTTTTCTTTTAAGTAACCACGAACATTGTCTTTACCCTGACCAATACGTGTGCCGTTGTAGCTATACCAAGCACCTGATTTTTCAACAATATTTTGTTGAACACCCAAATCAATCAATTCACCTTCACGTGAGATGCCTTCACCGTACATGATGTCGAATTCAACTTGTTTAAATGGTGGAGCCACTTTATTTTTGACGACTTTGACACGGGTTTCATTGCCCAGAATTTCGTCACCTTTTTTGATTGCGCCAATGCGTCTGATATCTAAACGCACAGAGGCATAGAATTTAAGTGCATTACCACCTGTGGTGGTCTCAGGGTTACCGAACATCACACCAATTTTCATACGAATTTGGTTGATGAATATGACCAGAGTGTTTGAACGTTTAATGTTGGCGGTCAACTTACGTAAGGCTTGTGACATTAAGCGAGCCTGAAGCCCCATGTGGCTGTCACCCATATCGCCTTCAATTTCGGCTTTCGGTGTGAGTGCGGCAACGGAGTCAACAACAACGATATCCACAGCGCCTGAACGGACTAACATATCGGTGATTTCCAACGCTTGTTCGCCTGTATCGGGTTGAGATACCAGCAAGTCATCAATATTGACACCTAGCTTCTCAGCATAAACAGGATCCAGAGCATGTTCAGCGTCGACAAAAGCAGCTGTTCCACCTAGCTTTTGCATTTCAGCGATAGCATGCAGTGTTAAAGTGGTTTTACCTGAAGATTCAGGACCGTAAATTTCAACAATCCTCCCACGAGGCAATCCGCCTATTCCTAATGCAATGTCTAATCCGATAGAACCAGAAGATACGGCTGATACGTCACGAGCTGCGGCATTATCACCAAGGCGCATTACTGAGCCTTTACCAAATTGCTTCTCAATTTGACCAAGCGCGGCGCCTAGCGCTTTTTTCTTATCGTCATCCATTGCACTACCTCTGAAGCTGTTTTTAATAAATCCTTCGATTATCCCATAGAAAGCAGTCAGTCTCTAGCGTTTTTAATGATTCCGGATAAGGCGTTCAATACAGCTTGTCGTCTGATGCTTTCTCTATCACCTTCAAACTGAAAAAGCTGGCTGACAACCTTGTCAGACTTTCGGGCCCAGCCTATCCAGACAGTACCAACAGGTTTGGTTTCTGTGCCGCCATCGGGACCTGCGATACCTGTTAATGCCACACTGATATCAGCACATGAATTGTTAAGTGCACCCAGTGCCATTTCTTCGGCAACGGTCTGACTCACCGCGCCAAATTGTTGCAGTGAGGTTAATTGAACGCCTAGTTGATCTTGTTTTGCCTGATTGCTGTAGGTGACAAAACCACGTTCAAACCAGCTTGAACTGCCAGCGAGATCAGTACAACATTTCGCTACCCAGCCACCGGTGCAGGATTCCGCTGTTGTTAGCATGAAATGGCTTTTATTTAAGGTTTCAGCGACTTGAATGATTTTTGCTTGCAGTGATGCGTCAGAAATATTTTGCATGATATAAACTATTAAAATGACTCAAAGACAAAATCATACTCCAATGATGCAGCAGTATCTGCGCATCAAAGCAGAACATCCGGACTTTTTGCTGTTCTATCGCATGGGCGACTTTTACGAGTTATTTTTTGATGATGCTCATAAAGCCGCTGAATTGCTTGATATCACACTAACCGCGCGTGGTAGCAGTAATGGTGCGCCGATTCCTATGGCTGGAGTGCCATATCATGCTGCGGATAACTATTTATCCCGGCTTATCAAATTAGGTGAATCGGTTGCTATTTGTGAACAAATAGGGGACCCGGCGACAAGTAAGGGCCCGGTTGAGCGTCAGGTGGTTCGGGTTCTCACCCCAGGAACACTGACAGAAGAAGCGCTGTTAGATAGTCGTAATGAGAATTTGCTGTTAGCCGTCTGTGAAGAAAAAGGCTGTTATGGACTGGCTTATGCAGAAATCAGCAGTGGTCGATTTATGATCAGTGAATTAGATAATGCTGATTTGCTAAAAGCTGAACTGGCCAGATTACAACCGGCAGAAATCTTATTGAGTGAAACATTAACCGCCGGTTTTGATGCGTTTGAAAAACAACTCCGTAAGCTACCTGACTGGCATTTTGAGTTGAAGGCAGCTAAAACAAGATTATGTAAACAGTTCAATACAACTGATCTAAAAGGATTTGGTTGTGATGGACTGGATATCGCAATCCGTGCTGCTGGCTGTCTGGTGAACTATGCGCAGGAAACACATCGAACAGCTTTGCCTCATTTGCGTCAGCTAACGGTCGAGTATTCAAAAGACAGTATCCGACTCGATCCTCAATCACGTAAAAACCTTGAGCTTGAGCGTAATCTGTCGGGTGGACTTGAGAATAGTCTTATCTCGGTACTGGATAAAACAGCAACCCCAATGGGCGCACGTTTATTGAGACGCTGGTTGATGCGTCCCATTCGTGATCAGAAGGTATTAGTTGATAGACAGCAAGTGATTCAGGAATTTTTGGATCATCACAGTTTCAGTGACTGTCACGCTCTAATGAGGTCATTGGGGGATATTGAGCGTATTTTGTCACGTATGGCTTTACGCACGGCCAGACCAAGAGACTTTATGCATATCAGGCGTCTTTTAGAAACCTTGCCTGATTTACGTCGCTTATTAAAATCCAAGCAAAGTACCCATCTCAGACAATTGGATCGTCAACTCGGCACTTTTAGTGAATTATTTGCGTTATTGCAGCAGGCAATGATTGATGAACCACCTGTTTTAATTCGTGATGGTGGCGTTATAAAAGCCGGTTACCACGCTGAATTGGATCGCCTGCGTGATTTACATAAAAACGCCAGTGGTTTTTTAGATGAACTTGAGCGACAAGAACGTCTGCGAACGGGCGTAAATACGCTTAAAGTCGGTTATAACAAAGTGCATGGTTATTTTATCGAGTTGAGCAGAGCTCATGATATTGAATTACCCAATGAATATGTCCGTCGCCAGACATTAAAAAATGCTGAGCGTTATATCACGCCAGAGCTAAAGCAATTTGAAGAGCAAGTACTGAGTGCTAACGAAAAAGCACTGGCATTAGAAAAAGCACTGTATGAGGAGTTATTTGATAAGGTTGAGCCTGAGTTATCCGCTTTATCACAATGTTCCATGTCTTTGGCAGAGCTGGATGTTTTAGCTAATTTGGCTGAGCGGGCTGAAACGCTAGATTATGTTGCGCCACAATTTGTGAATGAAAGCGGCCTTTATATCGAGGCAGGCCGACATCCGGTGGTTGAAGTCTGTCACGATCATCCTTTTTGCGCCAATGATCTGAAATTAACGGCTGAGCAGTCCACATTAATTATTACCGGGCCGAATATGGGCGGGAAGTCGACCTATATGCGACAGACAGCGTTGATTGTCTTAATGGCGCATATGGGAAGTTACGTCCCAGCAACTAAGGCGATTATCGGACCTGTGGACCAGGTTTTTACCCGCATCGGTGCGTCTGATGATCTGGCTTCCGGGCGTTCAACGTTTATGGTTGAGATGAATGAAGCGGCGAATATTCTGAACAATGCCACAAAGCATAGTTTGGTGTTGATGGATGAAATCGGGCGCGGGACTAGTACTTTTGATGGGTTGGCGCTGGCTTGGTCATGTGCAGAAAAACTGATTCGTGATATCGGTGCCTATACCTTATTCGCAACCCATTATTTTGAAATGACACAGCTACCCGAGTTATTTGAACAGGCTAGAAATGTGCATCTTGATGCCATTGAACATGGCGATAAAATTGTTTTTCTTCATCAACTGAAAGAGGGCGCTGCCAGTCAGAGTTATGGATTGCAAGTTGCTCAGCTTGCTGGTGTGCCAGCCGATGTGATTGATGCCGCCAAAGCAAAATTAAAGCAGCTTGAGCAGACACATTATTCAGTTGAAACCTTAGCCGAACAGCCTCAGCAGGATTTATTTACTCAGCATACTGAGCCTTCAGAACTTGAGAAAAAACTGCGGGCAATCAGCCCGGATGAACTAAGCCCAAAACAGGCATTAGATATGCTGTATGAGCTTAGCCAATTAGCCAGAAATTAGTGAAGGTGCTGCTTTTTCTGGTTAACAAAATCCCCTAGTTTTTCTGGACGAGGTGGCATTTGAACATGGAAGCCCTGTGTTTCCAGATTTTTGATAACGGTAACGACATTTTCACGAGCAAGCGGTTTTTCCGGAGATAATTCGAGCTCCATGACAAACTGAGGCTCTCTGCCCATTGAGTTATAGAGTTCTTGAGGTACCTCTGAAAAATCATCTTTTTTGGTGATATACAGATATAACTCTTCTTTTTTAAGGCTTTTGTATATATAGGTTTTCATTTTTATGAGATGGGTGGGTGGTAAATAATTTGCACGACAGTACCGCTCGGATCATAACAATAAAAGCTTCTGGCACCGTCTCTGTGCGTACGTGGCGGGTTACGAATTTCGACATTATTTGCACTGAGAAAATCGAACCAGGCATCAACTTCGTCCATGCTAGGAATAATAAAGCCGATATGATCCAGCTTTTGCTGGTGTGATGGTGCGGGTGGCTCTGCTGCCTGATGTAATGCGAGATTGTCATTACCTGAACTCAGATACACATTTTGCTCATCTGGCCTCCATTCGACATGCATGCCAAGTAATTCGGTATAAAAAAATTCACAAGCGGCAAGGTCATCGACAAACAGAGCAATATGACGCATGCCACCGGTTTTACCTGGTCGTACAAGTTTGTTTTCAGACATGAGTGACTCTTAATTTTTGATTATTCAACTTCAATGATTTCGTAATCATGTGTCACCGTCGCTGTTTTTGCCAACATAATGGTGGCTGAGCAATATTTCTCAGTCGACATTTTGATAGCACGCTCAACAAAGTTGGCTTTTACATTTTTACCAGTGATTTTGTAATGAATATGGATATGGGTGTAAACCTTAGGCGCTTCTTCGCTTCTTTCGCCATTCGCCTCAATCACACAGTCACGAATATCTTGTTGAGACTTTTTCAAAATTTCGATGACATCAAAGGCTGTACATCCAGCCATACCCATCAGTAATAATTCCATCGGACGCATGCCGGTACCATGTCCGCCTGCTTCTTCAGGTCCATCCATTACTACCGTATGGCCTGTTCCAGATTCGCCGAGAAACAAAACATCTTCGACCCATTTCACTCGTGCTTTCATTAAAATGTTTCCTAAAGTTGATAAGTCACTTTAAATTTGACATATTTATCAAATCGCTGAGGGATTATACCCGTTTATGCTGTATTATTGCCCGCAGACTCATTTTTGGATGAATAAATGGACTATCACAGACACAAGGCCATTGAACAGGGATTAGCAGAGTTTTTCCGCTGCTGTCACACAAAAACTTATCCGGCGAAGAATATCATTGTTCGTCCAGGTGATCCGGCACATACGCTCTATTATATTCGTGAAGGTTCGGTGAGTGTGTGCATGGAAAATGAGGAAGGCGAGGAGCTTATCGTTGCTTACCTGAATCAGGGCGACTTTATTGGTGAGATAGGCATGTTCTCAGATGTCGGTGAACGTATGGTGACGGTGCGCGCCAGAACCGATGTGCGCACTGAAGAGATTTCCTACCAGCAGATCATGAATCTCTCAAAAACACAGTTGAAAGAATGCTATCCAACACTGTTGTTTACCATTGCAGAACAATTGGCAAAACGTCTGTTATCGACAACTCGTAAAGCCACTGATATGGCATTTCTTGACGTAGCAGGAAGGGTTGAGGCTGCTTTGCACGAGTTAGCCGCTCAGCCAGATGCTATGCGTCATCCTGATGGTATGCAGATTAAAGTCACACGTCAGGAAATCAGCCGCATGGTGGGATGTTCACGTGAAATGGTTGGTCGTGTCCTCAAAGAGTTACAAGACAATGGCTTGTTATGGGCCAAGGGTAAGACGATGATCGTCTATGATGAAGAACATCGTCATAAAAAACCTTTAGTAAAAAAGCTTGGCTAATTCAGCACCTGGATCATCAGCACGCATAAAGGCTTCACCTACCAGGAAACCATTTACGTCATTGTCACGCATTAATTTCACGTCATCACGGGTATGAATGCCACTCTCGGTGATGACGATATGGCCTTGTGGAATACGTTGCAGTAGAGATAGGGTCGTATCCAGCGATGTATCAAATGTTCGAAGATCACGGTTGTTGATACCGATTAAAGGTAGATTCAACACTAACGCACGTTCCAGTTCTTCAAGATCATGCACTTCTACCAGTACATCCATACCTAACTGGATGGCCAACTGGCTGAGCGTTTCTAATTGATTGTCATTCAGTGCGGCGACAATTAATAAAATACAGTCAGCACTGATCGCTCTGGCTTCAAATACCTGATAAGGATCAATAATGAAGTCCTTACGAATCACTGGCAGTGAGCAAGCATTACGCGCTTCTTGTAAAAAAACTTCATGTCCCTGAAAAAAATCACGATCCGTCAACACGGATAAGCAGGCTGCACCGCCTTTTTCATAGCTGACAGCGATATCTTCAGGAATAAAATTCTCTCTGAGCAGCCCTTTACTTGGCGAAGCTTTTTTTACTTCAGCAATGACTGCAGGCTCGTCATTAAGAATTTTTTTGCTGATAGATTCCACAAAGCCACGAACCGGGTTAGCCTGTTCGGCTAATTGTTGCATGATAGCTAATGGAATTTTTGCAGAACGTTCAGCGATTTCCTGCTGTTTTCGTTGCAGGATTTTTAGCAAAATATCGGGTGTATTTTCAGACATAATTTAAGTTCGGCTTGTAACAATTAGGGCATTTAATTTTTGCGTGGCGGCACCCGAGTCAATAACTCGTGCCGCTAGATGGATACCTTCTTCAAGGGAAGGGGAGATGTCCGCCACATAAATGGCGGCACCGGCATTCAAGACCACAATATCACGTGCTGGGCCGGGTTTGCCTTCGAAGACTTCTTTAATCAGAGCCAAACTATCCTGTGCATTGCTGACCGTTAGCGATTCAATAGAATGCTGTTGCATACCAAAATCTTCAGGCTTAATGGTGTAGGTGGTCACCGTACCATTCTTTAGCTCAGCAATATGGGTTTCAGCACCAATACTGATTTCATCAAGACCATCTTCAGCATGCACCACTAACACATGTTGGCTGCCAAGTTTTTGTAACACTTCAGCCATCGGTTTAACCCACTTTTTATCAAACACACCTAACACCTGATGGGCAGCCTGAGCGGGGTTTGTGAGTGGACCTAGCAGGTTGAAAATGGTTCTGACGCCCATCTCACGACGCGGTCCAATCGCATGTTTCATGGCGCCATGGTGTTTTTGTGCAAACATGAAACCAACACCCACTGTTTCTATACAGTGTTTTACCTGTTCCGGACTAAGCTCTAAGTTAACCCCCGCAGCTTCAAGAACATCTGCACTACCCGAACTGCTACTGATGGAACGATTTCCATGTTTGGCAACCTGACAGCCCGCTGCAGCAGCAACAAAAGCACTCGCTGTTGAAACGTTAAATGTACTGGCACCATCACCCCCTGTGCCACAGGTATCGACAACATGTTCGCCGGTGATATGAACGGGTGTTGCCAGGCTTCGCATGACCTCAGCCGCCGCCGCAATTTCGGTGACGGTTTCACCTTTCATTTGCAGGCCAATCAAAAAGCCACCAATCTGTGCTGGTGTCGCATTACCTGTCATGATTTGATTCATCACATCCGACATTTCATCATGACTGAAATCATGGCGCTGGATGAGCTGTTTAATGGCTGCCTGTATATCCATCAAAAGGCCTTATCTTTGCAGGAAATTATTCAATAATTCATGACCTTGCTCGGTCAGGATAGATTCAGGGTGAAACTGCACGCCTTCAATAGGAAGCGTTTTATGCTCAATTCCCATGATCTCATCCAGCTCACCGTCGTCAGTCTGAGTCCAGGCGGTAATATTGAAACAATCCGGCAAATTATATTTACTCACAACTAATGAATGATAACGTGTTGCTTCCAGTGGGTTATTAAGCCCTTTAAACACGCTGGTGTTGTTGTGATAGACCTTAGACGTTTTTCCATGCATTATCTGGCTGGCATGAATGACTTCGCCACCGAACACTTGACCAATTGCCTGATGACCCAGACATACGCCCAGCATGGGTTTTTTCCCCGCAAAGTGTTTGATCACCTCCATGGAAATCCCCGCTTCATTTGGGGTGCAAGGTCCTGGTGACAACACAATTTTGTCTGGATTCATTGCTTCAATTTCAGCAATAGTGATTTTATCGTTACGATGAACAGCCACTTCTTCACCCAGCTCAGCAAAATATTGCACGAGGTTATAGGTAAAAGAGTCATAATTATCAATCATTAACAGCATGTATCTATTCCTAGGTTAGCTTTCTGCATGAGGATTGGCTTCCAATCCTGCTTCCGCCATGGCTACAGCACGAAAGATCGCACGAGCTTTATTCATCGTTTCTTTCCATTCCATTTCAGGTACTGAGTCATACACAATACCTGCACCAGCTTGGATATGAAGCAGATCATTTTTTATGACGGCTGTGCGTATGGCAATCGCGGTATCCATATTGCCTGACCAGGATAAATAACCAACCGCACCGGCATAAACGCCACGTTTTACTGGTTCTAATTCATCAATAATTTCCATTGCCCGCACTTTAGGTGCACCACTGACAGTCCCCGCAGGGAAGGTGGCTCTTAGCGCATCTATGGCTGACATATCATCTAATACCTGGCCGGTGACGTTTGAGACGATATGCATAACGTGAGAATAACGTTCAATCACCATCTTATCAGTCAGTTCAACTGTACCTGTTTTGCTAACTCGGCCAACATCGTTTCGGCCTAAATCAATCAGCATCAGATGTTCAGCCAGCTCCTTGGGATCAGATAACAAATCCTGCTCTAGCGCAATATCTTCTTCTTCATTTTTGCCACGAGGACGAGTGCCGGCAATCGGACGGACAGTGACTTCCTGATCTTCCATGCGCACTAAAATTTCTGGTGATGAACCGACTACATAAAAGTCATCAAGATGCATGTAGAACATGTATGGGGAAGGGTTTAATGTCCGTAACGCCCGGTATAGATCAATCGGTGGTGCACTATAAGGAATGGTCAGGCGCTGAGATAAAACTACTTGCATGATGTCGCCATCGTTAATGTATTGCTTCGCCTTTTCAACAGCATCAGTAAACCCTTGCTGGGTAAAGCCTGATTGAAAGTCTTCTTCGTTGACCTGTTTGTGAACTTTATCCTGTTGGAAGTTCATCGCCGTTTGGCGCAGCGTCTGAGTTAATTCATCCAGTCGCTGTTGCGCGATACGATAAGCATTTTCTGTGTTTGGATCCGCATGAACGATTAAATACAGACGACCACTGAGGTTATCAAAAACGACTAACTCATCCGATACCATCAACAAAATATCAGGGCATTCGAGTGGGTCAGACTCAGGGGCTTTATTCAGTCGGGATTCAACGTAACGTACAGTGTCGTAGCCGAAATAGCCAACCAGACCACCATTAAATTTTGGTAGTGAATCGGTTTCAGCCACTCGATAACGCGTTTGGAATTGTTCTATCCACGCCAGAGGGTCGTTTGCTTGTGCTGTTTCAATAACTTGCCCATCCTGTTCTACCACAATGTCCTTATCACGAACACGGACAATGGTGCGGCAAGGCAGACCAATCATCGAATAACGACCCCATTTTTCACCACCTTGAACAGATTCAAACAGGTAGGAGTAGGGCGCATCAGCCAATTTGAGATAAGCACTTAATGGTGTATCTAAGTCTGCTAAAACTTCCCGTGAGAGAGGGATGCGGTTGTAGCCTTCTGTGGCAAGTTGATCAAATTCTGACTGTTTCATTGCTTCTTTCTAAAAATAAGCTTTCCAGCTCTGCAAAAGTATCTATTACGGTATCGGGTGCAGCTGCAGAAATTGGCTGACCATGATTGTAACCGTAGCTCACGCATATAATGGCAAATCCTGCAGCATTGGCTGCTTTTACATCATTGACGGAATCACCGATCATTAATGCCTTTTCGGGGGTAATCCGAAAGTAATCAACACCATACAGCAATGGTGCTGGATGTGGTTTTTTATGTGGTGTTGTGTCACCACATACCACAAGGTCAAAATAATCTTTCAGACCAAGCTTTTCAAGCAATGGCAGAGTAAATGTTTCGTCCTTGTTAGTGACACATGCTAATTTAATCTGCTTATCTTTAAGCCAATTCAGCCCTTTAAATACATCAGGGTAGACTTGGCTTTTTTCACATGGGAACTGTTGATAATAATCTAAAAACAGCGGTAATGCTTTTTCAAATAGCCCGACATCTGCTTTTTGTTCCATGTCACCTGTTAATGCTCGCTCAACAAGCCGGGGAATACCATTACCTACCCAACTTCTGACATCATTTTCGCTGGCTTTGGCTAATCCTAAACTGCTGAGCATGTGATTGGTTGCATGAGTTAGATCCGGCACGCTGTCAACCAGCGTGCCATCAAGGTCAATAAAGACAACCTCAGGTAAATCTAACTTCATTAAATTAGACGTTAGCTTTAGCTAATTCCTCACGCAGTGCTGCAATCACTGTTTCATAACGGTTAGGGTCGCTGTCTTTTGCCGCACCAAATACTGCAGAACCTGCAACAAAAGTACGCGCACCTGCTTCAGCAATTTCACGGATATTGTTGACGTTAACGCCACCGTCGATTTCTAAGTCAATATCGTAACCGCTTTCATCGATCATTTTGCGTGCTTGGCGTAGTTTTTCCAGTGTGTGTGGAATGAATTTCTGACCACCAAAGCCGGGGTTAACTGACATCAGCAGAATACGGTCAACTTTGTCTAAAACATGTTCAGCCAGTGAAAGAGGCGTCGCCGGGTTGAATACCAAACCGGTTTTACAGCCTTCGCTTTTCACTAATTGCAGACTACGATCAATATGTTCTGAGGCTTCCGGGTGGAATGTGATGAAGGTGGCGCCAGCTTGAGCAAAGTCAGGGATGATGCGGTCGACGGGTTTCACCATCAAATGTACGTCGATTTCATGGGTGACACCATGTTTCCGTAATGCATCACACACTAATGGACCAATAGTCAGGTTCGGTACATAGTGGTTATCCATTACGTCAAAGTGCACAATATCAGCACCTGAAGCAAGAACGTTATCTACTTCTTCACCCAGACGAGCAAAGTCAGCAGACAGGATTGAAGGGGCAATTTTGAATTCAGCCATGATTGTCTCTCTTAAATCGAATAATAAAAACGTGCATGTAAACCTGATACTTTACCGTATCGGCTTTCTTTTTTCAGCTTTTGAAATCAATAGGCTGAGATTATACTGGAGCGAGAAATCATGAGATGGAGTTGGACTTGCGAAAACTGCTGAAATTTATCGCTTTGCTGACGATGGGAAGTTATCTGCTACTGGCCTATGCTGCGGATGATGCAGAAGAGCCTAGCCAAGGTGATGAAAAGGAAACGGTCACCGAAGAAAATTCTCCGATTATGCTGCGTGAGCAGGGGAATGTTGAGGGGTATGTATCACTAACTGTCAGTGAGCAACCAATAGCGGCGACATATATGCCGGATAGTCTGGGTAAAGTCGCTGGTAAAGTCTTGATTCTGCCTGGCCGCGGTCAGGATATTGATAGTGACGGTGTTATTCATACACTCAGAATCGGATTGACTAAAGCCGGCTGGTCTACGATGACAGTGGCGATGCATTATGAGCTGACACCGAATATTTATCTTGTACCTTCAGATGCGGATAAAAAGCCAGAGACGGATTCTGCAGAAACAACAGCGACGGAGCCGACTACTGAAGACACGACACAGCAACAGCCTGCTGATGAAAACGCAGCAGCACCATCCGAATCCGGCACTGAGACTCCGGCAGCGGAAGGGGATGAGAAAAAAGAGGACGCAGAGCAAGCTCCTTATGTCGTGACAAATGAAGCTCGCATTGCAGCTGCGATAAGTTATCTAGCTGAAAAGCAGGAGACTGGCCCCACTATTCTTATAGGCTTTGGTGAGGCGGTTGAGTGGGTCAATGACAGCTTTTCTATGGCCAATGGCGAGGTGGGCATTATTTGGATTGATGCCAGTATGAATCAAGTCGAACCCATTAAAGTGAAAGCCATTCTTGATTTGATTTCAGACTTTCCTGCTCGACAAAATACTAATGCTATTCAACGTCGGGCTGAAATGATAAAAGCTCAGGCGATGAACTATGAACAACGAAGAATTGTGACGACCAGTCCAAACTTTTATGGCGTAGAGACCAATGTGCTTGGTATTGTCCGTGGCTGGTTGCACAAACATTTTATCGCCAAGGACGATACGTGATGCGAATTTACGGTGATGGAAACCTTATCCATCAAGCAGTTTCTGATGATGGTTTAATTGAAGTGGTTGATAGTGGTAATACACGATCATTACATTTCGGTACTTTTCCCAGACAGAGTTCCATGCGACTTAATCAACCGCATTATCTGGAGCTTAGTTACACTCAGGCCATGATGGGGTGTTTATTACTCAATCCTAATCCACAAAGGGTGTTGGTGATTGGTCTGGGTGGAGGCTCGTTGGTGAAGTTCCTGTTGCATCATTTTCCGGATTGCTATGTTGATGTAGTTGAGTATCGTCAGGATGTGGTGGAAGTGGCACAGTCATTTTTTCAGGTCCCGGTCGATAACCCCAACTTAAATATCAACCTTGGTGATGGTTATCTTTATGTCAATCAATGTTTTTATCAAACGGATTTTAGCTATGATCTGATTCTGGTTGATGCCTATGATCAAAATGGCATGGCAGCCAGTGTTGGCGTTCAGGCTTTTTTTGATGCCTGTTCAGGCATTCTGACAGACAATGGTGTGTTAAGTATTAATCTGTGGGGAAGTGAACGTGCCTTGTTTAACTCAACCATGGAAAGAATTAATGAGAGCTTTCAACAGCGTGCTATGATTCTGCCGGTTGAGAATAAGGGCAATGTCATTGCTTTAGCCACCAAGTTTAATGTGGAAAATGCGTATCTGAAAAAATTGCGCCAGCAAGTCAATAGTTTAGAAATGGTGTATCAAATTAACTTACCACGATCATTACAAAATCTCATCAGACAAAACCGAAACTTTATTCATCGTTTATTCGCGATTTAATATTGGCTTTGTGTGAGAGGGGTTATCAGTCAGTCATTAGCGTATAGAGGTTTCATGAACAAGTGGGTTTTGCCGGTATTGTTGACTCTGTTTTTATATCAACAAGTGAGCTGGGCTGATGATGCATACAAGATTGTGATTAAACGATCTGAAAACAAATTACTGATTGAAAAAAACGATAAAGTCATTCGTTCATATCATGCCGCAATAGGTAGTGGTGGCAGAAAAGCAAAACAGATGGAAGGCGATCGGCGCACGCCAATGGGTATTTATCATATCGTTGATATTAAAGACAGTGACCGATTCCATTTGTTTTTACAACTTGACTATCCCAGTGTCAGGGATGCGATCAATGGTTTGAAAGCCGGACATATTAAAAAATCGCAATATCGCAGAATTCTTGATGCGCATATTTTTGGTGGTATTCCGCCACAAAATACTGCGCTCGGTGGTGTGATCGGTATTCATGGCATTGGTGTTGAAACCAAAGACAAACTTGAGATTCATCAGATGGCGAACTGGACTCAAGGCTGTATTGCGCTCAGAAATAAAGAAATTGATGAGATATTGAAGTTTGTCGGCGTGGGCACAGAAGTCAAAATCATGGAATAAAACCTGATTAAAATTGTCGGATATGCATCTGAATTTGCTAGAATATCAACGTTTATCGCTTTTATTCTTCTGGGGTCCACATGCAATCCGCGCCTGATCTGTTTTCCTACCGTAAATTCTGGGCACACCGTTTTGGTATCGCGCCCGAATTACCTATGACCCGAGAGGAAATGGATGCGCTGGGCTGGGACTCTTGTGACATTATCATTGTGACGGGTGACGCCTATGTAGACCATCCGAGTTTTGGTATGGCGCTGATAGGGCGTTTATTAGAATCACATGGTTTTCGCGTTGGTATTATTTCTCAGCCCGATTGGACCGGCACCGACGATTTCACCAAACTAGGTAAACCGAATCTGTTCTTTGGCGTCACTGGCGGTAATATGGATTCTATGGTCAACCGTTATACTTCTGACCGTAAGATACGCAGTAATGATGCATACACCGCAGGTGGTTCAGGCGGAAAACGACCTGATAGAAGCGTCGTGGTTTACAGCCAACGTTGTCAGGAAGCCTACAAAGGCGTGCCCGTGATTATCGGTGGTATTGAAGCCAGCTTGCGCCGTATTGCCCATTATGACTACTGGTCTGAGAAAGTCCGCCGCAGTGTCATTATGGATTCTAAAGCTGATCTTTTGGTTTACGGCAATGGCGAAAGACAAGTGGTGGAAATTGCTCATCGTCTCGCTGCAGGTGAACCTGTCAGTGATTTGACCGACATTCGTGGCACCGCCTATACCAAAAAGCATGAACAGCGTCCGGGCTGGTGGGAGAAAGATTCTACTTTGGTGGATACTCCGGGGAAACTCAATCCGCCTATTGATCCTTATCAGATGCAAACTGAAGAAAGTTGTGCAGATGAAAAAGCCAAAACAGAACAAAATAAACCGGCTGAAAATACCAATGTTATTAAAATTCATCGGGTTTCACCGCGAAATGCTGAACGTACTGTAATACGGTTGCCTGCCTACAATGCAGTGAAAGATGATCCGGTTACCTATGCCCATACTTCACGTATTTTGCATCTGGAAACCAACCCCGGTAACGCGCTGGCTCTAGTACAGCAACATGGCAATCAGGATGTCTGGTTAAACCCACCGCCGATACCGTTAACCACAGCCGAAATGGATGCTGTGTTTGATTTACCTTATAGCCGTGTACCGCATAGTGGTTATGGCAAGATGACCATTCCCGCCTACGATATGATCCGTTTTTCCGTCAACATCATGCGCGGCTGTTTTGGTGGCTGTACATTCTGTTCTATTACCGAACATGAAGGACGTATTATTCAGAGTCGTTCTGAAGACTCCATCATCAGAGAAGTAGAAGCGATCCGTGATACAACACCCGGTTTTACCGGTGTGATTTCTGATTTGGGTGGTCCAACGGCCAATATGTATCGTCTAGCCTGTAATGATCCTCAAATTGAGGCTAGTTGTCGTCGTTTGTCGTGTGTATTCCCGGGCGTGTGTAAAAATCTGAATACTGATCACACGCCTTTGATTAGTCTATACAAGCGCGCCAGATCATTACCCGGCATTAAAAAGATTTTGATTGCTTCAGGTTTGCGATATGACCTGGCGGTTTTATCACCAGAGTATGTCAAAGAGTTGGTGACGCATCATGTGGGCGGCTATCTCAAAATTGCACCGGAGCATACTGAAGAAGGTCCGCTGCAACAAATGATGAAACCCGGCATCGGCACTTACGATAAATTCAAACAGATGTTTGATAAATATTCGAAAGAAGCAGGTAAAGAGCAGTATTTGATTCCATATTTTATCGCTGCACATCCAGGCACAACGGATAAGGATATGATGAATCTGGCACTTTGGTTGAAACGCAATGGTTTTAGAGCCGATCAGGTTCAGGCCTATTTACCTTCGCCAATGTCAGCCGCTGCGGCCATGTATCACTCGGGCAAGAACACCTTGCATAAAGTAAGACGTAACGGTGGTGATATTGAAGTCCCGAAAGGGTTGAAAGTGCGTCGATTGCACAAAGCTTTTCTTCGTTATCACGATCCTGAAAACTGGCCAATGTTACGTGAAGCATTAAAAAACATGGGGCGTGCAGATTTGATCGGTAATGGCAAAAAACATTTGATCCCCAGTTGGCAGCCTGCTGGCACCGGAGAAAATGGTGAAGGCCGCCGTGTTACGCGTAAGGCAAAAAATGTACAAAGTTTTCGCACTCAGCATACAAGACCGGGAAAAACCAAAGTCAAAGCCAAAAGACGTCAGCGCTAATAAAAAATATTATTATTTGAGAAACATTTTTAATTGACCGTGGTCAATGTGCCTATCACCAATTTTTAATAGGGACATTAATGAAATCGAAGCAGAGTTCTCGTTATGACTTTTTATCGATTTTTCTTCATTGGCTAGTCGCAGTTTTTATTATTGGCCTGTTTGCATCTGGCCTGTGGATGGTCGATCTTGGTTACTACGATGATTGGTATTATCAGGCTCCCTGGTGGCATAAAGGTATTGGCGTTGTAACGGCCATACTGATTGTTTCGCGCTGGGCTTGGAGCCTGTTTCGTCAGCCTCCTGCTGCCATTTCCTCTATTCCTTATTGGCAACATCTCGTTGCAAAAATTACACATCAAGCCATGAATATCGTGGCGTTGATTATTGTTATCAGTGGCTATGTCATGGTCACAGCTAAAGGTGATGGCCTCTCTGTTTTTGATTGGTTCACGATTCCCGCAATCATTTCAAACAAACCCGCTTGGGTAGATCCGGCGGGGGCAATTCATTTATGGGCTGCGTATTTTCTGATTGCGATGGCAACAGTCCATGCTCTGGCTGCAATTAAACATCACTTTATCGATAGAGACTCAACGCTCAAGCAGATGCTTGGCATCAAATAAAACCAGGAGAAAAAAATGAGACAGACGCTTTTAGCAACATCACTATTAGGATTGTCAGCGATAATGCCTGCTTATGCGGCAGATTATGTGATTGATACTGAAAAAGCCCACGCTTTTATTGATTTCCGTATTCAGCATTTAGGCTACAGCTGGATGAGTGGGCGTTTTAATGATTTTTCTGGCACGTTTTCTTATGATGCAGAAAAACCGGAAGCCTCAAAAGTGGATGTAGATATTGATGTGACCAGTGTTGATACTAACTTTGCCGAGCGTGATAAACATCTACGTGAACGCTTTCTGGAAACGGATAAATTTCCTAAGGCCAGCTTCAAATCTACTTCATTTAAACAGCAGGATGATGGCAGTTTAATGGTCACGGGTGACTTTACCTTACACGGCGTGACCCATGAATTGAGCTTCCCTGTCGAAAAAGTAGGAGAAGGCGCCGATCCATGGGGTGGTTACCGTGCCGGTTTTGTTGGTGAAACTGAATTTACTATTTCTGACTACGGCATCAATGTTGATATGTTAGGTCCATCATCACAGGTAGTGTATTTAACTTTGTCGATTGAAGGCATTAAACAATAAGTCAGATTTGTTTGGCGAGGTTATAAAGCCTGTCAAATTCTTCAGATAAGCTGCTTGCTGGTACAGAACGTCCCGCGCGTTGGTACCAGTAAGCAGCATTTCCTTTGTCGCCTTCAACATAATGAAGATAACCATGAATCATGCAGGCAAAACTATCTTCATAGTTTTGAATGAGTCTGTGAGCACCGTTCCAATCGCCTTGTGCGGCCAATTCCAATGCTTGTAAATGTTGTATAGCCATTGCCAACCTCCAGAAAAGTTTGACAATAACTATGCTATAACAGATTGAATTGAATGAAAATTCTAGTTGCTTCCGATAAGCGTCAACAAGCCAGCAACAAAGGCAAACGGGGAGGTGACGATGACAAATATCAGTTTGCCAATTTCGCGTAATACATAAATCGCATCAATGAATAAAGCCATGATTTACTCCGTTGAATCTGATTGTATGCATTATAATGCGCGATTGTGACACTCAAATGACCGGCTAATTAAGCACCTATGAATATTCTCGCACTCGATACCTGCACAGAAATGTGTTCTGTCGCCATCTTAAAAAATGGTGAACTGTTTGAACAATCGCTTCTAACTCAACGAGGTCATTCAGAAAAAATACTAGGTATGCTGGATGAGATTTTGGCCCAGGCAGATTGTAGCCTTGCTGATATGGACTGTATTGCTTTTGGCCGCGGGCCTGGTTCATTTACCGGGGTTCGCGTTGGTGTCAGTGTCGCTCAGGGAATTGCTTTTGCGGCTAAATTGCCAGTCGTACCCGTTTCAACCTTAGCCGCCGTCGCGCAGCGTGCAATTGATGAACATGGTGCTGATCATATTGCCGTGGCAATGGATGCACGTATGCAGGAAGTCTATAGCGCTATATATCAATCTGTTGATGGTCTGGCTGAGTTATCAGGACAGGAAAGGGTATGTTTGCCTGAGCTGATTTGCTTGGACAATGATTCATCTTTTTTTGCTGCTGGTAGCGGTTGGAAAGAGTATGAAACGTCTATGACAACAAAGTTCTCTGGCCAAATTCATGGCATGGATAATCAGCTGTTACCGACAGCTGCTGCCATTGCAAAACTGGCTGTAAAGCAGGTTGAAAATGGTCATACTTTAGCTGCGGAACAGGCTATGCCTGTTTACCTTCGCGATAATGTCGCCAAGAAAAAAGGTGAGCAGTGATGGTGAAGAAACAAGATACGATTTATGCCGCGCCATTAGAACAAATGGTGGATTTCCGCTTTGATGAAAAAGTGGTCGATGTCTTCCCTGATATGATTCAGCGTTCGGTACCGGGCTATGCAACACTAATATCTAACATCGGCATTCTTGCCGCAAAGTATGCTGTAGATAATAGCCATTGTTATGATTTGGGCTGTTCACTCGGTGCCGTGACTTTATCCATGCGGCAGCGGATAAAAAAACAGAATTGCCAGATTATTGCCGTTGATAACTCGCCCGCCATGATTGAAAAAGCGCATCACATATTACTGGCCGACAAGGCTTCTGATATTGGCGTTCAACTGGTTTGTGAAGATATCGCCGATACGCTGATTGAAAATGCCTCCGTTGTGGTGATGAATTTCACTTTACAATTTATTCCTCTGGCGCAACGCCAGACATTAATCAATCAAATTTATAAGGGTTTAAAACCCGGTGGTATATTAATTCTGTCAGAGAAGCTGGCATTTGCTGATACCAACATTAACCAGTTTCATATTGATGCCCATCATGATTTCAAGCGGGCGAATGGGTATAGCGATATGGAAATTAGTCAGAAAAGAACAGCCCTTGAAAATGTGTTAATACCTGAGTCACTAGAACAACATCAGCAGCGTTTACGTGCTGCCGGATTTGGTTTTACTGAAAAATGGTATCAATGTTTTAACTTTGTTTCGATGGTTGCCATAAAGTGATATACCAGCCTTTATATGAATATCTTGATGCTGCTGGATTGCAAGGCTGGCGTCAGACATTAGAACAACAAATCAATCAGAAATTAGCAGAAGAAACGCACGGTAAAATGCCTTTGTGGCAAGACGCACTTGCAGCATTACCGGTTATCACGCCCAGTCAGGTCGAGTTACAGTCAGAAGTCAGAATCGGTCAGCAAAAAGATTTGAATGGCGTTGATGTTGACGAGCTGAAAACTTGTTTGAAAGCGTTTCATCCCTGGCGTAAAGGTCCTTATCAGTTTTTTGATATTCACATTAATACGGAGTGGCGATCTGACTGGAAATGGGACAGGGTATTACCGCATATCAGTCCATTAGCTGGCCGACGCGTATTAGATGTGGGTGGTGGCAATGGTTATCACGGCTGGAGAATGTTAGGCGAGGGGGCTGAGTTTGTCATGGGCATTGATCCAACGCTGGTTTTCACCATGCAATATCATGTCATGCAACGTTATATCGCCAATAATAAACACTTCGTTGTTCCTATCGGTATAGAGCATATGCCGGAAAAACTGGCCTGGTTTGATACCGTATTTTCCATGGGGGTGTTATATCACCGGCGCTCCCCGTTAACTCATCTTATGGAGTTACGTGATTGCCTGAAGCCGGGTGGTGAGTTGGTGTTGGAAACGCTGATTATTGATGGCCCTGAGGGCATGAGTCTGATTCCAGAGTCACGTTATGCCAAGATGCGAAATGTCTGGTTCATCCCCAGTAGCGAGACCATGATGGTGTGGTTAAAAAAATGCGGTTTTAAAGAGGTGCGTTGCGTCGATGAAAATGTCACGTCACTCGATGAGCAACGAAGCACTGAATGGATGACATTTGAGTCACTGAAAGACTTTCTTGACCCGAATGATCTTACAAAAACAATAGAAGGGTATCAGGCTCCCAAACGTGGTGTATTTATCGCTAAAGCACCTTAGAGGGCTGTAGCACCTGAGGTGATGGATATCCATTGGCCATTGCTGTTTTTGCAGGCATCCAATGATTTTGTCTCAGTTTGATCGTCTTTTTTGATGACAAGATCATAGGCCAGACATGGGTAGTGACCATACGAGTAATGATGGTCAATGATGATTTCATAAGCTGTGCCAGTCACTTCATTTTTCCAAAAGTGGCTTTTACCAATGGTTTCTGTCGACAGAATTTTCTGTGTTTGTTGCAGGTCATGTGTTGTCATCGCCGTGTCGGTATCAATACCGGCCTCGACACCTGCTAACAAATCTAACGACGCTTCTGTGCTGGTAACTATGCTCACCAGGCTGATACTGACTATGCCTAATAAATAGAGCCGTTTGTTAGAAAACATAGACATCCGTAACTGGAGTAGAAAAACGTTATTTAAACATGAGCGATTAACTCGTTGGTATGGAGTTAATACAATTTATAAATAACAGGGTTAATTTCTTAAAAAGCCGAGTATATCCCTATCAAATTGTTTATAACAACTGTCATCTCATTATCAGCGACTGCAAACGCCACTTAATAAACGAATGGCCATATCCACATCATAGGTCATTATGTGATGAGAACGTAAAAAACGTTGCTGAACCTGGTAGGCTTCACGTTCGAGTAGCATTCGTTGTTTGCAGTCTGGCTCTTCAATAACGGCATCATGCTGATATTGAAGGAAATGCACCATTTCATGAACGATATATCCTTGAGCAATCATGCTATCTTTAGTCAGCTTATCATCATAAAAAATCGTATTTTTTTTATCGTCATAATAAGCCAGAGCATTACATTCTTTACCCTCACATAAAGTATCTATTAACTGCTGATGATTAACGGCTTCAATTAAGGGGTGTTGTTCTGGCATATCATACTGACTAAAGTTAACGGCCATTAACAGTAGTGTTCCAATAATTTCTTGCATAACATCGTCCTTGTCAGCATGTTAAATATACGACTAGCGCTTTTAGAAACAGTTTCTGTTATTCATTCATTAGCTGATGCATGCTGTCTATTATGAAATTCTTCTAAATCGGGTGGTGATTGTCGGTAATAAGCCTCTAACTGCTTAAATAAAAGGGCATTATGTTGTTTCAACGCTTCTGGCATAGTAAAAAAGTATTCACTTAATACCGCAAAAAATTCAGCCGGATTAGTCGCAGCATAAGGATCCAGATAGGTGTGTTTATGTGCCGCCAAGTCACGTAATAAACCCTGCCAGGCAGCAGTTAATGTCTCAGTCCATTCCGGTAACGACATATCCGGGTGTAATGGCGGCATACCATTAGCCCGACCAGACAACATATCTAATTTATGAGCGAATTCATGAATAACAACATGATGACCTCGGTAGGGTTGCTGACTGTCATGTTTGATGTCTTGCCAGGAAAAAATGACGGGACCCCGTGACCATGACTCGCCACTTAAGCCCTGTGTTTGTCTATGAACGACGCCATTTTCATCTGTCACATCGCGTTTAATCTGAAATGCGCCCGGGTAGAGAATGACTTCTATCCAACCATCGTAAGTATTGAGTCCTAAATGCAAGATAGCTACACAGGCCTGGGCAGCAACAGTGATGGCCATTTCTGGTGTGACCGTTAACCCTGCAGCCCCGGTAAATGTCTTTTTATGAATAAACAGTGTGGCCAACAAACGTATGCGGGCACGTTCGGATACGGATCTTGCCTGTATAAGGGGTAAATGCTTAGTGACTGCAAGCCACAAATCAAAGGGTATCGGATAGTGTTTTAGTACTCTGAGTGTGCGCCATTTACGAATAATATTCATGCAGTGAGTTTTGTTTTAGTTGGGGAGTGATTAAATAGCGAGTGTTGAATACCGATTTTGATGGCATTATCGATAACAAACCAGACTAAGGCATATAACCACATAAATCCGGCATATTGCCAACTTACAGCGGTAATAAAGATGCCGTTGACTGCCATCAAGGTACCGATAATTTCAGTGCCTAATGTCGCGGCTAATAATAGGGGAGATGGCCACGGCTTTTGCCAGAACCAACCATTATTGCGTGTGACAAAAATCGTACTGTGACCAGCAATAAGCAGTTTCAGAAAGATAAGGGTTTGTATTGTATCGTTATCTAAATTCTGTTCGCGCAGGAATAAATACAGTAAAAAAGACGCACAAACACCAGCAAGACCAAGCACAGATGAAATAATAAATAATTGATGCATATTCCACCTCACCGGTGTGGGCGACTGATAGGTATTATCGTAAGCGATGGTCAGAATAGGCAGATCATTGAGCAGTGCCAATAAAATAATCATTAAGGCAGTGATAGGGTAAAACTCGAATATCAGAATGCTCAAGGTCATGAACAAAATGATACGAATCGTTTCTGCGATACGGAATGTCGCGTAGCTTTTCATGCGTTCAAAGGTAAAGCGTGCCTGTTCTATGGCCTGATTAATGACGGATAGGCCCGGTGCGGTGAGAATAATATCTGCTGCTGCTCTTGCTGCATCTGTGGCATTGGATACGGCAAAACCGCAATCTGCTTTTCTCAGTGCCGGCGCATCATTCACGCCATCACCCGTCATGCCAACAATATGATCTGATTTTTGTAAAGCTTCGACGATCATGTATTTATCTTCTGGCAAGACCTCGGCAAAAATTTCGATGGATTCCAGCATGTCGAGCAGAGCAGACTCGTGTGTGTGAATAAACTCTGTTTCTAATAAGCTGGTATCGTAAATACTTTCCAGATCGGTCATTACCTCATCAGCAAACTGTTTTGCCTGTTTGAATGACACGTCCGGATTGAGTCGTTTATATATCGCCTGAGCCAGACCGGATGCGAGCTCTTTAATTTCCTGTCCAGACTTGCCGGTGATTTGTTTGGACTGAACCGCACGTTTGTTTAACCCAAGCATATGACCAATTTCACGAGCGATAGCGATATTATCGCCAGTGATCATTTTTACTTCGACACCTCGCTCTCGCATTTCATCAATCACTTGCTTTGAGTCATCCCGGGGCGGATCGATGAGCGGAATGAGGCCAAGGAACTCATGTGGTTGATTCTCACGCTGTTGAGCCACAGCTAATGTGCGATAACCTTTACTGGCAAGAAGATTAATTTGTTGATTGAGTGACGTGATATCGTTATCGGTAAGGTTAGTGACCATGGCCATAATCACTTGTGGTGCACCTTTAAACACCTCCATTTTTTCGTCAGCTTTATTGACCGATGCTGAGGTAAATTTTCGGCTTGGGTCAAATGAAGTGAAGTGGGTTTGTTGCCATTGTGACCAGTCACTGTCGGCAAAATTATCTTTGATGTAGCGAAATAATGGAATTTCGATGGGGTCGGTATTTTCTGAGCGTGATGCTAAAACGGCCGCTCGCATAAGTGCTGCCTCACGGGTGCCATTGAATGGCAGAATGTCCATTACCTGCATTTCATTTTTGGTCAGCGTGCCTGTTTTATCGGAACAAAAAATATCGACGCCAGCCAGCTCTTCAATAGCGGTTAATTTGGTGACAATGGCTTTGTGTTTTGCCAATTTATAAGCACCCACAGCCATGGTGACAGACAAAACGGCCGGTAAAGCAACCGGAATTGCAGCGACTAATAACACCAAGGCAAAGCGGGCCAATTCAAGCATATCTTCATGGCGCGATAAGCCTGTGATAACAATCAATGTCACCATTGCCAGAGATAACAGAATCAAGAAGTGACCAATTTGTAACACCATCTTTTGAAAGTGGCTGTGTTCATTCTCGGAGGCCGAAGCAACTAAACTGACAACATTATTAAATCGTGTTTGCTGGCCGGTATTGACCACAATGGCATCCATTTCACCTTGTCGAATGATGGTGTTGGCATAGGCAACATCGGTACTTCTTTTGCTGACAGGTAAGGATTCGCCAGTCAGTGATGATTCATCTATAGATAAATAGTCACCCGTGACTAATTGCACATCAGCAGGGACTAAATCTCCCATTCGCAGACGAATAATATCGCCGGGTACGAGTTCTTGTGAGCGAACTGATTGAAACTTGCCATCACGTAATACGCGCACTTGTGTATCTAGCTGGCTTTTTAAGGCATTGAGGGCATTAAGGGCACGATGTTCCTGGAAAAAGTCGAGCCCGGCATTGATAAGAAGTAGGACGCTGATAATGATGAAGTCTTCCCACTTACCAACGACTGCAGATAATATGGCGGCAATTTCAATCATCCAGGGAATAGGGCCCCAGAAGCGTTTCAAAATCCGCTGCAGTGTGGATTCTTCCTGATTGATGATTTGATTCAGACCGTAATCTATCTGTCGTTGCCGCACATCGGTTTCAGACAGGCCATTTTTACTATCAACATTTAATAAACGGAAAGTGTCATCAACAGGCTGAAGGGAAAAATCGTCCGTGGCTTTTTGGAATAACGATGTCAATGTCTAACCCTCCATTTATGTGGTGTGTTGAAGCTAGTGGCGTAAGACGTCCTGTAAAGCGTTGGCGAGCAAATTGGCTAAGCTCACTGTATTGGTCGGATGTGGAATACTGTCACAACTATAGATATGTTGGATGCCTGCCGCATTCAGTTGTTCTATTGCATCATCCATAAACAAGGCATGACTGACCAGAATACTGACTGAGGCCGGTTGATATGGCATCAGCTGTTTAGCTGCTTCCAACAGTGTTTTTCCGGTACTGGCTACGTCATCCACAATAATAATGTCGCGTCCGGAATAGGCGCGTTCAGGCAAAGTGACAATCACTTTATGATCACCTAAACGTTGTTTATGGGCTACGGCATAATCAAAGCCAAAATGTGTCGCGATTTCTTTTACCCATTGTTCCGATTCGCCATCAGGCCCTAGTAACAGTGGATTGTTAAAACGGGTCTCTATAAAGTCTGCCATCGGTTGAGTAGCGGTGATATTAACAGCATTTTCTATAGGAATGGCTTCGCGTAATTCAGAGATGCGATGCAAATGCGTGTCTACTGTAATCACAGCATCAAATAAACCGGCCAGGAATCGACCAATAATGGTTTGACTGACGACTTCTCCCGGATGAAAGGCTTTATCTTGTCGCATATAGCAAAGATAAGGTGCCACCAGAATAATGCGTTCTACACCATTCTGGCGTAATGATTGTGCCGTTAGCATCAATTCAATCAATTTACTGTTGGGGTCGTTGAGGCTTCTGCAAACAATCACTGTTTCAGGTAAGTCGACCGGTAAGATTAACTGGCTTTCACCATCCGGAAAGTGATGAAGTTGAATGGTTTCGTATGGTATCCCACATACCATAGCCAGGACTTTGGCCTGTTGCTGATAGTCTGAAAAGCTAATTAGCAGGGGAAGTTTTGTGCTCATAGTTTATCAATCTGGTAGCTGTTATCGAGGAGTGCGGCATTTTTGGCAAAGGTAAAATCAGCATTAAACTCGGCATAAATGGTAAATAATGCCTCACCTTTTTTGACTTTATCTCCGACTTTTTTATGTAAATAAATCCCTGCGCCTTTATCCATAGGTGCACCGGCCAAGCGAGCAATAGAGGCAATTTTCAGATTATCAATCGCTTTTACGATACCCGTGTCTTCAGCACAAAGATCATACTGGAGCTTGCCAACCTGTATGGGGGTGTTGTTGCATCCCTGAGCATTGATAATGGCATTCATTTTTGTGAGTGCTCGGCCTGATTCAAGAATATCTCTGGCAACAGCGTAACCTTGACCGCCTCTGACATCGGGATCAAATTCGATAATTCTGCCGGCCAACTGTAAGGCTTTCTCTTTTAAATCGATGGGGGCGTTAGGTTCATTCCCAAGAATTTTCATCACATCCTGCGTTTCTAAAACAGGACCGATGCCTCTACCTATTGGTTGGCTGCCATCGGTGATGACCACTTCTAAATGCAATCCCATATTGTCACCGACATACTCAAACAGTTTGCGTAACTTAAGCGCTTCCATATGGGTATGTACTTTTGCTGAAGGCCCAATCGGTATATCAATCAGTAAATGTGTGGCGCCTGCAGCAATTTTCTTAGAAAGTATCGAGGCGATCATTTGCCCGGTTGAGTCCATAGATAGCGGGCGTTCAACGGAAATCAACACATCATCAGCCGGCGCAAGTTTTGCCGTACCGCCCCATGCCAGGAAGGCACGTTGTTGACTAACGATTTCATGCAAACGTCGCAGAGACAGATCGACGTTGGCTAAGACTTCCATGGTATCTGCGGTACCAGCAGGTGAAGTGATCGCCCGGCTGGATGTTTTAGGCATCAACATGCCGTGAGCAGCAATAATGGGAACGAGTAACATGGTGGTACGATTGCCAGGGATACCACCAATACAGTGTTTATCACAGACCAGATCTTCGCCCCAGTCGATGCGTTCACCGGTATCCACCATGGCATGAGTCAGATGTAATATTTCATCTCGCTCCATGCCAGTTTCAGCACAACCTACGATAAACGCCGCTGTTTCGATTTTCGAATAACGGTTATTCACGATGTCCTGAATAATATGTAAATACTGCTGATAATCGAGTTTTTCACCGGCTATTTTTTTATGAACAGATTTCAGTGACTCAGGCGGGGTAGCATGATTAATAAAGACTTCTGAGCCTTCCGGGATGCCTAATTGTTCATAGACTTGCTCACTTAGACCTAATTCATCGATATTAGTAATAGAAGCATCATCAACGACGTTGAGAACAGCGATAACAGGCTGAGTGCTATTAGCCGTGTGGATTTCTATTTTACTCAACGCCTGAAAGCCTTCGCTACGATAAAGTCCACAGTTCCGATGTAAATAAGCGACGTTTTCTTTGTAGGTATCGATAGCGACACACTTTAATTTCAGGGAGGGGATGGAAGTGGGTAGTTCCGATGTATCAATCATACTGGACTCGAGCTAGTAACTTAGTTCAAGCTTAATTGTTCGTAACAGAGTCGGTCAATCTGATTTGTTTGTATAACTGATCTATATCAGGTTTAGCAGAATAAGTAGGAGATAAGCTTTAATTTTGAAGATTTAAAGGCAGTTTCTATTGCTGGACAGCTAAAAGTTAAGGTCGGAGGCTCTATCCCGGGAAAACCATCCATACTAAATTAGAGTGGATTCCTGAAAGCATTGAGCTGAAACAAAAAAGCCCCTTCGAAAAGGGGCTTTTAATGTATGGCGGAGAGTCAGTCCTACATTTTTGTGTTTTTAGCCGTTCGTATTGTTTCGCTATTGTTTTATTAAAATACTAAAATCAATGAGATATGCGCGATTGTTGTTCGCGGTTGTTCATTGGTGTTTTTGTAAATCCGCGCTCAAGTGGTGGGTCAAGTGGTGGGTCAAAGCGGGGTTGATTAAGTTTTTTTCGCTAGTATATTAACTGTGTTCAATTATACGCGGTTAACTATGGCAAACCTATCAGCTATCAAAGTGGAAAAACTCAATGAACCAGGTAAGTACTCTGATGGTGATGGTTTATTTCTAGTCATTAGCCAATCTGGCCGTAAGCGCTGGGAGTTTCGTTATCAGTTAAATAAGGTTAGACGCACTCAAGGGCTGGGTGCTTATGACAAAAAATCAAACACATTAGCTGATGCCAGAAAGAAAGCGAATGATTCCCGGCTGTTGATTCTTGATGGGATTGATCCTATCGATCACGCAAAGCTGGCCGGAGAAAAAAGACAGGAGTTAAATTCTGCTTTAGAGGTTGAGCGCGAAAGAGCTGAAGAACTTAACCAGGCGACATTTCTCCGCTGCGCCAATGAGTACATCGAGAAAAAAAGCGCTGAATGGAAAAATGCCAAACATAAGCAACAGTGGCAAAATACGTTAGAAACGTATGTCTATCCTCATATTGGATCATTGCCCGTAAAAGATATTGCTGTTTATGATGTCAGGAAGTGTCTCGATCCAATATGGTTATCGAAAACCGAAACGGCCAGCAGAGTTCGACAGCGAATAGAGGTGGTTATTTCTTCCGCTATAGCAAATGGTTGGCGTGATCCTGCTATTGGCAATCCGGCTATGTGGAAAGGATTGCTTGAGAATTTCTATCCACGTCCTGAAAAAGTCAAAAAGAAACGATATATCGAGGAAGGTACAGACGGCCACTTTAAGGCAATGCCTTATGATGAGTTACCGGCGTTTATGGCTGAATTGGTTAAGCTGAATGGTTTTGCACCATTAGCTTTACGTTTTTTGATATTAACCGCGCCAAGAACAACAGAGCTACGCTTAGCTGAATGGCCTGAGATTGATTTTGATAAGAAAATATGGACCGTACCAGAGGGTAGAATGAAAGCCGGTAAAAGGCACCGGATAGCGCTTTCTGATGCCGCCATTGAGCTATTAGAGAATGTGCCCAGGCTCAGCGATAGTAACTATATTTTTCCGGGATGGAAAAGGGGTAAGCCGATGAGTGAAAACGGATTGTCTTCGGTATTAAAGAAAATGAAGATTACTCATGCAACCGTGCATGGTTTTCGCAGTTCGTTTCGTGACTATATTGGTGAAGAAACGGGATATCCGGACAGGTTGGCTGAATATGCCCTTGCTCATCAATTAACCGATGAGGCAGAAAGGGCTTATGCGCGTGGTGATAAGCTCAAAAAACGATTCGATATGATGAACACCTGGTCAGCATATTGTGACAGTAAGTTACAAAAAGGCAGTGTGACGCCCTTTGCCAGAAGGCAAAAAGTGGTCAATAAATAGTTTATCAATAAACTAATCAAAGCCACTTTTAGGCCACCTTCTTTTTTAGTATTACATTATCCACCCATTTATCAATTTCACTTTCCGCCCAGGCCGAAGAGTTACCAATTTTAACTGGTGCAGGGAATGTGCCCTCTTTGATACGTTTATAGATAGACGTTCTACCGATGCCGGTGCGGACCATCACCGCTTTTATTCTGATTAATGTTTCTTTAGGCATTTTGAATCTCAACTTCTTGTTCTGGGTTGCGTAAACGATTATTTACAACGTCAAAACCACACTCACTTGCAACCTCATTACCCCAAGCTTCTGTGATGTGAGGCACTTTGACTTGGTAGTTATCTTCAATATGTGTTTGCATAGCTCGATGAAGTTGGGCTAATGAAACACAGTTGCTATCAGTAAAGCCGGACTCAAAAGCGCCGATCAGATTATCAACAAACAGCTTGACTGCTTCTGCTTTTAATTTATAAGTTGATTCCTCGATATTACTTAATCGCTTAATCGTTTCGGCTTGGTTTTGACCAGCTCGTAAATGAGCAATTATTTCTTCAATAGTCATCATCTGACCATCTTTTAGAATTGCTGCACCATCCTGACAAACTGCTTGTGTATATTCACTCATAACTAATTAACCCCTCTAATCAGCCTGTTGCTGTTCAATTAGTTTTCCTGGCAGCTCGTAGTAATAAATCTTTTCTTTCAGTTCTTTAATTTCTTCACTTAACCGTTCAATCGTTTCGGCTTGTTTTTCAGCCTTATCAGACAGAAAAGACATCCTCTCAGCTGATAGGTAAAATATGTCATTGCCGTTCAAAGCTACGCTTTCGTTAAGTTCGATTAATCTGCGAATTAATTTTAAATCTTTTGATTCTTCTCTCATCTCTCTATCTCCGCATATAGGTATTAGTTAAACGCCGGCAATCAAGCAGCACATACACGAATACTTATTGTCATTACCTAAACTGACTCTGCCGTCACAATCGTGATTATGCTCACTATTAACCTGAGCAATCGTATTTACGGCTATCTCATAAGCTTTGAATTGCTGATTGTCTTGTATGGCGTTGCTAATGCCATATAAAGCCCTCTCAGCTATATCTAACCTCATTCTAAGATCAGCAACGTCATTTATACTGTAGTCTTGGTCTTCTATTTGCTGCGGTGTTAGGTTGGTCATTTTCTATTCCTTACCTTTAAGCATTTTTTGCAATATGGCATTGTTCCAGACTCTAATTTTGTGAACGCTGGAACTTTGTCGCTCGTAAATCCTTTAAAGCCACAGATAGCTTCAAATTGGTTGTCGCCGATACTTTTAAACCAATGAGCTTTGTCGCCTTGGAAGTGGAGTATTGCCCATCCACCAGTGAACGGTTCGTCTGTTTTCGTAACAAAGAAAGGCTTGTTCATTTTGGGCACTCATTAATCATGGTTTATCACCGCGTCTTGAGGGTTTCTATCTAACCGTTCAATTTCGGCAATGATTAAAGCCGCTGCTTTGATTAGGTTCTCGCGAGGCGTTTTAGGCTTCCACCATGACGCGTCCCACAGCCAGCCGTCCGGTATTGAGCCATCACGAAACCCATCTCCCATTGATAGGGGGTGTATTTGATCACCAGCATAAATGGCATAGGCAGATGCTGCGCTACACAATTCACCAGCGTTGTGTTCATCATCGTGTGCAGCGTTAAAACCTTCCTCTAATATTTGCCTGAAACGTTCATTGATAACGTCGTTAACGGCATCATTTATTTGCTCAAGTTGTTCATGTGATACATGGTTCATGATTGCTTTCCTTTTTAATGTATAACGCCAAAATCTCTATGGTTTATGGCTACGTCTTCACGTAAATCAGAGCCTTTTAGAAAGCACTTAGTCCAATGCCACCAGGCTTCATTGTCGTGTCTTAATAGCCAGCGATAGGCTTGGTATTTGCTCATGGCGTTAATGGTTAATAAGCCTTTATTTTTCATTTAATAGTCCTTCACAAAATTCACATCGCAGCGGGTAATGACCTTGGTAAACAGTCATTATTGAGTCGCACTTAGGGCATTCTTCATGCTCATTTATTTGCGGTATAGATTCGCCGCTTGTCCACCATGAACAGTTGCCATCACCTCTATCTTTAATTGTTGGTGTCGGGCAGTTTGGTTGATGACAGGTTGTGCAGCGGCCTATGTTGGTCATTGTTTCTGGTTCCAGCTGTGTTCAGGCAAGGCATCCCACCGACAGAACTCGATAAAACTATCAAAGCAATCTCCAAACTCAAGATAGCGTCTATACCTTGCTTTTGACCTTGGTAGCTTTTCAGGCATCGGCTGAGTTTCAATTGCTATCTTCTTTCCTTCTTCGGTTACAAAGAAGACCAGATCATCCTTTCTAAAAAATTCCGGTGTCTTGCTCTGCATCATTAATCCGTCGTCACATAGCCGCTTAATAGCTGGCAAATCACTGTGACCGGCACCAGCAACAAAGTGATTGCGGTATGGTTCGGTCACATCAGGTTTAGAGATACCAAGTGTGTGATGCAATATCTTGTAATCAGATTGAGTTGAGCTCATCCCATTTCTCCGTTATTAAGCTGTCATGCCACGTCTGGCTGGCTGCTCTTCGTATAAGTCACCACCGTTACACATTTCTGGCAGGTTGGCTCTGACTAATGCTTCTGCAAATACTGGCGGCACAGCATTACCGCAGCGGGCCACTTGTGATGTTTTGGTGATTTTGTTGCCATCTGCATCACGGTCGATGATGTAGTCTTCTGGAAAGCCTTGAGCGCGGTATAGCTCTCTTGGCTGGAACATACGCATACCGATGTCGTACAGCACGCCACCATCAACGTTTACCCATCTTTTGCGTGGCTCTGGGATGAGCAGCTTTGATGGTTTCTGGGTGCTGTAGTCTTCTAAGAAACGAGCGCACCACCAGGCTTGATAAAGCAGGTCGTCTGAGTAGGGCGGCTTGATAGATTTAACTTTGACAACGGCAAACCGTTCTTTTGTTGTGACGGTGTGATTCGGTTCGTTTACTGGGTAACCGATATTGGTCCCGTAGTATTTCAGCACCCATGAGTTGACGACGGCCACATGACCGCCGCCGGCGGTTAAGGTCGGCACAGGTTGCAGTAGTGATTGTCCATACTGGCAATTTCTTAACTTAAGCAGGTGAGCATAAACAATGGCGTTATGGTCTATCGTGGTCACTGTTGATACTGGTTCGGTTACGCTGCTACCTGTTGCGCCGGTGTAGTGTTTGGCGATGAAAGGGGCAACTACGGCAAAATGACCACCTTTGACCTGAGCGCATAATGTACGCAGCGGTTCAATCACTGGCATATTTCGCTGATTGCTGGCGTTAGCGTGTTCGGTGATGAATGGCGTGGTGATGACTGGCTGCACCAATCCATAGCCGCCCGTTGCTGTAAAAGTAGGAAATGGATTGTCTAACCCCCTTACCCCAGAACCCCATCGTTTTGTTTTTCCACTACCTTCACCATGAGCAACGGTGACAATAAACGGTTCATCGGTATCTAATACAAACTTTTGAAAGCCTTTAGCAATGCGTTTGCAGGTGTTCACGGCCAGTGGTCTTTTTCTTTCGAAAATAGACGGGCAGGGGATAGACCAATCAATGCATTCTGCAGCGGTTCGCTCTGCTGTTAACTTGCCTGCTTTTACGGGCAGGCTGTCGGGTTTACCGTGGGTCGGTTTAGGCCAGACGATTTTTTGTCTATCACGTCTTGCGACCATGAATAGGCGTTTACGGATGGTTGGTGCGCCGTATTCACTGGCAATAAGCTCTTTAAACTCGACGTTATATCCGAGCTTTTCCAGTGCTGTTTTAAAGCTGTTGAATGTTCGGCCTTTTCTTTTCGGGCATGGCTTGCCATCGACTACCGCCCCCCATGTTTTAAACTCTTCCACGTTTTCAAGCATGATGACGCGAGGGCGTACTTTGGCTGCCCATTTCACCGCTACCCACGCAAGGCCACGGATGTTTTTATTAACGGGTGTACTGCCTTTTGCTTTGCTGAAATGTTTGCAGTCTGGTGAAAACCAAGCCAGTGCTACAGCGCGACCATTTACAGCCTGAACAGGGTCAACTTCCCACACCGATTCACAATAATGCTTAGTGTTTGGGTGATTGGTTTTATGCATAGCGATAGCGTCTGGGTCGTGGTTAATAGCAATATCCACGTTACGACCTGTGGCCATTTCAATGCCGGTACTGGCACCGCCACCACCGGCAAAGTTATCCACTATGATTTCTCTGAAAAGGTTCACTTTTTTATTCTCCGTAAATACTGCATTCGCATTAATGAACAACCTCAGCCCTCTACGTACAATCATTTTGATTATTCAACTAATTAAAAAAATTTACTGAGGCTGCTCATTGATGCCTGCTGAGATTAGTCAGCTAGGCTTAGTTCTTTAAGGTCGCTCATTAATTCTTTGTTTCTAGCTATGCATGAAGCTGCAAAGCGATATCTTGTCCATCTCATAGGCGCGTCGTCGTCAATAATCTGGCAAAGCGCCCATGCGGCCTTGTCTTTTGTGCTAGCTGTCTCTTCGTTATATGGTTCAAACATCATCAAATCCTCATATTAAGTTTTGCCCTGCGGCACTCCTTAGCCCCAGTTAAGGGGCTGTGCGGTTAGCAAGTAGTTTTCAAGCGTCTAAGCAGTTTGCATTTGCGATCTGTGTTTCTTTCGCTGGTTCTAGTTCTTAACCGTTTGCGTTTCTCACGGCGATTTCTTCTGCCTTGTCCTGTTCCTGCTGGTGTGCCGTTGGTGTTGATGCCTTTATTGGTGCTGGCGACAGAGCCAAGCATGAAGGGGATAAGTTGTCGTAATTTCATTGTTTCTCCTTGGTTAAAACGGGATGTCGTCGTCTATACGGTTCAGTTCGGATATTTTGATATCGTCTTTTTCTACTGTTGCTGTGTGGGCCAATACATAGAATTTGCCGCCATGTTTTCGCGTTAGACGTATTGATTCTTCAAGCGCCTTTTCATAGCTTGAGTGTTTATAAGTTGGCGTGTGTGATTCACTTCCTTCTTTCCAGACTAAGAAAAATTCGGGCCTTTCAAATATGTTTGGCATGGTTAATCCTTATCTAAAACGGAATATCGTCGTCGTAGTAATCATCAGGGCCGCCCGTGTAGTTACTCTGTGGTGACTGATGTTGCTGCTGTTGTTGGCTGCTAAATTGACGGTCACGGGCTTGGTTTGCCTGGTGTGCGCTTGTGTTGCTGGCATCAGTTGGCCTAGCATCAGCAGGGCGGCTATCCAGCATGGTCATTTCATTGCCCACTATTTCGGTGGTGTATTGGTCTTGGCCTTGTTGGTTTTGCCATTTGCGTGTTTGGATTCTGCCTTCGATATAGACTTGTGAGCCTTTGTGAAGGTATTGCTGGGCAATTTCGCCGAGTTTGTTACGCAGCACGACACGGTGCCATTCTGTGCGTTCTTGGCGTTCGCCGGTTTGGCGGTCTTTCCAGCTTTCGCTTGTGGCGATGCGTAGGTTGCAGATTGAGCCGCCGTTAGGGAATGCTCGGCTTTCTGGTTCTGCGCCCAAACGGCCCACTAGGATGACTTTGTTGACGCTCATGCCCCCACCTGCTGAGGTTGGATGCGTTTAAACTCGATTACCCATACCCAAGGGTTCTCATCCCAGGTGCCGTAGATTGATTGCCATAAAGGTTTAAACTCTTGTTGCACCACGTAACGCGAATCAATTGGTGTGCTTGCTATCTCACCCATTGCATCTTGTTCAGATATATCCTGCACACGCTCTACACGAATATTGGTTATTACGGCTCTATCACGAGACGCTTCCTTGAAGCCGCCATTAGATAGACAGTTACCTGGAATTGGCATTTCCTTTAATCGTTCAGGGTATTTAATCCAGTCACTTATTTGACCGTCAGCCTCATATCTGACTTTAATTTCTGTTACGCCAAAGTTGATCTGTCTTAGATCAACGACTCGCATCTGTTCTCTTATATAGACAATGTCGCCAGGTAGACCGTAAGGGCAGGTGACTTCTGCATATCCTTCTTCTGGATATTCGGCGCAGTACGCTAGCAATCCTGAGTATTTATATGTTCTATTTGTGGACTCATTTAGTCGCTCAATATTTTTTACAATGCTGATACCAATTTCACCAATAAGAGCATCCTTTTCGTTAATGTCGCCACCAAGCCAGTCAAATAGGGCTTTCAAGTTTTCTCTAACTGGTCTACGGGTATTCGTTTTTCGATCTTCCCGATAAGCGCGCACCATGTCTGCATTCAGCATTAATCCGCGTTCTTTCATGGCATCACCATTTGGCTTGGTTTACGGTTTAGCAGGCTGAGGGTGTGCTTTAGCTCTGCAATCGGTTCTTTGCATATATCTTCTATGGGTGCTGATACGTTTGGGCCGATATTGGCTTTCATGCCTTGCAGTTGGGTAAGCAGGTTGTTTACTGATTCAACCAGGCTTGGTGATGCGGCGAATAGGTTGGCATTGTTGATGTCGTAAACAATGCCAAGGGTGCCGTATTGGCTTTTTACATAGAAGCCGCCGGAGGGGCATTCTTGTATGTGAAGTGGGGCTTTTGCGTGGTTCATTGTGCTGCCTTAAGGTCAATGTATTGTTGAACGGTGGTGATGCCTGCTTTCCGCATGATGTCGTCAACAGCTTCGGCGGGGGTGTTCTTAATAGAAAGAAGCCATTTTGTGCTATCAATTACAGCCGTTACCCGAAAAGTAATACTTGATGGGGTTTTAACGGGTGTATTTAGATTTTCCATTTCCATTTCAAGCCATGTGTTGTCGCAGCTAAAAGAGGCTTTTAAGCGGTTGTTTTCGGCGGCCATTTGTAAAAGAAAATCCATACTTATTGACCTTCATCTTTATTAAGTGAGTCGGTCAGGTTTTTCAGGTCAATGTATTGCTGGACTTTGGTGATTCCTGCTTCTTTCATGACTCCATCAACGGCTTCGATGGGGTTTGTTTTGTCAAAACAAATTATCCAGTCCTTATCAGGCTTTACCGAAGCCCGATAAATTACTGATGGTGCTTTTTTGGGCTTTAGGTTGAAATTTTCAATTTCCATTTCAATAGTTGAATGCTTATCAGGAAAACACGCTCTAAGTCTGTAGTTCTGCCTAACGATTGCAGCCATCAGTGCTGCATGGCTTATTAGGTCTTCTGCTGTCATTTCTGGATAAAGGCTCATTACATCCATCCTTTTTCGATAATTTCCGGCAACCACTGGGCAAGGGCCAGCAGGGTGATAATTCCTAATGCGTCTATTAAGGCAACCATGCGTATATCCCCACTGAAAACATCAGGCAGAAAAGAAAGCTTCCTAAAATTGCGAGTGCTTTTTGTTCTGGCGACATAGGTTTTGGGTGCGTTTTTAACTCTGTGGTGCAGCTTCCAACTGGCATAGCTAGGCGGCCTCTGTGAAAGTTAGTTTTACGCTTTCAATGTTTCTGCGATTAACTATTTGGATGTGGTGAGCGCCATTTTCATTAGGAATTAATACTCGCTCGTAGTCACTTGGGTATGGCGGTAGCCCTTGCCCTGTGTGTTCAAGTAAAAATATGCGTTGCCTTGTTGATTTGAGCATGTGCTTGACCATTCTCATCCCCTTACTGGTTAAGTTAATCCGCCCCGAAGGGCGGGTTATGCATTACTTAAAACTGAAATTACCGATTGATACCGCGACGTTTGATTTGTCCAGCTTGCTTGCAAGGGTGGTTTTAAACTCGTCAGCAAGTTCTTCTTGTAGCTTTTCAAAGTTGACGATTTTTAATGAGAACCCGATGCTGTCACCGGAAGTGGTGAAGCTGAAACGGCAGGTTATGTCACGAATCTCTAGCCCTTGATATGGGTTACAGGTGAAGGTCATAAACTTAGGCAGATTGTCGGTGTCTTTGATGGAGATTTTTTCCATAGCTGTGCGTTCAGAAGCCCAGTCACCTTCGCTGCTATTGACTTGTTTGAGTTGGTCAATAGTCACGTTCCTAACCGCTGCTAAAACGGCCGCTGCATGAATTTCTTCACCACTTGCATTAACAAAACCAAGATAATCAATGTTGTCTTCTATCCATTCAGCCATTTCTCGCTGGGGTTGGGGTCTTTGGTTTACACCAATGATTTGCTTGTATGGTGCAGTTTGTTTCAGTTTTAATAGTCCGGTGTTATCACCGTGCAAAGGAGTATTATTGCTGCCAAAATCAAAGATAAATTTTGCAGCCATGTTTTCCATGTCAATAAAGCATCTGCTATCAGCCATTGCCATTACTTCGGTATAAGTAACCGCTTCATCAATCATGCTTGATGAAAACTCACCACGAAATGAACGTTTGCTTGGCATGTATTTTTCGAGATCGACTAATTCAAAATCGCTAGGCAGAACAATGCCCGCAGCTGCTGGGTCAGCAGCTTCTAAGATTTCCTGAACGCCATTATTTAGCAGGTCAGTTGTCGTTGATTGTTGAATCAGTTCAATAGCTTGTTTATCCATTTTTATTTCCTTAAGTTATGTGCTGTTAGTCAGGAACGACTTGATCTACTTGGCCTTGCTTGTCAAAAAATCGGCCTTGTTTAGGCGGGAAGAAGGTCATAGAGCCATCAGCACTGACGTACATTGGCGTGCTGTTGGTGAGATCTTCTGACTTGGTGCCAAACTTGGTTGGGCGTGAGTATTTGAGTGTGTGAGATACGTTGACCTGACTGCTGTTGCTGATTTTTTTCAGGTCAAGTGTGATGACGATTTTTCCTTTGCCGTCATTTTCCATAACGGCTGCAGCGACTTCACTCAGCATGTGAGATACCTGCTGTTCAACTTTGCCTTGATTTAGTTCGCCGATAAATTCACTAACATTTGTAGACATATCAATCTCCCGTTTATGTAACCCGCTCGGTTCCATTTTGGTTAGTCGGATAATCTGAGCGGGGCAGTTTTTGGTGACTGCGAGGATAATATATACGTGTGCGTATATTTATGTCAATACGGAAACGTATATATTTAGGCAAATTTTTTTCAGGCGGTTTTTGCTGTGTAGTGTTAGGTGTTTTTTAGGATGAAGTCAGCGGCTTGTTCTGTTGACTCTACACATTTGACAGGAATGTTTAAGTCTTCTGCATGCGCTTTAATGCGCTCTAAGTGACTGGCGGCGTTTTGTTGTTGCAGGTAGGAGAGGTTGGCGACATTGGTTTGATGGACGATCATGCCGGTCCATTCTTGCGAGCCATAGAGATCGGCCCTTGCTGAAAAGCTTTTGATCAGCATAAGTCGCCTTAGTGATTGGTCAATGGCATTAGTGATGTTGACTACGGGCTTTACTTCGGTGAAGTTGGCGGCGAGTTTGTTACCGACAAAGCCGATGGTGCCTATACGATGATTGTTAACATAAAGTTCTTTGTCAAAGCATTTTTGTAGGTGTGGATGTTTAATAGTCACGATGTTTTTAATTTGCGTGGTCCATTTGTGGGTGTGGGGTGCGTTAATGGCTTCTTTTTCTTCTGTTACGCCAAGTGATGAGGTGGCTGGGATAATTTTTTCCAGCATTTTTTCTATGCTGTAGTCTTTTATTTTTCTGACTTTACCGAGAAATACGCCAGATAGCATGGGTTGCCATGATTCTAGTGTTGAGTGGGCATGAAGGTGAGATTGTAAGTCGCTGATAATGATATCGACCAGGTGAAGGATTTCATCCTGACGGTTACCAAACAGGCATCTAAGCACTGATGGGTTCAAGGTGCTTAGTACTTTGATTATGTTGTTTTCTGGTGAGAGTATGGCGTTTGCTATGGTGATTCTTTCGCCTGAGTGGCGGATCGGCTCAAAATAGACTGGTGCCCATATTGCTTTTATTGTGTCAGGTCCATCATTGTTAGGCCAATTTTGTTGCATATCAGTTCTGTCGTATGGTGTATGCGCTTAGTAAGAAAGTTGCTTAATTGTTCTTTTTTTACTGATTTACAAATGCGTTGATAGTGATTATCTCTATCTAAATCAGTCAGATTGATAGTTTGACATTGTATCATGAGTTTGTTTGATAACTGTTCGATCTTTCTGGCATATGTCATATCACAGCCAATCACGGTATTAAGTAAATCGTTACTTATAGTGACTGCTGGATTCGTCAGGTTTTCTTCCAGAAATAGTGAGGTGATATCAGCAAAAGCTCTTCCATGATCAATAAGCCAATATGTCTTAGAAACAGCATCATAGATTAAGTTTCCAAGGTTTCTGTCAGTGTTAGCAATCCATTCATCAAAAATTAGTGTGGATTCCAGTCCATCCCAACTGTCCAGAATGGCGGCGTTGCCATCAATCAGACGTTCAAATGATTTTGTGCTATTTCCACATGAACTGCAACCATAAGCAAATATGAAGGCTTCGGAGCTGAAGCGGCTTTCATCTGGTAAGTCGTCTGGGTCGATTCGGATTAGAAAAGGTTCTGGGATTTTCAGATTAATGGCTCTGCCAACTTGTGCTGCAGCCAGTTCGGCGATAATGGACAGTTTATTGTGGGGTATTTTTACATAGGCGTGGGTTTTGGCGTTATTCAATAGCCAAACTTTCCATGTTTCGCCGTCATTACCCTCTGTTTCTCGCTCTATCCAAGTCGATACGGTGTCAACGGAAATGGGACTGAGTTCATTTTGCTTCATATCTGGAGATAATCGCTTCAACAATAGCGATATCTTGATCAGATAACCCTATCCTTGAGTCAATATCAGCTAGCCGTTCTAATGTGGAGTGAGTTCTTGGTGTCATCTTGCCTTTAAGCTTTAATAGCAGGTTAGATGGCTTTTTTGATTCACTATATGTTTGCGCCGTTTCGGCAATTTTGTTTTTTTCTTCTCCATCAACCAGTCTTGATGATGGGATTTTCATGGCTTCTGCTAGTTTCTTTATCGTGTGTGATTGTGGGTTGCTTCCCTTAAGCGCCCTTTGAATTGTTGGTTGTGGCACACCAGATAGCATGGCTAACCGATACTGTGATAGTCCAGCCAAGGCCATTTCGCGTTTTAAGTTGTCTTTGAAGCTCATCATTTGATTATACGTCCACGTATATTTTAGAAATAGCCACGCAGGCGTATTGACTTGTATATACGCGAGCGTATATATTTCTCTCCATGAATACGAAAGAAAAGCTAAAAGCTTTAATTGGGATTGGGTTAACGCAGCTTGAAATAGCCAATGAAACGGCTGTATCGCAAGCAACCATTTCTCGAATTTTGGCTGGCAAACATGCTGACATTAAAGCGTCTACTGCTGATTCTGTTTCGGTGATGTATGAAAAATACCGAGACAGGGTTGGGGTTGAGTCTGCCGCATGAGTTCTCTCGCGCAGCCCTTTGTTTTCAGCTTCGGGTTGTGGTTCACGGGTTCGGTTCATTTGCGTTCTCGTGTTTTTTATTTCGATGGTGCCATTTTGCCCCGTCTTAAGTTGCAAAAAATCGATCTATTCAATGATTTTTGAGGTGCCTTATGACATACGAAGTTGAGGTGGTGACCGAAAAGTCACCATTAACGAAAAAGGAAAATGGGGTGATGCGGCTCATCGCGCTAGGTTTCTCCCGTCGGGGTATTCAAGACATTCTCAAACGCTCGGAAGGCACGGTAAATACGCATGTAAATCATATTCTTCAAAAGCTGAATGTGGACAACGTTCAGCAGGCCATCGCCATTGGTTTTATCAAAGGCATTTTGGTGAGCAAGGATAAGTTGCCAATGGTGCTGTTTATTTTGTTTACAAGTTTTGGGTATTTCTTGCCATCAACGGTCTACGCCACACCAATTAGTCAATGGGGTGAAAGCAAACAACAGCCTGTTAATCGTAGTAAACAGCGGGGGCGTGGTCGGCTGCAAGTCAGGTCGTCGGCGTCTATTCGGGGTGGTCATGGCAGGAGCCTTGATTAATGAGTGAAAAAGAAGAGCCGAGTCTGGGTGAGTTATTTTTTGGTGTGATCGGGTTGCTGTTAGTTGGTTGCTTTGCGCTGGTTGCGATATTTGCTTTGGCGATTCCTCTGGCGCTTCGAGAAGGGTTTTATTTTTTATTTGGATGTAAACGCTAATGGCGAATGGTTATGGCACTCGGAATATGGGGCGGGGTACGTCGCGCTTTGCTGGTTCTAGGCAGGCAGATTATCAGTTTTATTCTGGTGGCATGCCAATTCGGAAGCATTGCTTAGGGTGCGGTCAGCCGAAACGGTCTAATGAGTCCCATCCTAAGTGTTCGCGCAAGTTGCAGAAGATGCGGGAGCGGGGGGAGCTGTGATTGTCAATATAGACTCTGATAACGCAACGATATTTATTCAAACTCCTGATGGCGTGACTCGGGTTATTGAGCCCTTTCAATCGGTTGTTGGTCGGTTATGCCTGACGAGAACTAAACCATTCCCAAAAATTAAGCACGTTTTTATATCTTCTCCAGAGCAACAGAAAGCGTTTGAGGTTATCCGGACTAAATGGATGAATGGCGGGGTGAGTTGTGATTGACCTTAGCTCTGATATCAATCAGGTGATTAGATGAAGTTTTCTATCCATGTCAATCAAAAGCAGGCGTTAGAGTTGGGTATTACGAATATCAACCAGGCGGTCATATTCGACTTGCTGACAGGGTTGTCTACTTGGGCTGCACCAGAGGTTATCGAAAATACGGTGTTTTATTGGGTGTCGCGTCAGCGAATCAGTCATGAGTTGCCTATTCTTGGTTTGAAGGCTGACACGATTTATCGGCATATAAAATCTCTGCATGAAGTGGGGTTAATTGAATACCGAAAAGTCGGTAAAAAAGATTGCATTCGGATCACTGAAAAAGGCAAAAGTTACTATGTCGGAAATAAATCCGAGTTTGCTGATTTTACTATGTCGGAAATGAATCCGAAAAATGACCAAAACTCGGAAATAAATCCGAATCACTATGTCGGAAATGAATCCGAAAAAAACTCGGATTTAAATCCGACATATAAGACTACTATAAAACAGATCAGTCTAAATAATGATCAGTCTCCCGATGAGGAAGTGAATTTTTATATTCGACCTTCACTTTCTGAAATCCAACACTTTTGTCAGCAGCTAAACAGCAAAGTCGATCCCGTTGCCTTTTTCAATCACTACGAGTCATGTGAGTGGATGGTGTCAGGTCAACATATTGAGGATTGGCAAGCGGTGTTTAGAAAATGGACCGTCAATGCCAATGGGCAGGGTAAATCAGTCCAGGTGCCGTCAGCAATGCCAAAGGTGGATGAGGAGTTGCCGGGATGGGCAAGCAGACAGGGATTAAGAGGGCCGGCACCGGGAGAAACCTATCAGCAGTACAGACGGAGTTTGCAGGTGTTGTTTGATAAAAAAATGAAAGCAGGCAGGGGTAATACGGTCACGCATTGAGTGACTTAGTGTATCGGAGGTGAGTTATGGCAACAGGGCATGAACAGACTTTAAAAATGATGGGTGCAGGGCAGCCAAAGGTGAATAAAGCAATTCGTCCGCCTGTTGGTTATGGTCCTATCGATAAACTGTTTGAGATGTTTAATAACCGCTGGCGTGATGAGTGGAAACGTAAATTTCCCAATCAAGAGGCGTGTAATTCTTTAGCCAGAGAGTGGCAGGTGAGCTTACGATGGTTTGACAAAGAGGTCATCCTTGAGGCTGGGGCTATCGCCGTCAAAAACTGCGTTGCACCGCCTGATTTGTTGTTGTTTTCGGACATGGTTAAGCAGGTGAAGAAAGACCGGAAGCCACCAACAGTGACCAGAGAGTTTGGCAGAGAGGCATTGAAACGAATCAAGGACGGTGATTTTTCACTGGCTAAGCAATGAGCAAGCAGGATGAACAAAATCACGCCAATTTGGGCTACAAAATGGATTTATTGGCTATCTCTGGCATCGGGTGTTCGTTGAATTATTCGGCGGGTGAGTATTTTGCTAAGGCTGAGCTGGTAAAGGTGCCTTGTGGCGTGGGTAAAACCGCCATCGCTGCAGTGACGGCTTTGTTTGTGAATTTGAGGGCGGGAGGGTTTATTGATGGGTAAGAAAAAGAAAAAAACTTTTATAAAGGTTAATACTTATCGGTTGCCTGAAATTGATATGGATAAGCTTAAAGCAGATATCAAGCCAAGTGGTATTCGGATTGGTTCCTGTCCTATTGAGGATGTTAACTTTACGGTTTTTGATGATCAGTTTTATAGGAACGGTTTTTTTGATAAAAAAACACCTCTTGTTGAGCTTGTCATTATCCGTGGTTTACCTGGTAGCGGTAAAAGTACTCTAGCGAAAAAAGCCTTTCCCGATCATTTGCATTATGAGCCTGATCACCTTTTTTCAGATACCAATGGCCGGTATCTGTTTGATGCTCAGTTGTTTGATAAAGCGAAAGACTTTGTCTTGTCGATGACTGACTATGCACTTTCTCGTGGTGAGTCGGTAGTTGTTAGCGATGTATTTCCTAAGATTGAAGAGCTAAAACCGTATGTTGATTTAGCGAATTATCATGATGTATCTATTCGCGTGATATATACCAATGCTGATTATGGCAATGTTCATCGTGTGCCGAAATATGTGCTTGATGACATGCTGAATGTGTTTGAAGCCAATGAGGTTCATGCTTATGAGCGTGTCGGCATAAAGGCTGAGTCAGTGTCCAGTGATGTTTATTACTTGGTTGGTCAATAGTGGGTATGGCTAGCCATAGCAAGGAAATTGATTTTAGTACGGATAATCCGGTGCTAGATCGTGATGCCCTGCTGGATCGGGTGAGACGGCATTTTAAGCGTTCATCAAAATTACATATTTTTTTCACTGGCGCGAAAGTCAGAATCATACGAAACAATGATTACACAGCCTTGGATAAGGCGTATCAGGAAATCCCCGAAAAGTTATTAGGAGGCTTTGACCGTAATGAGCTTGGACAGCCAATCATCGAAAGACAAATCATCAGCGAAGTGGAAGAAGCAATACGGGAATGGTATGGGTGAGAAAATGTATCTTGCCGAAATGTATTTGCGTGATTGGGGTAGGGCCATCATTGATAGTGAAATTAAAAAGCTTGGCCTGCCTGATATATCCTCTCATGAAAGATTGAATCATGTACGCGGTGGCAACGGGAATCAAGATCCCACGGAAATTGAAAACCGCATGGGTAAGTTCATGAAGGAAAGGTACGAAGGCGTTGAATGGAAAGTCTGTTCATGCTTGTTTGGTCCACGTATAGTGAAAAACCGTTATAAAGATATTTGCCAATCTACCGGATGGCGTGAAACGGAAGTCAGGAGGTTTGAGAACAGGGTGATTAAAGCTGTGGCTATGGAGGTGGTTTGATGGTTGAAAGAATAAATCGTGAAGATACAAATAAAATTATACAGATGCTAAAAAAGTATGACATTCACGAGTGGCAACAACTATTAGAATTGGTTGAAATAGCTAGACCACCAAATAATCAACCTAGTGATTCTGTAAATTGGTGTGCAGATGTATTATTTGATAGCAGTGGTGGATGGAAGGTTTCTATATTCTATGATTGTGGAGAGATAGATTCTATTGATATGTTCATAACCCCAGATGGACAGAAGGTTGATTTTTGGGAATTGGATGATGAGCATCCGTGGAAAAAATGGTTAATAGCTTGGAGATGTGTTGGTGATCTGCATCGCTTAACAGATATAACCTTAAAAGAACAACAAGCCAAGCAATAGTTTGGCCGAAACTAAGCACAATTAACAGTTAAAGTCAGTTTAAAAAACACCGAAGGCAACTTTGAATTAGTGAAAACACCGAAGGCGGTTTTCATTTTCCAGTGATTTTTTGAGTGGTTACTGGAAGTCGAGTGATTTTGGGTGATTTTTCTATAAAAACCATATAAAACAGATAGTTATCAATCTTGCGGAAGCTAGGTATATCAACGGTTTCCGCCTATTCTTGCCGTCATTTATGGCAAAAATATCAATATTTAACATCAATAAAAACAATAACTTATAAAAAAGTTGGTAATTATTTGTCTTTTTGTTGTCACGATTAAATAAACGTGACAGAATGTAACCAACTGCTAGAGATTAGCAGCGGGATAAATCAAGGCGGCAACCTTGCTCTATCCCTAATCATTTCAATAACTTATATAGGAAGTTAATATCATGACTACATCTAGTATATCAAAAGCAAAAAAAACATTATCTCCACAAGCGCAAGTAGCGAAACGTATTAGAGAGTATGCAAAATCGCTGGGTATTAAATGTCGGGCTAGTTCTTCATCATTTTCTATGGGTGACTCTGTCTCGTGGTCAGTTGAAAATGTCGATCCTGAAACATTCCAAAAAATAGAATCGTTTGCTAATCAGCATCAATATGGACGCTTTGACAGCATGACTGATATGTATGAGCATACAAACAGTAGAAAAGATATACCACAAACAAAATATTGCTTTGGTAAAAATAACTTCACAGATGATTATTATCAAGCGGCATGGGACTTATTAAGAAATCGTTATTCTAACGGTAAAGATAAGCCGGAAAGTTTTGAAAAGGCTAAAAATATGTCTTTCTATGATGGTTCGTATTCATGGGGCCATGATTGCATCAGTCATCAAGTGCATTTAATTCTCTCGGGTTCATGTCAGGAAAAAGAGTTATCGGAATTATTCTGGTCTACCAGAAAAGTGTCATCACCGGCTAAAGCAAAACCACAATTAAAACTGGTAAATAATGCTGATGCACATATCGAAGAGCATCAACACACAAAGCATAAGTTCACAATGTATATAGTTATCTCTGACCGCGTAAGCCGCGATCGCTTTGATGAATTGCTGACAGAATGCAGAGCGTTAAATGGCTGGTATTCGAGAAAGTGGGGCACAACTCCGGGCGGGTTTGCCTTTAAGTCCGAGGCTTCAGCACAGCAATTTTTATCTGATCACTTTTCTGGTGATGCATCACCAGATAAAACAGAAGATAAAAAAGAGGTTAGCAATACAGCTGCACCAGCTGAGAATAAATCTAACTGCATTAAAACGGCTGAAAAGCTGAGAAAGCTTGCCGAAGGTTTGCAAAACACAATTAATGCTAAATTCGCCGACAGATTGACCAATACACCAAAACGAGTCGCACAAGCGATGCGTGCCCGGTTAGATGGTGAGCAGTTGCAAAGGGTGCAGACTGTCGCGCTAAGATTGGCGGATATGCACGAGGCAGGAGAAGTGCCTGAACTGTTAAAGCCCTTTACTACTAAAGCGGCCCTTATGCCGTTGATGTCCAGCAAAAAAGAACCGGTTGCTAATGGCTATCACACGTATCATGCTTGCACGGGTGAGCCAAGCAAAAACACACCAGAATCGGCGGCCTTGTGGGCGCTCTTAGGTGAGAAAAGCGAGAATGACATCAAAGCAGATGAGATACGGCAGGCGGTGCAGTCTGTGCAGTTTGTGAAAATACCAGGTTATTTCCCCACCCCTGATAAAGTGATTGATCTTATGCTGGATTATGCCAACTTAAGCAGTAATGATCGAGTGCTTGAGCCAAGCGCGGGCGGTGGTGCCATCTGTGACAGGATAAAAGAATACACGACGAATATTGTCGCAATTGAGAAAAATACCAGTCTCGCGAATATTCTTGATTTAAAAGGGTTCAATCCTGAAAATATTAATTTCCTTGACCGTATGCCTGTCGGAAGTTTTGATAAGGTGTTAATGAATCCACCTTTTGAGAATTTGCAGGATATTGATCACGTTATGCATGCGTATAAATTCCTTAAGCATGGCGGGCGCTTAGTGGCTATCATGTCGCCTAGTGGCTTTTTTAGAAGTGATAAAAAGTCTGTTGGCTTTCGTGCGTGGCTTAGCCTGGTAGGTGGTGAGGTGATAGAGTTGCCAGAGGGATCATTCAAAGAGTCAGGAACAGGCGTTAATACAAATCTAGTCATCATTGATAAGCTTAGCGAGTATCACTAAATGTCTATACATCAACATCGCGTTTTATATGATAAGGTCTGCCCCGTTTGCGGGCAGCCCTTCAAAGGGTTTAAAAATAAAATTGTATGTTCCGATACATGCAGGCAAAGGAAAAGGCGAGCAGATCAAAAAAATAGTATTGATAAACTCTAAAAATAGAGTATTATGGGGACCGTAGACGGCAATAATGCCGTCACCGGATTCCCCGCCGAGAATGGGAAGGAGATAGAAAAATGATCACCAAATACGAAATTAAAAAAGCTACCAACACTGTAGAGTTAGAAAACCTACTTGAGAAGGCTGCATTTGATAGAAATTGCGAACTCGATAGCTCAATGACCTATTCAGAAAACGCCGAGTTTTTACGCCAGGAAGCACCGAAATCTGGTAACGGAGAGCAGTCAATGCTTGAACTGGTTGAAATTTTGGAGGCCGCAGAAACACGCTGGTTTGAGTTGGAGGGTTAAAGATGAAGCTATCAGCAAAGTTAATGACAGAAGAGACTACTAACTTTATTAAGCCCTATATTACAGATGAATTATTCGTTGATTTCTGCAACCGAGAAGAAGAACTTTATTCAAAATGCATGGCAAACTCACTTGAAATTTATGAAGACTTAGAAAAAGCAATGAATCATCGAAAAGGATTGGTCGAAGAATACAATAAAAATGTTGTGGAGTACGTTCTGCGTAGAATTATTAAATTAGGTGAAAAATTCTGAAAAAACGCGAAAAGAACTTGCGAAGATTAGTAAAGAGATTAATGGTGGTTTTAATAAAATACAAAGACTTGTCAATTCTTGTCGATGAAGATGCTGATACCAGCATTGTTATTCGAACATTGCCAGATATTTTAAAGTTAAAAGCATATACAGATGCATGTTTTAGCGATATTGACAAGATGATGAATGTCAACGATTCAGATGTAATATCTGCAAGAGATCTACGAGATAAATTAAAGTCATTCGTATTCAAAACTGGTGCAATTGGATACCCGTTTGATTTGCATGATGCAGAGCTTTTTGCGCTAGACAGAAAAATAGAATATACGATTTTGGAGCTTAAATAATGTCGCGCGCAGACAGAAACAAACATATGATAAACGCCCGCAATCAGTGGGCGTCTACCAAAGACGGTGCAATCACACATAAAACAGCGGATATCAATCATGCATATGCTGTTGGGTTTTCTGACGGCATAAAACTAAACAGTATCAATACATCAATAAATGATTATATCCAGTCACAGATTGCCGAGCTCTCTACAATGTCCGTGATTGAAATGCTGTTGCACACGACAACAGATAGTGATGACACCATGCCTGAGCGTAAAGACGATTTGCTATCAGACATTAACGCGGAGCTTGGAACCAATTACCAGCGAAAACACATGGATAACTGGATAGCTGGTAGAGCAGATACGCCCAAGCGCGTCATGCAAATTGTTAGGCGCAATGTTTTCACTTATCTACTGGGTGATGCTGCTGCAGATAATTTGAAATCACTATATTGATAATAATATTCGCATTAAATGCAATATTTTCTATAAATAAAAACCCACCGAATAAAATATCATCATGATGTATATGTCTATGTATATATATCACTCCATAATTAACCAGTAATAACCACAAACGACGGAAAAATTGATCGTAGTATTCCCACAACGTCGAATAAGTTCCAAACAACAACACACGCCCAGTTCATCTGGGCTTTTTTTTGCCTGGTGTTCATATGAATGATTTAAATAGCGGTATTACTAGCAGTCTAACAATCATGGATAAGTTGGCTTATTGGCTGTGGGGTGTGTTCGCGTTTATATCAGGCATGTCTGCTGAGTACCTAGGGTTAATCATTGCCGGAACGTGCGCAGCCTTTTCAGCAATTAGCGGCCACCTATACCGGCAAAGACTTATCCGATTACGTGAGATTGAGATCGGCTTAGTACAGCCACCATCAACTAAGAAAGAACCGATGTTAATAACTAGGCTGGTTATCTGTCCACTTGTTAATCATCTCGCTGCGGCGTGGGCTTATGTAAAGAATAAGTTTTTTTCGCTTCCTATCATCAAGCGCATTCGTTCAAAACGTCATCAAAATAAAAAAGGTACTCCCTGACAATCTGCCTAATAGGCGAGGGCGGTGAAGCGCGAAATTTTTGAGTTTTTGGGACTGTATGGATCTCAACTACATAGTTGTTTTATAGGTGGCAATCCATTGATATGCCTTGATTTGGAGGGTTTTGTTAAAAAGATTGCCTGAGAGAGTTTTCGCATGACTGCAGAAGTGCTGCCACAAAACGATTATATGAACTGGTCCCTGAACCAGTTAAGTCGTGCTTTTGGTATTGCTCGTGAAACTGTAGGCAGTCGATTAGCTGCAGCAAATGTTTCTCCGTCAGGTCATCGAAGAGGCCACGCTGTTTATTCTGTTAAAGATGCGGCAGTAGCCATTTTGTTACCGACAAGCGGCGGCATTGACGGATTGCAAGATCCCGAAAAGATGGCTCCGCAAGACAGGAAAGCGTGGTTTTCCTCAGAACGCGATCGTTTAGCTCTGGAAAAAGAACAAGGCTTACTTGTTGACGTGGAAGATTGCCGCCAACAAATGGTGAAAATTATCGAAGTAGGTTTGCCAATCTTTGACTCCTTAGGTGATGAGTTAGAGCGTGACTTTGGTTTAGCTCCTGAAATTGTGACATCGATTGAAGAGCGTATCTATGTTGCTAAAACAAAATGGGCTGATGCCATTCAGGAATTAGATTAATGGGTTTGGCATTAGCAAAAACAATCCGTGACGAAGTAGCGGCAAGGATTCGTCCACCTGAGCGACTATCTGTTACCGAGGCATCAGAAAAATATGTCAAAGTCCGGACGGCCAGTGGTGCGATTGAGCCTTGGAACCCAGACTTAACGCCCTACATGATTAAGCCGATGAACCTGCTCAATAGTCGTGAATATGATGCGGTCATTTTTGTTGGTCCAGCTCAAAGTGGTAAGACTCAAGGTTTAATCACCTGCTTTATGGCGTATATCGTCAAATGCGATCCTGCATCTGACTTTATGATTTTGCAAACCACCAAAGGCACAGCGCGTGACTTTGATACTCAGGTGGTTAAACGGGCATTTAGAGACAGCCCAGAATTAAAAGAAGAACAGGCTGCAGGTAGTAAAAGCGATAACACGTATGACAAAGTGTTTCGTTCTGGCTCTGTGCTTTTTCAGCGTTGGCCTTCAATTAATGAGTTATCTGGTAAGCCGCTTAAGTACATGCTGCTTACTGACTATGACCGTATGACTCAAAATGTGGATGGTGAAGGTTCACCGTTCATGCTGGCCCAGAAAAGAACGACGAAATTCCTTAGCAGGGGAATGACGGTTGTTGATACTTCCCCTGGTTTTGTTGTTGATGATCCAACGTGGCGACCAAGGCCGGGGCGCGAACATGAAGCGCCGCCATGTGCCGGTGCATTGTCGTTGTTCAATATGGGCGATATGCAGCGTTACTACGTGAAATGTCCTGAGTGTGGTGAATACTATCTCCCTGCATTCGACCAAAGAGGACTAGATTTTAGTTACGCCAAAGATATGTTTGGCGTAACCGTTGCAGATATGACTCGGAAAGTGTCGTTTGTCTGCACAGCTAATGGATGTCTTATTGATCCTTCTCACAAAAGAGAAATGAATAAAACACACATTTGGGTACCTCAAGGTTGCAAGATTGAAAACGGAATTTTGGTTGGAGAACCGAGAAAAACACGGATAGCCTCATTTTGGTTCCCCGGTATTTTTGCTGCTTACTCTAACCCAGAAGCCTTGGCGCAAAAATACCTTGATGGTTGCCGACTCTATGACCTGACAAATGATGAAGAAGGGCTAAAAACCACCATTAACGTTGACTTTGGCGCACCGTTTATTTCGCCAAAAACAGTCTCCAATGTCAGTGCTGATGATTACCAAAAACGGGCTGAAGACCTACCTAAACGACAAATACCGCAAGGTGTCAGATTCATTATTGCTGCCATTGACGTTCAGGGATGGGGTTTTGAAGTTCAGGTTAATGGCTACGGTGAACGTTATGAGCGCTGGATTATTGATCGCTTTTCCATCCGTGTTTCTTCGCGTATTGAAGATGGCGAGAAAATGCCCTGTGATCCAGCGGCCTACCTTGAAGACTGGGATCTCATTACCGAGAAAGTCTTGAAAAAGACGTATCCGCTATCGGATGGCTCTGGTCGGGTGATGAGTCTGTTAACAACCGTCTGTGATTCAGGTGGTAAAAAGGGCGTCACGGGTCATGCTTATGACTACTGGCGAAAACTGCGAAAGCTTGGGATTCAAAAAGAATTTAAGTTGGTAAAAGGTGACAGGCCAAAACCTGAGTCACACGTGCCTACAGTCAAACAAAGCTTTCCAGAAAACACCGACAAGACTAAGAAAAAAGCCAATGGCCGTGGCGAAGTCCCGCTTTGGATTCTAAACACGACTCGACTAAAAGACTCTGTCAGTAATGACCTGGCCCGACACAAACCTGGTCCCGGCTATATCCATTTTCCAGACTTTTTAAAACCCAGCTTTTATGAAGAACTTGTTGCTGAAGTAAGAACCGAAGCAGGTTGGGATAACCCGCTTAACAAACGTAATGAAAGCTTTGACCTGATTAGTTACTCCGATGCAGGTTTAAAAGCAGTGATGATTGAAAAACGCTTGACGTTGATCGACTGGGATAAGCCACCTTCATGGGCTGCAAACTGGGATGAAAATAACCTGGTTTCCACAGTAGAAAAACTGTCAAAGGCGGCCACGAAAGAGCCTGAACAAACGGGGCTTTTTGATACCAACACACATTAAACCGAGATATTACATGCCTGATTTAACAACATTGCAAAGCCGTCTTGAAGAAGCTGAAACGGCCTATCACGAATTAGCATTAGGTAACAAAATGGTTGAGATTCGTGTGAATGGTCGTTGGTTACAAAAAACGCCGACAGATATGCCGCAGCTGATGGGGTATATCAAAGACTTGAAAAAACAAATCAACCGCGCCAAAGGTGGTAACAGAATCGGCGGCCCTATTGAGCTTTCATCATGAGCTATGAACAGGTAGGTATTGTTGACCGCTATGGCAATCTGATGGCGGCGTCTGATACATCATACGATGCGGCAAGCCAGACAGTAAAAGAGTTAGCCGACTGGAAAGTAGGTAGAGCGTCAGCGGATGTTGATCTGCTTGATGAATTAGACACGATTGTCTCCCGTAGCCAAGATTTATCACGAAACAACAGTGTCGTTTCCGGTTACGAACAAACCTTAGTCGATAACGTTGTTGGTCCAGAATTAAAACTGGCGGCAATGCCTAATTACATCGTGTTAGGCAAGGACAAAGAATGGGCTGGTGAGTTTGCACGTGATGTGGAAGCTAGATGGCGTGCCTATTCAAAAACAACAGAATTTGATGTCACACGTCAGCAAACCTTCGGCAGCATGACACAAACGGTGTTTAGAAGCTGTATGGCGGGTGATGCCACTGTTATCCCTTATTGGTTAAAGGGTAGAAAGTATCGCACCTGCTTTATGCATATTGATTCTGCCCGTCTGGATAATCCAGAAAACAGAATGAATGAAGCTAACCTAAGAAAAGGGATTAAAACTAACCGCATTGGTGAGGTGGTTTCTTACTTCGTTCGTCGATCGCATCCGTTTGATGTGGATATGACATCGATGGTGGATGACTTTGAGGAAATCCAAGCCTATTCACGCCGGGGTAGAAAACAATTTATCCATGTTTTTGATAAAAAACGGCCTGGCCAAAGTCGTGGTGAGCCGCTTTTAGCCTCTGTGATGGCTGACTTGAAAATGACGGGCAAGTATCAAAGCAATGAGCTTGAAACAGCTATTGCTAATTCCCTCATATCAGCCTTTATTCAATCTTCAATGGATTTTGAAGGTATCGCTGATGCCTTTAATGCCGACTACAAGACCTACTTGGGCGAACGTAAAACGTGGAAAGCCAGACTTAAAGGCGGTTCAGTGATTCAATTGCCGCCTGGCGATAGTGTGACGCCATTTACACCATCTAGGCCAGCCGCAGCCTTTGGTGCGTTTATGGAGTATGCCTACCGAAATATCGCAACAGGACTGAATGTACCTTACGAGATTTTGATGAAAGACTTCTCCAAGGTGAATTATTCCAGCGCCAGAGCGGCGATGCTTGAAGCGTTTCGATTCTTTAATGGACGTAGAACATGGTTATCAACCTACTGGGCGCAGCCATGCTACGAACTCTGGTTTGAAGAATGCGTATTACGTGGCGAAATCGAAGCGCCTGACTTTTATGCCAATAAAGCCGCTTACACTCAGGCTAAATGGATCGGTCCCGGTCGTGGTTGGGTAGATATTGTTAAAGAAGCCAAAGGCTCTCAAATCAAAATGGATATTGGTCTGTCCACACAGCAAGACGAATGTGCTGAGCAAGGTAAAGATTGGGAAGAAGTTCAGGACCAGCGTGCTTATGAGTTAAAACGCGGCTTAGAGACAGCAGAGAGAATCGGGCTTCCTCAATCTATGGCTCCTGTTATTGCTGGCTTTTCAACTGATTCAGCTAAAGAACCTGTTGAGAACTACTTCATTCCAGAAGATGAAGATAAGCCAAATGACAAACAAAAACCGGATGAAAACAAGCAAACACCATCATCACCCGATGATGAAGAGCAGTAAGCACTTAACGCTTTCAAATTAAGAGATAAAAATTATGGGTAGAGCAGTCGATTTTATGACCGATGGTAGTCCGTGGGTAATCACTCAAGACTGGTATGAAAAAATACTCAGCATTGCCCAGCGTGAAGGGGATATTGAAGCTGCCCTAAAGGAAAGGGGAGAACGTTTAGATAACTCAATAAAAGTTGATCTGCATGGCGGTGTAGCAGTCATGTACGTCAAAGGTCCGATGTTTCCTTATGCGAATATGTTTGATCAAATATCTGGGGCGATGTCCGTTGAGATGCTTATCAAAGAACTTGGCGTTATTGAGAAGAATAAAGAAGTTCATTCTGCGGTCATTGCGTGGGACACGCCTGGCGGTCGTGCAACGTTGATTAATGAATTTTCAAAACAGATTAAAAATTTCAGTAAACCAATTGTTTCATACGTCGTTGACCGGATGGCAAGTGGCGGATATTGGGTTGGTGCGGCTGCAGATAAGATTGTTTTAGATGAGACGGCTGTAGTTGGTTCAATTGGTGTCGTATCTGGGTTTAAACGACAAGAGAGTGACGTTATTGAAATTGTATCAAGTAATGCCCCGGATAAAAGACTGGATCTTGAAACAGATGAAGGTCTAAAGGTGTATCAGAAATACATCGATGACACCGAGGCAGTATTTATTGAAAAAGTGATGGAATATCGCGGCATGTCCCGCGAACAGGTTATTGGCTTACGTGGCGGTGTGTTGATCGGCGCTAAGGCAATAGAGGCCGGATTTGCTGATGAGATAGGCAGTCTGGAAAGTGTAATTAAGCAACTTAATGAGGAATATTCAATGGATTTAGACACATTGAAAGCCGATCACCCAGAAGTTTATCAAGCGGCTGTGGATGTCGGTAAAAGAGAGGTACAGGCTAGCTTTGAACAGCAAGTGTCTGATGCAAACAATCAAGTCGTTGAATCGAAAAGCGCTGAGCGTAAACGCTTCAATGACATTTTGACGTGTGAAGAGGCAAAAGGGCGTAGCCAGTTGGCAATGCATATTGCTCGTTCAACGGAAATGAGTGTTGATGAAGCCAAGAAGTTACTTGCTGCATCACCGGCACAAGCAAGCAAAACGGCCTTTGATGCGCTTGATGCTGAAATGTCAGATTCAAACCCAACTGTGGGGGCGGATGACACTGATTCAGTGGCATTAGATGCTGATGAAAAGTGGGCGCGAGATTTTAGCGCTGCTAATAAGTCGGCGTAATCATTTAACGCTGTTAATTAATAAGGAGCATAACTATGTCAGCCTCTTTTACACAAGAAGAAGTGAATATCAATGACGGTTTGCATGCGGGTGATTTTCCTATCCGTTCCAAACCCGTGACATTGATTAGTGGTCAAAATTTAAAACGTGGTGCCGTATTAGGCATTATCACTGCCAGTGATAAAGCAACACTTAGTTTATCTGCAAGTTCAGATGGTTCAGAAGATGTGAATTGCATCCTGGCAGAAGATACCGACGCGAGTAGCGGTGATGTTGAAACTATCGCTTACATTACGGGTGACTTCAACTCAAACAAGCTCACGTTTGGTACCGGTCATACAGCGGCATCTACACGTGATGCATTCCGTGATCTGAGCATCTTTATCGTAGAAGCCGTTCCCGCTTAAACAACGAAATTAACTTAACTCATAAAGGCCATAACGGCCTTTTTTTATGTCTGGAGATTAATAATGAGTGATGATATTAATACGCAGCGATTAGTGCGGGTAGTGCCTACATTGATTCGCCCTCAAACTGGGTTGTTATCCCTGTTTTTCCCAATGGTGGATGTGTCTGAAGAGGCACAAATCAAATTTGATGTCGCTAATGGTAAGCGTCGTATTTCACCCTTTGTGTCACCTTCTGTCGCCGGTAAGATTGTTGAAGGGCTTGGTAGACTTACTAACACCTTTACCCCGGCTTATGTCAAAGATAAGCGCGTTCTTCGTCCTGGTGATGCCAACAAGCGCCTTGCGGGTGAAAAGCTGGGCGGCAATATGACCATGAAACAGCGCCGTATGGTGCATTTAAACAATCAATTAACCGACCAGGTGGATATGTTAACCCGCCGTCAGGAAGTCATGGCCTCAGAAGCCATGCGTACGGGTAAAGTCACCGTTAAAGGTGAGGACTATCCTGAGCAGATTGTTGACTTTAAGCGTAATCCTGCCCATACCATAACCTTAAGTGCCGGTTCAAAATGGGGTGATTCTGGTGTATCGCCTATGGCGGATTTAGAAGACTGGTCTCTGACAGTATTACAAAATGGCGGTGGAGCTGTTGATAAAGTCGTGCTGGACACCAAAGCCTATCGACTTTTAAAGCAAGATCCCGAGTTTATCAAAAACATTGATAAAACACTGGGCGCGCCTGACTCAATGACCTTGTCAGCTATGGCTAAATTGGGTCTGAGTTATAAAGGTAGTATCGACAACGTTCAATACTGGGTGTATGCCGACTGGTATGTTGAACCTGAGAGTAACGCTGAAACACCGATGATCCCTGACTACACCGTTATTCTGGGTAGTGACAGTGTGGAAGGTGTTCGTCATTTTGGTGCGATTGAAGATGAAGACGCGCTTATGGCAATGGAGTTCTTCCCTAAAACATGGGTGGAAAATGATCCTTCATTACGCATTCTATTGATGCAATCAGCTCCGCTTCCTGTGCCTTATCGTCCCAATGCCACCTTCTGTGCCACGGTGCGTTAATCCGGTTCAGTTATTCCCCAGTTAATTAGAGGTGATCTCTATGTTAGTTAAAGTAGATACACAAATTCACTATAAAGTGAAAGGTGAAAAAAAAGTGGCCGGTCCGGGTGACGTCAACTTGCCAGATGAAGTTGCTGATGACTTGTTAAAGCGTGGTAAAGCCGAAAAGCCTAAAAACGTGGTCATTGAAGGGCAGTTTACTCAAGATAATGGCGGTGATAAAGCGCCTAAACCGGGTACGATGGATTGGTACAAAATTGAGCTGAAAGCATTAAATGTTGAGTTTCCATCTGATGCGAAAGCCAGAGACTTAAAAGCCTTGTATGAACAGGCGACTAAACCAGAGCCTAATGGTGATGGTGATGGTGATGGTGATAATCAAATCACTGAGCAGCAAATTATCGATGTCATTACGCAATTAGATCCTGATGATGAAGACCTATGGACTGATGAAGGTCTGCCGGTCGTTAAAGTGATTGAGGCCGAGTTGGGAGCGGATATCACAGAAGAACAGCGTGATGCAGCATGGAAAGCCTATAAAGGCGAGTAAATTGCTCCTGGTCTAGTAAAAAGCCCCGTTTTAGGGGCTTTTTTGTTTAGAGGATATTTTATGCTTCATTATCAGTATGGCGGCTTAATACAAGCTTTCCCGCTACACAAAGATACTGCACAGGCAACGTTTACTAACTACGACATTTCCAACAGTGATTTAAATGTATTGCGAATGCAATCTGCTGGAACGGTAACGCTTAGTTTTGAAGGTGGTGGCAGTAAAACCATTAATGCTTTAGCTGGATCTGATTTTTCTCTAGGTAAAGAGGTAATCAGTGTGACCACCAGTGTCGAAGCGATGTTGAGTTAACAACATGGCGTTTGATACATCAGAATTAGATGAGGCTTGTCTTGATGCCGGTTTTAGTGATGAAGCTGAAATTACGGTGGATGGTGAGAGTGTCATTGTGCCTGTTGTTTTTGAGATTGGCCCTGAGTATGAAAACGACGAAGGGGTAAAAATCAAAGTCGGTGACAGAATTGCTGCCGGTACCACAACAGACAATGCCAAGCTGTTTAAGCGTGGCATGATCGTGACTATCCTCGCTAAATCATACAAAGTGTCTGGATTTGAACCGGATGGTGCAACTTGGGTTAATGTGCTGCTGGATAAAGTGTTATGAGAATAATCCCTATCATCAAGCGTCTGAAAGAAGAGGTGGCCTTACTTGAAGAGCGTGTCGAACCGGCAACCGATTTAATGGCTATTGATGATGATGAGATCATAACGGGTACGCCTATCTGTTTTGTGCATGCTTTAGATGAAAAATCAGAAGAGAGTACAACGATTGGCTCTGTTCAGCAGTGGGGATTGGATAAATTTCGTTTATTAATGATGGCCGATAATATCAATCTTGAGACTGAGCAAGAGCCGATGGAAGATCTGAAAGATCAGGTCGATGAAGCGTTACTTGGTTGGAAAATGCCGGGTGATTATGGTTTTGTGGAATTTGTTGAAGGTGGGGTTATTAATATCAGCGGTGACAAGGTGATATGGGCTTCGACATACAAGGTTGAGCGTGAAAGGGATTAATTTTAATGGATGTTTTGGTCAGTAACTTTGATAAGGCAAAACAGCAATTTGATCCTAAAATTGCCATAGCCGCGATGAATGCGGCGCTGAACAAAGCTATTGTTACTGTTAGAAAAGAAACATCGAAACAAATCACGTCTGAATATGCAATAAAAGCACGTGATATTAAAAAAACCATGAGTGTGCAGCGGTCAAACTTTAATACGTTGACTTCACAATTAACATCAGCCGATGTGCGCTTGGCTTTATCGCTTTTTAACCCCACCCAAAAACGTGAAGGGGTAACGGTTAAGGTAAAGAAGAAGCAACCACGACAAATTTTAAAGCATGCATTTGTGGCGACCATGAAAAGCGGTCACGTTGGGGTGTTCACTACCTATCGAAAAACCATCAGAAAGGTAAGGCGGCGTAAGGGGGTACCCAGAAGAGGGCCATTGCCTAATCGCAGTGAGTTACCTATTGACGAAGCGATTACAGTGGCTGTTCCTCAAATGTGGGATATTCACGCCTCTGAATTGGTGGCAAAAGCACGGGTGCCTGTCGTGTTTACGCAGGAAATGAATTACAGATTGAGTCGCGCTGCAAAGCGATAAAAAATTTAATGTAGATAAAGGGTGGTGTCGAAAGGTACCGCCCTTTTTTTTGGAGAAAATCCTATGGCAAAAGCGGTTGTGACAGAGCAGGAAGCGGCTCTGGTTGATGTTGTCTTGAATAAACCAGGTGTTAAGGCATGCGGTAATTATCTGGCTGGCAAGGTTTATTCGGTATCCAGTCAGGAAGCAAAACGGTTAACGGAGGTGAAAGGGTTTACGCAAGTAACACCCGGTCAGGAAAGCGCCTCAAATCTGAACAAAGTTGATAAGGGGTAATAATAGATGGGAAATCCAAAAGGTAGTGAAGCAGGTTTTACCCTGTTTGAAGAGACAGCATTCGGACAAGCGCCAGCGGTACCAGATGGTGTGAAGTTGCATTTAGTGACCTTTGGTTTAACAGAATCGCAAGAGCTGATTGAAGATGAAACCATAGGCGCGGGTCGCGGCGTAAATGAGTCGATGTTGGGTGATATCACTGATGATGGTGATTTAACGGGCAACTTAAACGCGATGGGTCATTGCTTCCTGATTAAACACCTATTAGGTGCTGTATCAACAACAGGTACGGGACCATACACGCACGAATTTACTATTGGTAATTTGCCTGCTGGTGCCTTGTTAGAGCTGGATAACGGTCCAAACCTGGCTGGTGCCTCTCGATATACACAAAATCTTGGTAGACGCTTTACAGCGGGTTCGTTTGAGTTTGCCGATAAAGGTCCGTGTAAGTTCACCATTAATACGGTTGGCAAAAAAGTCGCCAAGTCAGCCACACCACTTGATGCCACGCCCACAGATTATGGGCATACCGCCTTATCTATGTTTAGTGCGGCATTAGAGGTGGATGGCAGCGCCTTTGCTCATGCTAAAACAATCTCCTTGAATATCGATAATGAAGTTCAGCCTGATGAAAGTCGTGTTGTAGGTGGACTTGGCACTATTCAAGCCGCTGATGAGGGGCGGGGTAAGGTTACAGGCTCAATGACCGGTATATATAACGCCGCGAGTCAGGCATTGATTGATCTTGCTTTTGCCGATCAATCCAGCAGCTTGAAAATTACCTTATCCAAAGGTGATGGATTAGGCTCGGCGGGTAATGAAAGTATTGAGTTCCTTATCCCTAACTTAAAGTTCGGTCCGGTTGTGCCTGGTGTTGAAGGCCCTGCTGGTCGTAGTTTCTCTGTTGATTTTTCAGCCTTTGCTCAAGGTAGTGATCTCGGTATAAAAGTCACGGTTAAAAATTCAATCGAAACAATCTGATCATTGTTTTTATGCTGACAAATAGCTCGCTTTATGCGGGCTTTTTTTATGGGAAAAAGAAATGTTTAAAGTCGTTGAAATTACATCGCTTTTATGGCCTGTCACAATCATTGTCCCGCGTGAGGATGGTTCAGGAGAGCATGACGAACACCAAGTTAAGGTTAAGTATAAGGTCTATGAAACTGATGGTTTGTTAGAGGAAGTTGATGGTCAAAGCCGTGTCAAGGATTTGAAAATTATTGATCAAATACTTGGTTGGGATGACATCTATGAAGCAGATGGATCGCCCATGCCATTCACCAAAGCTAACCTGAAAAAAGTGTTCAAAACACCATACATAGCCAGAGCGTTTATAGATGGCTTTTGGTTGTGTCAAGAGGGCTACCAAGGAAAAAACTCCTAGATTGTGTTCGCTGGTTATTGCCACCGATTAAGGATGAGGTAACAGAGTCTTACTGTGCTGAGTTCTGCCAGCGATCACATGCCCATTCTCCCCCATGTAAGGCGTGTCCACGCCCTGTTTTATACAAAGAAAACCTTGATGCCTTCAATTTATTTATGGCTTGTCAGACGCAGTTCCGACAAGGGCCAGATGGCCGCACGGGGTTTGATTATCCAGCCGTGAAAATGGTGGCTGAAACATTAAGCATCACATGGGATGAAAAGCTGCTTAACAAGATACGAATCTTGGAATCAGCACTGTTAAATCACCCGGCTTCATCACAGGAAGAGACATCAGATGGCGAGTAAAGTTGTCGTTGGTATTCGGCTGCAAGCGGATAATGTCGGTGCTTTTGTTGCAAGCAATCGCACCGCTCAAAGTTCGTTAGCCAAAACAAAGAAAAGTGCTGTATCTGCCAGCCAAGGTGTGATCACCTTATCGTCAGCAGCTACACAAGCAAGTTCTGTGTTGCGGACAGTGTTTGGGGTGGGTGTGGCTGCGGGAGTGGTTGCGCTAGGTAAAACGGCGCTCACGTCTGCTGATCAGTTCCGTGTGCTTGAAGCAAGGATCAGAGTCGCTACCATTGCAACGGGTGATTATGAGGCCGTATCCGGTCGTTTATTCCTGATTTCTCAGCGTAACGGTACATCGCTTAGAGAAACCATCAAGCTGTTTCAAAACCTGGCAAGGGTAGCCCCTGAACTAGATGCAAATAACGATCAGATGATCGAAATGCTGGATCTGGTGCAAAAGGTCGGTGTGACTTCTGGTGCATCGTTTGATGACATGAAGTTCGCCATGCGTCAGTTTGGACAGTCAATGGCGTCTGGTATTGTCCGAGCGGAAGAATTTAACTCTATTGTTGAAAACGTGCCTGAGCTGGCTTTCCAGATTGCTAAAGGCATGAATACGACCGTGGGTCAGTTAAGGCTTGCTGTGGTTGAGGGACGCGTTTTATCCAAAGAGGTCTTTACGGCCATCAATAGTCAGGCGGATGAAATCAATCTGATTTTCAGAGGGTTCCCACGGGCGCTTGAGCAAACCACGACGGCGTTAAATTCGGGCTTTAGCCGTGCTTTGTCAAAAGTGAATGAAAAGCTGAGTTATGGTACTGATGAGTTTGCAGAAACCATCGATAATATTGCTCAGGCGTTGTCATCCTTCGCTGAAAATGAAGAGGCCATTGATAGTGTTGTAGAAACCATCGAAGATTTAACGGCTGCGGGTAAAGTGTTGGTGTCAACTTACCTGGCGTTTAAAGCCGGTGGTTTGATTGTTAATGGCTTTGTCTCTTTGCGTGGTCAGGTAAGAAGTGTAAGACAAGAGATTTTAGCCCTAAATGGTGCTGCAGTTACCGCTTCCACTTCGTTAAAAACAGCGACCGCCTTTACCCCGGTTGCTAAGCGTTCAGCTCCTGGTCTGGGTATGTTTGGCGGCGTAGCAGGTAATCAATATCCTGCTGGTTTTGGTGTGCTAAGAAGCGCTGCACAGGCTGCGCCTATTAATAAAACAACTGCAGCGGTCAGAGGGTTAAGCGCAGCCAGTGCGGCGGCTATTAGCGTGCTGGGTGGTTGGCCGGTGGTATTAACCGCTGCTGGGGTGGCTGCGGCATCTTATGCGGCCTCTACGTTATTCGCTAAAGAAGAAACCGAAGACTTTGAAAAAACCTTGCTTGAGCTGGACGGCAAAATTGGTCAGCTTCGATTAAGACAACTTAACACCAGTCTTGAAAACTATGAAGAAAAGCTAACCGAGGCTGAGAGCGCCGCGCAACGCTATTTAAATACCAGCGGTCAAATGTCTCGCGGTCACTCTAAAAACAGCGAAGAATTTAAACGCATGCAGGGTGAGATAACTACCCTGACAAGCATTGTTGAACGTTACAAAAAAGAAATCAGTGATATCAATGCGGCTAATGATGAATTAGCCAAACAGGCTGGACTATCACCTGAAACTGAGTACTCAGAAGAGTTTTTAAATAAATTATCTGATGTAAAACAGGCTCAAAAAGAAGTCGGTTTAAGTAAGCGTGAATTGGCTATTTTATCTCTGGATGGGCTTAAAATTTCAGAGGAAGAAAAAGCCAGATTAGTCGATGAAACCAATGCACTTTATGACAAGGTGGATGCCAATAAGGCGCTGACTGAGGCCGAAAAAGAAAAACTGCAAGCGGATAAAAAACGCGAACAGGAACAAAAGCAGTTTCAGGATCAGGCTAAACAGTTTTCTAAAGCATTAGATGATCAGATTGTTTCTATTCAGCAGTCCATAGTGGCATTAACGCTGGAAGGCCAAGCCTTAGAGGTGCATAACGCCTTAATGCAAAATGGTTTGCTGACACGGACCAAGCTGTCACAGGCAGATGAAATCCGAAAACAGAAGATCATCGACACAACGACAGCGTATTACAACCAAAAACAAGCGGTTGATCAGCTGAATTTATCACTCGATAAAGAGCTGGAAAATCTGGATAAATTCCAGAAACTACGTGATGAGCTAAACCCGAATACTACCCTAGCCAATCAATATCAGGCTCAACTTGATTTAATCAATAACAACACCACGCCAGGTAGTGACGCTCAGGCAAAACTGCAAGATCAGTTATTCCAGAAGTATTCGGATCAAGTGACCTCTGGCTATGATGTGGAGGCGTTCACATTTGAAGAGAAACTGCAAAGCGTTCGTGATGAGTTTGAGAAACGCCGTCAGATTATTCTTGAAAATGTTGCCTTAACTGAACAGCAAAGAACCGCGCTTGAAGAAGAATTGGCAACAGCGCGTAATCAGCGCCTTAAGTCACTGGAAGATCAGAAAACACAGGCGATTCTTCAAACCAATACGGCGCTGTTTGGTAATTTGGCTGATATCGCCAAAACCTTTGGTGGTGAGCAGTCAGGCATTTATAAGGCGCTCTTTGCAGCGTCTAAAGCCTTTGCCATTGCTGAGTCTATTGTGAAGATTCAGCAGGGTATCGCTAATGCCGCCTCTTTACCTTTCCCAGCCAATCTACCAGCGATGGGAACGGTTATCTCAGCCACGGCAGGGATTGTGTCCACCATCAAAGGCACGTCATTACCTAGCTTTGATGGCGGTGGTTTTACTGGCTATGGTTCGCGCTCAGGTGGTGAGGACGGTAAGGGTGGTTTTTACGCCATGCTTCATCCAAATGAGGTGGTTACGGATCTGACTAAAAATCAAGGTTCAAATTCCAGTCGAACAGGTTCGGTCACGATTATTAACAACGGACCGCCTCTCAAGGTGGTGTCAGATAAAACAGTTAATGGTGATCGTCAAATCATTGCAGAAGCCGTTCAACAGGCTAGACAAGCTGTGGCCGCCGATATTGTTAAAGGTGGCAGCAACGTAGCTGAAGCAATGGAAGGCATATACGGCGTTAAACGGGCACAAGGGGCTAGAAGGTAATGGCAACAATTACATGGCCTTCAACGCTGCCTAAAGCGTCTGTGAGTGGGTACCAGAGAAAACGCGGCGATGGCCGGGTGATCACCAAGCCAGAGCAAGGACCGAGACGTATCAGAAAACGTTTTGAGAACGTACCTGATGAATACAGCTTGTCCTTTGTTATGAACTTACAGCAGTTGGCTATCTGGAATGATTTATGGGATGACGATCTCAATGGCGGGGTGAATTATTTAACGGTACCCGTTATTGAAAACGGGGTTGAGTCAAATGTAACGGTTCAAATCATTGAGGTATCACCTGAAACGCCGATCCGTGGCCGTTTATTTAGAGTCAGCATGCAGGTAGAAACCGTATGAGCAGGCCAATAGATACGATATTTGCATCGAATCCAAAAGACAAGATTCTTTACCTCACCATTGAGTTGAGTAATCCGGCATTTTCTCCGGTGGCTCACCGACTTGTGCAGGGCTGGAATGATTTGACCGCGGGATTAGAAGATGACGCAGCTTATAACGCCGGTGAAATGGTCACATTTAAAGCAGCGGCATTTAAGGTGTCACTACCTGAAAAGGGTGTTAAAGGCCGACAGGATATGTCCGTGACTATCTACGGGGCGTCATTTGAAATTAATGAACAACTTGAATTACAGGCTAAATCCAATCGTGAGCCTGTAAAGATCACGATTCGTGAGTATGAGTCAGGTGATTTAAGTAAACCAGCATCAGATCCCATCACAATGACTGTGATCAATCCTAAGTCCATTGATGAATCGGTCACGTTTTCGGCCACTTTTGCCGACGTGGTCAATAAAGCGTTTCCATCGATCGTTTATAAGCTTTCAACTCATCCGGGGTTAGCGTGATGCCTTGGTGGCCTAATTATGTCGGTCTTGAATGGGAACCCTACGCTACAGGGCCAGATAAATACGATTGTTGGGGGCTGGTTAATCACTGCTTAAAAACGCATTACGGTATTGAGGTGAAGCGTTATATCGATATTCATACAGACGATAAAAAAGCCTTTCACCTGGCGGTAGAAGAGCAATTAAATACGGGGCATTGGATAGCGTTAGACAAGCCAAAAGAGGGCTGTCTGGTGCTGATGTCAAAAGACAGGCTTATTCACCATATCGGCATTTTTGTCGATGGTGGAGTCTTGCATGCCCGAGATGGAGTTGAAGTCTGTAAAGAGTCTTTAGATAAATTAAAAACACTGGGTTTTAAACGATTCGAGTTTTGTATTCATGACAGCATTAATTAAAGTTTTAGAGTCACCGCTGAATGCTCACAATGGCGATGAGATCAATGTTGATGCTGGTCACACCATTGATCAAACACTCAGCAAAGCGTCAAGAACCTATCAAGGACCAACAAAGACTGTGTTGTGTTACCTGAATGGGCATGAGGTTAAGTCAGGCGAGTGGAAAAGTAAGATCATTGAAAAAGGCGATGTGATTATGCTTTGTCCACGGGTTCATGGCTTTGATCCATTTACCATTGCGATCATTATCTCTATTGCCTTAGCCGTGGTGGCTTATTCGCTGATATCCGTCCCTACCGTGGATGTTGGCGACACCTTACCTGAGCAAAGCCCCACGTATGACATTGATGCCAGAGGCAATAAGGCACGTCTTAACAAGCCGATACCGGCCAGGTATGGACGACATAGAATTTACCCTGACTTTGCATCATCACCATATCGGGAATTTATTGGTGATGATCAGTATTTGTATCAGCTGTTTGCCATCGGACAGGGCGAGTATGAATATGAAGCGCTAAAAATTGGCGACACGCCCATTGCTAACTTCGATGAGGTGGAATATGCCTTTTATTCACCTGGTCAAAAAATCACACTGTTTCGTGATGCCGTTAATGTGTCACCTGATGTCACCAATGCCACGTTGTACGCACCTAATGAAGCGGACTATTCTGGATGGACAGGACCATTTATAGCGAATGATGTCGATACGGTCGCTGAAGAGTTGGCGATTGATCTCGTTATTCCTAAAGGTTTGTACTATGCCAATGATGATGGTGGATTAGATCAACGTTCAGTGGTTGTTCAGTTTGAATATCAAGACGTGGATGAATATGGCACTGGGGTTGGTTCATGGACACTGTTTAAGCATCAAACCTATACCAATGCAACGGTTGATGCGATTAGACGAACACTAAAAGGCGCGATCACAACAACAACAGGCCGTGTCCAAGTTCGAGGTAAGCGAAATAACAACACCGTAAATGATTATAAGCAGTCTGACGAAATACGCTGGGTAGGTTTAAAAGCCTATCTTGAATCTAATCAGACGTATAATCACTCCACATGGGCCGTTAAAGCCAGAGCTACCGATAACCTCTCTAATCAAAATGAAAGATTATTTAATCTGGTTGCCACAAGAAAACTGCCTATCTGGGACGGTACACAATGGCTGCCAGAGCAGGCAACGCGAAGTATCGCATGGGCTTATTGTGATGCGTTAAAAGCCGAATATGGTGGCTTATATACCGATAAAAACTTACCACTCGCCAAGCTCAAAACGCTAGATGATTTGTGGGCTTCCCGTGGCGATTACTTTGATGGTCAGTTTGATACCAAGATCACCCTATGGGAAGCGCTGAAAAAGATTTGTTTGGTTGGCCGTGCTTATCCGTATCAATACGGCGATCAGTTTGACATTATCCGTGATGGCCCAACGCCAGCCAATGTCTATATGTTTAATGGCCGTAATATTTTATCTGGCTCAATGAATGTGACTTACCATACGCCAGATGAATATGCCGACGATTCGGTAGAAGTTAAGTATGTCGATCCCAACACATGGGAAGAAGATCCAATCATTGCGGCGGTACCAGGTAGCCCAGCAGAAAGGCCAAAACAAGTGTCTTTGTTTGGTTGCACAAATCGGATGCAAGCGCATCGTGAAGCCATGTTTATGGCGGCGGTTCAGTATTATCGAAATATTAGTGCCGATTTTAAAACAGAACTTGATGGACGCGTACTGGATTACCTCGATGGGGCGATTGTCTCTCAGGATATGTCTAAATGGGGTAAAGGTGGTGAAATTGTTGCTGTGGATGGCAATAAAATCACACTATCCGAGCCGGTAGATTTTGAGCTGACAGGTTCACACCAGATTCTATTTAGACAGGATGATGGTGTTGCTAGTGAGCCGTTTGAATGTACCTCAGAAGCGAACAGAAACGAGGTAACAGTGCTTGGCACATTGCCTGAGTATTTATACACGGGTGATGACAAAGAAAAAACCTACTATACCTTTTCTTCGCCTGTTTCTATTCCACGGTCGATGCTGGTCCAGAACGTGCAATCATCCGGTGATATGGAAGTGCAGATCAGTACTGTGCTGGATAACCCGATTGTTCATACCTTTGATGAGTTAATCAATAACGGCACGATAGTTACTACGCCCGCCGTGGAAGCAAAAGAAGAGCCTATCTTTGCGATCACGAATTTAATTGTGGTGCAAACAGGTACAGTAACCGATCCTAAGTTAATGCTTTCATGGTCACCAGCGGCAAAGGCATTACGCTATCTGGTTGATGTTTCCTATGACGAAGGCGCGACATGGAGTAGAGCGGCAACCGTTGCCACTAATGGTGTCACGATATCCGTATTACCTGGCACAGTCGATGTGCGAATTGCCCCACAAAACGATGAAATAGGCCAGTGGTTCCAAAGGCAAGTAGAGGTGGGTTCTGAGTTTGCCAAGCCTGAACCACCGACCGGATTGGTACTAAAAACGCCTTTTGTCGGCACGTCAGCAACAGTGGAGTGGTCAGATCAGCCTACGGCAGCGGCTTGGTTTGTTGAAGTATCAGATCTCATCGGTGAGGTGAAATACTCAGAAAACAGTAATAAAACCGAATTTTCTTTTACCTATGCTCAAGCAGCCACGTATGGCATTGGCCGCGAATTTGATATCACCGTTTATTCGGTGAATGGAAATGGCGTACTGAGCGATACCGGCACCACGCTAAGGGTTAAAAACAATCAGGTTCAGAAAATCACGGGTGTCACGATCAGAAGCATTGTTGACCAGCTGGTGATTGAGTGGCAGCAACCGACAGAGGCTGATTTCGACCATATCAGGCTATATGCCAGCCAAACAGAAGGCTTTATACCTGGCACAAGTAATCTGATAGAGCCGAATATTCGGAGCCTGATTTACTCTTTACCTGTGGTCTATGGTGAGCGGTGGTATATCCGTCTGGCCGGAGTCGATGTCTGGGGTGAAGATGAGCTGATATTTAGCGATGAAGTCAATGCTAAAAGTTCAGAAGTTGTCGCCACCGTCATTCATGATGACTTTATCGAAACACCGATGTTAAAGGCGAATGCGGTAACGGCTGAGAAAATTACGGTCCCGAACCTTTCCGCAATATCGGCTGTGCTTGGTACGGTCACAAGTGGCATATTCAAAACCACGTCCACGCTGGGTTATCGTGTGGAAGTGTCCAGTGAGGGTGATTATCCGATCTGGTACGGGGTTGGGGCCAAAGATGCGGCCAATGGCGTTTTTTATGTCGATAAAAACGGCAATATGGTCGCTAAGGGCATCACTATCTATAACGATAGTGGCGATGTGGTTTTGTCATCCGGTGGCAATATTTCATCAAGCAATATTGTCGGTCTTGGTGACATTGCCAGCATTGACCAAATCACCGCCGCGAATATCAGTACCTATATGGGGCCAGCGGCCATCAAAAATGCTTACATCGGTGATGCTGAGGTTGATACGTTAAAGATTGCCGGCCAGTCCATTATTTTGAGTGAGGGAGCTTATAGCTCTAGTACGACAGCAATTGGTCTTGGATATACAACAGTATTGTCTAAAACAATAAATATACCTGACGTGGTTGACGGCTCAGTATTAATCATTCAATTCAAGAGCGCAACGATGGCAAGGGCACCAAACTACTATAGTAGTTTGACTGCTAGCTGGCGAATTTTAGTAAATGGTGTTCAAGTCCTGGTCGAGTCGTTTGTTGTGGCATCTAATCTAGTAGATAATTCAGGCAACACTAACGCCATTCCTGGAATGATGGTTTTAAACTTTCCGTATGCGTTAACGTACTCGGGAGATTTCACAGTCACGATTCAATCATTAGCCTCTAACTCGGGTAATTATGATGCAAGATACAAATCAATGGTTCTTACGGCCGGCAAACGATGAATATTAATTTTTATGTCATCTACAATCCGTCCGGTGAAATCGTTTTACAAACAAGTGGTAAATACCCACATGAAAACGACATACCAGAGAATTGTCAGGTATTAAAAATCAGTCCTGAATTTCAAGGCTTTATTGATGACACAAAATATTATGTGGACGTGTTGGAAGGCACTCTTGAGCTGCGTGCTGAAAGTGATATCGATATTGATAAATCAATTATTCAGGCTGATGGTGTTGAAAAAGTTACTTTCTCATCTATTCCAATGGACGCCGAGGTTTTTGTGGATGGTCAGACTGTGGGTCTTTGTGATGACGGTGTTTTTGAGTTTTCATCTGATGTGGTTGGCTCTCACACCGTCACCATCAAAAAAGTGGAATTTCTCGATTACCAGGTAACGATCAATGCAGTATAAACAAACCCGTTTTTCCTCATTAGATGATGCTGTTGAGCAGCTTTTAAATGATGTCGATATCGCAGCCGGTAATGCCAGAGCAAGGTACATCACCACCGTTCAGGGGCAAGAGGCCGTCTATACCGAAAAAATGCGACAGGCTAAAGCTTATCGCGATGCCGGATTCCCTGCTGATACAACGGGGTATGAAATGATAGTGGCAGAATTTAATGCACGCGAAACGTCATTAGAAGAAGCGGCGCTATTCATCATCGCAACCGCCAACGAATGGAACAACGTGTTATCCCCACAAATAGAGCAGCTAAGAGTGGGTACAAAAAACAAACTGAATGCGATGAGGCAAACAGGCACCGCCACACCACAACAGGCCCTTGCCTTGGCTTATCCAGCCATTGATGCATTAAAAACGATTTAACTTAATCAATAACTCAAACAAAGACCGCCACCAGGCGGTTTTTTTATGCCCGGAGAAAATACATGAATCTAGGACTTCAGTTAGCGCTTGGTGGTTTGAGGAAGCGGGGTGGCTGGACGGGTGATTTAATCACGGAGTCATCTTTCATTGTTGCCCGTGAGCAGTCGATCACAGTTAATGAGAAAGCGCGCATTGACTTGCAGATGAAGATATCAACAGACAACAGGCCCAACCCTATGGGTGTTGTTATCGATCTGATTACAGACTCAACCTTTTACGGAATAGATAACCCTGTTTGGGAGTGCTCCTTCTGGACTGCTTTTGGTGATGAGGGTGCAACATTACAAAACGTTGGTAGCGAGTTTGGTAGAAATAACGCAAATTTAGCACAAGGTGGGGTTGTCGGGCATGTTTACGGAGATGAAGGGATATTCACTGCGGTATCTATGTGCAAGCATCACGCCACTGGTAAGCTTGGTTTCGCAGTTCATACGTTTACAACGCTAAATGCAGATACATTTTACGCTGGCACACAAACAATTTGCCTTGACCCGTCTGGTGCGTTTACTGGCGCGCCCACTGGTAGCTTACAGTACACCGAATGGTCATCAGCAAAAGCAGCGATGTTGGCGAAGGGCGAGAACGCTCGATTTCTTATAGCAAGAGATCAGACAGTTGTAGCGGATGATTTTAACTTCTACGTTAAAAAAGGCTGTCAATATGGTGGTTTTGGTACAGGTTTAGACCCAAAGATTACATTTAGCAGGCCGCCCGCTGATGGAGGTAAAAAATTATTTTACGCACAATACTGGCGCCATCCAAGTGAAGATTCAATAATTTTTGAGTTAAATATTGAGTCTAATTATGACGTTGAAACTGGCGTTGGGGAAGATTTTTCTGTTACTCCTATAGCGGGAGATGGATCTATAGGGGTAACAGTGTGGCGTACTTCTTTATCTGGTGTAGGGATAGGGATAAACATCTCTGATGACGGTTCAAACTTAACTTCCAACGTTTTAATTCAAGACAACAGCATAACAAACTGGCAGAACTACGGAGTTTTTGGTGGTTATAGGTTAGCTGTTTTTCAGGGTAACTCAATTAAGCAGAGTAACCTTGCTCTTACTGGGCTTAAAGGGGCTAAAGATAAATATTTTCAACTTTTTGACGGGGATGGAGTCACTACGAGTCGGGTTCTTACAGACATATACATAGACAATAATCCCTCAGAGTTGCACGTTTTTGACTACGAACCACCATTGTCTGGAGATTCTGGCGGCGTTTATACTGAGCTGGTTTCTGGAGTTGACTACACGTTCACGCTAGGAACAGATGCAACCTCCACCACAGCGTCAGATGGGACTCATCAAATTGATTTAACAGTGGCTACAGCTAATGGGCACAAGTTATACGTGCATTATAGCTACTACCCTTGGCACGGCCCGATACGAATGGGTAAATACGACAGTATAGGGGTTATTCAAAATGAAATGAGGTCTAGGAATGGATGGTCATCAGACGGCAAAGGGCATCAGCCTAACCTTAGATTAGGGTCGAACGGCGAGGCGTCAGATGTTTGCTTTGTTATGAATAACGATTTTGACGGGGGATTCCAGAATATTGCAATTGGCCCAGCCAATTCTGATACTAGGCAATTTCCTTGCCTGCCGATGGTTTTTGCTTACAACATTTTGAGAGGTAACAGTTATACAAGGTCGTCAATAACTTTGGGACGAACGAATGTCTTGTTTAAAAATAACATCGGCATCAGAGAGGATGCACAGAGTGTATTGGGTGCATATGATGCATTTATAGAGTATGGTAGAAATGAAGCTTCAGAGTCGGATTTAGATGTATTTCCGGTTTTGAGCGTTAATAATTCAGTAATTAATCTGACAACTACAGCAAACACTCCAGCAAACACAGTAATATTAAAATCCGTTGACACCCCCTTCCCCCTCGTTAGTGACATAAATAACCTGCTTTATCATCAAGATCGCCCTACTACGTGGCCCGTCAACTATGATCCTTTAGATTCTAGTGAATATTACAGACCACAAGATGGTAGTCCGGCGCTCAATACAGGTACGCAAAATCAATATGTTTGGGATGATATTAGCGGCAAATTAATCGACGGAAATTACAGTTTTGGTGCTTATGCCACAGCGGACTCATCTGTGTTTGAGCTTACTTTTAATGCAACAAACTCAGCGCGAGTAACTTTCCCATTAATTACATTAACATCTAACCAGAAACTTCAACTGACATTTTCTGCTGCCCCTTCTGGTGGTGTAAGACGATTCTTAATTGATAGGGATAGCGGTGCTGCGGCAGGAAATAGGGCTCCACTAGAGTTTGACGAGAATGACATGCTTGCATATTTAGGGGACAAGTTCTCTGATGTTAAATTTGATGGAGTATCGACCGGGCTCGGAGACGATATTAGTGCTTATCTCGATGAGCAAGAGCATGTGATATTAGCGACTGTAACCTCTGGACAAACAGCAGAATTTGGAACTCTTGGATGCTCATATGTAAATTCTTTATTCTTTGATGGAATAATCAAAAATGTTAAATGGCTTGATACAGACGATACACCTTTGTTTGAGCTTGCTTTAAATTCCGGAAGCATCACTACTGAAGATTTCACAACAGGCGATAGAGTGGCAACGTTTGTTAATGTAGTTGAAGGTGATTGGTCAGCAGTTTAAATGTTAACAACAGAAGAACCCGCTTCGGCGGGTTTTTTATTGCCTAAGGAAAAGCCAATGAAAAAGAGAATCATAGCCGGTGTTATTGGTGGTCTTGCTCTTGCCAGTCAGCCATTGCTCGATTTTCTCAGCAAGTGGGAAGGTGGCAGTGAAGGCATGACGGTTTATGCTGACAAGCTGGCAAATGGCCTGCCTACAGCATGTCACGGAATAACAAAGTACGTGACTGATGAGCCTGTGATAGTGGGGGAATACTGGTCGAAAGAGAAATGTGATCGGGTAATGAGTATTGCAGTCATTAAGGTTCAAACAAATCTCATCGACTGTATTGGGTTTCTACCACCGCAAACTGTTTTTGATGGCTTATCTAGTCTTGCGTGGAATGTTGGCTATGTTAAAGCGTGTAACAGCCAGTCAGCTAAATACGCAAGACAAGGTGAATATAAGAAAGCGTGTGACTTACTGGCAACGACTTTCTCTGGCAAGCCGAACTGGTCATATGCGAGTGGTCAGTTCATCCAAGGCTTATATAACCGCAGGCAAGATAATCGCGATAATCTTTGTTTGGCAGGACAGTACGAATGAAAACCTATCTAGCCATATTCCTTGTCGGCTGTGCTATTGGTGCCTTGGTTAATGGCTGGCGTTTAAACGCTGACATTGCAGAACTAAAAACAGCACACAGCGACCAGTTAAGAGCTATCTCTGACGAAGCATTAAAAACACAGCAATCATTACAATCTGAACTCGATGCAAACGAGAAGCTATGGGCAACAGCAGACGCAATTCAATACCAAACTATATTAGAGGCCAGAAATGAAATTGATAATCTTCGCCATGCTGTTAATGATAAGTCTAAGCAGCTGCTCGTCAATGCAACCTGTTCAGCAGCCGGTAGCGATAACGTGTCCGAAACCGAAACCGATACCAGCATGGGCCAAGGAACCTCCCCCAGACTTACTAAAGACGCTGAACGGAATTATTACACCCTCGTCGAGCAAATAACTACAATGACAGCTCAGCTTAATTATTATCAGGCAAGATGCGAGTAAATCATTTATTAGTCCAGCCAATCACTTTTGCCGGAATACCTGCAACAACAGCAAAATCTGGAACATCTTTTGTAACTACGGCGTTAGCGCCTATTAATGCGTGTTTACCTATGGTGATATTTCCAATGATTTTAGCTCCTGCCCCAATATCAACATGACCCCCAATAATTGGGGCGCCACTTCCGTTGCGTTTAACACCGATTGTTACTTGTTGATGAATTAGGCAGTTTGGCCCAATAACAGCTTTATGATGAATCACAATCCCATTAGGATGAGGAATTGATGCCCCGCCACCAATCTGACAGTTTAGCGGGATATCAGCGCATGATATAACAGACCAAAAACGGTAACGAAAAACAGTCATTTTCTTCAATAATTTATTTAGAAAACCCTTATTAGCTGCATATCGCTGATAATCACGTATTGAAGCTAATAACTTACGAGATGGTGACCAAAACCGCTTACCGCGCTCACGAGACCAGTCGGGTATATCAGAAGATATTAATGATGAATCCATATCAAATTCCTTTCGCCATTAAATAAAAATATCACAATAAACAAACAGATAAAACACTTAAAATTAAAAATTGGCGAAAGTGGATTAGCTAATAACTATCTAATTTTGCGTGAATATTTGGCGGCCTTCTAAGCCGATGTTGTTTTCAATGAGCTAGCAATCACGTTTGCCAATTAATTCCATTAATTAACATTATTCAAACCTAAATGCTATGTACTGATAGTAATCAATGTATATCAATGTGGTGGGTCAAGTGGCGGGTAGGGATGAAATTAAAAACCACTAGAAACAAAAAAGCCCTAAGTTATAACAACTTAGGGCTTATGTATGGCGGAGAGTCAGGGATTCGAACCCTGGGTGGTCGTTAAACCACGCCGGTTTTCAAGACCGGTACATTCAACCGCTCTGTCAACTCTCCAGAGAGGCGAAATAATACAGATAATGGTTCGGTAACACAACCGTAAAAATAAAATTATTTGTAGATAGATAATATCTATTGCCATTTAGAACTTATCGAGTAGGATAGGTGTCATTAATGTAAGCTTTTCATCAACTGGAAAAAACACGGAGAAAACTGATGAATTATAACGCTGAATCAACTGTTGTTCGTTCGCAGCAGTCTGCGGTTCAAACCAATAAACTTTTACGTAATACGTATAGTTTATTAGCCATGACACTATTATTTAGTGCCATGACTGCTGGAGTATCAATGGCTCTCAACCTGCCACATCCTGGCATCATCATTACTTTGGTTGGGTATTTTGGATTACTTTTCTTAACTACTAAACTTCGTAACAGTGCTTGGGGCATCGTATCTGTTTTTGCTCTGACAGGTTTTATGGGTTTAACGCTAGGTCCGATTGTCAATGCCTACTTAGGTTTACCTAACGGCCCACAAATTGTGATGCAAGCTCTTGGTGGTACAGGCATTATCTTTATCGCTTTATCGGCTTATGCTGTAAAAAGTGAAAAAGACTTCAGCTTTATGGGCGGCTTCTTATTCGTTGGTATTCTGGTTGCTTTTCTAGCCAGCTTAGCCGCGTTCTTTTTTGAAATGCCAGGTCTGTCCCTAGCTGTGTCAGCGATGTTTGTATTATTGATGGCGGGTCTGATTCTTTTCGAAACAAGCCAAATCGTTAATGGTGGTGAAACCAACTACATCATGGCGACCATCACACTGTATGTCAGTATCTACAACTTGTTTGTCAGCTTGCTGCAATTAATTGGTGCCTTCTCTGGCGATGACTAATTGAACTATCTGGTTCATTTACTTTCTAATAAACCCCGCACTGCGGGGTTTATTTTTATGGTGGAATGGTGAAGAAAAATCTGGCTAATTGGGATCGTTGGTGTCGAATTATTGTAGGCACAGCTATAATAGCCTACGCCATCTATGACGGTAATTGGTGGTGGCTGTTGGGTGTTGGTTTATTAATAAACGCATTCACTGGTCGTTGTCTTGCTTACGGGGTGTTTGGATTATCTACATGTCAAACATCATGTCAGGTCGATAAAGAGAGCAAAAAGAGTAAATAAACAGCATGGCTAAATTACCCACACAATTGATTGATCGCTTTGGACGTAAGGTGACGTATGTGCGTATGTCTATTACGGATAGATGTGACTTTCGTTGTGTGTATTGCATGGATGAAGAAATGACTTTCATGCCTCGGCAACAATTACTTAGCCTGGAAGAAATCGTTTTTCTGTTGCGCGCTTTCTGTGAACTCGGTGTGGAAAAAGTACGTATTACCGGTGGTGAACCGCTGGTAAGACGTGATGTGGATTGGCTCTTTAATGAACTAGGTCAGCTTAAAGCTTCGACCTCGCTTAAAGAGCTGACATTAACCACCAATGGCTCCAAGCTGGAAAAGTATGCCCAGACCTTAGCCGATTCGGGCTTAGATCGTATCAATATCAGTCTGGACTCTTTAAATGCTGAAAAATTTAAGGCATTAACAAGAACTGGTGATCTGGACACGGTTCTGACGGGCATCGCCGCAGCAAAAAAAGCCAACTTCAAACGTATTAAATTAAACGCGGTTATCATGAAAGGGCGCAATGAAGATGAAATCATTGATTTAGCCCAGTTTGCTATCGATAACGATCTGGATATTTCCTACATTGAAGAAATGCCTTTAGGCCATGTCTCGCATACTCGTGAAGAAAGTTATTGTTCCAGCGATGAGGTATTAGCCACGTTAAAAACCGTATTCGATTTACAAGCCAGTATCGCTTCTACTGGCGGTCCATCACGTTATTATCAGGTAGCTGGCACGACAAGCAAAATTGGTTTTATCTCACCACACAGTCATAACTTCTGTGATAGCTGTAATCGTGTCAGGGTGACGACAGAAGGTCGTTTGCTACTGTGTTTGGGGCAGGAGCACTCGATGGATTTACGTGAAGTCATACGGCGGTATCCTGGCGATATGCAGGCATTGAAACAGGCGATTGTTGATTCCATGGACATTAAACCGAAAGGTCATGATTTTGATATCAAGGCTCAGCCAATTATTTTTCGGCACATGAGCGTCACGGGCGGGTAGTCTTAATCTTCAGATCGCTCTAATTGTTTAGCTGAGTTCCATAGACTATCTAACTCTTCCAGCGAAAAATCTTCAAATTGTTTACCCTGAGCTGTAACCGCTGTTTCCACATAATTAAAGCGTCGGTAAAACTTGGTGTTGCTACTGTTGAGTGCTTCTGCAGGATCAATATCCAAATGTCTTGCCAGGTTACAGCAGGCAAATAAGATGTCACCTAATTCCGCTAAAAGCACTGATTTGTCAGAATCTTGTTTGATTTCCTGACCTAGCTCATCAATTTCTTCATGGATTTTGTCTAATACGCCATCAGGATTTGGCCAGTCAAACCCGACTTCAGAGGCTCTTTTTTGCATTTCTATCGCTAATTTAAACACATCTTTCTGTGTTTTTATTATCGAGCTAAGAATGAAATCTTGGTCTGACATAACTATCAAGAGTCACGGGTAAATTTGATGATATTACGACGCTCACGTTTACTAGGCCGACCTTTCTGTTGTCGGAAACCCAACGGTTCGTTTTTTATTTGTTCACGTAATAATTCGCGTTTATCACGGCTTTGAGGTGTTTCTTCATAAAGCTGTTCCGCTTCGGAAGCGGGGCGACGTTGCAGATTTAACCCCTGAATAATCACTTCAAATTCGTAGGGTGGTTTGGAAATGGTCAGCGTGTCTTCAATGCGAACTGTTCGACTGGGTTTAACACGTTGTCCATTGACGTGGACTTTGCCACCTGAGATGGCCTCAACGGCGAGACCACGCGTTTTATAAAAACGCGCGGCCCACAACCATTTATCTAATCGCTGAGATTCAGAACGAGCGTCCTGTTGTGCCATCAAGCCTTACCTTGCAGTTGTAACAGGATAGACTCATTTTCCAGAGTGGAGGTGTCTTGCGTAATTTCTTCACCTTTGGCAATAGTACGAAGTAAACGACGCATGATTTTACCTGAGCGGGTCTTAGGTAAATTATCTGAATAACGAATATCGTCTGGTTTTGCGATAGGGCCAATTTGTTCACCAACCCAATTACGCAGTTCTTTAGTTAACTCTTCGTCTTCACCGCCTTCGGGACGATCACCTTTTAACACAACATAAGCAAAAACGGCTTCACCTTTTACATCATGTGGCCGACCGACTACGGCAGCTTCTGCCACACGAGGATGAGCGACAAGGGCAGATTCAATTTCCATGGTACCCAGACGGTGGCCGGAAACATTTAGTACATCATCAATACGACCCATAATCCAGAAAAAGCCGACATCATCACGTCTGGCACTATCGCCAGCCAGATAATATTTGCCATCGAAGTACGGCCAGTAGGTGTCTTTATAACGTTGATCATCTCCCCAGATGGTTTGAATCATAGATGGCCATGGTTTACGAATGACGAGATAACCCCCCTGATTGGCAGTAGTGATTTCTTCACCATCGTCATTAACGATCGCAGCATCAATGCCTGGGAGAGGACGAGTACAAGAGCCTGGTTTTGCCAGAGTAACGCCTGGAACGGGTGCAATCATATGTGCGCCGGTTTCCGTTTGCCACCAGGTATCAACAATCGGACAGCGCCCCTGACCAATAACGTTGTAATACCACATCCAGGCTTCAGGATTGATAGGTTCTCCTACGGTACCTAATAGTCGCAGTTTAGATAGATCGTAACTATTTGGGATGTCATCACCGACTTTCATTAATGCACGAATAGCGGTGGGTGCTGTGTAGAATATAGTGACGCCATGACGTTGACAGATATCCCAGAAACGGCCGGCATCAGGCACAGTAGGAACACCTTCATAGATAACTTGTGTTGCGCCGGTGGCAAGCGGGCCATACGCGACATAAGTGTGGCCGGTAATCCAGCCTACATCTGCCGTGCACCAGAAAACATCTGAGTCCTGGATATCAAAGACCCAGCGCATAGTGGTGATCGCATTTAACAGGTAGCCACCACAGCTATGTTGAATACCTTTAGGTTTACCTGTAGAGCCTGACGTGTAGAGAAGAAACAATGGATCTGCCGCATCCATCCATTCCGGTTCACACTCAGCAGGTTGGTCTGCGATAGCATCTGACCACCAGATATCTCTGCCTGCTTGCATGGAAACGTCATGTTTTGTTCTTTGGTAGACAATGACTTTTTCAACGGTGTCACAGCCTGATGCTAAGGCTTGATCCGCTGTTTTTTTCAGCTCAACCGTTTTTCCACCACGGAAACCACCATCAGCCGTGATGACCAATTTCGCTTGGGTATCTTCGATACGGTCTTTTAATGATGACGCAGAAAAGCCACCGAACACCACGGAGTGAATGGCGCCAATACGTGCGCAAGCCTGCATAGCGATTACAGCTTCAGTGATCATTGGCATGTAGATAATGACGCGGTCACCTTTACCAATACCTTGTGCTTTCAATGCATTGGCAAAGATGCTCACGCGACGGTGGAGTTCGCGATAACTGATATGTTCTACATCACCTTTTTCACCCTCAAAAATAACCGCCGTTTTTTCGGCATTTTTTTCAAGCTGACGATCAAGGCAGTTATAGGAGACATTAAGTTTGCCATCGGCAAACCAGCGGTAATGAGGTGCATTACTGTCGTCCAGTGTTTGAGTAAAAGCTTGTTTCCAATCAAGTTCCTGTCTTGCTATGTCAGCCCAGAAGGTTTCATGATTCTGTTCCGCTTTTTTGTATAACGCATCAAGTTGTTCTGAAAGTAATGATGCCGTTTTTAGAAAGGCTTCACTGGGTGGAAACTGACGGTCTTCATGTAAGGTTGATTCGATATTATCTTGAGCCATATGCGACACCTTTATAAGTATTCTTTAGCTAAATTAACACAATACAATGATTATCAATGTGTGTTAAGCAGACATAAAAAACTCTCCCTCAATATTTATCGAGGGAGAGTTTTTGGGAGTGGTAAGGCTTCTAGAAGAAACCGAGCGGACTGGTGCTGTAGCTAACCAACAAGTTTTTCGTTTGTTGATAATGCTCAAGCACCATTTTGTGGGTTTCACGACCAACGCCAGATTTTTTATAACCACCGAATGCCGCGTGAGCAGGGTACATGTGGTAGCAGTTTGTCCATACACGACCCGCCTGGATGCCACGCCCCATGCGGTAAGCCAGATTCATATCTCGGGTCCATAAACCTGCACCAAGACCAAACTCTGTGTCGTTAGCTATTTCTAGTGCTTCCGCTTCATCTTTAAATGTGGTCACAGAGACGACCGGGCCAAAGATTTCTTCCTGGAAGATACGCATCTTGTTGTGGCCTTTCATCAAGGTAGGCTGAATGTAGTAGCCATTTTCAAATTCGGCACCCAGTTGCTCTACAGCGCCACCCATTAATACTTCAGCGCCTTCCTGACGACCAATATCTACATAGCTCAGAATCTTATCAAATTGCATTTGTGAAGCCTGAGCACCGACCTGAACTTCAGTATCTAATGGATTACCACGCTTAATTTTCTTAGCACGATCCATAACAATCTTGATGAAATCGTCATAGATGCTTTCTTGAATAACAGCACGAGATGGGCATGTGCAGACTTCACCCTGGTTAAAGAAGGCCAGTACTAAACCTTCAGCACACTTATTAATGTAGTCTTCTTCTTGCTGCATAATATCTTCAAAGAAGATGTTCGGTGATTTACCACCTAATTCAGTTGTTGATGGGATAATGTTTTCCGCTGCACGTTTCATGATATGCGAGCCAACTGGTGTTGAACCTGTGAAGGCAATTTTGGCAATACGTGTGCTTGAGGCTAATGCTTCACCAGCAACGCGGCCCATACCGTTAACGATATTCAGTACGCCTGGCGGTAATAAATCACCAATGACTTCCATCAATTTAAGAATGGAAACAGGGGTTGATTCTGCTGGTTTCATGACGATGCAGTTGCCAGCAGCTAAAGCTGGCGCCAGTTTCCATGCAGCCATTAACAATGGGAAGTTCCAGGGAATAATTTGACCAACTACACCCAGTGGTTCATGGAAGTGATAGGCCACGGTAGTTTCGTCGATTTCCCCCATGGTGCCTTCTTGAGCACGAATACAGCCAGCAAAATAACGGAAGTGATCAGCGGCGAGTGGAATATCGGCATTTAATGTTTCACGGACTGCTTTGCCGTTGTCCCAAGTTTCAGCCACGGCGAGCATTTCAAGGTTTTCTTCAATGCGATCGGCGATTTTTAACAGAATGTTGGAACGTTGTTGAACAGACGTTTTTCCCCAGGCATCTTTTGCTGCATGCGCAGCATCTAATGCCAAATCAATATCTTCTGCAGTCGATTCTGGAATCTCACAGATCACTTCACCTGTTACAGGTGTGGTATTTGTAAAATATTGACCTTTTACGGGCGCAACCCATTTGCCCCCAATAAAGTTTTCATAACGCGATTCAAAACTGACGACAGCGCCTTCAGTACCGGGTTTTGCATAGATCATAGTCTTTCTCTCTTTGCTTATGGTTATAGTATGAACATAAAGATGCAGGATAATTCCATGACTGGCAAGTGTGTTTGACTGAAAATCTCAATCACTTGACTGAGAGTCCAGAACCATTCCAAAAATATTTTGTAATTTGGTATAAGATATCCCAATGAAAATTGAGAAACTCTCGCTGGTAAAACGGCGTGAAAAACGACAATTATTGACGGAAAATAAAGTTCAGTTCGCTGGCCCGGAGTCAGAACTGAGCATTTATGACACGTATCGCGCAGCCAGCAGAGTGGGCCTTGAAGCACAACAATTACTCTACTGTGGCATGGTGAGTGGACGCAAAGTCATGCATAGTCCGCACAATAACGATGGCGAACTTTTTCTTCCGCATGAATCTTATGTTGTCCCGCCCGGTGAACACGTAGAAATTGATTTTCCTGATGCCAATGAGACTGCACCAACCACCTGTCTGACTATTGAAATATCCAAAGACAGAATTGAACGGTTGTCCGAACGGATGCGTGATCTTATTGTGCTGGATGCCCCGAATCACGAATGGGAATATCAACCTAAAATCATCCATAAGCATCACACAGGTGATACCCAGTATTTGCTGGAAAAAATGGTTTCCTTATATACACGTAACGATCCAGACAAAGAAATCATGTTGGATCTGAGTGTGACAGAGTTAGTTATTAGACTGCTCAGGGAGCAGGGGCGTGATGTTTTATTAAGTTATTGTCAACAGTCCCCAGATGCTACAGGTGTCACCGCAGCGATTCACTATCTTGAGCAAAATATCGCCAATCCACTGGATGTAGACCAGCTATGCCGTAAAGCGTGTATGAGTCGCAGCCGTTTATACGTTGAGTTTAAAAAGCAGTTGGGTTGTACGCCGGGTGAGTTTCAACAACAAATTCGTTTAAAAGCCGCTGCTGAGGCAATTCAGTCCGGCAAAAGTGTGACCGATGCCTGTTATAGTTTTGGTTTTAGTGACCTGAGCCACTTTAGTCGTCGATTCACTGGTTTCTTCGGTTGCGCACCAAGTGTTTACCGTCAAAAATTTATCCAAAATAAATAAAACACCTCTTTGTTAGTGAATGGCAAGCAATTATTGCTGTCATAATAGTTGTCCATCATTTTTACTTCCAGCACGAGATTACTTTGCCTGCAATAGCCTTTATTCACAGACTATTCTTTATTTTCTTACTGTTCTTCAGTTCAGTACTCCTTGCTGATCCCATTAAATTAACTTTAAAAATCAATGGTGTGGATGCTTCAATGGGAAAGACCCTGCTTAACGGGCTCTCTATCGAAAAACAAAAAGAAAGTGAACGCCTGGATAAACGTTATCTGGAAAAATTACATAAATCGGCACCTGAAGAATTACGCACGATGTTAACTGTCTTTGGTTATTACCAGCCAGAAATCAGCAGTGAACTCTCGCTCGATAAAGACAATTGGCAAGCTACTTACACCATCGATTTAGGTGAGCCAGTCAAGCTGGCATTGGTTGACGTCGCGTTTAATGGCGAAGCTGCAGAGGATGCAGAGTTTATAAAACTAAAGAAAGCGTTCCCACTTCAAAAAGATCAGCAACTCAATCACCAACAGTATGAAGCCGCGAAAAAATCAATATTAACCCTGGCTATGAGTCGGGGCTATTTTGATGGAAAGTTGACCCAAGCATCAGTTGAAGTCGATGTACCAAATCATATCGCCAATGTTTATCTGCATTATGACTCTGGTGTGCGTTATCGCTTTGGTAAGACCTTATTCCCGGATACCGTTGTTGGCGAGCCATTATTAGACAAGTTATTACCTTATAAGGAAGGTGAACCCTATTTGGATAACAAAGCATTAACACTGAGAAAAAATCTCAGTAATAGTGGTTACTTTGATTCTGTGTCAGTTCGTACCCAGCGCGCTGAAAGACAAGATGGACAAGTACCCATCGATATCTCATTGGAAGAAAAACCAAAACAATTGTATACGGCTGGTCTTGGTTATGGCACTGATACTGGAGCAAGATTAAGTCTTGGCTGGGAAAATCGTTATGTGAATAAACGTGGACACCGATTACAAGCCGATGCACGTTTATCCCAAGTCACCAATACATTAAGTGCCGATTATGTGATGCCATTCTGGAGTGAAACGATTAATACCGTTGGCTTCAATACAGAATATAAACAGCAAGATACCGACACCAGTGAAAGTGAATCCTTTGCGATTGGTAGCTACTATAAACGTGAAAGATGGGGCTGGGATGAAACCGGCTCAATTAAATTCTTACAAGAAGATTTTGATATTTCCGATGAAAGTGAGTCGACTTTTTTACTTATTCCCGGCATATCCTGGAGCCGTACCTGGGCTGACAATACCATTTATACAAAACATGGTGCGCGTTTATCCCTGACACTCTCTGGTGCATCTGAATCATTATTATCTGATATTACTTTTGGTCAGATTGTGGTCAGAGGCAAACTGATTCAGGCTTTTGGTGAGAACAGTCGCTTTATCACTCGGGGCTCAATTGGTGCAACCGAAGTGAGTGACTTTGAACGATTACCCAGCTCTCTTCGTTTCTTTACTGGCGGTGACAACAGTATCAGAGGGTTCGATTACCAGTCACTGGGGCCTGAGAATTCAGAAGGTGATGTGGTTGGTGGACGCTATCTGGCTGTGGGTAGTGTCGAACTTGAGCATATGTTTCTAAAGGATTGGGGGGCGGCTGTTTTTTCTGATTTTGGTAATGCGTTTAATAGTTTTAGTGATCCCATTGAATATAGTGTGGGTGTCGGTATTCGCTGGCGCTCCCCAGTAGGATTGATTCGGGTTGATTTGGCGAAAGGCCTGTCAGAGAAAGATGAACCGATTGCTCTGCATATTGTGATTGGGCCGGATTTATAATCATGCGCAAGAAAATTGTTTTCGCCATCATTTTTGTCTTTGTGGCTTTCCTTGCAGGGATGGTCTGGTTGCTCACAACCCAGTCGGGTCTGAATACTACACTCAATATCGTTAACAAAATGGTTCCCGATTTAAAAGTGGGTGAAGCCAAAGGCGAATTATTTGGCGAGCTTGTTCTGTCAGATATTGAGTATCAGCCAGAACAGACAACAGCTATTGCCATTGAACAACTGCAATTTAATTGGAGTCCTGCTGAACTAGTTAAGCGCCATTTACATATTCAACGATTAGCCGTCCAGGGGATAACGATAAGCCCGGTTGAGCAGGTTGAGAAAGCCAGTGATGTAAATGCAGCGATTAATTTACCGGATATTGCCTTACCAATTCGAATCACGCTGGACCAACTTATCATCCGAGATGTGACTTTAGATAATGCCTCGGCAAAAACGACCTTAGTTGAAGAGGCTCAACTCAAAGCAGAAACGATATCTGATGAATTGGTGATACAGACCTTATCTCTATCGCAGCAAGATGGGCAGTTCCAGCTTGATGGTCGTATTGGCTTAACAGATCGGCATGCTGTTAATCTGAATTACCATGTCGATTTGTTGAATGTTTTTCCTGAAAAATTGACGATAAACGGTCAAATAACGGGTAACCAACAGCAACTCGTACTGACTCAACAGATTCAGCAACCACTTAAATCAGAACAAACACTGGTCGTTAATGATCTGACCTCTTCTCTGAGCTGGATTTTGACAACATCAGCACAAGCCATTGATGTCAGTAAGCTGGTGCCTGAACAGAAATTGCAGCTTGATAATGTCAACCTGCACGCTGAAGGTACGCTGACAAGGCTGAAAAGTTCACTGCAAGCGACGGTGAAACGAACGGATATACCGGCTATCGATATTGATGTGAATGCTGACAGTGAAGATATGGCTGAATGGCATATTCAAGCAAAAGCACAGCCAGATAACAAAAAAATAATAACGCTATCAGGTAAGGTCAACACGGACACCCCTGAAATAGCCTTTGATCTCAAGGCCGTATGGCAGCAATTACAGTGGCCATTACAAGGGGATAAGGTTGTGGTCAAAAGCGAGCATGGAGAGGCCAATCTTAGAGGGTCAATAAAGGATTATCAGGCCAGTATTAACACTGTAGTGACCTATGAAAATGAACCTTTAACACTGACGGCTCAGTTGCAGGGTGATGACACATCCGCCTCGCTCAAGCAACTGAATATTAACGGCTTTGACGGTAAGATCACTACTCACGGCCAAGTTGACTGGTCATCAAGCCCGATAAATTATGAGCTCGCTGCAAATTGGCAGCATTTAAGACTGCCAGCATCATTATCTGAAGTGGCCGTTTATATAAAACAAGGCCAGTTAAACTTGTTAGGCAATACCAACACAATGACGTTACGCTCAGAAACCGATCTAACGGTGAATGATGTCGCGATGACAATCAATGCCAGCGGTGATGGCAAAACAGATATTGGTTTTGAGCAAAGTCAGTTACATATTCAATTAGGTAAAGGCGAAATTGATTATCAGGGCAGACTCGCCTGGGCTGGTGAATCACTAGTGGATGGTCATTTGACGGTAAATCAATTTAATCCGGGCATTATTTTGACAGAATGGCCTGGATCGTTATCTGGTCAGGCACCACTTATCGTCAGTCAAACAGATAATCAGCTGAATGTGGTACTGGATACTTTAAAATTATCAGGTTCTTTAAGACAGAAACCTTTGGCTATTGAAGCAAAACTCAGCTCTAAGGCCAACGATGTGTTGATTGATCATTTTTCTGCGAGATCGGCAGAATCCACACTTTCAGTGAAAGGAAAGCTTCAGCAAGATCAGATGAACGTTAACTGGACACTGAACTCACCTGACTTACAAGATTTTTACCCGACCCTTAAAGGACGTCTTAATGGCTTAGGCAGTTTGACAGGCAGTCTTGAGCAACCACGTATTCTTGCTAATGTTGACGGAAAGTCGTTAGCTTTTGATACGACAAAAGTCGAAGCTATTAATGGCGATATTGACTTCACTCTGCAAGCGAATGCCAATATTGATAGCCGCGTTACGCTCACAGGACTGACCTTATCAGAGCTGTTGATTGATCGGGTTGTTCTTGAAGTCACGGGGAAACAGCAATCACATCAGATACAACTGAACCTGGCATCAAAAGCGATAAATATTGATGTTGCTGCTGATGGGCAGCTAAATCAATCCACTTGGACAGGACAATTCCGCCAGTTTGACTTTGGTAATGACCAGGCAGGTGTTTGGCATCTGACTCAACAAGGCAAGTTAATGCTGAATGCGAAACAGCAAGATATTCCTCGTCATTGCTGGCAGTCTGAGAAAGGCAATTTATGTATTGCAGCCAGTCACTCTCAGGATCAATGGCAAACCTCAGGTGACTTTGCAGAATTACCATTGAGCCTATTTGAACAATTTTCTGCTGAGTTAGAGCAAATAAAAGGCCAGCTCAAAGGGCAGTTTGCACTCGCAGGAGATAACCATAATGTAATAACCGGGAATGGCAAAATTCAGCTGGAAAATGCCTCTGTTCAACTGAATCAGTCTGAGCTCAATCAGAAACAAGCTATTGTATTGAAGAATACTTTTATTGAGTACCAATTAGATAAAACGCATACCACAGCAACACTTAATCTGGAGCCGCAAATCGATGGTGTGTCCGCTATCAACGCTCATGTTGAAACGGCAAGTATCGATGTCTTAATGGCTGATGCCAGCCAGGCAGCTTTAACAGGTGAAGTAAGAACGAATATAGAAAGCCTGGCTGCTCTGCAATTAACGCATCCGGCGATAGAAGGGCTTAAGGGAAAGTTTAAGCTCAATATCGATATCGGCGGCACCATTGCTCAGCCTGAAATTTTAGGTAAGGCACAGTTAGAACAGGGTGAGGTCAGTATTATTGATGCCGGCATCCTATTAAAGAATATTCAGGCTGAGATTAACGGTAATCTGAATAAGGTGGATATGACATTAACGGCTGATTCAGGTGAAGGTAAACTGAATGCTACCGGTAGCTATGCCTTAAATGAAACCGGTTGGGAGCTCACGGCGAACGTCAGTGGTAAGCAACTGGAAGTGATGAATACACCTGAAGCGTTAGTCATTGCTGAACCGGATATGACGATTCTGGTTACCCCCGAGTTGACCAAGGTTACCGGTAAAGTGGCTATTCCAAGAGCATTAATTGAACCCACCCGGTTTAATTCATCAGTGAGCCCGAGTGCGGATGTCCGTGTTATTTCAAATAACACCACAGAAGATCAGCCCGAATCACAAACGCAGGTAGATCTCACTGTCAGTCTGGGAGATAAGGTTCAGCTAAAAGCGTTGGGTTTCCAAGGACGATTAACTGGCGATCTGCACGTTTCAGGTAATCCGAGTGATGTATTAATCGGCAATGGTCAGATTACGATTAAAGACGGCAGTTATGTGGCTTATGGTCAGTTGTTAAAAGTGGATAATGGCAAAATTCGCTTTTCTGGTCCCATTGATAATCCAGAACTGGATATTAAAGCCGTCAGGCAAGGAAAAGAGGTCACCGCTGGTTTATACATCGAGGGTAATGTCAGCTCACCTCAGGCGACCTTGTTCTCTGACCCAGATATGAGTCAGGATAATATTTTATCGTATTTGATTTTGGGCAAACCCATAGAACAAGCAAGTGCAACCGATGCCGCCTTACTCGCTTCAGCAGCCACAGGAATTGGCCTGCAAAACGGGGCGATGATAGGGGATGATATTGCCAATACCTTTGGTCTGGATGAGTTTTCTATTACTGGCGACAGCAAGGAAAATGCAGCACTGACCATTGGTAAGTATTTATCACCAAAACTTTATCTGAGTTACGGTATTGGTGTGTTCGATTCCGTCAGTAGTGTCGAGCTGCGTTATCAACTTAGTAAAATATGGTCGTTAAAAGCCGAGTCAGGCACAGAAAGTGGGGTAGATTTACTTTATACCTATGAACCTAAAAAAGACTAGAGACAAAAAAGCCCCGGTTAACGGGGCTTTTTTTTGCGTATGAGGTCTTGGAGCATCAATCCTGATGCCTAGAACAACGCCTTAATATCAGACGAATCAGATACGGTTTTTCTCTCTGATTTCGTCCAGAGTTTTACAGTCAATGCATAGCGTTGCTGTAGGACGGGCTTCTAAACGACGAATGCCAATTTCAGTACCGCAAGATTCGCAATAACCGTAATCACCTTTGTCCAAATCAACCAGCGACTCATCAATCTTCTTGATTAATTTACGTTCACGGTCACGCGTGCGAAGTTCAAGCGTGAACTCTTCTTCCTGAGTAGCACGATCATTCGGGTCAGGGAAGTTGGCTGCTTCATCCTGCATATGATGAACCGTACGGTCGACCTCAGCACGAAGCTGTGCTCTCCAGTTTTCTAAAATATGGCGAAAATGCTCAATCTGAGCGTCGTTCATATACTCTTCGCCTGCTTTCTCCTGATAAGGAGCAATCTTAGTGTCGACTTGAGTGTTTTCCATCTTGAAACCTCATACTTTCTAAAACCAAGGGCGAATCTATACCAGATGCGCCCAGCTTGTGCAAAATTAAAATCAACGTCGATTTACAGGTGTGCTGATAATTGATTATTAAACAATAAAAAATTATTACTTTTTCTGTTCGTTTCGACATCAGTCTGATTAAAAACCAGAGAGCATGGCACTGAAACGCGCACCTGTCTATCTTTTTCAACAGTTGATTAGTACGCCTATGTATGTGCATTGGCAAGCCTTTTCAATAGCTGCTGTTAAAGCATCTGGATTTGTTAAACTAGCCACCTGTTATTTCACCTTAAAACTCAAACGGATACGGCATGACCAAAAAAGTCGCCAGTCGCGCAAACGCTATTTCTCCTTTCCATGTTATGGATATTTTGGCTCAGGCTAAACAGCTGGAAGCGGCCGGGCAGAATATCATTCATATGGAAGTCGGTGAGCCTGATTTTGAAACACCTCAACCGATTATCAAAGCTGGAATGAATGCCTTAAAGCAAGGCAAAACACATTACACACCCGCATGTGGTTTACCTGAATTAAGAGAAGCGATTGCTGGCTGGTATGAACAGCAGTATCAGGTAAAGGTAAACGCTGAGCGTATTATTGTTACGCCAGGCGCGTCTGGCGCATTACTTCTAGTGATGGGGGCGTTACTCGAGAAACAGAAGCAGGTCTTGTTGGCGGATCCCGGTTATCCCTGCAATAAACACTTTGCCAGATTTGTTGAAGGACGCGTCAACAGTATTCCTGTTGATGCAAATCACCAATATCAACTTACGGCTCAGCATATTGAACAATATTGGGATGATAACACGGCGATGGCTTTAGTCGCTTCGCCATCTAACCCAACCGGTACGGTATTAACTCAACAAGAACTTAGTGACTTAGCAGCCGCTGTAGCCACAAAATCCGGGCATCTGGTGGTGGATGAAATCTATCATGGTCTCGCTTACGATGGTTTTCATGCCCCGACTGCATTATCAGTGAGTGATCAAGTCTTCGTGGTGAACAGCTTTTCCAAATTCTTTGGCATGACTGGATGGCGCCTGGGTTGGTTAGTGGTGCCGGAAGGGTACACAGAGGTGATGGATAAGTTAGCCCAGAACTTGTTTCTTGCACCCGCTACCATGTCGCAATATGCCGCACTGGCGGCTTTCCAGACTGATACTTTATCGATACTGGAACAGCGTCGCCAGGCTTTCGAGCGACGCCGCAATACCTTGCTGCCATTATTAAAAGATATTGGCTTCTCCATACCCGTCACACCGCAGGGGGCTTTTTATCTTTACGCAGATTGTTCAGCACTACTGAGTGAGCAGATACCCGATAGTATGGCCTTATCTCAGTTCCTGCTTAAACAAGCTGGTGTGGCTATCACACCAGGCTTAGATTTTGGTCATTATCAAGCAGAGTCACATTGCCGTTTTGCCTATACACGAGACGAGTCTTTGCTGGTAGCAGCGGCTGAACGTATTAAACGCGTCATGATTGGATAAATCAAATAAGGCTTGTTTAGCAAACACTAATATGGAATAGTCAAAAGAGGGTCAAACATCGATGACTCCATATTTATTTCCAATTTGGATGGGCAGGCATGGCCGCGGTGATTCACCAACAATTACGCTTTGTTATTGATGAAATTGATAAAGCGATAGAAAGTCATCAGAAATGGTACCAAGATCTTTTACGAGTCTTAGTGTCTCGCGTGCCACCTGATGAAAAAGATCTAAGAAACGATGCTTATAAATTGTGTGAGTTTGGAGAGTGGTTCTACACTTCTCATGTCGAGCTGATTCAGGACCATCCCACCTTTGTGTCGTTAGGGCATGCCCATGAGAATATGCATAAAAGCGCTAAACAACTTATCGAACTTGTTGTGTCTGAACAAGCGATACCAGTCACTATGTTTGATGAATTTAACCATGACCTGGAAAAAATGCGCACACAATTCCAAGCATTACGTCATGAATTCGCCAACTTGGTACAAAACTTAGATCCTTTAACGGGGGCTCAGACCCGTGCCGGTATGCAGGCTGAGTTAAATAAAGAACATGCTATGGCAAAGCGAAGCCTGCAACCCAGTGCATTGGCTATGCTTGATCTGGACCATTTTAAGCAGGTGAATGATAACTATGGTCACTCCGTGGGCGATGACGTATTAATTAAAACAGTAGCGTGTTTACAGCAGGTATTGCGACCTTACGATCAGCTTTATCGCTATGGTGGCGAAGAATTTCTGATTTGCATGCCTAATACTACATTAGAACAAGCTGAACGGGTTGCCGAGCGCATTCGCAGCATGATTGCACAACAGCAAATTATTTACGATAAAGAAGGTAACACATTACAGGTTACGGCCTCGATTGGTGTGACATCCCTTGATCCTGCCTATAGTGTTGACGATGCGATAAACAAAGTTGATGAGGCCATGTACCAGGCGAAAACCGCTGGCCGCAACCTGGTGAAGGTTCGTTAGCTACAGTTGGCCGTTTACTGAAACGTCCATGCCAGGATGCGTGTGATTTTGTTACCTTGATGCATGTCTATTTGCTTTATGTCTGAGGCGCCCAGTTTTTTGATTAACTTGATTGATGGGGTCAGGTTTTCAATTTTTGACACTAGGCTGGTAAACCAGCGACATTGTTCAGCAAACACCTGACTCTCACGAATCATCTTTTTGAGAAACAATTTCTCACCGCCATTGCACCATAATTCTGCAGCTGAACCACCAAAATTCAGTGAGTTTGTATTGGTTTTCAGCTTCAAATTATGTTGTTTCTGTTGATACGCTTTTGATGCTTCCTCAGCAGAGGCATGGAAAGGTGGGTTACATACGCTGACATCGAACATCTCACCTTGATTGATAATGCCTTCAAATATCTGATGTGGGTTTGGCTGATGACGAAGTGTTACAAGCCTCTCTAAGGTTTTGTTTTTATTGAGTATGGTAGCGACATTATTCAGTGAGGTCTGATTGATATCACTTCCCACACATTGCCAACCATAACAGTGACTGGCTAGCAGTGAATAAATGCCACTGGCGCCAATACCGATATCCAGCATGCGGATATTGTTATTTTGGTCTGAAACGCCTAATAAATCGGCAATGTGATGGATGTAGTCAACACGCCCTGGAATCGGTGGGCAGAGAGCTCCTTCGGGGATATCCCAGCCTTGGATTTGATAATGGTATGTCAATAAAGCTGCATTTAAGTGCTTGACGGCTTCAGCATGGCTATAGTCGATAGACAGATTGCCAAAAGCATTGTTAAAAACAAATGGTGTTAATGTTGGGTGGCTCGCTATCAAGCTCGGAAAGTCATACCCCTGATTATGATGATTTCTTGGGTGTAAACGTTTGTGAGGTGAACGTTCAGCCGTTTTTTGATGGGAATTGGGTGATGACACGGAGAACGTACTCAGTTTGAAGAGGTGCCATTATAAGTCTTGAGAGGTGGTAGAGGAAATGAATCTTCTCAACCTGACCGTGAGATCAGGTTGAGATAGATCAATCAAGACTGTTTTTATGCTTTTTCCAGTGCTTGAGCAATGTCGGCAATAATGTCGTCAATATGCTCAATACCCACCGAAATCCGCACTAAGTCTTCTGATACGCCTGCGGTTGCCAGCTCTTCCGGACTTAATTGTCGATGTGTAGTGGTTGCGGGGTGGCAGGCCAGTGATTTTGCATCGCCGATATTGACCAGCCGTAAAATCATCTGCAAGGCATCAATAAAGCGTGCCCCCGCTTCTTTGCCACCAGTGATACCGAAGCTGAGAATGCCTGAGGCCTGACCTTTAGTAATTTTCTGACAGACTTCATGATAGGGGCTGTTCTCCAAAGCGGCGTAGTTCACCCATTCCACTTTAGGGTGCTGTTGCAAATAGTTAGCCACTTTCAATGCATTCTCACAGTGACGTTCCATACGCAAGCCTAAGGTTTCCAGACCTTGCATTAATAAAAAGGCACTGTGAGGAGACAAGGCTGAACCTGTATTACGCAGGGGAATAACACGACAACGACCAATATAGGCGGCAGGTCCTAACGCCTCCGTGTAGATCACGCCATGGTAGGAAGGATCCGGTTCGTTTAGCATCGGGAAACGTTCTTTATTGGCTACCCAGTCAAAGCGGCCTGAATCGACAATCATGCCGCCAACCGTTGTGCCATGACCGCCGATATATTTCGTTAATGAATGCACCACGATATCCGCACCATGGTCAAAGACACGACATAGGTAAGGTGTGGCGACCGTATTATCAACAATTAATGGCACACCATGTCGGTGAGCAATCTCTGCCCAACGTTGTATATCAACAATATTACCGGCAGGGTTACCGATAGATTCACAGAATAAGGCTTTGGTTTTATCGTCAATCAGGCTTTCGATTTTGTCATAGTCATCAAACGATGCCATGCGCACTGTAATACCTTGTCGTGGGAAGGTATGGGCGAACAAATTGTAGCTGCCGCCGTAAAGCTGGGTGCTGCTAACAATGTTGTCACCTGCTTCAGCGATAGCCTGAATGGCATAAGTAATAGCTGACATACCGGATGCTACCGCCAGACCAGCAATACCACCTTCCATTTCAGCCAGACGTTTTTCCAGCACGTCATTGGTTGGGTTCATGATACGTGTGTAAATATTACCGGGGACTTTCAGATCAAATAGATCTGCACCATGCTGAGTATTATCAAAAGTGTAAGAAGTTGTCTGGTAAATCGGAACGGCAGCCGACTTGGTGGTGGGTTCAGATTCATAGCCGTGATGTAAGGCGAGTGATTCTAATCGCATAGTTCTCTCCATAGGTGCTGAGTTGTATTGTTTTATTGTTATTAAGCTTATCTACACTGGAGAGATTAACATGAGAGAGCACGGTAAGAGAGAATTGGTCGTGCATGAGATAAAAAAGCAGAGTCAACAGACGAATGCTGTTTTGACTCTGCTTGGAGTGAGTTCGAATTTAACTATTTGATCAGCTTATAACTTCAGCCTACGTAGGCGTAAGGCGTTACCAATGACTGACACTGAACTGAGGCTCATTGCGGCGGCTGCCACCATTGGCGAGAGCAATAATCCAAACAAAGGATATAAAATCCCAGCGGCCACAGGCACACCCAGCGAGTTATAGATAAAAGCAAAGAACAGATTTTGTCGGATATTTTTCATGGTCGCCCGACTGAGGACTAAGGCCTGATGAATACCGGTTAAGTCACCTTTCACTGATGTCATACCTGCGCTTTCGACGGCGACATCGGTGCCTGTTCCCATCGCGATCCCGATGTTTGCCTGAGCAAGTGCTGGCGCATCGTTAATGCCATCTCCCGCCATGGCGACAATACGCCCCTGATGTTGCAAGTCTTTAATATGCTGATTTTTCTGTTCTGGTTGTACATCGGCATGGACTTCATCAATGTTCAATTGTTTTGCCACGGCATTGGCTGTGACATGATTGTCACCGGTGAGCATCACAATACGGATACCTTCTTTGTGTAGAGCATCAATCGCTGCCTTGCTTGTTTCCTTGATAGGATCAGCCACTGCCACTAAGCCGGCAACGGTATTATCGACAGCTAATAACATGACGCTATCGCCTTGCTGGCGTAATTTGTCTGCCCGAGCTTCGATAGCGCTGACATCAATTTTATTCGCTTGCATTAAGGCTTTATTGCCAAACAAAATCGATTTACCATCAACGCTGCCGCTGATTCCCTGACCTGTATGTGACTGGAATTGTTTGGCTTCAGTGAGAGTGAGACTTTGTTTTTTTGCTGCTGCAATTAATGCAGTTGCCAGCGGGTGTTCGCTATGTTGCTCCAGGCTGGCAGCCCACTGCAATAAAGCATTTTTTTCAAAGCCCTCAGTGGCTTCAATGGTAGAAAGCTCCGGTTTACCTTGCGTTAAGGTGCCGGTTTTATCGACCACAAGCGTGTCGATTTTTTCCATGCTTTCTAATGCTTCTGCATTTTTGATTAACACACCATGAGCGGCACCACGACCAGTACCCACCATAATTGACATGGGGGTAGCCAAGCCTAGGGCACAAGGGCAAGCAATAATTAATACCGCCACGGCATTGATTAACGCATGTGCCAGTTTTGGATCGGGGCCGACTACAAACCAGACAATAAACGTCATAATGGCCGCTACGATAACGGTAGGTACAAAATAAGCGGCGACTTTATCAACCAGTTTTTGAATCGGGGCACGAGAACGTTGTGCTTCAGCCACCATTTTCACGATTTGTGAGAGTAGGGTGTCACTGCCCACTTTTTCAGCCTGCATTAACAGACTGCCAGTGCCATTGACCGTACCACCGACTAATTTGTCATCGACTTTTTTATTCACAGGCATGGGCTCGCCTGTGACCATGGATTCATCAATGTGACTTTCACCTTCGATGACCAATCCATCAACAGGAATTTTCTCACCGGGACGGATACGTAATTTGTCACCGACTTTGACCTGATCCAGTGGAATATCTTTTTCATGACCACAATCGGTGACTTTACGTGCAGTTTTCGGGGCCAAGCCCATTAATAGTTTGATGGCGGTATTGGTTTGGCTGCGAGCCCGCAATTCTAATACTTGCCCCAGTAATACCAACACCGTGATGACTGCTGCGGCTTCAAAGTAAACCGCTACCACACCGTCGTGTTGCATACTGGCTGGAAATACGCCGGGAAAGAGTAATGCAATGACACTATATGTCCAGGCGACACTGACGCCGAGTCCGATAAGGGTGAACATATTTAAGTGACCCGTTTTCACCGATTGCACGGCACGAACTAGAAATGGCCAGCCAGCCCAGAAAACAACAGGTGTGGCGAGTATAAACTCTGCCCAGTGCCATTGTTGGATACTGGTATCTACTGGAAACAGGGATGGTGCCATCTCTAGTAACATGGCAATAAAAAACACAGGTAACGCTAATAAACCACCAACGATGAAGCGTTTCAGCATGTCTTTGTATTCGCTGTTATCCGGTTCGACTTCAACTGTTGTTGCTTCCAGTGCCATACCACAGATTGGACAATCCCCCGGCTCATCTTGTTGGATTTCTGGATGCATGGGGCAGGTGTATTGGGTTTTTTGACTAGAAGAAACAGGATTTTCAGGTTCTAAAGCCATGCCACATTTCGGGCAGCTGCCGGGACCATCATTACGTACACCTTCACACATAGGGCAAATATAGTCGCCTTTAGCGCCGGATTGAGCATGCGGGTGATGATCGTGATTAGGCTGATGATCATGTTTGCCACTGCAACAGCTTTTAGCTGAATCTGTTTCAGGTTTATTAAGATAAAACTGTGGGTCAGCCTTAAAATTATTTAAGCAGTGTTGAGAACAAAAGACGTAATTTTTATGCTTATGGCTGGTTTGGTATTTCGCTGTTTTTTCATCAACCTGCATACCGCATACGGGATCAGTCGTCATTGTCTTCTCCTGAAATAGTTTGCTTTATCAACATGATATCGCTGTTATTCACCCAATGGTTTATCACTGTGGTGATTATGATGATTGAGTTGTTTAGACTATAGAGTACGTACCATAGTACAGAGTCAAGAGCCTTATGAAAAAAGACAGTTGGACCATTGGACAATTCGCTAAACAAGTCGATGTGACGGTGGAAACCGTCCGTTATTATCAACGTCAAGGTTTGCTTGATATACCAGAAGCTAGCGGAGGTATTCGCCGATATGGCATGCAGGACCTTCGCCGCCTTAAATTCATTCGCAAAGCCCAGGAAGCCGGGTTTACTTTGCGTGAAATTAAAGAGCTGATCGGGCTCGACTCGACACAAGACCATCATCGTGCCTACCAGCTCGCCATGCGGCGATTACATGAGTTGGATGCCAAAATAGCCGAAATGCAGCAAGCCCGTGACAGTCTTAAACGCCTGGCGGGTAACTGTGCCGCAGGCGGCGAAAGCAAACCCTGTGCAATATTGGCAGCATTTAACGTCTGATGCGGTGGCGATGACATATCTACTTTCTGCTCTCGATAAACTGTAATACCAGACCATAAATTAGCGGTAAAACAAACAGGGCTAATAGCGTAACGGAAATCATTCCACCGACCATCGGCGCGGCAATACGCTGCATCACATCACTGCCAGTGCCATTGCTCCATAAAATCGGCAGCAGACCAGCAGTAATGGCGATGGCGGTCATGGCAACCGGACGGACTCTTTCTGCGCTTCCTGAAAAAACGGCTTGCCAGATAGCCTCTTTGCTTAGTTTTTGTTGTGAGTTCTGTTGTCTCACTGCATCAATTTTCTGATCGATAAATGTCAGAATTAACACGCCGATCTCCGCGGCAACCCCGGCCAGTGCAATAAAGCCGACGGCAACAGCAACAGAGAAGTTAAACCCCAACCAATACAGCAGCCATAGACCGCCAATACTGGCAAACGGAATCGACAGCATGACGACGAGCGGGGAGCGAATATTACGAAAGTTGAGATATAACAATAAAAAGATGAGTAAAAGTGTCAAAGGAATCACCAACTTGAGACGCTCTGCGGCACGTTGCATATACTCAAATTGTCCCGACCAGCTGAGGGTATAACCCGCTGGCAGCAATACCTTCTCATCAATCAATTGACGTGCTTTTTCGACATAACCGCCGATATCATCTGATTTGATATCAATATATACCCAGGCATTGGGCCGCGAGTTTTCTGTTTTGATGACCGGCGCACCTCGTTTAAGACTTAAATCGGCCAGTTGTGATAATGGAATCTGAGCACCTGTTGGTGCTGATATCAGGGTGCGTTTAAGCTCATTTAAGTTGTCACGCATATCACGTGGATAACGCAAATTGACAGGGTAACGCTCCAGGCCTTCAACCGTAGATGTCACATTCATGCCGCCGATGGCTGTCTGGATAACATCTTGTACATCGGCAATATGCAATCCATAACGCGCAATTTCATCTCTGTTGATGTTGATATCAACAAAATATCCTCCCGTGGCCTTATCTCCAAACGCAGATAAGGTTTCAGGTAAGGTCTTAACCAGCTGTTCAACTTGGGCAGTCAGTGTATTGAGTTCGGTTAAACTGGGGCCACTGATTTTAATACCGACGGGGGTTTTAATGCCGGTAGATAACATATCCAGCCGTGTTTTAATGGGCATTGTCCAGCTGTTGGTCAGGCCTGGAAACTGGATGGCGTCATCCATCTCATTCATCAGCTCACGCGTGGTTTTCGCCGGATCAGGCCATTGTTCACGGGGTTTTAAACGAATGGTCGTTTCGAACATGGATAAGGGGGCAGGATCCGTGGCTGTTTCAGCGCGACCTGCTTTGCCAAATACCGACGCCACTTCGGGAAAGGTATAGAGAATCTTATCCGTTTGCTGAACTAACTCCCGAGCTTTAGAGATGGATAGGCCGGGGTAGGTAGTCGGCATATACAAAATATCACCTTCATCGAGTGGTGGCATAAACTCGCTACCTGTTCGTTGTACCGGAATGATACTGACAGCTAACAGCAGTGCTGTGATGAGCAGTACGGCAAAGCGGTAACGAATGCAAAACTTCAGCACCGGCCGATGCAGTCCATGTAATAAGCGATTTAAAGGGTTTTTTTCTTCGGCAAGAATATTACCGCGAATGAGTAAGCCCATTAGAACGGGCACTAAAGTAATGGCCAACAGAGCTGCTGCTGCCATCGCATAGGTTTTGGTGAAAGCCAATGGGCTGAATAAACGACCTTCCTGAGCCTGAAGAGTGAATACCGGCAGAAAGGACACCGTGATAATCAGAAGCGAGAAAAATAAAGCCGGTCCTACTTCTTTAGAAGCATCCGCTATTGCTTGCCAGCGTTCATAAGAAGAGAGTTTTCTGCCTAAGTGAGTTGCGGCTTTTTCCAGATGTTTGTGTGCATTTTCAATCATCACGATGGCACCATCAATCATCGCACCTATCGCAATCGCAATGCCGCCAAGTGACATGATATTGGCATTAATGCCTTGCCAGTGCATCACAATAAATGCCATCAATATGCCAATAGGTAAGGTAACAATCGCGACCAGTGCTGAGCGGGCATGGAACAGAAAAACAATACAAATCAAGCTGACAATTAGCGATTCTTCCAGCAGCTTATGTTTCAGATTATTCACACCACGATGAATCAAATCACTGCGGTCATAAACCGCCTGTATTTCAACACCTTCTGGCAGACTTTTTTCCAGTTCCTTAAGCTTCTTCTTCACGTTATTAATGGTGCTGAGTGCATTTTCGCCATAACGCATGACCACAATACCGCCGGCGACTTCACCTTCACCATTCAGCTCGGCAAGTCCACGACGTAAGTCAGGCCCGTAGTGAATATTAGCAATATCGGCCAGACGAATTGGGGTGCCATCTTCAGTCACACTGACGGCAATTGAGCGAATATCATCAAGTGACTGGATGTAACCCAATCCACGCACCATATATTCGGTTTCTGCCATTTCAATTAATTTACCGCCAACATCACTATTCGAACGCTGGATGGCTGTTTTCACTTTGGATAATGGAATGTGGTAATTCAGCAGGGCATTGGGATCCACTTCGATTTGATATTGTTTGACATAACCGCCAATCGAAGCCACTTCTGCCACGCCATCTACGGTTTGCAGTGGATAACGTAAATACCAGTCCTGTATGGAACGCAGTTGTGCTAAGTCATGACGACCACTTGTATCGACTAACGCATATTCATACACCCAGCCAACTCCGGTTGCATCGGGTCCAAGACTTGGCGATACACCTTCTGGCAGGCGGTTACTGACATAATTCAGATATTCCAGTACCCGTGACCTAGCCCAATACATACCAGTATTGTCTTCAAAAATAATGTAAACAAACGACAGACCAAAAAAGGAATAGCCGCGTACAGACTTTGCTTTAGGCACGGCTAACATGGCTGTCGTTAAAGGATATGTCACTTGATCCTCAACGACTTGTGGTGCTTGTCCCGGATATTGTGTAAAGACAATCACCTGAACATCAGACAGGTCCGGAATGGCATCCAGAGAAACATTTTTCAGACTCCAGATACCGGCGGCGACCAGAAAGCTTGCTGCCAGTAAAACCAGTAGCTTTTCACGTAATGCCAGATCGATGATGGACTTAATCATGGTGATGATGCTCCATCTCTGGCATGGTCATTGACGAAGATGATGCGGGTGCTAGCATGTCCTGTCCGAGCATGTTTTGTTGATGATCTTGCATTTCTTCAGAAGCGGGGGCGTCAATTGCCCGCATTTTCTCAGTCGTTTCATTAAGTTTAGACTCAGAATCAATCAAGAACTGACTAGACGTTACCACCTCGTCACCCACTTTCACTCCGTTCAGGATTTGCGTCCTGCCATCGGCACTTAATCCGGTAGTGACCTGACGTGGTTCGAACTGGCCAGGTGCTCTCATAATAAATACCTGGTCTTTATCACCAGAACGAATGATCGCTTCTGTGGGTACCGTAATCGCTTCAGGCTGGTTATTGGTATGAATGGTGACATTCGCAAACATGTCTGGTTTTAATAACAAATCTGGATTATCAAAGGCCATCCGCACTTTAATGGTTCTGGTTGCAGCTTCAGCATAGGGGTAGATATAAGAAAGCGTGCCTTTAAAGGTTTTTCCGGGAATGGCGGTTAATTGCATATCGACGGCATCATTTTCACTGACCCAGGGCAGATCAGACTCATACACCTGTGCTATAACCCAGACTTTACTGAGATCGGCCAGCATATATAACTCAGTTTGTGGTGTGACATATTGGCCTTCACGTGCGCCGATATTAATTACTGTGCCATTAAACGGAGAATGGATATGAAGCGCCTTGGGTATATTGCCTGTTTCCACCATATCGCGAATCTGATGCTCTGGCACATCCAGCAATGCCAGGCGTTCCCGTGCTGAAACGACCATTTGCTCTGCACTGCGACGGATATCATCGAAAGGACTGTTTTCCAGCGTTTTTGCACTGCTGATCGCCAGCAGATATTCCTGTGAGCTGGTGACCAGTTGTGGCGAATAGACACTCAATAACATCGTGTTTTTATTGACCTGAGTACCGGTCTTATCAACAAAAAGCTTTTCAACCCATCCCTCAGTTTTGGGATGAAGTTTAGATATGCGCTCTTCATCATAGGTCACCTTACCGACTGTACGAATAAGGTGCGATAAGCTGGAAAGTTTGGCAGTTGCGGTACGAACACCGATATTCTGTTCGGTGACTGGATCAATTTTAACCGTACCAGCTTTTTCTGGTGCAGAGGCCTCGTCTTCATAAACCGGTATATAGTCCATTCCCATATGGTCTTTAGCAGGAACAGGCGAGGTGACTTCCGGGTTCATTGGATTACGGTAATACAGTGGTTTGGCCGGTTTTTGTGTGGTTTCTGCTGTCACGGCTGGTGGGCTGGTCAAGTGCTGATATGCCATTAAACCGCCAGTGCCAATCAGTAAGCCGCTGATTAAACTGATAAATATAGACGTTGTTTTATTCATAAAAAGTGTCCTTACCTACACTGGCCTCGAGATTCGCTAATGCCGTTTTTGCGGTTTTTACGCTAAGCCATAATTGTGTTTCGTAGTCATAAAGTGTGATTTGTGCTCGAACTAGGTTAAGAAAGTCGACTTTATTCACTTGATACCCCGATAACATGGACGCTATGGTTTGTCTGGCCTGAGGCAGGATGCCTGTATCCAATAAGCTGTATTGCTGACGCGCCTGTTGATACTGGGTAATGTAGTTAGCAATCTCAGATTGAACCTGGTTCCAGCTATCCTGATAAGCGAATTGTTGTTGTTTTAATTCACTGTTTTTTTGTGAAATGGCCATTTTTTGTTTTCGATCGGCAAATAACGGCACGTTAATCCCGACTTGCAGTGACAACATGTCACTCCGATCTGAGCCATCCAGATTATGACCTTGTCTTACACCATAAGCCGCTGAGATTTTGAAATCAGGTAATAGGTCTTTTTCAGCTAAAGCTTTATCTTCTGAGGCGGCGGCAATAAGGTGTTTTTGTTGCAGCAGAAAAGGTCTGTTCTGTTCGGCAATATCGAGAACTTCATCAACAGGTTTAATCTCTGGTAGCGTGGTATCAATATGCTGAAATGCCGGAAGCTGAATCGCCGTGTTCGTTGGCCGACTAAGTAAGGTGTTAAGCCTGATGACCACCTGTTCGCGTTCACTGTTTAATTCAATCTCACGGTTCAGGAGTTTGGATAACTCCAGTTGAGCAAGTAAGACATCCTGTTGCAGACCATGCCCGACACGGTATTTTGTTTCAGCAATATCGATAAACTGCTTAAGTAGCGTTTTGTTGGTGGAAATAATGGCCAGCGTTTTTTCCAGATAAAACAGTTGCCACCAGTAGCTTGTTACATATTGGATTAGCTGCTGTTTATACTCTGTCGTCATCAAGGCACTGGCATTAGCGCGTTCAGTGGCCGCTTGTTGTTTCAGTGCTAACTTGCCTGGAAATGGAATCTCCTGACTAATGCCTAACTGCCATTGCGTCATAGCTTCTTGTGAGGTGTTCAGGCTATCCGTGGGCAGGTTAACCAGGCCCATACTGATCATGGGATCCGGCAGGCTGCCAAGCTGTGAGGGAAGCGCAGACATTGCTTCAGCCTGAGCCTGACGCTGGGCAAGACCTGGGTTGGACTGCTCAGCCAAGGCTATGGCTGTATCCAGCGTTAAAACAGCGTGTACCTGCTCAACGCGCTCTTTGGTATCTTCAGCCGCATAAGCGGATGGTATGAGGAAAATCAGTGGTAAAAAAATTAACCACGCGGTAATGGTTGTATTCCATTGCTTCATAAGCTTCACCAATCATTAATAATGATATAAGCACAGATGTGCTGTGGCCTCACGGAAATGAGGAGATAGGTGTTATAAGCTTATGGGGGGCCTGAACAGGGAGCTGTGTTGTTCTGTTGGTTTTGCTTCAATCTGACTCATGGTCAGCAGAATAAAAAGAGGCTGATTAATGGAAAGGTAAGACTTCGTTGGCAGTGTGACAGTGTTGAAACAGCTGTGATGACTGGATTGACAATGATCCATATTCATACAATGCGGACACTCTTTTGATGACGTTTCTGCACAGTGTTTCTGAGTATCAGAAGATTGAACATGATGCGAGGAAGAGTGAGACATATCTGAACGCATTTCTGCTTTGTCTGCGTGCGCTGACCATGATGACAAGGTCATCATCAGTGTCATGCACAGCAGTAGCAAATGTGTCGTTAATGTTTTCACTAGTTTATTCAGTCGCGTTTTGTTTTTCTTTAAATTCTGCTTTTATGGTTTCCAGTGCAGGTGGGACGGCGTCACAAGCTTCAATGTTACCAGTACACTGACTACATTCATATGCTTTCCAGCCAGCAGCAATATATTCTTCTTTATGCGGACTGGGTAAGCGGTTGGCAATGCCTATTGTGGACTTGGCCCGTGTAGAAATATAGCCATACTCACCTTTACAAAAGCGGAGTTGATCCGGATTTTTTTTGAGATCATATTTTTGATGAATTTCGATACCTACTTCACGTAAATAATGAAGCTCAGCATATAATTTTTGTAAACTGTCTCCGCTATATTGAGAGCTGATGTTGCCAGCAAATACAGCAGGGCATAAAAATAATAACGACAAGAGGCTAAAGGTTCTCAATGGTTTACTCCTCAGTATTCAATTAACTTTTGGCAGTTTTGAATACGACTAAGTTCAATCGTTTATATGGTATATGAAAAATGCATTCAGTAGGGAGGACAAGTTCATGGTGTTTTATGAATTAGGGATTTCCAGCCTAGGTTGTCTACTGGTGGCTAGAAATAACAGAGCTATATGCTTTGTTGCATTGGCTGATGACCCCGACCTTTTGGTTGAGCATCTCCAAGAAAAATATCCACATGCAAAACAACAACAAAATGATACTTTACTAACCAGCTATTTAATCCGGATATTAAACTATATCGAGTCACCAAAAGGTGAGTTAGATTTACCGATTGAAATGGAAGGAACGACGTTTCAAAAATCAGTATGGATGACCTTACAGCAAGTTCCTGTTGGGCAAACCAGAACCTATACCGAGCTGGCAAACATGCTGGGAAAACCCTCGGCTGTGAGAGCTGTTGCCAATGCTTGTGCCGCTAATTCATTGGCTTTGCTGGTACCTTGTCATCGGATTGTTAATAAAAACGGCACGCTGTCAGGCTATCGATGGGGTGTAGAACGTAAACAAATTTTATTGGGTCGTGAAAAGGCCTTGTTGACAGTTTGATCTTGTCTTTTTTTGTCTGCTTTGCAGGGTTTGTCAAGCTTTTATTCGATAGCAGTGGTTAAATATTGACCACCATTTAAAGCTCGTCAGAAAAGAGTCACTTACAGATTTACCAGAAACTTATCCACATGCTTATCCACTGAAATTGTGGGTAATGTGTATAAATTATTCGAGATAATTATCTTCGTATCATTCATAAAGCTTTTGTCTTTTCTCTCATCCTCCGAAAAATGGCTCTTGGTTAAAATTTAACCATGTCATAAAGCTTGTCATAAAAGAGTCACTTACAGCTTTACCAGAAACTTATCCACATGCTTATCCACCGTTTTTGTGAGTAAAGTGAATAAAACTTTAGATTGACGATGAGATTTATGAATTTTATAGATGTAGCTATATCAACAATCTTCACGCTTTTTTTGCAATGGTTAAAAATTAACCATCATGTAAAGTTTGTCGTAAAAGAATCACTTACAGATTTACCAGAAAGTTATCCACATTGTTTTCCACAGAAACTGTGAGTAAGTGCGAAACGCCTGAATAAAGGGGGATAATTCATTTAAGAACAACAAAATGCAGGAAAATATCTATATAATCCATGTGGATTTTGTCATGAGCGTGGGTGTTGGCTTGCTAGATGTTAAACACAGTTTTTTATTAATCGGATTGTTATTGACGTTACCATTTCGATGTGAGGCCTTAGATACAGGTATTGAGGGCTTGTCTGTGAATGGTTACGGCACATTAGGGCTCATCTACAATGACAGCGATAATATTCTCTACCGCAACTCCATCGAACAAGAGGGCAGTGGGCATGGATTTGATGTGGGGGCGGAGTCTAATCTTGGCCTGCAAATTGATTACATTTTCAACCAGCAGTTAAATTTCACCACACAATTTGTTTTTATAGACAGACCTGAGCAGTCATTTAACAACACCCTTAAATCAGCCTTTCTTACCTATCATTTTGATAATCGTTTTGAAATTGGGTTGGGTCGTTTACCGAATGATGTCTTTATGTCATCAGAATATAAAAATGTTGGTTTTGCTCGTTTATGGACACATTTACCCGTCGCGTTTTATGGCCAGCTAGCGGGTGAATCCTACGATGGCGCAAAATTAAGCCATCACCTCAGATTAGGAGATGGTGTGTTGACCTCGTCTGTATGGGCGGGTCGAAGCAACTTTCCTTATGACAGTAATGGTGAGGCAAAAAAGATAAAGTTTGAGCCGAACTTTGGGGCAGGGCTGCGCTGGGAAAATCAGACCTGGTTATTAAGACTTCTTTACTCACAAGCCAGAATTAATGACAAAGACGATCCTGCCGCTGCATTTGACGATGCGTTAATACAAGCATCCAAGTTTGGCTGGCCTGAAGCGGCTTCTATCGCGGGTTTTTCGATTAATGATACCTGGCTGAGATACGTTACCGCGGGACTCAGCTATGATAAAGACGACTGGCTTGTTCAAAGTGAATTGAGCGTCGTTAAGGCAGAAACAAGTACGCATGATAAATATGCTTCAGCTTATTTGAGTGTGGGGCATCGGTTTGGTGCTGTGACACCCTATTTTATTGTCAGTAAATTTACCACGCTGGGTAGTCGAGAAACCATACCACCTGCACCTGCATTCATTACATCATATCAACGATTACAATCAATCGCTCAGGCTGCGTCAAATGGCATTTATGCTGACCAAAGTACGCTTGGTATCGGCGCTCGTTGGGATGTTTCGCAAACGGTTTCATTAAAAGCGCAATGGGATCGTACTTGGGTTGAGAAGTATGGCGACTTTATCTTTGAACAAAAAAACCAAATAGATAAACAGCATATTTTTAACGTATTCAGTCTGACCGTGGATTTTATATTCTGATGAAGACGATATTAGTATTAGCAATATTGTGTTTATCGCTGGTGCCATCCTTAGCGGCCTCAGGAGAGATTGCTGTGGTCGCAAATAAAAATAATCCACTAGCCGCGCTGAGTAAGCAGCAGATTGTTGATATTTTTATGGGGCGGACAAAATTTTATTCGACCGGACAGAGAATAGTGTTACTAGATCAGGAGATTGCGTCTCCAGCGAGAAGAGATTTTTATCAAAATCTGGTTAATAAAACACTCAATGAAATCAATTCCTACCGCGCCCGACTCTTATTTTCTGGTCGATTTGCTTTACCTAAAGAAGTCAGTGATGATGAGATGATAAAGTGGTTAGAAAAAGATTCTAATGCAATCGGCTATATTGAGGCTGATAAGGTGAATGACTCATTAAAAGTCCTGGGTTATGTTGACTAAGCTTCGCACAAGTATTGCCACTCGATTAGCATTCATATTGATCCTGGCTGGTGTTGTGTCTGCGTTATCAACAGGATATTTGTTTTACAGTTATACCTATTCAAAAGAGTTTGCTCAAAGTCAGAAAAATATCCGACAACTCGCTCATGCTGTATCCCATACAGCTGCAATCGCTGCTTATTTAGATGATCTGACACTGGCTAAAGAAGTCGTTGAGGGGATTGCAGGCAGTGATTTAGTCAAAGCTGTGGAGTTAAAGTCAACTCAGGAATCGCTAGCTTTACGTGGTACCGTACCTGATGACGCTGAGACAATGAAGTTTGATTTGGAATCTCCTTTTTCAAGCGGTGAAATGGTTGGTAAATTAAACCTTGTGCCGAATGTCGCTTTGATTAAGTCGGATGCGAGAAAGGCCGCTATCAATCACGTTATATTAATTTCTGTTCAGACGTTTGTTTTGATCACACTTATTATTTTCTTATTGAATACACAGTTGATAACTGAAATAAAACGGCTTGCCAGTCGTTTGCATGGTATTCGGATTGGTAGTGAAGAGCGAATTATTCCAACTCAGTCTCACCAATACGATGAAATTGGTTTATTAACTCACGATATAAATGAGTTATTAAATTCGGTCGAGGAGAATATTAATCTTGAAAGAACGCTTCGACTTGAAGTGGAAGAGTTAGAAAACCGATTCAGAGATATTTTCGAACAGTCCAGTCACGGTATCGCCATTGTCGATATTGATGGCAAAATGAGGCTACATAACCCGTCTTTCAAACAGATTATTGGTGATGAATGTTTTCAGAAGATTTCAAAGCAAGACTCCCTTTCCTTTTTTGCACTATTTGATGAAGAAAAAAGTCGCTTGGAATCAGCTGCCGCTGAAGTTTTATCGAGTGGTGAGTCACGAGCAGTTGATATAAAAGTTGATGAGGGGTCACAAACGAGGTGGTTATACTGCCTTATTTCGGTCATGACAGACGATGATAAGACGTCGTCTTTTGAAATTGTCTTGCAAGATATTTCAGAGCGTCGCAATCGGGAAGAAAAGTTAAAAGGGCAGGCTGAAGTCGATGCCTTAACCAATTTGTATAATCGCGGTGCAGGTGAGAATAAAATTGAACAACTTATCTCATCTTCGGACTCTAAGCGGTTTTCATATGGCCTGTTTATGATTGATTTGGATGGGTTTAAACCTGTTAATGATCAATTTGGCCATGAAGCAGGAGACAGAGTGCTTATAGCGGTTGCAAATCGATTATTAGGTTCAATTCGTGCTGAAGATATTGCGATACGTTGGGGAGGCGATGAATTTGTTGTTTTTGCCAGATTAACCACGGATTTATCAGAAGCGAGCAGTATTGCAGAAAAACTGTTAAATATATTACAGCAACCAATAGAATGTCAGTCTGATATGAGTGTGACTATCAGTGCTAGCATTGGTATCGCGCTCTATCCATTCAATGCTGATAATATTGAGACATTACTCAAGTACGCTGATCTTGCGATGTATGAAGTCAAATCACACAACAAAAACAGTTATAACTTTTTCAAACAACCCACATTCAAGACGTCAGAGACACAAAGTGTGATCACCGGATTTTAGAATGCCCGGTGAATAACACCGGGCATTTTCTATTGTATTACTGTATTGGTAAATAGACTAACTTACTGCCTTTCATATCCGGCACCATCAGGTACTGACCATCTGCTGAGAGACTAATGTCAGCAGCAGAGACAAAGTCATCACTGAGTAATTGTGGTGTTGCTTTAGGTTCAACTAATTGCCACACCTTACCATTTTGCCAATCACTCACATACAGATAGCCTTTGCTGTCTCTGACCAGACCATCAGCACCACCAAAGCCTTTGTTCAGTGCTTCAGTTTTACCCGAGCTGATATTCGCACGATACAAGTCACCTGTGCCAAAGTCAGCAACTAACAGCGTGTTATTACCGTCCATCAGCAACCCATTAGGACGTTTAATAGCCGATTTATCATCCAAAATTTCGCTCACTTTACCTGCTTGAGTAATTTGATAAATGCCGGCATTTTCTCCATCATCAGTGCCGCTATCAGAGACATATAAGGTACCGTTACCATCAATTTCCATATCATTCAGAAAGACAGGTTTTCCGGGAAAATCCTTGGCTTTGGCGATAACTGTGATATCACCTTTCATATCTACTTTAACGACATGATCGACATCAGCGATATACAGTTCGTTATTCCATAAATCGATGCCTTTGGGATCATTTAAGCCTGTAGCCAGCGTTGTTTTTTGTCCGGACTTATCGATAACCGTGACTTTACCGTCACCGGCTTTACCAAACTCACCAATTTCAGTGACAAATACACGACCATCTGGTGTTGCAATGGCTGATTCAGGCATCTGCAGATCAGTGATTGTTTTGCTATTTGATTGAGACGTGGCATCAGTTGAAGATGCGTTGTCATCGCCATAACTAACACGGTAAATCACATCGTTATAATCATCAGAAATCAGTAAGGAACCATCGGCAAGTTGTAATACATCGGTCGGACGTCCCCAGGCCTCACCATTCTGCAACCAACCATCGATAAAGACTTCATGACCTGTCACCTGATGATTATCATCAAATGTGACACGCATTAACTGGTAACCCACAGGACTCGTTCTATTCCATGAACCATGCTGAGCAATAATGGCATCGCCTTTGTAGTCAGCTGGAAACATATCACCTGTATAGAATTTGAGACCCAGACTTGCGGTATGTGCCTGGAATTCCTGGACAGGGAACGTGACGTCTTGTGGTGCTTGTTTGTCTTTCCAGTCAGGATGTTGCGCTTTGCCACCCGCATAATAAGGGAAACCAAAGTGCATACCGGCTTTAGGTGCGGCATTGAGTTCACCCGGTGGATTATCATCACCCATCATATCGACGTTATTATCAGTGAAATACAGGGTGCCAGTGTCGGGCTGGAAGTCCATACCCACTGAGTTTCTGATACCTTTGGCATATATTTCAGCATCACTGCCATCGGCATTCATGCGAATAATGCTGGCTTCAATACCCTGAGGATTACAGATATTACAGGGGGCACCTACGGTGACATAAAGCTTGTTATCAGGGCCAAAAGCAATATAGCGCCAGCCATGATGTGCTTTATCCGGTAGCTTATCGTAAATAACCTCACGCATTTGTTTAAATGGTAAGTTGAGATCAAAACCCGGAGCTGGGTAAATGGCAATACGGTTTTGCTCAGCAACATAAAGGTTGCCTTGATGCACCGCTACACCATTACCGACTTTTAAATCATCAAGAATCTTCACCACTTTATCGGCTTTACGATCTTTGTTTTTATCGACTACCGCAAAGACATTATTACCACGTGTGCCAACAAATACTGTGCCTGTTGACTGGCCTAAGGCCATTTGACGCGCACCTTCGACTTCGGCATAAACATCAATATGAAAGCCTTCTGGCAGCTTGAGCTTGTGTAGATTTTCTTCTGCATCGGCTCGGTCAGCAAATGCAGCCTGTCCCATCAGTCCTAACGAACCGGCTAGCATAAGCTGTGTTATTGTCTTAAGTGTCATACATCCTCCTTTAGTATGTATTTTCCTGCTGTGCAGCGTATCGATTATTGAATCACAGAGAATCGATACGCTGCTTGAGTGGTATCAGGACACGATACGTCATTGATACTCATGGTGCTTGCCTAATAAAACGGGGTTTGTGCTGGTTTCTACATATCGTTATTTCTCAGTGAGAAAGGGATAATCGATATAACCATGTTCATCACCACCATAAAAGCTATCGCTGTCAGGTGTATTCAATGGGGCGCGAGTAGAGAAACGTTCAACTAAATCCGGGTTGGCAATGAATAACTTACCGAAGGATATACAGTCAGCATCGCCACTTTGAATCGCTACATTGGCGGTATCGAAATTATATTCACTGTTTGTCATATACGTTCCCTGATACCACTCACGACATAGGCCTAAATCAAACTCGGGGCCCCCAGCGCCTGGATTTTCAGCGCCCATTTCAGTGATATGTAAATACGCCAGGTTAAACTTGTTTAGCGCCTTGATAATGTACTCAAAGGTTTTTTCGGGCTGACTGTCTTTCATATCATTAAAAGGTTGCAACGGAGACAAACGAATACCAACACGGTCTGAACCCCAGATTTTGCAAACTTCATCAACGACTTCTAGGGTCAGACGGGCGCGGTTTTCAATACTGCCACCATACTCATCCGTTCGCTGATTACTGCCATCACGTAAAAATTGGTCAAGCAGATAGCCATTGGCAGAATGCACTTCGACACCATCAAAGCCTGCTGTTAAGGCGTTATAAGCGGCAGTTCTGAAATCATCGATTGTCTGCTTGATTTCATCCTTTGTCATTTCCTGTGGTGTTTCATAAGGTTTCATACCCTCGTAGGTATAAACTTCACCAGCAGGTTTAATGGCTGATGGGGCTTGTGGTTTCATACCACCGGGTAACATAGATGAATGTGAGACTCGACCACAGTGCCATATTTGCAAGACAATCTTGCCACCTTCTGCATGGACTGCCTTGGTGACTTTTTTCCAGCCTTCAATCTGGGCTTTGCTGTATATGCCTGGTGTATTCGGATAACCAATACCTTGAGCCGAGATTAATGTGGCTTCAGTGATAATTAGCCCCGCCGAAGCTCGCTGACGGTAATACTCAACATTCATATCTGTGGGGGCTAAACCTTCACCTGCACGGTTACGTGTAAGCGGTGCCATTATCACGCGGTTTTTCAAGCTGATGGAACCCAGTTCAATAGGTGATAAAAGCGACTGAGTTTGTTGATTCATTGCTGTCATAGTGCATCCCTAAGTTCAAAGTGTAATAACAATTTTGCCTAACTGATTATTGGCTTCCAGATAGCTATGGGCCGCGACAATATCGTCAAATTCAAATGTTTTAGCGATAACCGGGCTTAGCTGCGAATGCTTCAACCAGTCAAAGATTTTTTCTTTAGCTTTGTTTAAACGTTCTGGGGCGCTGGTGAATTCAAATAGCGTGTATCCCCGAATTGTGAGCCCTTTCTGTAATGCGGGGAACAGCGGATAAGGGGTGGGGTCAGCACTTAATGCGCCATATTGAAAGATCATTGCTAATGGTGCGCAGGCTTCAGCTAAGGTGTTTAACATCGGGCCGGCAACAGGATCGAAAACGATATTGACACCACGGCCTTCAGTGATCGCCATCACCGCATCTACCACATCATCTTGTTCACTGATAATCACGTGCTTAGCCCCTAACTGATGCAGTTGTTCTACCTTTTCAGCTGTTCGGGTCATCGCAATAGGTGTGGCACCAATCAGGTTACATAATTGTATGGCAGCAATGCCGACACTACTGGACGCGGCTGGGATTAATACATAATCACTGGCTTGCATTTTGGCAATATCAATTAACGCACCATACGCTGTTAAATATTGCATCCACACTGATGTCGCTTGCTGCCAGCTTAAATTCTCCGGGTGATGAGTGACAGCGGTGACTGGCATATTGGTGACTTCTGCATAAGCACCAAATTGATTCATTGAAAAATTGGGAATGGTACTGACGGCATCACCAACTTTGATATGTTTGACGTTGTCACCGACGGCGGTAACGGTTCCTGAACATTCATAGCCTATACGGGCAGGGAGTTCAGGTGTTTCAAGATATTGGCCACGGCGGAACATTGCCTCAGCACGGTTAAGACCAATAGCATGGACTTGGATCTGTACTTCATCAGCAGAAGGGGCTGGGACGGTTTCATCAATAATTGATAAAACGGATGGTTCACCTACCTGAGAAAATTGAACTGTTTTTGACATAAAGCGCTCCTTTATTTATAGGCTTGCTTGCAGAATTTGTTGGCTTTTTTTGAGGTCGATATCATTATGTTCGCCAAGCTGGGTCAGACCATGTTCAGCCAGTTGTTTGATCATCACTGGAATAGCATCAGCATTAATCTGGTAATCACTCAGATGTGTTTTCACACCCATTCGTTCAAAAAAATCGCGAGTTTTTGTGATCGCCATATTTATTTTAGTGTCGTCAGTGCCTTCGTTGAGTCCCCAGACACGTTCGGCATACTGTAGTAATTTGGCGGATTTTTTCTCACGTTGTTCCTGCAGTACCGTGGGCAATAAAATCGCCAATGTCTGTGCGTGATCCAGCCCATGTAGTGCGGTGATTTCATGACCGATCATGTGAGTTGCCCAATCCTGAGGAACTCCGGCACCAATCAGGCCGTTTAACGCTAATGTCGCTGTCCACATGAAATTGGCCTGCAGATCATAATCATTAGGCGACTCAAGCAACTCAGGACCAATCTCAATCAGTGTCTGCAATAATCCCTCTGCGAATCGATCCTGCACCATGGCATTAACCGGATAAGTCAGATATTGCTCCATGATGTGCGTAAAGGCATCCACTACACCATTCGCCAGTTGTCGTGGTGGCAAAGTATAGGCTTTGGTGGGATCTAAAATAGAAAATACTGGATAGACGAGCTTACTGCTGAATGCCAGTTTTTCTTGTGTTTCGTAACGTGTGATCACGGAGTTGGCATTCATTTCTGAGCCAGTAGCGGGGAGGGTAAGCACTGAACCAAACGGTAATGTCTGGCGAATATTTGTGGCGTGATTCACTAAGATTTCCTGCCATGGGTCACCATCACACTGCACAGCTGCAGCAACAAACTTGGTGCCATCTATGACAGAACCACCCCCAACAGCTAACAGATAATCCAACTTATTTTGACGAATCTGCTCAACTGCACGCATCAAGGTACTGTAACCAGGATTAGCTTCGATACCGCCAAACTCTTCTATATGACGATTACCAAGGGCAGTAATGACTTCGTCTAAGGTGCCGTTTTTTCGTGCACTTTGTCCACCAAACAACACTAAAACACGCGCATCCTTCGGCACAAGCTCATCGAGTTGTGCAACCTGACCTTCACCAAAAACAATACGTGTCGGATTATAAAAATTAAAATTATTCATTGCCGTACCACCTTAGAAATAGTTTATTAGACCAGTCGTCTTTATTTTAGATAAATAGAGCAGGTCACTCGTTATTGTCAATCAAGCCCAGTCTGTTTTGTGTCGCTTTCATGGCGATTTCAAGCGCAACGGGTGTGTGATTGACTTTGGTCATCAGCGTCGCGCCTACCCATAGATAATAGATCTCTTCTGTGACTGTTTTAGCATCATAATTAGCATTGATTTCGCGTTTATCTATCGCTTCCTGAACACAAACGGAGAGTCGTTCAATGACCTGTTGCGTGCCTTGTTTAAGTGTTAACCGCATCGCTTCTGATAGATCTGTTACTTCACCACTTAACTTCACCACAAGGCATCGGTCCATGCTGGTGTCATCACATTGATTGGCTTTCCACTGCTCAAAGTAGGCGAGCAGACGTTCAACAGCAGGACGCTTATCCGTTTTTAACTGCTTATCCACGGTCGTTATATATTGAGCAAAATAATGCTCTAGCAGCGCGTTGCCAAACTGTTCCTTGGATTCGAAATAGTGATAAAACGATCCCTTTGGCACATTAGCGGCTTTTAATATTTCATTTAGACCCACGGCAGAAAAACCTTTCCCAAGGATAATCTGCTGTGCTGTCGTTAAGATCTGTTGTCTTGTGTCTGTGGTTCGTGTTTTATTTGTCTGTGTCATGGCTATTATCATTTCATATATTAGACCAGTCGTCTAGTATGTGTTGAATTCAGATAAAAAGCGTTATTGGAAATATTGGAACAACGCTTGCTTTATTTTTGTCAGAGTTTGAAAGTATTGTAATTGACAGCATAAATTACCTATTCAGGTGCTTAGATACTTTCGTTTCATCAAAACATGCACTGTTTTGAGTCAATAAAAAACGCAAAGGAGCAAGATGGCTACCATCTGGCAACAAGCGATCAGTCATGCGCAGCAACTGCGTCGACACTTGCACAGTCAACCGGAGCTGGGTTGGCAAGAAGTGCAAACAGCTGAATTGATCCGCAAACAATTAGATTTACTGGGTATTCCCTGGGAGTCTTGTGCTGAGCTGGGCACTTTAGCAAGACTGAACCCTCACGGTGATAGCAAACCGCATATCGCACTGCGCGCTGACATGGATGCGCTGCCTATTACAGAAAAAACACAGCATAGTTGGGTATCTCAGAATACAGGTTGCATGCATGCCTGTGGTCATGATGGTCACACAGCAACATTACTGGCAACAGCCGCCTGGTTAAAGTCGGTAGAAGATAAATTACCAGGTCCAGTGACCTTACTGTTTCAGCCAGCAGAAGAGGGCGGCCATGGCGCCAAAAAGATGATCGATGACGGCGCTTTGCAGGGCATTGATGAAATTTATGGCTGGCATAACTGGCCTGCGATGTCTTTTGGCAAGCTTATTTGCCCAGATGACATCGTCATGTGCGGGAATGGTACGTTTAGTATTACTTTAACTGGTAAAGGTGGACATGCCAGTCAGCCTGAACTTTGTCGTGATCCTGTGTTGGCAGCCAGTGCCGTCACTATGGCACTTCAGCAGATTATTAGTCGTCATCTTTCTCCGCAACAGGCAGCGGTGGTCAATGTCTCATCTATCGAAGCCCCGAGTGCAGTCACGGTAATCCCTGATAAGGCGGTATTAGGTGGAAGTATTCGCGTTCCTGACCAAAAAACACGCGATCTCATCAATCGTCTAATTACCGAGATAAGCCAACAGACAGCTGCAAGTTATGGGGTGGACTGTGAGGTCAATATCTATCCCCGATATGAAGCCACTATCAATCATGCTCATCAGGCTTCGAATCTGCGTGCCCAGTGGCAGGCTGAGCATGGGCTGGCTGGAATGGATACAGACACCTCAGTGCCGATTATGGCATCTGAGGACTTCAGCTATTACCTGAATGAAATTCCCGGCGCATTTGCCTTGATTGGTGCGGATGATGGTCCTGATCATCAATCGGTATGCCACAGTCCTTTATATGACTTTAATGATCAACTAATTCCTTTAGTTACCCGTCTTTATGCGCGTTTGGTCGGTGCGCCTTTGCCTGAATAACTGACTAATTCATTCGCTGTTATAGCAGTGGATATCACTAACCAGGAGGTAATGAATGAGTATATTTGAACAACGTGAGTCCGGTATCCGTGCGTATTGTCGTGTTTATCCTGTGGTTTTTGATAAAGCCAGTAATGCTAGGCAAACCGATGAAGAGGGGAATGAATATATCGATTTCTTTGCCGGTGCCGGTGTCTTGAATTTTGGTCACAATAATGAGCGGATGACTTCGGCTGTGGTGGACTATATTCAATCGGGCGGCGTGACTCACGCGCTGGATATGCAAACAACAGCAAAACGTGAGTTTATGGAGAAGTTCGAAAAGACGATTCTTAAACCACGGGGTATGACTCACAAAATGCAGTTTGTTGGGCCTACCGGCACCAATGCGGTGGAAGCAGCCATGAAGCTGGCAAGACGCGTAACTTCACGGCAGGAAATAGTCGCTTTTACTCGTGGCTTTCATGGCATGACATTGGGCTCTCTGGCCGCAACGGCAAATCGTTATTTTCGTGGTGCTGCCGGTGTTCCGTTAAATCACGTCTCACATTATCCCTTTGGCTGTGAAAAAACATGTCAAGGCTGTGAATCAGGCTGTGGCATGTCGGTGTTAGAACACTTGCGTTCGCTGTATCTGGATACATCGAGTGGTGTGACACCGCCTGCGGCATTTTTACTTGAAACGATTCAGGCGGAAGGTGGTGTCAATGTTGCCTCCAAAGAATGGCTTCAGGAGTTAGCAAAACTAGCTAGGGAAGTAGGTTCTCTGCTGATTATTGATGATATACAGGTTGGCATGGGCCGAACCGGGTCTTTCTTTAGTTTTGATGATATGGATATCGATCCTGACATCATTTGTATGGCGAAAGGACTTGGCGGCATGGGAACACCAATGGCGATGAACCTGATTAAACCAGAAGTGGATGAATATTGGGCACCGGGTGAGCACACTGGCACCTTCCGTGGCCAGAGCCTGTCTTTTGTCGCTGGTAAAGAAGCGCTGACCTATTTTGAAAATGATGATTTGATGGCTGAGGTCAAACAAAAAGCTGAGAAAATGAATCAGGCTCTGGCACCGCTGGAAGAAAAATTCGAGCAGGTGCAGATACGTGGTAAAGGCATGATTATCGGTCTGGATGTGACGACGGGTGAACGTGCCAAAGCAATTGTTGATGAATGCTTCAAAGCCGGATTACTGATTGCCAGTTGCGGCACTGGCGGACGTGTAGTCAAGCTTATTCCTCCTTTAACCATACCTGAAGAGGATCTGCAGGCTGGTTTAGATGTTCTGGTACAGACCACATACAAAGTCATGGAGGAAGCAGCATGAGACAACGTGATGATATGACCTTTCCCTTTGAGGAATATGAACGTCGCCTGAGTGAATTACGCGTCAGAATTGCTCAACGTCATTTAGATGCTGTGGTGATAACTGATCCAGAAAATATTATGTATATGACGGATTATCAGACCACGGGATATTCCTTCTTTCAAGCGTTAGTCGTGCCGTTAGAGCAGGAACCTTTCATGATCACCCGGGCGATGGAGGAGTCCAATATTATTGCCCGTACCTGGGTAGAACGGACCCGGCCTTATCCTGACACCGGAGATGCCATTCAAATGCTGGTAGATGCCTTGCGAGAGTTTGGTTTGTCAGACAAACGCATTGGCTATGAGCGCAACAGTTATTTCTTCCCTGCTTATCAACAGGACTTTATTCACACCACATTAACCGATGGCAAATTACTGGATTGTTTTGGCATTGTGGAGCAGGGGCGCATCAGAAAATCTGCAGCAGAGATTGAGTTAATGCATCGTGCCGCTAAAGCCACTGAGGCTGGCATGAAAGCTGGTTTGGAGGCGGCTAAAGCGGGTGTCACCGAAAATGATATTGGTGCGGCTATCAGTTCAGCCATGTTTAAAGCGGGAGGCGAACCACCGGCAGTCATGCCGTATGTCACATCGGGCCCACGCACGATGATTGGTCATGCCACATGGGAAGGCCGCACAGTGAAGCCAGGAGAACATGTCTTTCTTGAAGTTGGTGGCTGTTATCGACGCTACCACACGGCGATGATGCGAACCGTGGTGCTGGGCGAATTATCGGACTCGATGTACAAAGCGCAGGAAACCATGAAAAAAGCGTTAAGTGCTGTACATGAAACTGTGCAGCCAGGCATGACCGTGTCTGATGTCGACAATATGGTACGTAATATTATTTCAGACAATGATATTGGTGCCCGTCTCATAACGCGTTCAGGTTATTCCATTGGCATTGCTTTTCCTCCAAGCTGGGATGAAGGTTATATCTGCAGTCTGAAGCAAGGGGAATCTGCCATTCTGGAAGAGGGAATGACCTTTCATATCATTCCATGGATGTGGGGTGTGGATGGCGATAAAACCTGTGGCATATCTGACACGATCTATGTGACCGAAGATGGCTGTAAATCCTTTTTTACCATGGATCGCGATTTCACCGTTAAGCCTGAACAAGCTGATAAAACTTTAGTGGATATCAGTGAGGTACGTCAGGCTGAGACAAGCGATAAAGCAAAACCCAAAGCTAAACAATCGAAATGAGGTGGAGATGTTAACTGCAACGAATCCATATACTGGACAAGAGATCCTTAAGTACGAAGCGTTAAATGAGCAAGGCGTTAATATCACGATAGCCAAAGCGGTCAATGCCTTTGACTCATGGCGCACTATGCCTATTCAGCAACGGGCAGAGATTTTAAAATCAGTCGCTGCTTCACTGCGTAGAAATAAGCCATTACTCAGTAAACTGATGGCAGAAGAAATGGGCAAGCCGGTGAAAGAAGGTGGGCCGGAAGTGGAAAAAGCAGCCTGGTGTGCAGAATATTACGCTGAACATGCTGAGGCGTATTTAAGTGATGAAAAACTGCCATCGGATGCCTCTGACAGCTATGTTTGTTATCAGCCACTTGGCACTTTGTTGGGCATCTTACCGTGGAATGCCCCTCTCTGGTTAGCTTTCCGCTATCTCGCTCCTGCCTTGATGGCCGGCAATACTTGTGTGATGAAACATGATCCGAATGTACCGGGCTGTGCTCAGGCAATCGAGCAGGTATTTGAGGAAGCCGGTGCTCCAGTAGGGGTGATGGTGAATTTGCCGGTTGAGACACCCTTAGTAGAAAAAGCCATTCGTCATCCTGATATTGTGGCTATTTCATTTACGGGGTCGGCAGGAGCAGGGGCTAAAGTCGCTTCAATGGCAGCTTCTGAAATTAAACCCTCCGTACTGGAACTGGGTGGCAGTGATCCGTTGATTGTGCTGGCGGATGCTGACTTGGATGCCGCCGCAGACGTGGCGACTCTGTCGCGTATTATTAATGCTGGACAGTCCTGTATCGCTGCTAAGCGCATTATTATTGAAGCCCCTGTTTATGACGAGTTTATTGATAAATTAAAAACACGTTTGCAAAAATTAACCATGGGTGACCCCTTAGAAGAATCCACGGATATAGGGCCGATCGCACGTGCTGATTTAAGAGATAATTTGCATCGTCAGGTCACTGAAACCATCAATGCCGGTGCTAGTTGTCTATTAGGTGGTGAGATACCGGACGGGAATGGTTTTGCCTATCCGGTCACTTTTCTGGCGGATGTCACTGCGGATATGACGGCCTTCAGAGAAGAAACCTTTGGTCCGGTAATGTGTGCCATCAAGGCAGAGTCCACTGAACATGCCTTAGTGCTTGCGAATGACACGGAGTTCGGTCTTGGTGCGGGTGTCTGGACGGATAATATTGAACTGGCCAAAGATCTTGCCATGAAGATTAATGCAGGACAGGTAGCCATAAACGGTATTGTGAAGACAGATCCTCGTTTACCGAGTGGTGGCATTAAGAAGTCTGGTTATGGGCGTGAGCTGGGGCCACATGGTATTAAAGAGTTTGTGAATGCCAAACAAGTCTGGATCAAATAAAGCGTTTTTGGTGCTGGCGTTTAAATTTACGTCGGTACCATAAGCAGCCGCCAGCAACACTTAACACAGCGGTGAAGATACCGGTGATGAAGACAATAATACGACCCGTCAAATCAAAGGCCTCACCGCTGTGTAAAGGGAATAACCAGAAGGCGGTTTTTTGTCTGAGACTCATCGTGTCGTAGCTTTGCTCGGCGAGTATCTGATTGGTCTGTGGGTTCAGCCACAAGACGAAACTTCCTGAGGTTTTGCGTGGGTCATTATCTGCATTTAAGCGGATTTCAACACTTGGGCTCTGACTGCATGGTGGAATAATTCGTTGCCATTGTTTCTCTGGCCAATACTGTTTGGCACTGATGAGCCAATGATCAGGCTGAATCGGCTGATTACTCAGCCAGTCTACGTCAGGCGAGGCTTTTGCTGGACGGTTGAGCAACCATTTTGTTTGATCCGGGAAGATCAAACTGATGCCAGTGATAATTAAGACAATAAACACGGGCAGTGAAATCAGCCCTAAAGCAATGTGGGTACGACGCAAACGTGCAATTGTTGAGCTTGATTTTTGTGTGCGAGCCAGTAACCAGTTCCAAGCTTTTTTACTACGGGGCCAGCCATAATAAACACCCACAATAACGTTGGCTAGCATCAGGATAGCCAACAACCCTAAAACCAATTCCATGTTCTCACCCAGCAAAAACGTAAAGTGAAACAGGTAGATCATTGAGGTAAAGTAGCTTCCCCATTCCCTTACACTGACCACATCAGCCGTGTACGGATTAATCATGACTTCGATGGTTTTTCCATGAAGAGGGGATTGTGAATTCATCTCCACAAAAGCGGTGTACATGGCCTTATCATTGCGTGGGGTCCGTAGTGAATTGATATGGGCTACATCTGGCAAGGCATGTAAAGCTGCATACATCACTTCAGCAATGGAGGCGGGAGGGCCTGATATGTCGTCATCTAGCACCAGCTGTGGATTTAACCATTCATCAATGGCGTGATCAAACACAATAATGGCGCCACTAACGCTTTGTAAAAATAGCGGAATAAATAAAATCAGACCACTGATTCGGTGAAACTCAATCCAGAATTTTCGCATGAAGAAACTATGGTCTTTGTTTGATTGCAGTTAAGGATAAGTGAAACGACATCTGACTTGCCTTGGAGGCTAAGACAGCATGTTAGTTCAGGTAAGAATGAATATCAAATAAGGTTTGTTATTATTTAGCTTGAGTGCTAACAGTGATTATTCATTCTCATGTGCGGTCTGCACATAAATACCTGTTTGATCCACTTCCACGTTAAATGTAATGGGACGACAGCATACTTCACAGTCCTCGATATACTCTTGCGACTCGACAGAGCCATCAATCACTACCGAAATAATTTCACCACAGTAAGGGCATGACACAGTATGTTCTTGTAGCGCGTAGACCATTTTTTTTCTCCATCATCGTTTAGTTGAATGACTGAGATTCAGAGTAGGAGTTCCAGTTTAGGTCGTTGCGTTTGCTGAGTAGGTAAACAAATGACGTTTATCACCTAAGCCTACACCTGTGGCAATGATCTGAAACCCCAGATTTTTATAGAACTTGAGTAAGGCAGGGTAGTGATCTACTGCATCTAATTGCACCGTTTTATCTTGTAATCGATTGAGGCAGAACTGCATTAGCTGTTTGCCATAACCAGCGCCTTGCTTTTCAGGTGAAACGGCTAGTTGCGTAATATAGATCTCTGCGTCCGGAGCTTCTGGCCAACAGTCATCATAATAGCTGGCTTTTTCTGTGCCCATAGCAATACAGCCCAGAATCTGTTCATCTTTTTCCAGCACATAGACCTGCTTTGTTAACAGGTTCTGTTGAACTGCTTCATTATCATAAACGCCCAGCCAATGCGGCATACCTTGTTGGTGCATATTCTCAGCACAGTGGATGAGTAAATCAGTGATGTTGCTAATATCTTTTTGCTCAGCTTTTCTGATGTGCGGTGAATTCATAATAAACTCGTGATAATACTGCCAGCTAGACACCATAAAACAATAATAACGGGCGATAAACGAAAAATATTCAATAATACAAAGCCCGTTAAAGCGATAATGATATCGGTATAGGATCCAATAACATGTTGCCATATTGGTTGATAGAGTGCAGCCGCCAATAAACCAACCATAGCTGCATTAATACCCAACAGCGACTTTTGTAGGACGGCGTTAGTTTGCAGAGACTGCCAGAAAGGCAGTACTGCCAGAATTAATAAAAATCCTGGCAGAAATAATATGCACAAGGAAATAACAGCACCAGTAACACCACCACTTTCTCCTGGTAACAGTGCTCCGAGATATGCCGAAATAGTAAACAACGGTCCAGGTACGGCTTGTGCAGCACCGTAGCCTGCTAAAAATTGTTCTGATGAAATCAGACCAGTAAAAACAATTTTGTTTTCTAATAATGGCAGTACCACATGTCCGCCGCCGAACACAGTGGCACCTGCCTGATAAAAAATAGTAATAAAATGAAATAACGGCTGGTCAATATTCAGTAAGGGGATAAAAAACAACAAAATAAACAGGGCAAAAAATAAGCTAGCTGTTTTTTTTCCGTAGGGCAGGTTGAGTGAAAAGGTTTGACTTTTTGTATTGGGCTGCAGCAGATATAACCCGGCGATAGCACCGAATCCCATGACAATAAACTGGCTAAAACTGAAAGGCACTAGCAATAAAAATAGCAGGCTCAGACTGGCTATGATTCTTCTATTTAAATCTGGACAAAGTTGACGTGACATTTTCCAGACGGCGTCGGCCACAACGGGAAGCGCCACAAGTTGCAAACCATGTAATACGGTATCTTTTAGTGGCGATGCTATTGCAACGACATACGTTGCAAACAGAATCAACGCTAATGCTGAGGGTAAAGTAAATGCGATGAAGGCATTGATAGCGCCTAATATGCCACCACGATACAGACCAATGGCAAACCCCAACTGACTACTCGCTGGCCCAGGTAACGTTTGACTGACAGCAAGCAGTTGGGTGAAGTCTTCATCAGACAGCCAGCGCCTATTTTCAACAAAAGCCTGTCGAAAATAAGCGATATGCGCTACCGGGCCACCAAATGCCGTCAATCCAAGTGTGAAAAACGCTTTAAAAATATCCGTATGAAGTTGAAGCTTCACATATAGGCCTTTAAGTATGTTGACGATATAGTCGTCTTTCTCATTATGTCTTTCTCTGACTATTGAATGACTGGGTTTCTCTCTGCACTATCTTGCTTAATGGCTGTCCATACTTTTTCATGCATATAGAAAGCAACAGTATTGATTGCGGGTTCAATTAACGCCATTGTGCCGCCAACTAATACGCTACCCGTCATTACATAACCAACGGTAAATGCAACGCTGAAATGGACAACCGCAAAGCTTAACGTTTTAGTCATGATCATTCTCCTGTTTAGTTGAGAATGATTATCATTAACTCGCGCAGATTTGTACAACAACTTAGTTAAATGATATTGATTGGAAAAGTCGATAATTTAACCATCGTTTTTATCTATCATTTTCATGGAAATAAACTGTTTCACATTTCTTATACAATCATTATGATGTAATTATATTTAATCGATATGAACGAATCAGCGTTCATAGTGACTATATATGTCCACTAAATAATAAGGAGGCTCATTAATGAGTACCATTGATATCGGTATCAATAAGCAGGATAGACAAGATATTGCTGAAGGTTTAAAAAACCTGTTGGCAGATTCATACACTCTTTATTTACAAACACATAACTTCCACTGGAATGTCACTGGACCACAATTCCGTGAATTACATCTGATGTTCGAAGAACAATACACAGAACTTGCTGTAGCCGTGGATGATATTGCGGAGCGCATACGGACGCTGGATGTTGCCGCTCCAGGCACCTATAAATCGTTCGCTGAACTGAGTTCAATTAAAGAAGTGGAAGGCGTGCCAGAAGCAAAAGAAATGGTCGGTCTGTTGACTCATGGTCATGAGCAAGTTGTTAAAACTTGCCGTAAAGTATTAAAGCTTGCCCAGGAAGCAGATGATGAATCTTCTGCATCGCTGGTGTCTGACCGTATGCGTGTTCATGAAAAAACAGCATGGATGTTACGTGCACTTAAAGCCTAGTTGTATTGAAGATTATAAAAAGGGAGCGAAAGCTCCCTTTTTTATTTCTGCTTAGTGATAAGTTGCTTTAACTCTTCTATTTGATCAGATAAGTCTTGAATAGTCGTTTCACCGGCATGCTCTCTTTGCCACTGTTCGGCGTTCTCTTTTTCCATCACGTTGACCACGATGCCGATAAGCATATTCAGAAAAGCAAAGGCGTTTAGGAAGATGAAACTGATATAGAAAATCCAACTCAATGGATAGACTGCCATTGTTTCGTACATCACATCTGTCCAGTCCTCAAATGTCATGATACGGAACAGCGTCAGCATCGAAATAGCAATATCACCCCATAAGGTTTTATTGACGCTAGCGAAAGTGGTTCCTACAGCCGCATAAATATAAACAATGATAAACATCAGAAGGGCGACATACCCTAATTGTGGCAGGGCACGTAGCAAGGAGTTCAGTAGCGTCCGTAATTCGGGTATCACAGATACCATCCGTAACACGCGAAATATTCGGATCAAGCGACCAACCAGAGCCAGCTCACTGTCCTCTATCGGGATAAGGCTAACAACGACGATAATGGTGTCAAAAATATTCCAACCACTTTTAAAAAACGCGATTTTCCTGGTTTCGGCAAAAAAGCGAATACTAATCTCAATAAGAAAAAACACGGTGATAGCGTAATCCAACCAGACAATCATCGTCAGAAGGTTGGGCGGGATATTATAGGTTTTTGCCCCGATCATTAGCGCTGAAAAAAGGATGACAGCGACAACAATCGATTCAAATAATTTATTTTGTTTTATGTTAAGAAAAACAGCCGCAAAACGATTTGTCTTTTGGGTAAGAGATGAGGCCATTTTTTCTCCTGTTTAATGATATATCTTGGCTTGCTGCGGAATAATAGCGACTGCAAAAATTTATGCAAGTCAGAACATTATCTGAGTAAGGGATATATGGTATTGTCAATTTTTGCCATTAAAGGAGAGCGGTTATGACGACATTACGTGATATCGTTGGAATAGGGCATCAGGCTTCAGCACTAAGTGAATCTGCGTTAATCCTTATTGATTGCCAGAATACCTACAGGGAAGGTGTGATGAAGTTAGATAACGTTGAAGCGGCTCTGCAAAACGTTAAAAAATTACTTGAATTGGCCCGTGAGCATGGTATCCCCGTTTTCCATATACAACATGATGGGGGCAAAGGCTCGCCATATGACTTAAATAGTCGGCTCGGGGCCATTGCAGATGAAGTCGCTCCCATCGATGGTGAATATGTCATCGTAAAAAGTTTTCCTAATTCCTTTATCCAGACATCTTTAGACGAAGCGCTCAGGAAACGTGGTATTGAGAATATTATCCTTGCCGGTTTTATGACACATATGTGTGTCAACTCAACCGCGCATGGTGGGTTTAATCGTGGTTATCATGTGACGATTGTTGCAGAAGCAACGGCGACTAGGGCCTTATGCATGAATAATGGCAAGAAACTATCTGCTGAACAAGTTCAAGAGGTCACTTTGGCAGCTACTGAGGATTTATATGCCGTTGTTGTTGATCGCGTAGATGACATACCGATAGATGCGATTCGCTAGTGTATATGTTGAATAGCAATTATCTTGCTTTTGGTGGTTGTCCAGACCAGTCCTGGGGAACACGCTGAATTTCACTGATATCGTAGCCAACTTGTTTAATCAGACTGAGCATGTGCTGGTAGTCTGATTCAGAAATGGTTGGTGTGCGGGCCATGATCCATACATAATCACGCTTATTACGAGCGATAATTGTTTGTGAATAATCTTCAGTCAGATACATGATTCGGTAATCGGCTTTTATTGGCCAGATGAACTGCATCCCCCATATAGCATTGGTTTTCTTGTCGGTGATAAATCCTGTTGGATGATACGTTTTTAACTCACCATCATAACTATCTTCATGAAACGTAAACGTCGTTTGAATACTGCCATCTGGCTTTAGCTCATAGGACTCGATGGCATTGTGCGCACCTTTTTCAATATAAGTGGGAATGTTAGCGATAACATACCAATCTCCCATAAACCGATCTATATCGACATAAGAAACAGGTTGTATGGGCGAATGATTAGTCTGACACCCGCTTAAAAATATCGCCATGACAATTATTCCTGGAAGACCAAAACGTTGCATATCACTCACCTTGACTTTTACAGTCTATGATTAATTGTGTATCGTGAATTTGCTGTGAAGCACGTATTTGAATCACGTGCACTGTTTAAGTGCGATTTGTCGCCAAGAACGGACCTCAAAAAGAGGTAGTGTATTTGTTGTACTGCCAGTATTTCTGACATGGAATGGTCGTTATAGAGCCGTTACGATGCGTATATCTGCTGATAGCATTTCCTTTGCTAGCGCGATACATTGATGGCTGAGAAATTGCTTCTCGATGATGTTTAATGAACACTTTGATCAAGGAAACTGGGATGAATGTAAGAATGTTTTTGGGGACGGTGTAATGCAGCTGACTTCACATTCAGATTATGCCTTAAGGCTACTAATATATCTGGCGATTCATGCGCCTGATAAGCCTGCGACGGTTAAAGATGCTTCTGAGCGTTATGGCATTTCTACCAACCATTTGGCGAAGGTAGCTCAGCGTCTTGTTCAGGAAAAAATCATCAATAGTCAGCGTGGTCGTGGCGGTGGTTTATCATTAGCAATGCCAGCCGAACAAATTAACATTGGTTATCTGATTCGAAAAATAGAAAATCCAGAATTGTTGGAGTGTTTTGGTAAGAATTGTTCCTGTCCGATTGAATCTGTATGCATGTTGTTTAGTGCTTTAAGGAAAGCTCAGCAAGCTTTTTTTAATGTTCTGGATGAATACACACTCGCTGATGTGGTTAAAAACAAACATAAATTACAACAAAGCTTATCCCTGGCTAAGGCTGTATAAGATTAGACATCGCTTTATTCGGTCGGATAGGTGTATTGTCAACGGGTTGGTTAATACCATTCGACTAAACCTGAATTATGGTTGATTAGGCTATGTCACACGTTAATACTATTGGGATGATTCTGTATCTCTGCCTGGCCGTTTTCGGTGGGTTTTTATCCGGGCTGTTCAGTCATTATGTTTATCTTGCTGCCCGACGTGAATTACCCGTTTGGGCTTCATTGTTATCCAGTGTTGTTTTTTATGTTCCGCCAGTATGGGCTGTTTTGAGCCTGTTTAAAGATGATGACCTGGATGTTTTCTATATATTGCTTATTGTTTGTTTTGCTCTAGGGGTCAAGCATCACAAGAAGATAGCCGGACAGAAACAAGAGGATGAACGTGAATATCCTTTTGATTTAGACTAAAAAATGGAAATTCTGTTACTGCTTCAATATCATTAACGGTTTATTTGTGGTGTATTTTCTTTGAAAAATCGTAAGCGTCTCTATACAGTCATCATCAGCATTATCGTTTTAATAGGGTTTTTAGCGACAAGTCTCATCGGGTATTTTGTCGCCAGAACGTCTATTTCACAGCGTCTTCAACAGGAGATGCTGCCGCTGACCAGCGATAATATTTACTCTGAAATTCAGCGAGACTTACTCCATCCGCTTGTCATCTCATCACTGATGGCAAATGATGTTTTTGTGTTTGATTGGGTAAATGATGGTGAAAAAGAGCCAGAAAAAATGGAAAGCTACCTCAGTCAAATTCAGAAAAAATACAATACAATTACAGCGTTTTTTGTCTCTAATAAAACAAAAAATTATTACCATCCATCGGGGGTGCTGAAACAGGTCTCTGAAGATAACAAAGCTGATGCCTGGTACTTTCAAGCAAAGAATTCTAATCAACCCTATCAAATCAATATTGATCGTGATACAGCAGAACCCAGCCGTCTGAGTATTTTTGTTAACTATCGTGTTATTGATAAAAAGGGCAATTTTATTGGTGTGATTGGCGTTGGTTTATCGCTACTTGTCGTGGAAGAGTTGATTGAAAATTATCAGCAGCGCTATGGTCGCGAAATTTATTTTATTGACCGACAGGGACAAGTCATGTTGCAAAGCAGTAAGTACAGCAAAGAACTGCACATACAAAATAAAGAAGGGCTCGATAAAGTATTTTTACGTATTTTGACTACGCCCAGCTCATCTTTTTCATTTGACACGATCAATGGCAGTACCATTTACCTGAACAGTCGTTTAGTTCCTGAGTTTGATTGGTATTTGATTGTTGAGCAGGTAAATGATCCGGCTACTGAAAAAGTGGAAAACGCTCTGATTATCAACATTCTGGTGTCGTCTGCTATCAGTCTTGTGGTGTTGTTCATACTGCACCTTGCTTCTCGTGGTTACCAGGGACGTCTGGAAACGATGGCAACAAAAGATAAACTGACAGGCGCGACGAATCGACAAATGTTTGATTCTTTCTTTACACAGGCTGTGGCGAGATCTAAGCGACGTAATGAATCATTATCGGTTGTTTTGATTGATATCGATCACTTTAAACAGGTTAACGACAATTATGGTCATCAATATGGTGATTATGTATTAACGACAGTGGCTGGCATTATGAATCAGCATATCCGTGAAGAAGATGTTTTATGTCGATGGGGAGGCGAAGAGTTTTTATTGATGCTACAGGACTGCAGTAAAAATGAGGCCATCAGGGTAGTGAATAATCTTCGTGAAGCGATAGCAATTCATCATTTTGATTATACTGGTAAAAAGCTTCAAATTACGGTTAGTGCAGGTGTGGCCGAGTACCAGCAATCAGAAGCAATGAACCAGCTGATTGCTCGGGCTGACATATCCCTCTATCAGGCCAAAAATGATGGACGCAACTGTGTTCGTTAATACGTGAGATTGCTGATGCTAAACAAATATCGCTATACATTTCTGATGCTGTTTATTTGTTTAGGATTGGCTTGCTTTCCCGTTACACTGTCTACTGACCATCAAATCAAACAGATGATGGCAGTGACACTTAGTGTATATGCCATCGCTCGTGGTTTAAATGGGGTGATATCGGTAGCTCAGGGTACAGAAGTTTCTATTGAACCTATGGGGGTGGGATTGACTCTTGCACCAGGACAAATTCTGGACCCATTGAATGATCTAATAGAGCAGTTTTCCACTATTTTATTAACCGCCTCAGCCTCATTAGGTATTCAGCAGATAATTTTGTTTCTATCTGATCAATGGGGTTTCCGGGTCGGAATCATCGTGTTGGTGTTGATTGCAGCAATAGCAACATTGTCATCGATGGTGGGGGTTAAACAAAAACGCATTTTATTAAAAACGGTGTTGTTTTTATCTGTTCTACGCTTATTGATTCCAGTGTCTGTTATGTTCAGCGGTACACTTCAGGGATTAATGCAGTCACAAAGAGATGAGGCTGTCATGGTATTGCAGACTACTCAGAATGAGGTAGAGACTTTAACGAATCGTGAGCAAGAACAACCTAAAGGCTGGTTTGATAGCTTAAAAGGTAAATTGGATATTGAATCAAAGCTTCAGCAAATAAGACAGCAAGCAGATCGTGCTGTCCATGCAGCCGTGTATCTACTTGCTGAATTTGTTTTATTGATGTTATTGATGCCGTTGTTAACGCTTTGGCTATTATCTAAACTGACAAAAGCGTTAATTAAATAAGAGTTTAAAGCACTTTCTCTGCTGCTTCTTCACGCTTATTAAGACTGTTAGTTAATTCGTTAAGCGTGCTCAGCAGCTCAAAAAACTCAGACGATGAAAGATCTGTTTTACAAGCGACTTTAGTTTGAACCTCTGCAATGAGTGGCTCTAGCTGCTTAGCTTTATCTGTTAGAAATAAACGAACAACTCGTTCATCTTCATCGGTGCGAACTTTTTCCACCAACTCTGCTGATTGAAGACGTTTAATTATGGGTGATAATGTGCCAGAGTCTAATTTGAGTTGTCGCATAACATCCTTGATAGCGATACCATCTTTTTCCCATAATACGACCAGAACAAGGTATTGGGGATAAGTCAGGTCATAGTCGTTCAACAAGCTGCGATAAAAACGTGTGATGCTATTGGTAGCAGTGTACAAAGCAAAACACAGCTGATTATCGAGTCTCAAGTTATCAAAATTTGACATTCGTTGATTCCTTAATTTTTTTGCTTATTACCTTTGCTACGATGCAATAGAGGTACATTCGCAGTACGGTTAAAGTGTTGTTTATTGTTTTATCAATTGCGTCAATTATAGAGTGTAACTCGAGTAACGCAAATCGGATTTATTCTCAGTTCTGTTGTCTCTAATGACGCTCGAAAAAGTGAATAAATGATAATAAACGATATATAGTATCTTAGACTAATTATATTAATCTGAGTTTCGGAAGATTGATACGAATTTGCGACTTGATCTCATCAACATTGGGGCGAAAAACCAGTGGGAATACTTCGTGTTGAGCATCAGCTGAGATAAATGGCTTTATCTCATAGCCTTCGAAAAAAAGTTCGGCTCTGGCCTGACAGACTTTTTTTATGCCGTCATTGAAGGATTTATTATTGCTTGCTAACACTTCAGAATTTGTCAGCGTCCAGTTTAACGTTAGCCAGTGCTGGTAACAACTTTCAGCTAATTTTTCTGCAGGCTTGGTAAAATTCGCTTCGCTATGTAGTTGCCCATCTTCAGCAAAGGTTTGATTCAATAGGATAACCGTAATGACGATCAAGGGAGCAATGATAGCTGTATATTTCATAAATACCTCCCAAAAAAAGCGATTCAGTGATTAGATAATCCATAGCAAAATAGTAACACTAAAATGCTTGCGCGCAAGCATTTTAGTGTTGGAAATGTTATTGATGTTTAGTTATTGATAATTTTAATTTCACGTTGTGGGAACGGAATTTCTATATTGTTCTGTCTGAGAGTATCCCAGATCATTAATAGTAAATCTGCACCGACTCGGTTAGGTCCATCATCAATCCCTTCCATCCAGAACTCAACCAGAATATCGATACCTGAGTCAGCAAAGCCTTTTATTTCGGCATCTGGTCTTTCTTCCAGTGGGATATCATCACCGCTGATAACTTGAGGATGGCTGGCGACTATGCCACGAACGAGATCAAACAATAGGTGGAGATCCGTCTTATAGGCAACTTGGAATTCTAAAGAGTAGCGTTGCTTGATGTTTTTATGTGTCCAGTTAGTAAAGCTAGTAGTGATGAATTGCTCATTTGGCACCATAATATCTTTACCATCATAGGTTTCCAGTGTGGTTGATCGCATATTAAGTTCACGGATAGTGCCACGACGACCATCTTCCATTTCAACAAAATCACCTACACTAAGTGAGCGATCTAAAAGAAGGATGATTCCGGAAATAAAATTTGATGCTATGGCCTGTAATCCAAAGCCAAGTCCGACACCAAGCGCACCACCAAACACAGCAAGCGCCGTCAGATTAATCCCCATTATTTGAAGTAGTAACAGGAAAACCACAAAGAATAGAGCCACCTGAAACAGTTTGGCAAAGACCTCTCTTGTGCCTATATCCAGATCATGCTGGTTTCGAATGATCTGTTGACCAGCATTATTGGAAAGGCGTCCTAACCAGAATAGGACTGAACCAAAAATCAGTACCCTGGCAACACCATAGGCTGAGATTTCAAAGTTACCAATTTGTAATGAGATGGTTTCGAGATAAGCCACTACCTCATCTAACCAGCCGAATATGTGTAACACGGCAATGGGTAAAATAAACCAGAGCGCTAGCTTTCTAAAAAGTTGTTTTTCTACAAATCGCGTAATGATGGTATAGAGCATAAAAATGACCGCTAAACTCAAGCTAAGCTTAACTAACCAAGCCTGACCAATAACAGCCATGCTGATATCGTTGGCTACTGATAGTGAGAGCACCAGCATAAGCGGCAAGATCAATTCTCTCAGCCTATAAATTCCTTGCCTCAATTGGAGAATAGGACCTTCGGTAGGCATTTGTCTGAGTAGTGGTGACAGATTGCGTAAAAATCGATTAATCGATAACCCGATGAGTATTGCCAATACAATCAAGCCGATTTGTGAATAGAATTTTGGACTGCTTAACCAGTGCATTAGCTGGGTTAAGAATTGCTCTATGACTGTTTGATAATGCTCGATATCCATGTGATGCCTTTGTTAATTATCTCGGACACAATGTATTTGACTGCTTTTAATAAGGCAAATTTAGATGCTGAACTTTACTCGTTTATATCAGTCAGCAAAGTGAATAATTCACTCTAGGAATACCACATGAATAGCCCATTTACACTGAAACATCGAGTCGTCTTTATCACCGGAGCAAACAGAGGTATTGGCAAAGCTATTGCTGAAACATTACTCAATTATGGTGTAGAGAAAGTCTATCTTGCTGTTAGAGACCTCAGCACAGTAGCTGATTTAGAAACACGGTTTATTGACCGAGTAACGCCTATATTTCTCGATCTCAACGAACCTAATTCTATTTTTGCTGCTGCCGCCAATGCACAAGACGTAGACTTAGTTATTAATAATGCTGGGATTTTGAATGGCTCAAATCCTCTGGCCATGTCAGCTATTGATTCACTGCAACACGAGTTTGATATTAATGTGTTTGGATTAGTCAGAATGGCTCAGGCGTTCGCCCCATTGCTTAAGCAAAATGGTGGCGGTGCATTCGTGCAACTAAATTCAATTGCGTCTTTGAGAAGTGTTCCCGAGTTTGCGACTTATGCCGCTTCAAAAGCGGCGGCCTATTCATTAACTCAAGCCATAAGACATGAATTGAGTAAGCAAAAAACGGTTGTATTAAGTGTACATCCTGGTCCTGTGGCTACTGATATGGCAAAGTCAATAGGACTAGTAGATGCTGAACCTGCAACTGTTGTTGCTGAGGCTATTATCAATGCTTTAGAGGTGGGTGAACCTCATGTGTTTCCAGATAGTAAAGCACAACAACTTTGGGCTGAGTACGAGAGTTTTGCCAGAAATGTGATTGAGACTATCTAAAGAGCAGGCAAAAAAAAGCCTCGTAAAAACGAGGCTTTTTTTCTTTTCTGTAAACAAATGTCTTACAGAGCAGTAATGTTTTCTGCTTGAGGGCCTTTAGCACCTTGAGTTACAGTGAACTCAACACGTTGACCTTCATTCAGGGTTCTGAAACCGTCACCTTTGATTTGGCTGAAATGAGCAAAAACGTCTGGGCCAGACTCTTGTTCAATAAAACCAAAACCTTTAGCTTCGTTAAACCATTTAACAGTACCAGTAGTTGTAGACATAAATAATCCTAATTTCTTAATAAATAATTGAAGTCCCAAATTGAGACTTTTTGGTATAGCTGGAAGTGTGCAGAGTACTTATTAACAAACAGGACGAGCTACTGATGGTAATGCTTCGAAATGAAAAATAAATATTCAGATCAACTTTCAAGCTATGTTCAATGTATAGACAATATAGGGCCGTGTCAAAAATATTTTCATCTGTCAAGATAATAAGCGGATACTAATCATTCTAACGGCAAAGCAAAAGACACGGTCATAACTGTCACTTGTAGTTTATGCTCCGGTGTATGACAGAATGATGAAAATGTTGAGCTTAATTCAGGGAATATCCTTCAACACTGGCTCGTGTGCTATTATCAATTGACGTGGCAGCTGTAAGTTGATGTATTAACTTGATTTTTATAGGGACGAAGCTTGACTTTACATGTTTCGCTTTAAGGAGTTGACTCCCAGTAATGGAAAACCTTTTTTCCAAATACACAAAAAAGCACCCATCATCAGCATGGGTCGCATTATTTTTGTGGTTTATTCTTAGTGTCTCTGCCTGCTATCTTTCTTTCTCTTTCTTCCATAATCAAGCAATACAACGTTTTACTTATGAATCACGCGATCTTGCCAATGCGATTTCAGAACGGATGCATGATTATGCATTAGCACTTCAAAGTGCCAAGGCATTGTTTGATGCAAGTGATGAAGTGACAAGGAATGATTGGAGACATTTTGCTGATACGATTCAGCTACAAATATATTTTCCTGGGATTCAAGCGCTTGGCTATTGTGAGATAGTGCCTTCAGAGTCCTTTTCGGAACATATTCAAATGATACGTTCACAAGGTATTCCAAACTACAGCATCAAAACTCACGGGCAGCATAAACAATATAGTCCTATCGTATATATAGAACCTTTTGACTGGCGCAATAAACTTGCCTTAGGTTTTGATCTGTTATCCGAGCCTGCGCATCGAAGAGCCATGGAGTTAGCAGTAGATATTAATCAGGCCGTAACTACCGGAAGAGTGACTGTGGCGCATCAGACAAATCAAGCTGCTCAGTTTGGTTTTCAAATGTATATACCTATTTATCAGCAGAATAAAACGCTGAGTACTCTAGCGGATCGTAAACAAGCATTGAAAGGGTTCGTATTTGGTAGTTTTAGAGTCGATGATCTGATGCAGGGTATTTTAGGCCTGGGACAGAAGCAACTTGGTTTTGAAATCTATGATGTGGGTGAGAATGATGGTGGATTACTTTATAGCAATTCAGCAAGTCAACAGTCATTTCTTTCGGTGGATGCTAACTACAGAGGATTCAAGCATACGTACGATTTAAATGTGGCTGGTAGGCCATGGCAGCTTGTTGTGTATAGCCACGTTGGCTTTCAGACTTTATCAGAACGTTTTCTTCCTGTTTTTATTGCTATCATCCTCACCCTTTTCGGTGGATTTCTTTTCTATTTCATCTCTTTTTTATCAAGAGAGCATGGTTATGCTCAACGAGAAGCTGTTAAAGCAAATCAGCAAAAGAAAACACTAATGCAACACTTAGAGCTAGCTGCTAATGCTGCTAATCTGGGATTGATGGAGTGGGATCTAAATACTGATAAAGTCTATCTGGATAAAAGAATGCTTTCTATTTATGGATTAGAGCCGGATAAATTTCATGGAACATATTCAGAATGGCAGCAGATCCTGCATGAAGATGATCGTGAGCGTGTATTGCTGGCATTAGCCAAGGCTGCTCAATTTGAAGAAAGGTTTGAGCTCGTATTTAAAATCGTTGTAAATAATCATATTCGTCATATTCACTCCAGCTTTTCAGTAGAACGGGATGCATTGGATAATCCACTAAGTATGATTGGATTCTCGGCTGATGTGACAGAGCGGCATGATGTTGATCTGCAATTACGTGAAAAAATCTGGCGTTTAGAAAATCTGTTGGAAGGTGCTAGGTTGGGTAGTTGGGAGTGGAATATTCAAACAGGTGATGCCATATACAACGAGCGTTGGTCAGAGATGATTGGTTATAAATTATCCGAGTTAATGCCTACCACGATTGATACCTGGAGAAATTTCTGCCATCCAGATGATAGTCTTGCTGTAGAAGAAGAGTTACAACGGCACTTTAAAGGTGAGACAGATTATTTTGAAATGACAACACGCATGCGTCATCGAAATGGTTCGTGGAGATATATCTTCAGCAGAGGAAAGTTATTTTCCAGAACGGATGAAGGTTTGCCTCTTCTGATGTTTGGTACGCATCAGGATATCACTGAGTAATTTACGCTATTAATTGACTTTCTTAGCATCATTACTCCCTATACAAGGGTATTGAATGATTGCATTACGGTTTCCTATGTTGAGCATAAAGTGTGTATTTGTGTTGGCGCTGGTTTTTTTACTGACTTCGTGTGATCCATTCAGTCAACCAGAATCAATGATGGATGAATATCTGGTTCGGCTCGCCAGAGTATTAGAGCAAGATCTGCCTGCTCCAGCAGCACCAGTGTTAACAAAGTTACCTGACAAAAAAGAAAGAACACTGAGCATTCCAGAGATAGATGTAAACATGCTGGAATTTTTATCTTTTTATGGATGTGAGTTACAGGTTGTAGTGGCTGAACGCAACTCAATTTTAGGTCGTGTGATGTTACCTATAAACCGTCTCCGTTATGAGGTGCGGTTTATAGAGTCTGCCAAACAATGCCTGGCGACTACTGATGATAAAAAAACAACTCATATTCTTCAGCAAGCCATAGCAAAGAAAAGTGCTGTATTACCGGCCGTTTTCTGGAATGCAATATGGTCGACAGAAGAAATAGAGCAGTTGATGACGTATTCAAAAGGTTATTTACCCGTTGATGCGAACTCGATTAATACAATAAGAACGGGACTGCAGGCTCTGGTGGATATAAAAAAACAGATAGATAATAAAAAATTCGACATCAATCTGGATCATTTAGGAACGATACAACAGCAATGGCTATATTCACATGTTGCAGGGAAGCTGTTAAAAAGTGCCCAGTTGTTGACGCTTAGGTTAAATGAGGCAACACGCATTATCGATAAAAGGCTGATACAAAAACCTTTTTGTTATAAGCAGCGAGTTACTCCTCAAGCCGAGATCCTACGTTCATTCTTCTTCAATATTTATATCGCAAAAGTCCAACCATATCTGGCGAGCGTGAGTCAGCAGGGGGAATCTATTTTCCCTCTACTGGATAAGTTGGCTGTTCTACAGGGTGAGAGTGAGGCATCTGATGAATTCCAACACTATCAACGGACGTATCTTGATACTCAGTCAAGCTCCGGCATCTGGCAAAAGTTACAGACAGCAATTCAGTTGCACACTAAATCCTGGCAGCACTTGCTGAAACAGTGTGGCATGCAGCCAGGCGTTAATTCATAATGCCTCTGCCATAACGGTATTTTTCCCCGCGTGTTTGGCAGCGTAAAGTAATTTATCTGCTTTATTTAGTGCGACTAAGATATTGGTCTCATCATCTTTGAGTTCATAAGCACCAATGCTGACCGTAATACTGATGTCGTTCCCTCCAGTGTAGTAAAAAATGGCGGCCACTTTTTTACGTAAACGTTCAGCTAACAACATGGCTTGTTTCAGTGTCGTTTCAGGAAGTAAAACAGCAAACTCTTCACCACCAATACGTCCAAAAACGTCGTAAGGTCTTTTTGCCGCCTGAATCGAATGACTAAATAATTTAAGGACTTCATCACCCACTTCATGTCCAAAGGCATCGTTGATAACTTTGAAGTCATCAATATCCATCATCAACAGACAAGTATTATGGTTACTTCTCATTGTACGTTGTAACTCTTTATTACTTTCGTGTATGAAGGCTCTTCTGTTCCAGATCCCGGTCAAGTCATCGGTATTAGCGAGGTATTGCAAATTATTTGAAAGGACTTCTAATTGCTGATTTTTCTCAAGCAATTCTAAATTAGACTCCACAATGTTTTTGATTTGAAGCATGAGTTGCTGTTGCTTCTCAGAATAAGAAACAGCCTCTGTGTTCAGAATGCAAATGGTGCCAAAAGCATCTCCGTTAGGCCATCGAAGCGGGAAGCCGAGATAATTAATCAGTCCCATCTCAATTTCAGGTGCGTTTACCCACTTTTCATCTAACAATGCATTTGGAATAAGTATCGGATTATCGTCGTTTATGACAGATTCACAATAGCTTCCAGTGCCGTTTTCAACAATCTCGCCTATGTCAAATGGATTACCTTGATCGTCATTTTTGACATATACGCTAAAGTGAGCTGTTTGATACCTCATAATTAAAGCGATGGGTACATCCATGATCACGGATAGAATATCCATAATAGTTTGCCATTGATTTAATAAATCAGAGGAGATGTGTGGATGTTTAGAGAGTTTACTTGTCACATTCAATCCTTGTGTCAATAGCTAAAGACTACATCAACTTATCACTCAAAGCATAGTCAATTTTATGATTTTTATTGAGAAAATTCACTTACAAACATAAATCATTCTCATTTACATTGAAATTTATTCAATGTAAGATTCAGTAAAATTTAACAGGATTAATAAATGAGAATGAAATCAACTTGTGTGATGATGGCACTGATAATGGGTGGTATGCAGGTGTCGTTAGCAGATGAAGAAACGTCAAATACCAGCACTCTAGAATTAGATACCTTATCGGTTACAGCAAGTGCTGATGCCAGTGCTGAAGGACTCTCTCCAGCCTTTGCTGGTGGACAAGTCGCTGAAGGTGGGAGAGCAGGGATATTAGGCACGAAAGATAATTTAGATACACCATTCAGTATAACCAGTTATACCAATGAATTTATTCAGGATAGACAAGCACAAAGTGTTGGGGATGTTTTACGAAATGATCCGACGGTCAGAGTAGCAAGGGGATTCGGTAATTTTCAGGAATCCTACTTTATACGAGGTTTTATATTGAACTCGGATGATGTGGCGTATAACGGTTTATATTCATTGTTACCACGTCAATATATTGCTACAGAGTTATTTGAGCGGGTTGAAGTTCTGCGTGGTGCATCTGCTTTTCTTACTGGGGCTAACCCTAATGGTGGCGGTATAGGCGGAGCTATTAATCTTTTGCCTAAACGTGCCCCAAATTACGATTTGAACCGAATAACATTAGGCGCTTCAATAAACGATGAGCGTAATGGATCTGCTGATATTGCTCGACGGTTTGGTGAAAATGATGAATTTGGTATCAGGGTCAATGCCGCACATCATAACGGTGGTACATCGATTGATGATGAACAAGCAGAATTGAACTTATTCAATATAGGTTTGGATTACCAAGGCGACCGCCTAAGGTTATCAGCTGATATGGGGTATCAAAATCATCAGTTGGAGCAGACAAGAACAAATTTACGTTTGATGAACCAAGTTAGTAGTGTTCCATCGACGCCCAATGCAAGTGAGAACTGGGCTCAACCATGGTCCTACTCAAATGAAAAAGATTATTTTGGTACATTCAGAGGTGAATATGATTTTACTGAGAATGTAACTGCTTGGGCCGCTTATGGGATGAGACATGGGGAAGAAGAAAATTCGCTCAGTAATCTAAATATTACAAATGGTATTACGGGAAATGGCACATTAAGTAGATTTGATAATGGCCGCATAGATCGTATTCAAACGGGTGAAGTAGGTATTAAAGGCAAGTTCAAAACTGGGTTTATCAAACACGAATTGGTTGCAGCATATTCATACTTTTTTTCAGAGAAAAAGAATGCTTACCGCTTTGTTTCCATCCCTGGCGGAAGCAATTTGTATAATCCAACATATTACTCAAGACCTGAGCTAGCAGATTTGTACAGCCCAAGATTAGGAAGCCGAGTAAGACTGAACAGCTTTGCACTTGGGGACACATTATCTTTTATGGATGATAGGTTGATGCTCACTTTAGGCGCCCGTCATCAAACATTAAAAACAGAAGATTATGATTATAACGGTCAGACTGGATTGATTGGAAAGTATGATGATAGTGAAATTACACCTGCAATTGGTGCTGTATATAAACTAACCGATGAATTCTCTATATATACTAACTATATTGAGAGTTTAACCAAAGGTGATACGGCTGATAGCACAACTGACAATGGATCTGGTGGTACGGTTGACGTTGTTAATGGAGGAGAATCTTTTGCCCCTTACGTTTCGGAGCAAAAAGAAATTGGCTTGAAATATGAAACAAGTAGCATTGGGGCTGGGCTAGCATATTTCACAACATCAAAACCACGTTCTTTTATGGATAAAAGTAATCCTGATAGGCCCGTTTTTAGACAATCAGGAGAAGATGAGCATCAAGGCATTGAGCTGACTCTCTATGGTAAAGCGACTGATGATTTGAAGTTACTTGGTGGGGTGACATGGCTGGATGCGAAGCAAAAAGATACAGGAAATAGCAGTATTGATGGCAACCGAGTAATTGGCGTTGCCAAATTGCAAGCGACTGTTGGAGCTGAGTGGGATGTTCCGTCAGTTGATGGGCTGGCATTTGATGGACGAGTTAACTACACAGGCTCTCGTTATGCAGATGATGCCAATACGCTTAAAGTTGATGACTGGACAACAGTTGATATTGGTGCGAAATATTTGGTTCAATTAGCAAATCAGGATCTGACTCTAAGAGCCCGTGTTGATAATTTATTTGATAGAGATTATTGGGCTTCAGTGGGTGGCTATCCAGGCAATGGCTATCTGGTCCTCGGTGCCCCAAGAACTGTTTCAATCAGTGCAACGGTAGATTTCTATTAATGTAACCATGTATGAGCCCCTGCTGATCAATAGGGGCTCAACTTCGTCATGCTTTCTTGATCCCCATCAATTTTAATCGCTATTCCCCTTTATGACGCCTCGCAATAAGAGTAGGCTGATAGAAACTATCATTTTTATCAAATGTCAGCTTGAGTAAGTCAAACCATTGTCATCTTACTTAGCTAGTCTGCACTGATATATAAAGCAAGGAGTCCTCTATGAATAGCACATTGTCTGCTACACCTCTTGATGTAAACGACGTGACAAATATTGATGCTTACTGGCGAGCCTGCAACTATCTTGCTGCTGGCATGATTTATCTGCAAGACAACCCTCTACTGCGTGAACCACTTAAACCTGAACATATTAAAAATCGATTATTGGGGCATTGGGGAGCCAGTCCGGCATTAAGTTTTACTTATGTTCACCTGAATAGATTGATTAATAAATACGATCTGGATGCGATTTTTCTGGCTGGTCCTGGTCATGGTGCACCAGGTGTATTAGCCCCAGTCTATCTCGAAGGAACTTATTCAGAGGTTTATCCGAATAAAAGTGAAGACATTGACGGCCTCAAACACTTTTTTAAATCATTTTCTTTTCCAGGTGGCATTGGTAGTCACTGCACCCCTGAAACACCGGGCTCGATTCATGAAGGGGGAGAGCTCGGCTATAGCGTTTCTCATGCGTTTGGGGCGGCATATGACAACCCGGATTTAGTTGTAGCGGTGATGGTCGGTGACGGCGAATCAGAAACCGGCCCACTAGCAACCTCTTGGCATTCAAATAAATTTCTCAATCCCAAAACAGATGGCGCTGTTTTACCCATTCTCAATTTAAATGGTTACAAAATAAATAATCCGACAATTTTGTCTCGTATTTCACATGAAGAAATAGAGCTGTTATTCCGTGGTTATGGTTGGACACCACATTTTGTCGAAGGCGATGATCCTGAAGTGATGCATCAAACCATGGCAAAAGTGATGGAAGAGTGCATTGTAGACATTCGTGAAACGCAACAACGTATCAGAGCATCTGGTAGTGATGAGAGACCACGCTGGCCGATGATCATTTTACGTACACCCAAAGGCTGGACTGGGCCAAAAGAGGTCGATGGTCACAAAGTGGAAGGTTTCTGGCGTGCTCACCAAGTGCCTCTGGGCGGTGTGAAAGACAACCCTGAACATCTTGCTCAGTTGGAAAGCTGGCTCAGAAGTTATGAGCCTGAAAAACTATTTACGGAAGCTGGACAACTGCAACCAGAATTAAAAGCACTGGCACCAAAAGGGAATAAACGGATGAGTGCCAGCCTGCATGCCAACGGTGGCTTAATGAGAAAATCACTGAAGATGCCTGATTTTCGTGATTATGCTGTTTCCATCGAAAAACCAGGTCAGAGTCTGGTGGAAAATACCCGGCCTTTAGGTCAGTTCCTTCGCGATATCATGAAGAAAAATATGTCTAATTTTCGGGTTTTCGGTCCAGATGAGAACAGCTCGAATAAGCTGGATAATATCTATGAAGTGAGTAAAAAAACATGGATGGCCGACTTGTTACCAGAAGATCAGGATGGTGGAGAATTGGCTCGCGATGGTCGCGTCATGGAAATGTTATCCGAACATACGCTGGAAGGTTGGCTGGAAGGCTATTTGTTAACCGGGCGACACGGTTTTTTTGCCAGTTATGAAGCCTTTATTCATGTGATTGATTCCATGTTTAATCAGCATGCAAAATGGCTGGATATCTGTAACAACGTGTCGTGGCGAGCACCAATATCCTCTCTCAATTTATTGATTACCTCTACAGTATGGCGCCAGGATCATAATGGCTTTACTCACCAGGATCCCGGTTTTTTAGACTTAGTCCTAAACAAGAGCCCAAAAGTCTGTCGTATATATCTGCCACCTGATGTGAATACCTTATTATCTGTTGCTGACCATTGTCTGAAAGCCAAAAATTACGTGAATGTGATCGTGGCCGACAAACAAAAACATTTCCAGTACCTTGATGTCGATGAGGCTGTGAAACACTGCACGAAAGGCGTCGGCATTTGGGAGTGGGCAAGTTCAGATGAGGGCGCTGAACCCGATGCCGTCGTAGTCGGTTGTGGTGATATTCCAACCCAAGAGGCTTTGGCTGCTATCGATCTGATTCATCAGTACTTTGATGATCTGAAGATTCGGTTCATTAATGTCGTCGATTTATTCAAACTCATCTCGGATAGTGAGCATCCGCACGGTCTGAGTGATAAAGACTTTGATAGCTTATTCACTAAAGATAAACCGGTAATATTTAACTTCCATGGCTATCCATGGTTGATTCATCGCTTGATTTATCGTCGGACTAACCATACTAATTTCCACGTTCATGGCTATAACGAAAAAGGCAATATCAATACACCACTGGAGTTAGCCATTCGTAATCAGATTGATCGGTTTACGATCGCCATGGACATCATTGATAGAGTAGACCGTTTGCAAGGCATAGGTGCCCATGCCAAACAGCAATTACGCGATCATCAGATAAGTTGTAGTTTATATGCCTATGAGTATGGCGTTGATAAGCCTGAATTCGGTGATTGGAAGTGGGGTGATATGTCTGCGATAAAAGAATAAGGTCATGAGAACACAACCTGTCATTCTGGTGCTTAACAGTGGTAGCTCATCTGTTAAATATAAATTAATTCAGCTCAAGGATGACGCTGTTTTATTAGAGGGCAGTATCCAAGGCATTGGCTCATTAGCTAAACATCATATTAGCGTGGATGAGCAATTTGCTGATAACTTCACTCAGCCTCAAGCTACGATTGAAATAAACGATCATCAAGCCGCTTTTCAAATCATTGCAGATGATATGCAGCGCTTTTTTGAACAGTCATCAGGCATACAGTTAAATCTCATCGGCCATCGGGTTGTGCATGGTGGTGCTATTTTTTTCGCACCTGTTGAGTTGAACCAAGAGGTTTTGACGACTATTGAATCCTACCAACATCTGGCACCACAGCATTTACCCGGTAATATTGTCGGCATAAAAACCTGTCAGGAACTCTTTTCTGAGGTCAGGCAATTTGCCGTGTTTGATACTGACTTCCATCAGAGCATTCCTGAGCATATTTATCGTTATGCAGTACCAAATAACTGGTACGAAAATCATGGTGTACGCCGCTATGGATTTCATGGCCTATCTCATCAATATGTCGCTCAGCAGGCAGCGTGTTATCTTGACAAACCACTGAGTGAACTTAATTTAATTACCCTACATCTGGGCAATGGGGCTAGTGCCTGTGCTATCAAAAATGGTCAGAGTTTTGATACCTCTATGGGGTTTACTCCACTGCAGGGCCTTATGATGGGAAACCGCAGTGGCGATCTGGATGCTGCGGTACCTTTGTATATACAAGAGCAGACCGGCATTTCTGCAGAACAGCTAGAGCAACAGCTTAATTTTGAATCCGGTTTAGTGGCTATCACTGGCACACATGATATGGCCGAGATTCAGCACCGAGCTGAGCAGGGCGATAAACAAGCGAGTTTAGCGATTCAGATGTATGTGTACCAACTCCGACGTTATATCGGGGCTTACATGATTAGTCTAGGACGAGTCGATGCCCTTGTATTTACAGGGGGGATAGGTGAAAACGCCTCGATGATTCGAGAACTAGCCTGTGATGAACTAGGGCGGTACGGCTTGGTAATCAACTCTACAGAAAATAAACAGATTAAACAGGCTACTTCAGCGATTCATCATGTCAGGAGTCAAATTCCGATTCTGGTGATACAAACCAATGAAGAAAAACAGATCGCTCATAATATCGCTGAATATTTAAAGCGTTAAAAAGAAAAGGCATCCATGGATGCCTTTATCAGAAAAACTAATCGTAACTGTAGTGTTTACGTAATGTTTTTGTGACTTTCCAGAAGCTTTTTAAACCAGCTGGAAATTCAACGTAGTCACCAGCAACAACAGTAACAGGTGCTTCACCATCTGGAGTGACAACGATTTCGCCTTCTAAAATATAGGCTTTTTCAGTTTCATCGAAGTCCAGTCTGAATTCAGTAACAGGACAATCCCAGATTTCCCAACCCGCAACGCCTAATTCTTGTAAACGTGCTTCACTTGGGTTTTTTTCAATTATAATTTCAGGCATAGTGATCTCTAAAATATCAATGTTGATAGCTCAATCTCACAGTGAGTAAGCCGCTATTGCCATAAGGGCAGGCGAATAATAACAGAAAGCAACTAACAAGAAGGATTCTTGTCGCACTCATTATATAATTGACACCCTATTCTTAATGAAGAGAGTAGTGTCTAGGAGGCGGGAAATGGATGCAAAAGTAATATCGCTTCTGGCGAATAAACCAGATACGCTCAATGGACGCTTGCAAGTGCTTAATGAATGTTTGCGGCAGAGTTTAACTCAAATAACGCATTCATCTTGCCTGCTTTATGACGAGAAAACAGATTCACTGAAAAAATTTCTGAGTAGTCATCATTTCACTAATGATGGATATGCAGACAGTCTTCGTTTAAAGCCAAATCAGGCACTCTTTACATTATGTCAACAAGAAGAAGGTAAGCTCGTATTATTCGATGCTGACGAACCGGTTTGGCAACATTTTAAACAAGATCCACAAAGTCATGCGGCGTTCATTATCCCCATCAAACAAGGACAAAGATTCATTGGTTTTGTTTGTTTTGAGATGGCGTCTTCGCCTGATAATCTGAGCGATGCAGAAAAAATTACCTTGAGTTTATACGGTCAGTATATCTCCATGATGATCAATGAAGAATTATCACTGGTTAATACGCTCAGGGCGACAGTCAGGGCAGCCAGAGATTTCACTGACTTCAGAGATTTTGAAACGGGCTTACATCTTGATCGTATGGCCTGTTATGCCAGGATTATTGCCACGCACTTGGCTAAGAAGTATCGCTTAAGTGATGAATTTATTGAACATGTGTATTTATTTGCCCGCTTGCATGATATTGGCAAAATCGGTATCTCTGACACTATTCTTAATAAACCCGGTCGATTAGATGATGATGAACGTAGCATTATGAAAACGCATGTTATCAAGGGGATAGATATGCTTGAGCAAGTGCTTAATGACTACAACCTGGTAGATATGCGTGATACCGATATGATGCGTAATATCGTTGCCTGTCATCATGAATATATCGACGGTTCAGGCTATCCAAAAGGTCTGAAAGGGGATGAGATTCCTCTGGAAGCCAGAATTGCAACCGTGGCAGACATCTTTGATGCGCTGACTTGTCAGCGTCCCTACAAAAAACCGTGGCCTTTAGACGATGCCATAGCTGAACTGGAAAAAATGCAACAGGCGAATAAATTAGATGCAGAGTGTGTTGCTGCTGTTAGAGAAAATAAAGCAGAGTTTGAAAAGGTAATGAAGGAACTGTCTGACGACAAAAAGTAGTTATCACTAGAGAAAAAGCCCTCAAGTGATAACTACTCAATAGCTTCTAAAATGTCAGCGTAGCGGCCATTTCGTCATTGATCTTGACTAAACACGTCAAATCTTTTTTCAACTTCCATTTGCAGTCTGAAGTCACGGTCATGCCTTCATATTCACCACTAAAATGACCATCATCGTAGTTGTATGATAGCTGGCCATCAATCACCACATTGCCGTTAATTAAGACTTGATGTTCAAAGCTGATTTGATCAAAGCGGCCATAGACTTCCACTTGTTGTTCAGCACCCGCCGGACGATAGTACTGCTTTGGGGATGCCGAAGTACAGCCGAGTAATGTTGCCAGCAGTGCGGCGATGATGATCTTTTTCATATGTGATTCCAGTAAAAAGTAAATAAGCCTGTTTATACTACAAAAAACCGCTTTGAACGCCTAATGTGATTTCACAGCATATTTAACAATACCGTCAGTGTCAGTAATGAAATAACAGTGGAAAACATGATAGTTTGTGCTGTGATAAAGGCATCCCGTTGGTAAAACTCGGCAAGCATAAAAGGGCCAGTGCCTGTCGGTAATGCGGCCAGTAAGACGGCCATCATGGCTAATGTCCTATCCATATCAAACACCCAGAACGCCAATGCGGTGACCAGAAGCGGTTGTATGGCGAGTTTTGTAAAGGTTAATACCCAGGCAACACGTTTCTCGTTGTCGCTATTATTTGGCATTTCACTGCGGCTACTTGCCAGAAACAAGCCTAAGCTCACCAATGCACATGGACTAGCAGAGTCAGACAAAAGATGGAGAAATGTTTCAACACTGTCGGGAATGGTCAAACCTGACGCGGCTACTATTACACCGGCGATGGGGGAAACAACTAATGGGTTACGAAATACGGCAGATAACACACTTTTTATCCGTAAGCGGAACGCTTTCTCAGCCTGTAAACCGGTTTCGATTAACATGATGGCAATAGAAAATAAGATACAAACCACAATAATGGACGCAATCGTTGTGGGTATCTGACTGGATGCACCGAACACCAAAAATAATAAAGGAAAACCAACATAGCCGGTATTGGAATAGGCCGCCGCTACGCCATCAACACTGGCATCCGCTAAATGCTTGCCCTGCGAAAGTCGCCAGACAAGAATCAGTAAAAAGATTATGCCGGTACCCAATAAATAAACGTTTATAAAAGCAGGTAGAAATAAAGCCTGCCAGTGGCTATGTGCCATAATGTCGAACAACAAGGCCGGTAAGGCAAGCCAGACGACATAACGATTTAATTCACTGGCGGCAGTTGGGCCAAGTACACCGGTTTTTCTACTGATAAAACCCGCCGCAATCAGCCCAAAAATGGGCAACAAAATAGAAAGTGTATTTAGCATGGAATGTATAGCTTTGTATCGCAATGCTAAATAATATCAGGATGATCATAAGGTGCCTAATTAACCAGGCCAGAGGAAAAAACAAAGGCAAATATGCTGAATAAAATCAGACGTTTTTTTATAAAGTTAATGCTCTATAGCATGCTGGGCTGGCTAGTGATAAGCCTGCTTATCGTTTTACCGTTTCGTTGGTTAAACCCACCAGTCAGTATGGTGATGGTGGAACGCTGGCTGACCCATGATGATTATACGATTCATCAACGCTGGCTGAGCTGGGAGCAAATTCCCAAAAAAGTGGCGCTTGCGGTGATTACCTCTGAAGATCAGCGTTTTCCTCTGCATCAGGGCTTTGACGTTGATGCCATTATGAAGGCACTTAACGAAGCTGAGGATGGCGGACGGTTACGTGGTGCCAGCACCATTAGTCAGCAGGTCGCTAAAAATATGTTCCTGTGGACAGGTAGAAGCTGGATAAGGAAAGGTTTGGAAGTCTGGTTTACTTCTTTAATCGAACTGACCTGGGGCAAGCAACGTATTCTGGAAGTGTATTTGAATATTGCCGAGTGGGGGAAAGGTGTTTTTGGTATTGAAGCCGCCAGTGAATATCACTTTGCCAAACAGGCTTCACAACTGACGGATATGCAAGCCGCACTGTTGGCATCAACCCTGCCTAGTCCGTTGAAATATGATCCTGCAAGACCCGCCCAACATCTTATTGACCGGGCGCGCTGGAACTTGGCACAGCAACGTAAATTAGGTGGCACTAACTGGTTAGCCCCAATATCAGAATAAAAAAACCGCCAGTACTAGAAGGTGTACTGGCGGTACCGAGGACGAGAGAGTTATTTAAGCCAGACTTTCCAGCCTTTCTCTGCCATACACTCAATAAAGCCAACGGTAACCTGGCTAAAATTACCGTTGATTGGGTGCTCTTTACTTAAACCATCTTTGCAGACTTGACCTTCTGCGAGTAATTGATCAGGACCTGCACCCGCTTTCCACCACGAGCTGACTCCGACTGGTTGGAGTGGATCAGCAGGCAGAGGTGCAGGCTCAATTTCAGTGTCTGTTGTCTTTTCAGCTATAAACTGGTCGGGTGAACTTTTGGTATAGCTACCATGAATCACAGCTTTATTGGCCGGGCTCCCGGTTTTAGCGGCCTCTTCATTAGCCTTATTATCTAAATCTAAAACGATCCAGCCATTCTCTTTTAAGCATTTTTTTGTTTGTGCCTCTGTATTTGTACTGGCAGCACACACATTTTTTTCTTGCTGAAAATCACGGACGGATGCGCCGCGTTTATAACTAAACTCTCCACATGCGGAGAGCGATAGACTCAAAATGCCCATCGTGGTGATGGCAAGCGTCTTATTAAATATTCGTTTTTGAAACATCCGCCTTTCCTTGATGACTCTTTAACATGGCTACAGATTACCTGAACAAGTCAGATCTGTTTCTACGCAATTTCACGTATTCAAGCTTCTGACCCAGCTCACTAGTATTGCTCCTGACGCGAACAGCACGTTTGCGACTTTTTCTTTTCTTGGATGGCTAACAGGGGCAATTAGAATGAAAATGAAACTCAACTCTCTCACCTATGCAGTGGCGCTCGCCAGTTCTGCAATGATGGCACCTACCGTGTCACAAGCAGCTGGCACGATCACGTTTGGTGAAGATCAATATGTCAGCGTTGGTTTTGGCATGCGTGGCAGTTTTAGCAGTGTAGAAGACGCTGCAAACGATGGTGGCAGCAGTAAAGATTTTGATTTAGACAGTGCTCGTCTTTATGTATCAGGTTCATTAAACAAATACATCAAAGGTATTTTTAATACTGAAAAGTCTGGTGGGAATGACACTTTCCAAATTATTGATGCGGCCGGTATTTTTCAGTTTACCCCTGATATGGCCATTTGGGCGGGTCGTTTCTTATCGCCAAGCAGTCGCGCCAATATGGCGGGACCTTATTACACATTAGGTGGTGGGTACTGGCAAAGCATTGCAGCACGCTATGGTTATAACGGTGGCACGATTGGCCGTGATGATGGTGTCGCTTTAGTAGCTACAGCATTTGACCAACGTTTGGCGTATTCATTTGGTGCTTTTGAAGCAGATAAAATCTTTGAGTTGAGTAGTGGTGTTGCTGACGTAACAAATAACGCTGACCAAAGTGATGAATTGATGTATGCCGGACGCTTGCAATATAGCTTCTGGGATAAAGAACCAGGGTATTACGGTACAGGTAACTACCTAGGGCAAAAAGATATTTTCACCATTGGCGTTTTTGGACGTTCGAAAGAAGATGGCGCAGCCTCTGCGACAGCAGTTGGTGATTACAGCCAATGGGGTGCGGATTTACTGATCGAGAAAAAATTCGCTGCCGGCGCGGTCTCTTTTGAAGCCGCCTACTACGACTATGACACAGACGATGTTTTCTTGACTGAGCAAGGTGAAGCCTACGCAGTAGGTGCTGGTTATATCTTTAATCAGAAAGTCGGCTGGGGTCAGTTCCAACCTTTTATTCGTCACCAAAATTTTGATGCTGATAGTGGCACTGAAACTGAGCGCACAGATTACGGTGTGGCATACATCATTGATGGATATAACGCCCAAGTTTCAGCTCGATACTCAGATCAAGAAGTTGATAACCCGTCTCCTACCAGTGATTCAGATACCGATATTTTTGCAGTCGAACTTCAGTTGCAATTTTAAGGTTTGGATTGGTTTTTATCCCAACGGAGGAAAAAATGAAAACGATAGTAAAACTCGATTTAGATAAAAAACCTTGGGAGCAGGACGGTCAAATCCATAACCGTTGGCACCCAGATATACCCATGATCGCGATGGTCAAACCCGGTGATGAATTCCGTGTTGAATGTATGGACTGGACCGGTGGCCAAATTGGTAACAATGACAGCGCCAACGATATCCGCGATGTCGATTTAACCCAGGTTCACTATTTAAGTGGTCCGATTGGTGTTGAAGGGGCTGAACCTGGCGATTTAATGGTGGTAGACATTCTGGATGTCGGCACATTTGAAGATCAGCAATGGGGTTTTAACGGTTTATTTGCTAAAGAAAACGGTGGTGGTTTCTTAACTGATCACTTCCCTGATGCAAGTAAGTCTATTTGGGATTTCCACGGTATTTACACCACATCACGTCATATCCCAAACGTGCAGTTTGCCGGCATTATGCATCCTGGTTTGATTGGTTGTTTGCCATCAAAAGAAATGCTGGAAGAATGGAATCAGCGTGAAGCCGATTTGATTGCAACAGATCCTGACCGTGTACCGATGTTAGCTTGCCCACCTGAAGAAAAATCAGCCGTTATGGGCAGAATGAAAGGTGATGAAGCAGTTGCTGCAGCTAAAACAGGTGCTCGTACTGTGCCACCACGTGAACACGGTGGTAACTGTGACATTAAAAACCTGACCAAAGGGTCTCGTATTTATTTCCCTGTCTATGTGAAAGACGGTGGCCTTTCTATGGGTGACCTTCACTTCTCTCAAGGTGATGGCGAGATCACATTCTGTGGTGCGATTGAGATGGCAGGTTACTTAGATATCCGCGTCAACTTAATCAAAGGCGGCGTTAAGAAATACGGCATCAAAAACCCACTATTCAAACCAAGTGTGGTTGAACCTAAATACCGTGATTACCTGATTTTTGAAGGTATTTCAGTTGATGAACAAGGTAAACAACATTACCTCGACGTTAACGTGGCATACAAACAAGCGTGTTTGAACGCCATTGAGTACATGAAGAAATTTGGTTACAGCGGTCAGCAGGCCGTATCCATTCTTGGTACAGCACCAGTTGAAGGTCATATCAGCGGCATCGTTGATGTACCAAATGCCTGTGCGACCTTGTGGTTACCTACTGAGATCTTTGATTTCGACATCATGCCTAATCCAGACGGTCCTTTAGAACTGGTTACCCCAGGTATTGATACAGCGAAAACATCTTAATTGATTAGAGGAAGAGTGCGATGCCTATTTACGACTACCGATGTGAGCAATGTGGCGAATTTTCGGCCTTACGCAAAATGAGTGAATCCAGCTTGCCCTGCACGTGTGAAAACTGTGGAGAGCCAGCAGCACGCATTATTTCAGCGCCCAATCTTGCTCTGATGGACAGTGGCAGAAAAAAAGCGTTTGAGCGTAATGAAAAATCGGCACATGCCCCGAGACAAGCACGACGTTCCAGCTGTGGTTGTTCAGGCTCGCACACTTGCTCGACATCGCAAAAAGACACTTCATCTTCTAACGAAAATAAACAAGGAAACGGCCTATTGATGCAAACAAAGAAAACCGCACGACCTTGGATGCTCGGTCACTGAGTAACCAAACATTGTTTTAAAACTGGAGATTAATCAATGAAACATTTTAGTCGAAGAAAATTCTTAGGTAAAACAGGCGCTTTACTCGGCGCAATGATAGCGGCAGGCTTCATTAGCACATCAGCGATGGCTGAAGATTACCCGACAGCGGCGGTGAACACGACCGGTCTGGCTGTGACTGATGACACCGTTAAAGTGGGCATTTTGCACTCATTGACGGGCACCATGGCTATCAGTGAAACCGGTGCTCAAGAAGCTGAAAAACTGGCGATTAAACAAATCAATGAATCAGGCGGTATTTTAGGTCGTCAAATTGAAATCATCCAGGAAGATGGTGCGAGTGACTGGCCTACATTTGCTGAGAAATCACGTAAATTATTAGTGAACGATCACGTTGCTGCCGTATTTGGTTGCTGGACTTCTGCTTCACGTAAAGCGGCATTACCTGTATTCGAACAGCAAAATGGTCTGCTTTACTACCCAACGTTCTACGAAGGTCTGGAACAATCACATAATGTCATTTACACCGGTCAGGAAGCGACTCAACAAATCTTAGCTGGTTTGGATTGGGTAGCGAAAGAAAAAGGTGCAAAAACGTATTATCTGATTGGCTCTGATTACATCTGGCCACGTACATCAATGAAAATTGCCCGTAAACATATCGAAAATGTCTTAGGTGGCAAAGTCGTTGGTGAAGAGTACAAACCATTAGGTGACACACAGTTCGGTTCGGTTATTAACAAAATCCGTCTGAAAAAACCTGACGTTATTTTCGCGGCTGTTGTCGGTGGTTCTAACGTTGCTTGGTTCAAACAGTTAAATGCTGCCGGTATCACTGGTGATAAACAAACACTGTTAACTATCTCTGTTACTGAAGACGAAGTCTTAGGTATCGGTGGTGAAAACCTGGTCGGTTTCTATTCAGTTATGAAATATTTCCAAAGTCTGGATAACGACAATAACAAAGCCTTCGTTAAAGCCTTTAAAGAAATGCATGGCGATGACAGCGTTATTGGTGACGTGACTCAAGCGGCTTACCTTGGTCCTTGGTTATGGAAAGCGGCTGTTGAAAAAGCAGGTAGCTTTGATGTCGATAAAGTAGTTGCTGCTTCAGAAGAAGGCGATATTGAGTTAACAACGGCACCTGAAGGTTATGTGAAGCTTCATCCTAACCATCATCTGTGGAGCTACACTCGCGTAGCTGAATGGCAAAAAGATGGTCAAGCGAAAGTGATTTACCAATCACCTGAGCTGATTGAACCAAACCCATTCCCAGAAGGTTACCAATAGACCGCAGTATCAAGATGGGCAGGCTGCATACGCAGCTTGCCCTCTCTTAAACACGTTTCAATCACTCTTTTCAGATCACCTTCGGAGTAGCGTTATGGGCGATTATTCAATACAAGAATTGACATCAATTCTGGCCATGCAAGGGTTTGCTGGTTTGAGTTTATTCAGTGTTCTACTTTTAATGGCACTGGGCCTTGCAATTATTTTCGGGCAGATGGGCGTCATTAATATGGCCCATGGCGAGTTTATGGCAGTAGGGGCTTATACGACCTATATATTGTCAGTCATGACAGAAAAATACTTTCCTGATTTTCTGAGTTATTACTTTATTTTTGCCATCGTCGCATCATTTTTTGTGGCAGGCATTATCGGCTACTTTGTTGAGTGGCTGCTTATCAGGCACCTGTACAAACGTCCTCTGGACACGCTGCTGGCGACATGGGGATTAAGCCTGATTATGCAACAGATTTTCCGTTCTCTGTTTGGCGCACGTGAAGTCAGCCCAACCCTACCAGATTGGCTAATGGGCTCATATATGCCAACAGATACTATCTTCATACCGATTAACGGTATGTTTGTACTGGGTTTAACTGCGTTAGTGACCTTCGGGGTCTTTATCCTGATGTATCGTTCAACCTGGGGACTTAATGTACGTGCCACCACCCAAAACCGTGTAATGAGTGGTGCGGTAGGTATTAATACCCAAAAAGTGGATCGTATGACCTTTGCGCTTGGTTGTGGCATTGCCGGTGTGGCAGGTGCAGCATTTACAACTATCGCATCAACAGGTCCAACGACCGGTTCTCTCTATATTGTTGACACCTTTATGGTGGTGGTTTTCGGTGGTGCTGCAAGTTTATTCGGCACGATAGCTTCAGCGTTCAGTATTGCCCAGGCGCAATCGATTCTGGAGTTCTTTATCAGTGGTTCTATGGCAAAAGTTCTGACATTACTGACGATCGTTATCATTCTGATGATTCGTCCAGAAGGTCTGTTTGCCAATAAAGTTCGTAAATAAGCAGTAGGAGATAACCATATGAATTTTGTCTATGACAGATTATTGGGTGGCAGAAACGGCGCCATCGGTATTGGCATCCTTGCGCTGCTTATTCTGATTGTATTGCCTCTGGCACTGGATATTTTCCGCCTTAACCTGGTGGGGAAATACCTGACTTACGCCTTTGCCGCGGTCAGTCTGGTTTTACTTTGGGGATACGGTGGCATTCTGAGTTTAGGGCAGGGGGTATTTTTTGGCCTGGGTGGCTACGCGATGGCGATGTTTCTGAAACTGGAAGCATCGGATCCGGAAAGTACTGCCATTCAATCTACACCTGGCATTCCTGACTTTATGGACTGGAATCAGTTAACAGAATTACCCTGGTTCTGGGTGCCATTCGAACATCTGTGGGTGGCGATTCTGGCAATCTTTGTGGTGCCAGCAGCATTTGCCTATCTCATCGGTGTGTCGATGTTTAAACGTCGGGTAAGTGGGGTTTATTTTGCCATCATTACCCAGGTTGTCGCTTTGATTTTGACTATTTTGATTGTCGGTCAACAAGGTTACACCGGTGGTATCAATGGTATTACTGACCTGAAAACCTTAAATGGCTGGAGTATTCGTCCGGATTCAGCGAAGTACGTCTTGTATTTCGTCAATGCCGTCTTATTACTGGCAGTAATCTGTGTCAGTCGCTTTGTACTGACCAGTAAATTTGGTCGACTGCTACTGGCGATGAAAGATAAAGAAGATCGTGTTCGCTTCTCTGGTTATGACGTAGCCAGCTTTAAAATCTTTATCTTCTGTCTGGCCGCGGTGATTTCAGCTATTGGTGGCGCTATGTTTACTTTGCAGGTTGGCTTTATGTCACCGTCATTTGTCGGCATCGTACCTTCAATTGAAATGGTTATCTTTGCTGCGGTGGGTGGACGTATGTCACTTATCGGTGTGGTGTATGGCACCTTATTAGTGAATGCTGGGAAAACAGCCTTTTCAGAATCGTTTCCTGAAGTCTGGTTATTCCTGATGGGTGGTTTATTTATCGCTGTGGTGATGTTCTTCCCGAATGGATTAGCCGGTATTTATGATAAATACGTCAGAACGCTGCCTTTCATGCAACGTCTGTTGGGCGAGAAAAAAGCAGAGTCTGATAGTAAAACTGAAGCGAAAGCTGAATTAGAAGGAGCCAAATAATGGGTACTGAAACTGATTTCCTGTTGGCAATTGAAGATTTGACCGTCTCATTTGATGGCTTCAAGGCAGTAGATTCATTGAATCTGTATATCGATAAAAATGAACTGCGTGTGGTTATCGGTCCAAACGGGGCCGGTAAAACGACCTTACTGGATTTGATTTGCGGTAAAACCAAAGCCAGCTCAGGTTCGATCAAGTTTAAAAATACAGAGCTTACTAAACTGTCAGAGCACGCGATTGTTCGTACCGGTGTAGGACGTAAGTTTCAGACACCATCGATTTACGAAACATTAACGGTTTACGAAAATCTGGAGGTGTCTTATCCGGAAGGGCGGGGCGTGTTTGGTAGCCTGTTCTTCAAAGCTGACGAAAAGGTGAAAGAAACCGTATTAAGAATAGCGGAAGAGATTCAGTTATTAGATGAACTGGATACGGAAGCAGCTGTGTTGAGTCATGGTCAGAAACAATGGTTAGAAATAGGTATGTTACTGATGCAAGACCCAGAGCTATTAATGCTCGATGAGCCTGTAGCCGGTATGAGCGCGAAGGAGCGCGACGAAACAGCAGAATTGTTGAATCGTATCTGCAAAAACCGTTCGGTGATTGTGATTGAGCATGATATGGAGTTTGTGAAAAAGATTGCTCACAAAGTCACCGTATTACATCAAGGCAAGATTCTGGCTGAAGGCGCTATGGATAAAGTGCAGTCAGACGAGAAAGTCGTTGAAGTTTACTTAGGCCATTAAGCGAATAGCGAGGAAATTGATATGTTTGAAGTAGAAAACTTAAAAGTCAGCTATGGCCAGAGTGAAGTGATTCATGAAATCAGCTTTTCAGCGAATAAAAATGAAACACTGGCCATTATGGGCCGTAACGGGATGGGTAAAACCACACTGTTCAAATCCTTAATGGGTATCTTGCCAAGTTCGGCGACTAAGGTTGAATTAGAAGGCACTGATTTAGATGGCATGGATAGCTATAAACGTGTTGCCAGTGGCTTAGCTTATGTACCGCAGGGACGGATGATTTTTCCCAATCTGACCGTGCAGGAAAATATTGAAACCGGATTACAGGTCAGTAAACAGAAAAAAATTCCGGAAGATATTTTTTCCTTATTCCCTGTGTTACATGAGATGCGTCATCGTAAAGGCGGTAACTTGTCTGGTGGTCAACAGCAACAGCTGGCAATTGCCCGTGCCCTGGTGACCAATCCCAAAGTCTTGCTTTTGGATGAACCAACCGAAGGTATTCAGCCTTCTATTATTAAAGATATTGCAAAAGTACTGAATGAAATCCGTGAAATGCGTGAGATAACGATTGTGGTATCAGAACAGGTACTAAGCTTCACGATGGATATTGCCGATCGGATTATGGTGATCGAAAAAGGCAATTTGATTCATGAAGATCTGCGTGAAAATGTGGATGCAGCCAAAATCAAACAATATCTGATAGTGTAAAAACAACAACATCCTCTTTGATTTTATGCAAAGAGGATGTTTTAGTCATGCTATCTTTACGGCATGAAAACAGGACAGAATGCGTGACCCAATTGATAGACAGAACGCAACTTAATACCGTAATGACGGGCTGGGATGCCCGTCTTCAGTTAGGTTTTATCGAACGTGACGGTAAAACGATCCTGGCAAAAAAGGCTCATTCAGGGCCATTAACGATTCAAAAATGTTTATATCCGGAAGGCCCGACTCCCGCACATGTTCTGGTGATTCATCCACCGGGTGGTGTGGCAGGTGGAGACCGTTTAGCACTGGACTTTAGTTTGGCAAAAGCGGCCAAAAGCTTTATCACCACACCGGGTGCCACCAAATGGTATAAGTCGGCAGGTCGCGAGGCCAGTCAAACACTGCATATAGAACAGGCGGATCACAGTCTTCTTGAATGGTTTCCACAAGAAAATATTGTGTTTGATGGGGCTGATGTCACCTTAAAGACACAGGTAAAATTAAGCCAATACGCTCATTTCGCCGGCTGGGATATCAGTTGCCTCGGTCGACAAGCCAGTGGCGAACAGTGGCAGCAGGGCCGCTATAAACAAGTGTTAGAAATATCGCGTGAACAACGGTTGTTATGGCAGGAAACCGCGGTGTTTAAACCGGATAGCCATGTTGTCACTGCGCTGGCCGGGCTGAGAGGGTTTCCAGTATTTGGTAGCTTTGTGGTTACCGCGGGTGAAGTACCCGATGCTGTCATTGAACAATGTCGACAAATCACACTGAATTCTGACGCCCAATATGGTGTTTCTGCCTTACCAGAAGTGTTTACGGCACGTTATATAGGTAGCTGTGCACAAGAAGCACGTCAGTATTTTGAAAGACTATGGGCTTGTCTGCGTCCATGGTATGCAAATTCCCAAGCAATACGCCCACGCATCTGGGCAACCTGAACATTTTATAGGACCTGTGACATGGATTTAACACCAAGAGAAAAAGATAAATTACTGATTTTTACCGCGGCATTATTAGCTGAACGCCGTAAAGAACGTGGTGTGAAATTAAACTACCCGGAAGCCGTGGCCTATATCACCGCTGCCATTATGGAAGGTGCCAGAGACGGCCGCAGTGTGAGTGACTTGATGAGTTATGGCACGACCTTACTCACCCGTGAAGATGTGATGGATGGCATTGCCGAAATGGTCACTGAAATTCAGGTGGAAGCCACGTTTCCAGATGGCACCAAGTTAATTACTGTTCACGACCCGATAGTGTGAGGTGACAAAATGATTCCAGGTGAAATGCGTTTTGCAAAAGGTGATATCGAGCTGAATGTTCAGCGGGAGACCAAATTAATTGACGTCTCCAATTCGGGTGACCGTCCTGTTCAGGTGGGCTCGCATTACCACTTTTATGAGGTAAACGAGGCTTTACTGTTTGATCGTGAGCAGGCCTATGGTTTTCGTTTAAATATTGCTGCGGGCACCGCTGTCCGGTTTGAACCGGGGCAAATGCGTAGCGTCGAGCTGGTGAAACTGGCCGGGGCACAAACAGTGTATGGTTTTGCTGGTAAAGTGATGGGGGCCTTGTCATGAGTCTTAAAATTTCACGTCAGGCCTATGCTGAAATGTTTGGCCCCACTGTCGGAGACAGAGTTCGTCTGGCAGACACCGAACTGTGGATTGAAGTCGAAAAAGATCTCACCACTTACGGGGAAGAAGTCAAATTCGGTGGTGGCAAAGTGATTCGCGATGGCATGGGCCAATCACAACTGCCTGCAGCAGAGGTCGCGGATACCGTCATCACTAACGCACTGATTATTGATGCGGTAGCTGGCATTATCAAAGCTGATGTGGGGCTTAAAGATGGCCATATCTGGCAAATAGGTAAAGCAGGGAATCCGGACATCCAACCTAACGTTACTATTCCTATTGGTGCGGGTACCGAGATTATTGCTGGTGAAGGCATGATTCTCACTGCCGGGGGCATTGATAGTCATATTCACTGGATTTGCCCACAGCAAATCGAGGAAGCGCTAACCTCAGGTGTGACCACCATGCTGGGCGGCGGAACCGGGCCAGCCACCGGCACCTTTGCCACTACCTGTACGCCAGGCCCCTGGCATATTCATCGTATGCTGGAAGCGGCTGAAGCTTTTCCGATGAACATGGGCTTTTTTGGCAAAGGCAATGTGTCTTTGCCTGAACCTGCCCGTGAACAAGTCGAAGCGGGTGTGATTGGCCTGAAATTGCATGAAGATTGGGGTACAACGCCGGCAGCGATTGATAACTGTTTGAGCGTGGCAGAGGAAATGGATATTCAGGTGGCGATTCATACCGATACCTTAAATGAATCGGGCTTTGTGGAAACCACCTTAGCTGCATTTAAAAACCGGACCATTCATACTTTCCATACAGAAGGTGCCGGTGGTGGTCATGCGCCTGATATTATCAAAGCCATCAGCTCACAAAATGTCTTGCCGTCATCAACTAATCCGACCCGACCGTTTACTGTGAATACGCTGGATGAACATCTGGATATGTTGATGGTGTGTCATCACCTTGATCCGGCTATTGCTGAGGATGTGGCTTTTGCGGAATCACGGATTCGCCGTGAAACCATTGCCGCTGAGGATATTCTGCATGACACTGGTGCCTTTGCGATGATGTCATCCGATTCACAGGCGATGGGACGCGTGGGTGAAGTGATTATGCGCACCTGGCAAACGGCTCACAAAATGAAAGTGCAACGTGGGACTTTGCCGGAAGATACCAAAGATGGCGCGGACAATACCGATAACTTTCGGGTGAAACGGTATATTGCTAAATACACTATTAACCCAGCGATAACTCATGGCATTTCACATATTGTGGGTTCAATCGAGCCAGGGAAATTTGCTGATTTGGTGTTATGGCGACCGGCGTTTTTTGGCGTTAAACCGTCATTAATCTTAAAAGGGGGCAGCATTGCTTCAGCAGCGATGGGAGATCCTAATGCCTCAATCCCAACACCGCAGCCCGTGCATTATCGTCCGATGTTTGCCAGCTTTGGTAAGGGGCTTAAAAGCTCATTAACCTTTGTATCGCAAGCGGCTATGGATAGTCCGGAAGTTAAAAATCTGAACTTATCCAAGCCACTTGTCGCTGTGAAAAACTGCCGGCAGGTAACGAAAAAAGATATGGTATTAAACGATGCAACACCGGATATCAGCGTCGATCCTGAAACTTATCAGGTGCTGGCAGATGGCGAATTATTGATTTGCGATCCGGCCACAGAGTTGCCGATGGCACAACGCTATTTTCTTTTTTAGAGTAAGAGCATGCTTGAAATACATACAAAATTAACAGACAACAACATCAGCGACTTTGATGACAAAGTCTCGATGAGTTTCGATTTACGTCAAAAAAGTCGAATCCGGGTCAAGCTGGCATCAGGTCGGGAAGCGGCTATTTTTATGACCAGAGGCGAAATCTTACGTGGTGGTGATGTGCTGCAAGCACAGGATGGTTCTATCATTCAGGTGCAAGCTGCTGATCAGCAAGTGATGATTGTCACAACCCATTCTGCTCATGCCCTGATGCGGGCGGCTTATCATTTAGGTAATCGTCACGTACCGCTGGAAATTGGCGACGGCTGGTTAAAGCTGGAAGCCGATTATGTATTAAAAGATATGTTGTTGGGATTGCATGTGAATGTGGAAGAAACCCAAGCACCGTTTGAACCTGAAGCTGGTGCCTATGGCGGTGGTCATCACCATCATCATGATGATCACGACCACGATCACGAACATTCACATCACCACCATCATTAATTATGAGCACCACGGCAGCATTTTCCCGATTATTACAACTGGCCAGTCCAGCATTACCTATCGGTGCCTACAGCTATTCTCAAGGGTTTGAATGGGCGATCGAGTCGGGTGATGTCACAGATAAAACATCGGCACAGCGTTGGATCAGTGATGTGTTACTGACCTATTATGCCCAGTTTGAATTGCCTGTGATTAAACGTTTGTTTATGGCCTGGCAGAGCATGGATGAAATGGCCATAAATCATTGGGATAGTTATTATAAAGCGGGTAGGGATAGTGCTGAAACCTGGCTTGAATCGAGACAGATGGGCTATTCCTTATTACGTCTGCAAGAGGATTTAGATGCCTGGCCACAAGCGATGTTAGATGTTGTCGCTTCAATTGATGAGCCGAGTTTCCCTACGGTGTATGCGGCTACGGCGGTCAACTGGCAGATAAGCTTGCATGAAATGCTGCATGTTTATGCCTGGTCATGGATAGAAAATCAGGTCAGTGCAGCGATGAAAGCGATTCCTTTAGGCCAGGTGGCAGGGCAGCAAATTCTGGTTGCTGTCAGCGAACAAATAACGATAGTCATAGAGCAGGCCATGCAATGTGCTGATGATGATATCAGTAACTTCTGTCCGGCTCTGAGTATCGCCAGTTGCCGACATGAAACACAATATTCAAGATTATTCCGTTCTTAAAGTGAGGTATGAATGAAAGAACCATTACGGGTAGGTATTGGCGGGCCGGTTGGCTCAGGCAAAACGGCATTAACCCTGGCCTTATGTAAGCGTTTGCGTGATACCTATAATATTGCCGTTGTTACCAACGATATTTATACCAAAGAAGATGCTCAGTTTCTGACCCGAAATGAAGCCCTGTCTGCCGACCGGATTATTGGTGTGGAAACCGGTGGTTGTCCACATACCGCGATTCGTGAAGATGCATCGATGAATCTGGAAGCGGTGGCACAGCTCAGTAAACGTTTCGAGCCATTGGATATCGTGTTTATAGAGAGTGGTGGCGATAATCTGGCAGCGACTTTCAGCCCGGAGCTTTCGGATTTGACCTTGTACGTGATTGACGTATCGGCCGGTGAAAAAATACCGCGTAAAGGTGGGCCGGGCATCACCAAATCTGATTTGCTCATTATTAACAAAACAGATCTGGCACCTTTAGTCGGTGCATCATTAGAAGTAATGGATGAGGACGCGAAACGTATGCGTGGTGAGCGACCTTTCTTTTTTACCAATCTAAAAGATGAACAAGGTCTGGATGAGATTATCTTGTTTATTGAAAAACAAGGCTTAATGCTGCACTAACTAAATGACGAGGAATTGATTATGAAAAAAAGCCTTTTGATATTCATGACATTGATGGGATTGCCACTGTCTGCGATGGCACATCCAGGACATGATGCAGTGGGATTTATGAGTGGTGTTTTACATCCGCTGACAGGGCTTGATCACTTATTAGTGATGTTGGCTATTGGTTTCTGGGCAGCGCGGGCACCGACACAGAATCGCTTTCAGATACCAGCGTTATTTATTAGTTTTCTGCTTGTAGGCCTGACAATGGGCGCCTTTATGGGACAGTCCAATATAGTTGAGATGGGCATTGCCGTTAGTGTCATCGCTATGGGCGTTGTGTTGCTATTGAGTGCCAAAATCAATGTTGTCTGGCAGATTGCCTTAACCAGCGTATTTGGATTGATGCATGGTTTTGTTCATGGTCAAGAACTCATTCTGGCGAATAATGGTTTGCAGGCGATCATCGGATTAGTACTGACAACGTCAGTCTTATTGTTTATTGGCTTTGTTCTGGGTAACCAGAAAGATAGCGTGGGACGTTGTCTGCAAAGCCTGTTAGTATCCGTGCTAACGGTAGCTGGAGCATTTTTCCTTATCGCCTAAAGTCCTTGCTGGTCAGTATATAAAAAATGTCCTGAGTCTGATCAGGGCATTTTTTTATACGTAGAATTACGTAGATAAAATCACTAAGAGCATCAGTTAAGATGTTGAATCGTTTGTTGTACCAAGTTGCTGTTTGTTTAACGGACAGGCAAAAGCATCTTCCCAACGTCAGGATAAGAATTTGACACCGAATGATGCCATAACTCCTTCTTCTGAAAGTGAAGCACCACAACGTATTGTCAAAATACGTCGGGATTACAATACCTGGGTTGCCAATGAAACACTGGAAGACTACGCCTTAAGATTTACGCCAAATTCATTTAGAAAATGGCCGATTTTTCGTGTCTCCAATACCGCGTTGGGCGCAATATCGTTTCTGGTTTTAGAAGCTATAGGCGGCACCATCGCCGTCAACTACGGATTTACCAATGCCTTTTGGGCGATCTTAACCGTTAGTTTAATTATCTTTTTAACCAGCCTGCCGATTAGCCATTATGCCGCTAAATACGGTCTTGATATGGACTTGCTAACGCGTGGTGCAGGCTTTGGTTATATTGGATCGACGATTTCTTCGTTTGTCTATGCCACGTTCACCTTTATATTGTTTGCACTCGAAGCGGTGATCATGGCGTATGCACTGAGTTTATATTTCACCATACCGCTCTATGTCAGTTATCTCATTTGTGCTGTGGTGGTGATCCCATTAGTCACACATGGGGTGACCTTAATCAGTCGTATTCAGATGCTGACCCAGCCCTTGTGGCTGTTTATGATGATATTGCCATTGGTGTTTATCTTTATTAAACAACCCGATGCGTTTAGCGGTCTGATTAATTTTGCCGGTGAATCCGGCTATGACAGTGACTTTAATATCTATATGTTTGGCACGGCTGTGGCGATTGCTATGGCATTAATCCCACAAGTTGGTGAGCAAGTCGACTTCTTACGTTTTATGCCAGAACGTACCAGTAAAAATAATCTGAAATGGCATTTGGGCGTACTAATGGCCGGTCCTGGCTGGATTTCCATGGGCATGGCAAAAATGTTCATCGGCGCATTATTGGCTTATCTGGCATTAATGGCGGGGATGAGCATCGAGCAAGCCATCAATCCAACCCATATGTATTACGTGGGCTTTAGTTATGTTTTCTCTAATCCGGATGTGCTGCTGGCCGTTACCGTGTTTTTTGTGGTGCTGTCACAAATTAAAATCAATATCACTAATGCCTATGCTGGCTCATTAGCCTGGTCCAATTTTTTTGCACGGTTAACCCATAGTCATCCCGGTCGTGTGGTGTGGTTATTATTTAATGTATTGATTGCCACCATGCTGATGTTGCTGGATGTATTCCAGGCGCTGGAACAGATTTTGGGCTTGTATTCGAATATTGCCATTTCATGGATTACCGCCGTGGTGGCTGATCTGGTCATTAATAAACCGCTTGGATTAAGCCCGAAAGGTGTCGAGTTCCGTCGTGCTTATTTATATGACATTAATCCAGTAGGCGTTGGGGCGATGGGCATTGCCTCACTGCTTTCGGTAACCGCTTTTCTGGGTGTGTTTGGGCTGGAAGCGCAGGCGTTTTCTTCATTTATCGCCATGTTTACTGCCTTGGTTGCTTCACCATTGATTGCCTGGTTTACCAAGGGAAAATATTATCTCGCCCGACAACCTTTTAAATTCCACCCAAGCAAAACCAAAGAAACCTGCAGCATTTGTGGCCGTGATTATGAAATTCAGGACGTTGCTTATTGTCCTGCCTATCAAGGGCCGATTTGCTCCCTATGCTGCTGTCTGGATGCTCGCTGTAATGATGCTTGTAAACCGCATGGACGTTTGACGTCACAATGGGAAGCCATTATCAGTAAAGTGTTGCCAAAAGCGTTGTCAGGCAATATTCATAGTGGTGTCGGGCACTATTTATTATTGATGTCACTGACGGTACTGATCCTGGCCTCAATCTTCGGCTTGATCTATGTACATATCTCACTGACGGTCACTGAATATTCAGCGCATATCATGCCAGCAATACAGCTTGGCTTTATCAAAGCGTTTTCCGCCTTGGTATTAGTCAGTGGCATTATCGTCTGGTGGCTAGTGCTGACATCACAAAGCCGGAACGTGGCTCAGCAGGAATCGAATAATCAGAATAACTTATTACAGCGTGAGATTATTCTGCATAAACAAACGGACGCCGAGCTACAACAGGCACGCGTAGTGGCTGAGCAAGCCAACCAGGCAAAAAGTCGTTATATCACGGGTATCAGTCATGAGTTACGTACACCGCTGAACAGCATTTTGGGTTATGCCCAGTTACTTGATAATAATGCCGATATTGTCGACAGTAATAAACACGCTACAAAAGTGATTTTACGCAGTGGTGAGCATTTATTGTCATTGATTGAAGGCACACTTGATATTGCCCGTATTGAAAGTGGCAAGTTGCAGTTTGATATTAAATCCTTACGGTTTCCTGAATATATTCAACAGATTGTCAGCATGTTTGAAATTCAGGCGAAGAATAAAGGATTGTATTTTAACTACCATATCCCAGCGGATTTACCACCAGTGGTTCGTGCCGATCACAAACGTTTAAGCCAGATATTAATCAATATTATCGGTAATGCGGTGAAATATACCCGTGAGGGTGGTATTGATATCCGGTTTCGTTATGCCCGTGAATTCTTGTCGATTGAAGTGGCGGATACCGGGCCCGGTATTGACGAAAAAGATATTGAAAATATCTTCCAGCCCTTCGTCAGAGGTAATACAGCGACCGGTGTTGGCGGCACCGGCTTGGGACTGACGATTTGTAAACTACTCACCCAACTGATGGGCGGCGTGTTAGATCTGGAGAGTAAAGTGGGTGAGGGCACCACATTTTACATTCGTTTGTTTTTACCTTCTGTGCGTCTTGATGAAGCCTTGCCATCGCTGGCAATGCGTATGCCTGTAGGCTACAAGGGACGTCGACGTAAACTGCTCGTGGTCGATAATGAACCCATCGACAGAGAATTATTAATCAATGTGCTGGAACCTCTAGGCTTTGAAGTCAGAGAAGCAGCGTCAGGCCCAGAATGTTTACGTATTTATCCTGACTTCAAACCTGATATTATTTTCATGGATCTGGCGATGCCGGAAATGGATGGTTGGGAAACCTGTCATCTGATTCGAAACGTACATCAGTCGGATGTCCACATATGTATCATTTCTGCTAATGCCTTTGACCGAAATCTGGAAAACTCCTCCGGTATTTTACCGAGTGACTTTGTCCTCAAACCGGTTAATTTAATGGAGCTCATCAACTGGATTGGTGAACGATTGAACTTAGAGTGGATACAAGCAGAGGATGAACGGTCTGAGGTAAAACAGGTCACAGACAGCCAACAACCACTGCCTGAAAAACAGGTGCTTGAATCCCTGCTTGAAATGCTGGATCTCGGCTATATCATGGGGCTAAAAGAAATCATTGATGAGCTTGATTCGCAAGGGACGGTGAGTAAATCGTTTATTAGTGAAATGCGTCGAATGGCAGAATCATTCCAACTGGAGAATATGAAACAATTTATCAAAGAGAAACTGCAAAATGACTGAGGCAAATCAACATGCTGTGGTGCTGGTCGTGGATGATGCGCCTGAAACATTAGCACTTTTACATGCTTCTCTTGTGGAGTCCGGTTATACCGTCCTGGTCGCCAATAACGGAAAAGATGCTATTCGAATCTGTAATGAGGCTTATCCGGATATTGTGTTACTTGATGCTGTGATGCCTGAACTTGGCGGATTCGATGTGTGTCGCCGATTAAAGCAGGACATCAACACACGCCATATTCCGGTGATTTTTATGACTGGTCTCACCGAGTCTGAAGATGTCGTCGCTGGGTTTTCTGCTGGTGGCATTGATTATGTGACCAAACCCTTAAGTCCCATTGAAGTCATTGCCCGGTTAAATACCCATCTGAAAAATTCAAGAATGATGAGTCATACCCAAGGGGCGCTTGATGCCTTTGGTCAGGCGGCTATTGCTGTGCTTCCCGGTACCGATAAAATTATCTGGCAAACGCCATTGGCCCGTGATCTGGTAGAAAAATATCTTAATGATAAAGAGGATGGGGGAACCCATGCTGAGCAATTACAGCAATGGATTCAACAATTAAGTGAAGGCGGTAAAAAACGTTTACGACCATTGATGATTAATCATCCAACAGGACGGTTAATTTTTACCCCAGCCGATATTCGTAATGATGAGCAATGGCTTATCTTGTTACGCGAAGAATCAGAAGCCGCTCAGGTCGAAGCCTTAAAAGCCGTCTTCAATCTGACTAAGCGTGAAGCTGAGGTATTACACTGGGTCATCTTAGGTAAAACCGATAAAAGTATTGGTGAAATTCTTGGCACTAGTCCCAGAACAGTGAATAAACATATGGAACATGTGTTTGTGAAGCTGGGCGTTGAGACCCGAACGGCTGCCGCCTCATTAGCTGTTACCAAGCTGCACACCTTAAGTGGTCATGCTAACGATACTTAAAAGCAAAACACGGAATACCGTCAGCTGGGATGTAATAGTGACCGGCGCCTTATAGACGTTTTTCATTTTCCATGATCATACTTCTATCATAGCGAGCAACAAAACAGGTATTTTTCTCTGCTTCAAATTAACTAAAGCTGACTTGATCCAGGTCATAACACAATGTATTTCAAAATGTTACTGTATTAATGACTCAATAATCATAATGCAGCGAATGCAAGGAGCGTTGATATGACGGGAATGATGAAAGCAGCCGCCTTTATTGAAAAAGGCCGTATTGAAATCTTTGAGAAACCGATTCCTGATATTGGTGATAACGACGCCTTGATTCGCATCACCACGACCACGATCTGCGGTACTGATGTTCACATTCTGAAAGGGGAGTATCCCGTCGAGCAGGGGTTAACTATCGGCCATGAACCAGTGGGTATTATCGAAAAACTGGGCAAAAATGTACAAGGCTATAAAGAAGGTCAGCGTGTTATTGCCGGGGCAATATGCCCGAGTTTCCATTCTTACGCCTGTCAGGACGGATTGCCAGCTCAGGATGGCGGTTGCCATAGTCATGGTTATAAACCCATGGGTGGCTGGCGTTTTGGTAATACTATTGATGGCGCACAAGCTGAGTTTTTAGTGGTGCCGGATGCACAGGCCAATTTAGCACCCGTGCCCTATGGCTTAACTGATGAACAAGTTTTGATGTGCCCTGACATCATGTCGACAGGTTTTGCAGGGGCTGAATCTGCAAACATAAAAATTGGTGATATTGTGGCGGTGTTTGCCCAAGGACCGATTGGTTTGTGTGCGACAGCAGGCGCGAGATTAAAAGGGGCCAGTTTGATAATCGCGATTGATGGCATTGATGAACGATTATCTTATGCCAGGCAGTTAGGAGCGGACATCACGCTGGACTACCGTAAAGTCGATATCATTTCAGAAATCATGAAAATTACGGGTGGGCGTGGTGTGGATGCGGTGATTGAAGCCCTGGGAACACAACAAACCTTTGAGTCAGCCTTACGCGTATTAAAACCGGGCGGGACATTGTCCAGTTTAGGGGTGTATTCAACCGATTTAACGATTCCACTTGATGCCTTTAGTGCGGGCCTGGGTGACCATAAAATCATCACCAGTTTATGTCCTGGAGGTAAAGAGCGTATGCGACGCCTGATGAGTGTGATTGAATCAAATCGGGTTAACCTAGAGGATATGGTGACGCACCGTTACAAACTGGATGATATCGTTGATGCTTATGACCTGTTTTCTCATCAGCGGGATGGGGTATTAAAAGTGGCGATAACAATGTGATTTTTCGTTAATTAATACACAGTTTTTACTATCCAAAACAAGCGTTTCAGCGTAGAGTACGCCTAACTTTTTTAGGGGTAGAGTGATGACGCAGTTTGCTACAACATTGATCGAGTCTTTAGCGATTGGTCGGTCATTTGTCTTACCGGATTTAGAGCAGTTTGTTAATGACAATTACCGCTGTATTCGTCTGCATGATGCAATGCAACTTGAGCTTGACTCCGGCGAAGCCTTTCTATTTGATTATGGTGTGGTGGTGTTTTGGGGCGTTACTGAAAACACCAAGCAATCCTTACTGACAAAAATTCAGACATTTGTTCTTGATTCAAAAATCATCCCCGACTTTGAGCAATATGCTTTTGATAGTCATACTGACACGATCAAAATGCATGCTGATAAAATCAGTTTTGCAAACGAAGACAGTATGGAACGCCTGGCCGTGTCACATGCACTCGCTCAGTCTGTCAAATTGGCTGAATTTGAACGACTGGCACAGGAAGTGATTCAAGCTCATGCCCATATTCCGGTCTCATTAGCCAAAACCGGTAAAGTGGCGATGAGTAGAAAAGCCATTGCCAAATCACGCGGGGTATTGTTTGGTGCACGTGGCGATATTCTATTGAACTATAGTTTATTGGATACGCCGGAATTTTTCTGGGATTATCCTGAGCTTGAACCCTTATATACTATGGTTTCACGCTATCTGGACGTGGTTGCCCGAATTAATGTGTTAAATAAAAAGCTGGAAAGCATTCATGAATTACTGGATATGCTGGCCAATGAGCAGAATCATAAACATTCATCGACCTTAGAGTGGATAATTATTATCCTGATCGCACTGGAAATCGTGCTGTTTTTACATTAAAAAAAAGAGCCAGATCGATAGCGATCTGACTCTTTAGAACGGGTCTATACTTTAAAACGTCCCATAAGATTCATCATATTTTCAGAGAAGTTGGTGATTTTTTTCGATATCTCATCACCTGTTTTTGAGACTTGTTGGGCTGATTCAGTTTGTTGATTCAAGCCATGCAGGTTTTTACTGATATCTTCAGCAACAGCAGTTTGTTCTTCTGTTGCTGCAGCGGTTTGAATTGCCATATCGTTAACTCGGCGAGATGATGCCCTGATCTCATCAAACACAGTTGACGCTTCCTGGAAGGTATTAGCTGTTTTATCAACATCCGTTTTACCCTGCGTAATGGCCGAAGAGGATTGGCTGACCGAGTTTTGCAACTGCGTAATAATCTGGCTGATATCGTCTGTGCTTTGCTGGGTTCTCGTTGCCAAAGAACGTACTTCATCAGCAACAACGGCAAAACCACGACCATGATCACCCGCGCGTGCAGCTTCAATGGCTGCATTCAATGCTAATAGATTCGTTTGCTCAGCAACTGAGCTAATGACTTCTAATACCGATAAAATACTGGTGGAGTTTTGTTCGAGTTGTTGAGAGCAGTTGAGGACAATATCCATGTCTTTGATAAGCTCTGAAATACATTTATTCGATTCTTCAACAACATGTATGCCTTTTACAGCCAGTTGTGATGTTTGATCGGCTTCTGAGGCTGAGTTGGTCGCCACATTCGACATTTCTTTATTAGCCAGCGTCATTTCATGCACAGCACTGACAATCGACTCAGTAGATAAATTCAAGGTTTCATTAATACTTTTTGTTTTGTTAGACGAATCGGCCAATTGCACTGTGAGAGAGCTGAGTCCTTTGACGTTATCCAATGTGGTTTTGATTAAATCCTGTAACTTTTCAACAAAGCGGTTGAAGGATTGCGCCAACTCGCCAAACTCATCTTTTGAATTGACATCCAGCCGCGCAGTTAAATCGCCATCACCTGAGGCGATCATATCAATACGTTTGATGAGATCATTAATGTCAGAAGTGAGTTTTTTAGGGACGGTGTAACTGAAGTAAAGTGCCACAACAATGATAGCCAGCACCACGATGATGGTAACAGTCATACTTCGCTTCAAGTCACTCTTTAGCTCTTTATCCAGAGTATGAAATTTGTTGAGTAACACTTCACCTTTTTTATCAAGGATTGAACGCAGGTTCTGGAATGCTTCTTCTTCCTGCTGAGCTAATTCTTGTTGATTGGATGCTGTTGATTCGTTCACCATTTTTTCAGTGGCGATGTTCCAGTTTTTAAAGGCTTCTTCGAAGGCTTCCTTACCATTAGAAACATCAGGATAGATTTTTGTGTAATCTAAAAACTGTTCGTATCGTTGACGAGCTTGTTGAATATTATCCTGCCAGACTTTAGTTTCTACCGCTTTATCACCCCGATCGGTAAGAATATTAATTGAGGCGATTTTTGCTTGATGTAAGTCCCTGTCTGCATTAAGAATCTTCTCATTTGCAGGCATAAATAATTCAGTCTGTAATTCTATTGCGTGATTTTGTTTACTCATCATCCATAAAAACATGGCAATGACGACAACGATCGTTAACCCCATCACGACTACGGGTATGGAGCTTTTTGTTCTAATGCTTTGCAGGTTTATATTCATTTTTTTCTACCTAGTAACGACAGAGCCATACAAGATATCGGCGCGATTTAGTTGAGGTTTAATCAAAGTTAAAGAAATCTTATAGCCCACAAAATATTGCCATTATGGGATAAGTATTGCCCAATAAACTTTTAGACTATAGCGATGTTGTATTACATTTCTGATAAAAGGACCGATTGATGATCAATGCATACGCCGCTATGAGCGCGGGTGAAGCGCTCAAACCTTATACATTTGACCCCGGCAAATTGGGAGAAAATGAAGTAGAAATTACTGTGAAGTACTGTGGTATTTGTCATAGTGATATCAGCATGATTGATAATGAGTGGGGAATGTCTTCATACCCATTAGTTGCCGGCCATGAAGTGGTAGGCGTGATTAATGCTGTTGGCAGCGAAGTCACACAATTCAGCGTTGGGCAATCGGTCGGCTTAGGTTGGTATGCCGATTATTGTGAATCCTGTGAACAGTGTCATAACGGCGATGAAAACCTCTGTTCTAACTTGACCGGTACGATTGTCAGTCATCACGGTGGTTTTGCCGATAAAGTCAGAGCTAATGCTAACAGTGTGATTGCCTTACCAGAGAGTATGGATCTGGAGTCTGTTGGGCCTTTACTGTGCGGTGGCGTTACTGTCTTTAATCCACTGGTTCAATTTGGCATTAAACCAACGGATAAAGTGGCGGTTATCGGTATCGGCGGTCTTGGTCACATTGCTTTACAGTTCCTTAATGCCTGGGGCTGCGAAGTCACTGCTTTCACCAGTGAAACTAAATTACAGGAAGCCTTGGAGATGGGGGCACATTTCAGCGTGGATTCACGGGACGAGACAGCGATGTCTTTATTGCCGAGAAAGTTCGATATGATCTTATCGACGGTGAATGTGAAATTAGATTGGAATCTATATCTCAGTAAATTAAAACCCAAAGGCCGACTTCACTTTGTTGGTGCCACGCTTGAGCCATTAGATTTGAAGGTGTTTAATCTTACAGAAGCGCAGCGCAGTGTCTCTGGTTCAGATACTGGCAGCATGCAAACCAGCAGTATGATGCTCGAGTTCGCTCAGCGTCATGGTGTAAAACCGGTTATTGAACGCTATCCGTTTGAAAAAATTAATGAGGCGATCGAAAAGCTTCGTGAGGGCGATGTGCGTTATCGGATTGTGTTGGAATATTGAGTGAGACCCACTCATTCACGGTTGTTGAAATAAGCCTGTTCAGATAGTTTTTGAGCAGGCTTATCTTTTTATGTTACCCAGGGCATAAAAAACGCTTGTGGCTTGTTCTGGCATCAGCCTAAAATGGCGCACAAATTATCATCAATGGAGTTAATAACATGTCAGAACCCGTTTGGTTTAAAACCGCCGAAGCCACCGTTTTTGCCAGTGAAGATCAAGGCACAGATGCGATGCCTGAAATTTTGATTGGTAGTGTCAAAGGTCCAGCAGGTCATGCCTTTGCTAATTTAATGGGGCAAACAGAAGGCCACACGCGAATGTTTGCAATTCGTGCGACCAATCAACAAGTAAAACCAGCAACAATGATCGTACCGAAAGTCACTATCAAATCTAGCTCATATGTCGAGTTGTTCGGTGGTCCGGTACAATCTGCAGTGGCTGATGCCGTATTGGATAGCGTAATTGAAGGCGTGATTCCAAAAGAGCATGCAGAAGAATTATGTATCGTTGCCATGATCTGGATTTCACCCGATGCGGCTGCAAATCCAGATGTGGATCGTAAAGATTTATACCGTACTAACTACGAAGCAATGAAGTTAGCGATTAAACGTGCAATGTCAGGCTCCCCAACCATTGATGAATTGATTGCTAACCGCAACAGTATTCATCACGAAATGTATGATCCTGAAACGGGCGAGTCTCAGTGGTAAGTGACCAGCGGTCATAATAAAAAGCCAGACAAATGTCTGGCTTTTTTGTTTGTAGTCATTCAACCGGTAACAAGCCGGACTGGTTCCTATCCGGCAAGGTTATATGATGTTCATCACAGTGTTTAATGAGCTTTTGTTCATACAACGGTGACCATCCCGCCTGATTACAGTCATAGCAACGTTGGCAAACAGATAAATGGTAGCGGGGAATATAGTTTCCCTCATTACCTTGCCTGCCCACCCGAAACTCAGCATCACACATCTGGCAGTGTGTGATTTCTTCGAATTCTTCGGCCATCAGCTTATCCTCTGTTTTTAGAATGTATTTGCTTATTGGCCAGAAAGCCGACGGCCATAACTAATAGCGTAGGCTGAAGGACGGGCAAGTAAAATAGGGTCTTTACTGGCTTCTATCCCATCCGTTAATGCTAATGGGTTAAACATTGTTTGTTTGGCAAACTGTTCACCGTTGGGATCGATTGACTCAATGGTGAGTGTGCCCAATTTGACAAGTTGACGTGTCTCTGGCCAAACCATGGTTGGATCATTCACCTCATCGCCTTTCTCAGCGAGTTGTAACGCGAGAATGAATTCCGCTTTACTTTGTTTCAGACGTTTAGGTAATTCCTCAAATAGGTAATTATTACCGGCTGCAGCACGTTGTTCATCGGTTAAATATTCAGGGCCATTGACGGGAATAATCTGATAACGCCCATAGTTAACCTCACCTTCTTTATTAGTGAACTTAAAGGCATTGACCCCATAAAAGGGTTGGGTCGCAAAGCTAACGGGGGCTGGTTTTTCTATTTCTACAAAGGTTTTAGCTGCAGGATGACTGGCAAGAAACTGTGTAATCGGTTTGGGGGCAGGCGTATCCGGACCTGATGCAGCAACGGCATTAAGTAAGCCTAAAAAATCTTCAGGCGTGGCTGCAGGGAAGCGATTAACAGAGATACTGACAATATCTGTATAGCTATTATCAGCAAGCTGAAAACGTATGGCGATACCTTTTGGAAATGAGCTCGGATTGGTATCGGCAATATCAGGAATACCGGTGGTGTTAGAAAACCGGATAGTCACTGGTGTGGATGCGGATTGCAAATGTTCAGCGCTGGAGACTGATGAAGCTTCAGCGCTGGGTGTAAACTCGCCTAAAACGACAATTCCTTTAGCATGGTTCTTTCTGATGCCTGGATGTGGACCGGCAATTGTACTTAATGTATCAACCAGTTGTTCAACGACTGGTTTATCAGTGTCATCATCTGCAAGGCTTGGGGATAGAGGAAAAAAGGTGAGGGAAGATATTAAGAAAGTATGTATAAAAAAATTGGATGAGGTAGCCATGGGTGTATTCCTGTCATAAGAAAAGTGTGAAGACGCCAATAAAACTCAGATTGTAAGACTACAAAAACAGAACAATAATTCTGATAAGCATAGATATCACATACTAATAAGTCATAGAATAGGGCAAAGATAACATTGGATGTATACCCGTGAACCAAAAACGTCAAGATCACAGTATCAGCTTGTTCAAGGAAAATATTTATCAGTCCATCATTGATTCAAGTTTTGATGCCATTATCTGTAAAACATTAGATGGCATTGTATTGAGCTGGAATCCAGCGGCTGAGAGGATTTTTGGTTATACCGCTGATGAAATGATCGGCGAAAGTATGCTCAAAATTTTTCCTGAAAATAAACTTCGTGAGGAGGCTGAGATACTAGAAAAGTTAAGACGTGGTGAAGTGGTTGAACATTTTCAGACGGTTAGAAAACATAAAACGGGTCGGTTGATTGATATTTCAGTCACCATTTCGCCAGTGTTTGATGCCCTGGGTACTATCGTAGCAGCATCAAAAATTGCTCGTGATATCACCGAGCAAGTTGAAGCTATTCGATTAAGCCATGAATACCGAGCTATCGTTGAATCATCTGAAGATGCCATTTACAGTGTCTCGCTCGACGGCACAATTACCAGCTGGAACAACGGTGCTGAACATATCTTTGGTTTTAGTGCGAGTGATATTCTCGGTAAGTCAATATCTTTACTTTTTGATGATGACGATCAACAGGCAGATCATATTCTCAGAAAAATTAAGCATCACGAAAGTCTTGAGCACTACAAAACTACCAGGAAAAACAGAGATGGTTTAGTGATTAATGTGTCTGAGACAGTTTCACCCTTGCAAGATCAAACTGGCACAGTTATCGGTGGTTCTATCATTGCCAGAAATATTACCCACGATATGCAAGCACAGCAGCTTATCTGGAAACAGGCTAACTACGATAATCTAACAGGCTTAGCTAATAGAGATTTATTTTTGAAATCACTCTGCCATGAAATGGAGATGGTCAAAGAGTCTATTTCTCGTGATAATTTAGTCCTGTTATTTCTCGATTTGGATAACTTTAAAGACTTTAATGATAACTATGGTCATGATTTTGGCGATGAGGTATTGCGCCATGCTGCAGATGTTTTAACCAAAACATGTCGTAATGCTGACTTGATCGCTCGCTATGCCGGTGATGAATTTATTATATTGCTGTCCGGTGAGTTTCCACAAAAAGATCTCAAACGTTTTATGGACAGATTAATCAGTAAACTCAATGTGCCATATCCAATTAATGGCATTGATTGTCGTTTATCGGTAAGTATCGGTATCGTGCAGTATCCAAATGATGCTGATGAGATTTCAGATTTATTGAAAAAAGCCGATCAGGCCATGTATGCAGCAAAAGCGGCAGGTCGTAACCAATATCAATTTTATGTTGATGATCGTTCCACTACTATGTCGTTGGATTAATTACTAAACCGAGTATCGTGTTCTGCTTTACCCTTACTGCAGCAAATCGATTCAGAGATTTCATTCCGATATTTCTATTGTTATGTGCTATCAAGCGCTGTAGTGAAATATCTAGTGTCATAAGCCACAAATTAAACCTCACACAAGGATTTTAATGAAACAAAAACAACTTATTATTGGCGGCCTGGTTGGGCTGGCCGTTGTCTCCGGCTATTTTTATGCCGATCATGCCAAACATGAGTTTGTGAAAGAACGCATTGATACTGAGCTAACCATGATGGATGGTACCAGTCCGGTGAAGTATGGCGCACTTCAAACCTCTTTGTTTTCAAATGCAGTGACATTAAAAAATGTCACGATAGACATGTCTGGTCTGCAAAACTTAGCGGGCAATAATGCCGCTAATGTGGTGAGTATTGAATCAGTAACAGTCGATAGTGAGGTGGGATTATCCTCACTGGAATCATCCAAATTGCCCAGTCAGCTCGAACTAACCTTAAGCGGTATAGCAACAGAAGTCGATTTCAAACTCTTAGCTGAGAATAGCGTTAAACCAGCTGAGAAGGTGGTCTATCAGACCATAAACACCTTAACAGATGGCAAGCCGACGACGGATTTTTATCTGGAATATGACTATTCACCAGCAAAAGGTAATTCACTGCCATTTGTCGACATCAAGTTAAAATCCGAACTGAACAAGGTGGCAGGGATGGAAGTGAAGGCGGAAATAGAAAATATGCCGCTCGATCCTGTTGTGTTGATGTTCGGTGGCATGCAACGAGCCCTCATTCATCACTTTGAACTAGTGGTAAAAGATAAAGGTAAAACAACGGATCTGCTAATAGAGAATATGGCAAAGCAGATGAATATGAGCGAAAAACAGTTTGAAGAGCAGCTGACTGATGAGCTGAAGAAGGACATCGAATATAGCCATCAAGCTATTGAGAAAATGTTTTACAGTGCGGTTGAAGACTTTGTTGATGATCGCCATGAATTCAAGATAGCACTGACTCCAAAAACACCGATGACGATTGAAGATATTCAGAAAGTCGCTTTATTTGCAGCAGATGAAGACGAGATTGAGCGTGAGTTAAATCTCAAAATCAAAGGTAAATAGATATACGTCCAATGGTAAACATCGTGGTCAAAGCTGACGGCGGTGTTTACTATTTTTTATCATTAGGTCGGCTTAGATGATCAGCCACAACAGGATCCAGTCCAGACATAAATTTCTCGATGCTCTTGGTATATGCATTGTCCCTGCCGATTTCTTCTAAGGTTTCATTGTGGGTCATATCCATCTTAAGCAATTCCGCTTTACTGCCAGCATAATTCACTTTAGCAACAAAGCGTGCTGAATTATCACAGGCATAGGGACGCTGCAGTGAACACACAACAAGCATGGGCAGGTCATTAGCATCCACATAATTTATCGGTGACGCCTTTTGCCAGTAGCCTGCCTGTTCTCCAAACGCTTTATCGTAAAACTCAACATGCGTATGTTGCATTAGCCAGACCAAATCCAGCACCTGACTATCAATAATCAAACTACCTAACCAGGGACGAAGTGAATTTTGTTGACTAAAGGCTTGGTTGGTTGTCAGTAAAGCGAGCAAATGCGCGCCAGCGGAATGACCCAGCAAGATACATTTATCCACATCGCCACCCCATGCGCCGGCCTGCTTTTGTATGGTTTTTAATGCCAAAGCCAGATCGTTGGTCTGTGTGACGGGGTCTACCTCAGGGACTAAACGATAATTAGCCGAAACAATAATAAATCCTTGTTTGAGCCAGCGATCCATCTTATTTTTAATTAAACCAGTGGCTCGTTTATCGCCAAACTGCCAGGCACCACCATGAATTAAAAATAAAATGGGTGCATTGTCAGCATCTGCAGGTAAATAGATATCCATGGTTTGCAGTGGTGAGTCACCATATGACAGATCTCGAATCATCTTGATGGAATTGTCTGCGGATAACGCAGCACAGTTCACAAGCAAAACAACAAATCCAAGCAGAATGTTTAATCTCATTATCTTATCCTTCATCACATTGTTCAGCGTTTAATTCATTAAATTTGTTTCATCTGAACCCGGCTTTCCGTTATCCTATCAATCATGATGAACATCAAAATGTTTTTATACAGCTTGATTATGATGATGGTGCTGCAATCCAGCATTGTCGCTGCTGATGTGCATCATATTATTTTCGACGAGCAAGATAATCATAGTCTTATCGATCCCATCGCCGATGATAGTCCGGATTCTGTGCATATCGATGCCGACCATCATCAATGTGGTCATAGCCACTGTGTACACTTTGTTGCTGTGCCACATATGGTGAACTTAGCCGTGTCTTCATTCAAAGACGCTTTTTTCAGTCGTTACCAATACACACCCATATCGGGCTCTATCAGCTCGATGTACCGCCCTCCAAAAGCCTGATTCTGATTTAGCACTTTCGCTCATCACTTATTCGTGATGAAAAAGTATTTTTTTTCAGGATCCATATCATGAAACGTATTGATACATATGGGCAAACGCCTTTACTGCGTGTGTGCCTCTATTGTGCTTTCAGTCTGTTTATTGTGTCGTTTCACGCCCATGCTGCATCAAACACTACATTGACACTAGCTGAAGCAATTAAAAAACCTTAAATCAAAATCCGTCACTTAACGTCTTCCCACTTCGTGAACAAGGCTTGCAGGCGGAACGTGAAACAGCCCAGCTATCACCAGCTTATCGTGTAGGGGCTGAACTGGAAAACGTCGCTGGTACAGGTCAGCTAAGTGGCACTCAATCAGCAGAACTGACGGTGTCTTTATCTTCTGTACTGGAGCTTGGTGGAAAAAAACAAGCCAGAGTCAGCGTCGTTGATCAAAAGCTGGCATTGAGTCGTATTAAACAGCAGATTGCTTCGCTTGACTTACTGAGTACAGTCACCAAAAACTATATTCAGTTGCTGATTGATAAACAGCGGATACAGCTGGCTGAAGAAGAAGTCTCACTTGCTCAAGCCACGGCTGACGAAGTGAATAAACGTGTCAGGGCAGCGATTGCGCCTAAGGCCGATTATGCCCGAGCGGTGGCAGCGGTTGAGCAGGCGAGGTTAAATGTCAGACGCGTCGATCAACGCATGCATGCCCACAAAATGGCTTTAGCCAATTTATGGGGGCAGATGCAGCCAGACTTTAATCAAGTTTCCGGCTCTCTGTTTGATTACGGTAGCAGCAGGTCATTTGAGTCTCTGTTTGAGCTGGTCAAAAATAATCCCTCGCTGGAATTTTTTGCTGCTGAAACTCGCTTAAAAGAGTCTGAAATCCGGCTGGCAAAAACGCAACAGCAGGCTGATATCGATTGGTCCGTTGGGCTTCGGCGCAGTGCTGATATGGATGAATCTGCCTTGGTAGCCGGATTTTCTATGCCGTTATTTGCAGAAAAACGTGCTGAGTCAGCAGTGAAATCAGCTCTGGCAGCAAGAAATGAAATAACTTATCACCAACAAGACTTTTTGCTGCGCATACATTCGCAACTGTATCAGGCATATACGGCCCGGGAGCAGGCGATTAATGCGGCAAAGACCTTGCAGCAATCCATCATTCCACAACTGACCGATGCCTTAACTCAGACCAAAACAGCTTACCAGCGAGGCCTATACAGCTATCTCGATTTCCTCACCGCAAGACAAGAGCTTCTCAATGCCAAGCGTGCGCTGATAGAGACGTCAGCCGATGCTTTATTGCTCACGGCAGAAATTGAACAACTGACTGCAGAGCCGTTGTTAATCGGGCAAAATTTTGAGGGTAAAAATCATGAATAAGCGAGATATGAGTCTTCCTTATTTTTTAATGTTAATCGTATTTTTTATACTGAACATGCTATCTGTTAAGGCCGTTGTTGCCGATGATGAGCATGAACATCCGAATCATCATGAGGAAGAAGTTGCACATATTGACGAGGACATGGCGTCATTAAATTCCATCTCCACCGCAGTTGCCAGTGGCGGTGATATCAGTAAAACAATGACCCTATACGGTATCGTGACCTTGTCTCCTGAACACACCAGCCATGTGACGGCGCGATTTGCCGGTCGTATCACCCGTGTGTATGTTGAGTATGGGGATACGGTGAAAAAAGGTCAGGTATTAGCCAGTGTAGAATCCAATAGCAGCTTGCAAACCTATAATGTCACCGCACCATTGTCTGGCAGCGTAATAGCAAAACATGCCAATGCCGGTGAAGTCGTTTCTGAGCAGACGCTGTTTACCATTACTGATACGTCTACTTTATGGGCTGAGCTCAAAGTTTTTCCTTCTCAGGCGAGTCTGATTAACTCAAAGCAGACGGTTGTTTTACAGAGTGATGATATGCAAACCCGTTCTGCCATTTCCCAGCTTTTGCCTAATACCAGTGGCGAGCCATTCAGAATTGCCAGGGTGAAATTCAAAAATCCTGATGACAACTGGTTTCCGGGCTTGCTGGTCGGTGCTCAAGTCCTCATTGATAAACGTGAAGTGAATCTAAGGGTACCGCTATCCGCTTTGCAGCAATATGAAAATAAAACCGTTGTTTTCATCAAAGAAGGGGACGTTTATAAACCACTACCAGTAGCGCTGGGGATTCAGGACAATCAGTATGCCGAAGTGCTGGAAGGTTTGAATGCGGGTCAAGAAATAGTGACTGTAAACAGTTATCTGATAAAAGCCGATCTTGAAAAAGACGGCGCTGAGCACAGTCACTAAACTCAAGGAGACGTTATGATTGCTTCAATTTTACGTTTCTCTATTGAGCGACGTGGTCTTATATTGTCATTAATTATCTTACTAATGGCAGCTGGTGCTTGGAGTTACCAGCATTTACCTATTGATGCGGTACCGGATATCACCAATGTGCAGGTACAGATTAATACCAAAGCTGAGGGGTATTCGCCGTTAGAAACCGAGCAGCGTATTACCTACCCCGTTGAGCGTGCGCTGGCGGGTATTCCTCAGTTGTCGTATACACGATCGATTTCTCGTTATGGTCTATCGCAGGTCACCGTCGTATTTAAAGAGGGGACGGATTTATATTTCGCCCGAAATCTGCTAAATAACCGTCTGGCTAGTATCAAAAGTGAACTGCCTGATGGCTTGGAGCCCGAAATGGGGCCGATTGCCTCCGGATTGGGTGAGATTTTTGTTTATACCGTTTCTGCTCAACCAAAAGCCCGACAAGCCAATGGTCAACCCTATGATATGACGGCGTTACGTGAAATACAGGACTGGATTATTCAGCCCCGGTTAACGCGTGTACCAGGGATTACCGAGGTCAATACGATAGGCGGCTATGCTAAGCAATACCATATCCAACCTGATCCACAAAAAATGCTGGAGTTTGGTATCAGCTTTGGCGACATCCATCAGGCATTAAAAGCAAACAATAGTAATCGTGGTGCCGGTTATATCGAGCGTTATGGTCAGCAATTACTGGTGCGTTCTCCAGGACAGTTACAAACCATCGATGATATCGAGCAGGTCGTGGTGAAGCAGATGTCAGGCACGCCAATCAAGATTATGGATATTGCTGATGTCGCAATCGGTAAAACGCTAAGAACCGGCGCTGCTACCCAGAATGGTCAGGAAACGGTGATGGGCACGGCGATGATGCTGATAGGGGAGAACTCACGTGAGGTCGCCAAACGGGTTGCTGCTGAGTTAAACCAGATTCAGTTGACGCTACCTGACGGCGTTATTGCCGAAGCGGTATATGACAGAACTACACTAGTCGATAAAGCGATTGCCACCGTTCAGAAAAATTTATTGGAAGGCGCATTATTGGTCATTGTGGTGTTGTTTTTATTACTGGGTAACATTCGCGCTGCATTTATCACTGCCGCCGTGATTCCACTTGCCATGTTGGCAACCATAACTGGCATGGTTCAGGCTGGTATTTCTGCCAACCTGATGAGTCTGGGCGCACTGGATTTTGGCCTGATTGTCGATGGTGCAGTGATTATTGTGGAAAACAGTGTGCGGCGTTTATCACTGGCTCAGTCTGGTCGTGATGCAGTTTTACCATTAAATGAACGGCTGGCGGTTGTGTTTGATGCGAGCAATGAAGTAATTCGACCCAGCTTATTTGGCATGTTGATTATTACACTGGTTTACATCCCTTTATTCACCTTGACTGGGGTGGAAGGCAAGATGTTTGAACCCATGGCAGCGACAGTCGTGCTGGCTTTGCTGGCAGCAATGATGATGTCACTGACCATTGTGCCTGCCGCTGTGGCTGTGTTTATGAAAGGCAAAGTCAAAGAAAGTGAAAGTCTGATTATTTCTGCCAGCAAATCGATTTACCGGCCGCTGTTGATATGGAGTCTGAAGTTACGTTGGTTGGTGATAGTTGCTGCGTTTGTGTTGGTAGCCTGTTCACTGATGTTGGCATCAAAAATGGGTACAGAGTTTATTCCTCAGCTCAATGAAGGCGATATTGCCTTACATGCCTTACGCACCACCGGTACCAGTCTGCAGCAATCGATAGACATGCAGGAAGTACTGGAACATCGGCTGAAACAGTTTCCACAGGTGGATAAGGTCTACGCCAAAATCGGTACGCCTGAAGTAGCGACCGACCCTATGCCACCGAATGTGGCTGATACCTTTCTAATATTAAAGCCAAGAAAAGACTGGCCTAATCCGGCATTGCCAAAGTCAGCGCTTATCAAGCAAATCGAGACAGCTGCGAAGGACTTGCCTGGCAATAACTATGAATTCACCCAACCCATTGAGATGCGTTTTAACGAGTTGATCTCAGGTGTCAGGGCGGATGTGGCCATAAAAGTGTTTGGTGATGATCTGGAACAGCTTAAACAATCAGCACAATCGATTTTAACTATTATCAAAGAGATACCAGGCCAAGCGGATGCCAGAGTGGAACAAGTCAGTGGTTTACCGATGGTCTCAGTAGAACCCAAACGCTTGACGCTATCGCGTTATGGCCTCAGTGTGGATGACTTGCAGACTATGCTGTCCACTGCGATTGGTGGTCAGGATGCGGGGTTAATCTATGAAGGTGATCGACGCTTTAAACTGGTTATTCGATTAGCTGATGAACGCCGACAGGATATGGCGGCACTCTCTGAGTTACCCGTGTCTTTGCCTTCTGGTCGTTATGTGCCGTTATCGGAGATAGCAACCATTAAACTTGTTGATGTGCCAAGCCAAATCTCGCGTGAAAATGCGAAACGTCGTGTTGTGGTCACAGCCAATGTCAGAGATCGTGATCTGGGATCTTTTGTGCAGGAAGCTCAGCAAAAACTTGGCCAGCAACTGACATTACCTGATGGTTATTGGCTGGAGTTTGGTGGTACCTTTGAACAGCTAGCCTCAGCCAGTCAACGGCTGGCTATCGTAGTACCTGTCACCTTATTTGGCATTTTATTGTTATTGGTGACCATGCTGGGTTCTGTTAAGGATGCCGCGATTATCTTCACCGGAGTACCGTTGGCCTTAACCGGCGGCATTGTGGCTTTATTGTTAAGGGATATGCCTTTATCGATTTCTGCGGCTGTCGGTTTTATTGCCCTGTCCGGTATTGCGGTATTAAATGGTTTGGTGATGTTGTCATTTATTCGTGATCATTGGCACCAAAACGGCGATCTCTATAAAGCGATTGTGGAGGGGGCGATGTTACGATTGCGTCCGGTCATGATGACTGCTTTAGTCGCTAGTCTTGGTTTTGTTCCTATGGCACTGAATACGGGTACGGGTGCAGAGATACAACGACCATTAGCAACGGTGGTCATAGGCGGTATTGTGTCATCCACCTTACTTACCCTGATCGTGTTACCGGCTTTATATCTGCTGGTACATCATCGTAAAAACTAGATAAAAATAAAATCAGGGTTGTGATGGCAGCCCTGATGTTTATTATGGGTAAAAGTACCGACTTTACAATGCCAACGATCCTACTGTGTTACATAGCCATTGTGCGGTTAACCATACTCATGTGGTACAGAGTCAACATTGTGTATATATGATTAGCTAGCCTGAGCCGAACAGAACGTGTGGTGGCGATGAGAATACGTTTGTTTTATTCAGCATATGTGGCACAGAAGGGCCAATGTATGGAAATCTCGATGATGAGCACAATATCCTGGCTGTCTTCACCATGAGTGAATTTGAAGGTTTGTATCAGGCACAATAATCCGCTTCATCACTGTAACGTTTTATGCCTATAACAGGGTTATGATACAAGGGATATTGTGTTTAACAATAAATTGCTTTATATCGTCAGCCCAGTCTTATAGATCCCATAGAGGAAAAGAATATGAAAACCTTCATCCCGTATTTTGCAGCTATATTGTTTAGCTGTTCTGCATTGGCAGATGATGTCGATATGGCCGGCTTACAGCTTGGCATGACGCTTGATGATGCAAAAAGTGCTCTGCTCAATTACGGTGTCAATGCCAGTGCGATTGAAGAAGAAAAGCAGTATTACACCTACAGTGATGGCGCGAAGACATATAAAACGCCAAGTTTTATTCATAGCTTATCTGCCAATATTGAGGAAACCGAGCAAGGTCAGCGTCGTGCAGATAGCTTTAAGTTGATATTTACGCCCTTACCAAAAGCAGGTCGTTTAGTTGCCATTTATCGTGTCTCTGAAAATCGTGTTAATCCCGTCACGGTCGCTGATTATCGTCAATCGCTTATTGAGCAATATGGTCAACCCTTTGATAATGCCGGACCACTGGACTGGATTTTTCCGCAGGGCAAACTCAATTGTTTGGGCGCATCCAGTTCACAAATCACCCCACCACGAACATTGAATGCAGACACCATTATGGGGCTGGTATTCAACAAAGAGGGTAGCCGTTATCAAGTGAATGATTTCAGAAACCCTGAAGTAAAAAGTCTGGATGAGTGTGCAAGCTGGATGAGCTTTCAATTTGGCACAATCGATGATCAACCCGCTACCAATATCACAGCAACGATGGTTGATGTGCCAGGTTGGGTTGAGGCGTATGAGGCTGCTATGGAGTGGGTAGGTGAGTTAAAGCACGAAGCGCTTGATAAACGTAATGCGGGAAAAACAAGTCCACAATTATAGGCCTTGTGAAGCATTCACCTTGCCAGTGTGACATTGTCAGTTGAATTATTAAATAATAATGAATATCATTTGCATATGTTAATTAAATGCAAATAGGTGAGTAATGATTGCAGTTATTTATGGTTCAACCACAGGCAATACCTCAGACGCAGCAGTAAAAATAGCCAAAATCCTGGGTGAAGATCAGGTTGAGCTATTTGATGTAAAAGATGTCGGACTGGCTGCGCTGGAGTTTTTTGACAATATCATCTTTGCTATCCCTACCTGGGATTATGGTGAGGTGCAGGCAGACTGGCAGGATGTCTGGGACGAGATTGATGAAGTCGACTTCTCCAGTAAAACCGTGGCCTTTCTCGGAATGGGTGATCAATTTGCCTACGCCGAGTGGTTTCAGGACGCAATGGGTATGTTGCACGATAAAGTGCTGGCTAGAGGGGCTAAAGTTATTGGTCACTGGCCTGTGGAGGGGTATGAGTTTGATGCCTCAAAAGCCTTGACGGCTGATAAGCAGTTTTTTGTTGGCTTAGCTTTGGATGAAGACTGTCAGCCAGAACTGACGGAAAGTCGACTCAATCAGTGGTGTCAGCAACTGAAATCGAGCTTATTGAAAGCAGCATAAATTTGACTGAGGACGGTTTCAAACTGGAGCCGTCTTTTCATTCTGTCAGACGTTCAGAATCCCTGGCGAGCTCATCGGGCAAGTGAAGACTTAAAAAATCGACCCAACTACTGGTTTTTGCATCCAGATAAGCCCGCGATGGGTAGAGAGCATAGACATTAAATAACGTGCCTCGATAGTCAGGTAATACCCGTATCAATGAACCTGATGCTAACTCATCAACGACACTGAATATAGGAATCATCCCTATTCCCATACCATGCATAATCGCTTGTTTGACGGTGCTGCCTACATTGACTTGAAAGGGCGAATTTTTGATATCAACGCTGGCATCGCCAATGGCTGAGGTTAGTTCCCAGTAATCTAATGGCAGCACGCTAGAAGCCATTTTTATACCCTGATGTTGCTCTAAGTCAGCCGGGTTTGTAGGCATGCCGTGCTCGGCTAAATACGCTGGGGAGGCACACAATATGCTGTAGGTCTGACCAATCACTTTTGCTATCAGGCTGGAGTCAGGCAGTTGTGGCGCCATGATGATCGAGACATCAATACCTTCCTCAATCAACTCAGGAATACGGTTTGCCAATGTGATATCAAAGGAAACAGCCGGATAAAGCTCTCTATAGGCGCTAACGGCTTTAACAAGATATTTGTTTGCCAATGCTGGCATTGCATGAAGTCTAAGTCGTCCAACCGGATTCATCTGAGCATCCCGTGCTTCCGCTTCAGCTTCTTCCACATTCGCTAATATCTGTTCACATCGCAGTAGGTAGCGTTGGCCGGCTTCAGTTAATGCGATTCGACGCGTAGTTCTGTGTAATAAACGAGTGCTAAGGTGCTGTTCTAAGGCCGATATAGCACGTGACACATTAGCTGAGCTGGTTTCCAATCTTTCTGCTGCCTTAGTAAAACTGCCGCTTTCATTTACCTGTAAAAAGGTTTTCATTGATTCAATGGTATCCATTTATCACCTATTGTTACGAATTTTGTAACAATTATTAACATTAAATACTGTTTATTGGTAGTTTGATAAGAAATAAAATAGCCAACCATTTGTCATTTAAAGCGTATTTTGAGTCGATTGTGAAAACGTTATTTCTTCTTTTTCCTTACACAATGTTGCTACTTTTGTCTGCTTGCATCAGCTCTGAGGGTATTGTGCCGCAGAGTGATGTGCCGGTAGATAACACCTTCCAATTAAGCGAACATGTGCAAGAAATACAAGAAGATGCGGGGTGGCCGACAGATCAGTGGTGGCAATGTTTTCAGGATGAACAACTTAATCAGTTAATGCAGCTTGCCGTCAGCCAGAGCCCATCGGTGCAGGAAGCACAGTCAAGGATTCGGCTGGCGACGTCATTAGCGGCACAGACCGATGCTGCTTTATCGCCAACAATGGATGCTGAAGCTCAAATTAACCGTAAACGTTGGCCGACGGATTATTTCTATGGCCCGGGCGAGTTGGGCGGTACCACCAGTTGGAATAATACAGGTTTACTCAGCCTCCACTATGATCCTGATATTTGGAATAAAAACTCACTGCAAAGTGAAGTGGCATTAAGTGAGATTAAAAAGCAAATAGCAAAAAGCCAGATAGCGAAGCTGAATATCGAATCCGCATTAATGTCTTCATATATTCAACTGTCACTGAATCACGAAGAGCTGGAACTGGCTCAGCAGGCTGTGGGCACCTATCAAGAGAAGCTTGATGTGATAAAAGCACAGCTGAAAATGGGCTTGAATACCGAAGTTGCGGTACATCAGGCTGAAACGCTGCTTGCTGACGCCGAGGCTAAACTTGAAGCAGTTAAGGATCATATTGTGATAGCCAAACATGCAATTGCGGCCTTATTAGGTGAAGGCCCAGCTTTTGCTGACAGTCTAAAACCACCACACTTAACGATAACAGAAGAGGTGTCTTTACCCAGTCATATACCAGCTGAATTACTTGGGCATCGTCCGGATGTGGTGGCAAGCCGCTGGTTAGTGTTCAGTGCGAATAAACATATTGATATTGCTCATACTACTTTTTATCCGAATATTAATCTTTCCGCTGCTATCGGTTTCATGGCTGTTAACGGAAGCGTATTAAGTGTTTTTAGTCATGACAAACTGACCTACGATGCAGGACCAGCCATCTCTCTGCCGATTTTTGATGCAGGCAGAATTAGAGGTGAGTTATCTGAAGCAACGGCCAGTTATGATATGACAGTGGCCCTGTACAAAAAAACCTTAACTGAGGCGATGCAGCAAATTGCAGATAGCGCCGTCTCATTGAGAAGTTCGCTGACACAATCAGCAACACTGGCCTCTGCTATTAAGGCATCACATCAGGCATATCTACATGCAAATGACGCCTATGAAGTGGGGCTGACGGATTATTTACCCGTACTGGATGCCAGACTGGCCTGGTTACAGCAACAGCTTTTTTCTCAACAAATAAATGCACAGGTGCTGCAATATCGGGCTGACCTCATTATTGCATTAGGCGGAGGGCTGACCACAGAGGATGATGGTCCAAAACAAGCTGCACTTCGGTATCAGGAAAAACCTTAATGGCTTCCAGCAGCGTGTTGACGCTAAAACAGGCAACAAAACAGTGGTTAAATGAAGATGGACTGACCTGGAATTTTATTATTCAGGGTCTGGTCGCTTTATTTCTGACTTTATGGCTTGCCATGCGACTGGAGTTACCACAACCTGCCGTGGCCTGTATCACGGTGGTTATTGTCATGCAGCCACAGAGCGGGCAGGTGCTGGTCAAGGGATTATTTCGCTTTCTAGGCACCTTGATTGGTTGTGTTGTGATGCTCATTCTGGTTGCATTAGTCGCTCAGGAGCGTGTGTTGTTTCTGTTAGCTGTAGCTGTGTGGATTGGTCTTTGTGCTGCTGGGGCAATGGCATTTCGGGATTATCGTTCCTATGCTTTTGTGCTGGCGGGCTATACAGCCACATTGATAGGCATTCCCGCCATACAAAGCCCAGATATGGCCTTTATGTTAGCCGTGTGGCGAGTACTGGAAATTAGCCTTGGTATATTCATTGCCACGGTGATCAGTGCCACCCTATTTCCACAAACATCGGGTCAGGCAATTCAAAAAGCGGTCAGCCAGCGTTTTGGTGACTTTGCTGATTTTATTGTTACCAGTCTGGAAAACCCCGAGCAGCAGGCAGTGTATGAAAACAAAATGATGCTGTTTGCAACGCAGTCTGTAGGTTTGGAAAACCTTAGGTATGTCAGTAGTATAGAAGATTATTCTACCAAGTTACGTAAACAACGGTTGGCGCGTTTAAACCAGGAGTTTATGCAGTTAACGACCCGTTATGCGGGCTTGCATATGCTTTTGAATCGTATCAGACAGGATGCACCAACGTCGGTAATGGTGGCTATTGAACGCTGTTTAAAGACGATCAAACAGACATTGCTGCCTGTTCGTCATGCCACGTTGACCTCGCAACAGGCTGCTGATCTGGCAAATGAAATTTTTTTCCGTCAAGCACAACTGAGACAGAAAATTCGTGAAGAGCGACAGTTTCTTCCTGGTCATATCAGTGAAGCAGATCAGCGGGATTTTGACACGGCCTGTGAGTTAATTTTTCGTTTGTTTGATGAAATGCGATTGTATTGTGAAACACAGTCCACGCTGGCGGCTGATCAACATCATTACGAACGACAGCGTGTGACATTCAGTACCAAAATGAACCCTGTTGGTGCACTGATAACTGGATTAAGAACCAGTCTTATCGTTTTGTTATTTGGCACATTTTGGATTGAAACTGCCTGGCCAAGTGGTAGTACATTCGCGATGGTCGCCATTGCGATTTCTGCCATTGTGACCACAACACCAAACCCGGCCAGATCAGCCAAACAGATCACCCTGGGAACCATATTGGCAGCGCTGAGTGGCACACTTATTAATTTGCTTCTGCTACCGCATTTAGATGGTTTTGCTTTGTTGTGTTTTGCTCTTGCTGTTCCCTTGATAGTGGGACTTTATCTTTCCACTAAACCAAAATATACCGGTTATGGCATGGGCCTGCTTATCTTCTTTTGTTTAGGTGCTATTCCGCTCAACCAAGCGGTTTACGATACAGCGGCGACCTTAAATAACTATATTGCCTTGATACTGGCTCAGAGTATGGTGGCTGTGATTTTGACCGTTATTATTCCTGCTGATAATCGTTTCGTCTGGCAACGACTGAATAAGGAAATGCGTCATCAAATAATGGCTTTATTCAACCGTCAGCGTTCTCAACGTCGTCATCAATTTGAGAGCCAGACACGGGACTTATTAAGTCAGTCCTATGGCTTTGCCGGTGACTCACCACAACAATATAAAACATTATTAAAAACCTGCTTCTCAGTGCAGATAGTCGGCCATGCATTGATGGAGATCGATGATGTTGAACAACGACTTTCATCATCAGGTGGGCTGAATGACGATTGGAAATGGTATAAACAGGGATTAAATAAAGCGTTGATAACGGTGTTTGAAAGACCTACTGCCAATCACAGGATAAGTGCTTTAGGGCATCTGGAGAAAATGATGGCCTGGTTGCAGCCATATACCTCAGACATTGTGCATTTTGATGAATCTATTCCTAAACAGATATTGAGCTATCTGCACTTTATTAGAAACGTCTTGCTTGATAACTACCTGTTTGCTGAGCCTTTACCTGCTGGAGTGAAGTCATGATGGATGTGATGCGTGAGTGGAGTATCTCTGGTGTGATCTTTCCTGCCATCACTGGCCTGTTTGTTTTGAGTTTAATGCTGATGTGGTTATTGGATATGCTGTTTGCCCGTTTAGGTGTCTACCGTTATGTCTGGCATCCGGCACTGTTTAAACTGAGTGTGTTTGTCTGTTTATTTTGTTTCACTGCTTTTATGGTCTATCAATAGCATGAAGAAGTTTATAAGTTATCTTGTCACCTTATGTTTTTTTCTGGCCGCCAGTTTTCTGGCCTACAGCTTATGGCAGAAGTATATGCATTCACCCTGGACACGTGACGGGCGTGTGCGTGCCGAGATTATTAATGTCGCACCAGACGTGTCAGGTATCGTTACTGAAGTCGCTGTCAAAGATAATCAGGAAGTGAAAAAAGGGGATTTGCTGATGGCAGTAGATGCGGAGCGTTATGCCTTAGCCGTCAAAAATGCAAAAGCAGTGGTTGCAAACAAAAAAACACTTCTGGAAATGTATCAGGCCCAGGCCAAACGCCGTCAGGCCATGGATAAACGCACGGTTTCCCGTGAAAGTAAGATTGATGCGGATCACCAATCCTCGGCAGCACTAGCTGATTACCATTCGGCAGTGGCGAAGTTGAATACGGCTAAACTGGATTTGGAAAGAACGAAAGTTTATGCAAAAACAGATGGTTACATAACAAACTTAAATGTTTACGTAGGTGATTATGCCCACACAGGACAGGCCATGATGGCATTAATCGACAAACATTCTTTCTGGGTATACGGCTATTTTGAAGAGACAAAACTGGCTTTACTCAAAGTGAATGATCCCGTTGATATTGAACTGATGAATGGGGTAATACTCAGTGGTCATGTTGAGAGTATTGCCAGAGGCATTTATGACAGTGATAATCCGGAGAGTCGTGATCTGGTAGCTGATGTGAATCCCACTTTCAACTGGGTTCGTCTGGAGCAGCGTATACCTGTGCGTATCGCTTTAGATGATGTTCCCGAACAGACGCTGCTAGCTGCGGGTATGACTTGTACGGTGATTGTGAAAAATAATAAAGCTGACACTGAGCCTGCCGTCACAGGTTCAATGTCAGCGAAGTAACCTAGAGTCCGATTGAAAACATCGAGTCGAGATCATGTTTGCTATAAACGCGAAAAGCCAACATGGTCTCAGTTTTCGTAATCGCTTCGATATCGACAATTTTGTTGGTGACTAAGGTGGCCAGTTCATCATTATCCTTAACCCGGGCAATGGCGACCAGGTCGTAATTGCCGCTGACAGAATACACTTCACTGATACCATCCACATCCGCCAGTGTTTCAGCAACTTGGGTAATTTTCGTACGTTCAGTTTGAATTAAAATAAATGAGGTAATCATTGGGTTCTCCAGACGGTTGCACTAGGTTATCGTTTACAAATAAGGGGATAACAAGCTCATAAATGAGTCGCGTAGTCTAACAGGCACGCTACGGTTTGCCAGATCTTGATCACTGACCGCTTCACTTTTCGCAATGATGTTATCAAAGTGTTGGCTTAATTCTTTATTTAAGGTGTGCGAGAAAATCTCAATGCCTAATTCGTAGTTTAGCCGCAGACTGCGAGGATCCAGATTAGCCGAGCCCACCAGAGAATAGTGGTCATCGACACATAGCAGTTTGCTATGACAGAACGGCGCCGGTTGATAAAAGACCTCTACATTCCACAACAATAGCTCAGTCAGCATATTTCGGTTAGCCCAATGAATATAGATGAGATTATTTTTTGCTGGCAATACGATGCGAACCCGAACACCACGCATCGATGCCGATTGTAATGATGCGATGATTTCGCGGCTGGGGATAAAGTAGGGCGTCATAATATCCACGGTGTTTTTTGCCGCTGAAATGACGCTCTGAATCGTTAACGATAAGGCATCCATCGCTTCATCAGGATCTTCCGGAATCACGCGACAGTGGTAGCTGTTTGGCTGAGGAGCCGGTGTCGGGAACAGGCAATCCATTTTTGTTTCACTGGCAATTAACCAGTCATCATAAAAAATACGAATTAAATCTTTTACAACGGGACCTTTAAAACTAAAGTGAATATCGGTGATACGTCTGGGTTGCAGCGCCAGTTGACGATGATCATCACTAATATTCATGCCACCGGCAAACGCGATAGTGTTGTCAATAATCATCAGTTTGCGGTGATTACGCATATTGATATAGATATTGGGGGGCAGAAGACGAGGGGGTGTGAATTTCGCGACTTCTATGCCCAACGCTTTTAAACGCTTTGACGGTTTTTGCCAGGAATACCACTCTCCAATGCCATCAATGATCACTTTGACTTCAACACCACGTTTGACGGCAGCAGAAAGCGCGTCAATGAATTCGGTACCTGTTTTATCGGTTTTGAGAATATAGGTGGTTAACAGAATACGTTGTTGAGCTGAGTTGATGGCTTCAATCATAGCGGGGTAGGCTTTATCACCATTATGAAAAATGCTGACATCATTACCGGCACTGAGCTTTGTACCGGTGATTCTTTCGCCAATGCTATTCAGTCCGTAGCCGTTAATATGTCGTATTGAACGTTTGGCATAACCTGACTCAAACGGAATTTTGAATAAACGACGCTTGATACTGGTGGCACGGCTGCGAACCCGGTTCACACCAAAGAAAAAATAAGCGATGGGACCACCATAGGGAATAAACAAGCAAGACATTATCCAGCCAAGTGCGGCTCGGCTGTCACGTTTGTAAAGCAAAATATGAAAAACACTATAAGCCGCTGGACCTGCATGCAATAGAACTAACAATAAAATGTAAACGATATCCATGTTGACAACCCAATGATGACAAACGTCATAGTAACGGAGTCTCACTAAGAAAACGATTCACTTCACTGAAAAACGGCCTATGCTGATGACAGAATGTGAATCAGCACATCAGCCGGTTTTTTTGCCTAAAGATTCTGCTATGATGGCTCTATATCAGTTTTTCTACCCGATTGATTTTACTATAGTAATTTAGTGTCAAAGCGGGAGGTAACTAGGCGGGGGCGCAGACAATGGAAGCACCGAAAATACCTGGCGATGAACGAGAACGTTTAGACGCTTTATTTTCTCTTGAGCTTCTGGATTCAGAACCTGAAGCAGTTTTTGATAATCTCACTCGATTGGTCGCCGATGTTTTTGACATCCCAATCGTGGCGATTTCTCTAATTGATGAATCTCGCCAGTGGTTTAAATCGATACAAGGTCTGGATGTTTGCGAAACGGGACGTGACATCTCTTTTTGTGGCCATGCCATTTATCATAAAACCCCATTGGTCGTTGAAAATACAGATGCAGATGAACGGTTCAGGGACAATCCTCTGGTCACAGGTCCACCACACATTGTTTTCTATGCTGGGGTTCCACTGCGATACAGATTTAATAATCACCAATATCTGCTGGGCACCCTATGTATCATTGATCACAAAGTCAGGACATTAAGTGAACAAGAATTAAAGCGCCTGCAGATGTTTGCCTATCAGGTGGAGTCGCTTATTGAACTTCGTTTGTCCAGTCAGCGACTAGAGCAGGCCAGCAAAGCCAAATCAGCTTTTATGGCGAATATGACACATGAGTTACGCAGTCCCATAGCCGGTGTGATTGGTATGCTGGATATATTAACCCACAGTGAGCTTACGGCAACTCAGCAACGGCACATTGAATTAGCCAGTAAAAGTGCCGACTTGTTGCTCAATATCATCAATGACATTCTTGATTTTTCCAAACTTGAAGCTAAAAAAGTCCACATTCGTGATGACATATTTAATCTGACAAAGCTATTTGAAGATGTGTTTGAAACCTTTAGTTTACGCAGCACAAAAACGGATAAAAACTATCATCTGTCGCTGGACTGGAACAAGGATTTAGTGGTCGAAGGTGATGCTACCCGCCTAGAACAGATCCTACGCAATCTATTAAGCAATGCAGATAAATTTACCCAGCATGGTCATATTCAGGTCATGGCCAGTCTTGTTGAGCAATCTGATAATGATATGACGCTATCCTGCCAGGTGATTGATAGTGGTATTGGTATTAATGCCAATCAGATAAATCGTCTGTTTGAACCCTTTGAACAAATTGACAATAGTTCATCAAAAAGCTTTGGCGGTACTGGGCTGGGCTTGGTGATCTCTAAAAAACTGTGTGAATTAATGGGTGGCAATATCACTGTTAAAAGTGAGCCGGGTAAAGGCTCTTGTTTTTGTTTCACTATCAAACTAAAACGGCTGAAAGAGACAGCGTCGACATTAACAAAAACAGAAGTTCACCAACAAGCATCATTCACTGAATCTGAGCTAGATGGTGCCCATGTTTTGATTGTAGATGACGACATTACTAACCGATCTGTACTGGAATTTTTCCTGACTCGGTTAAATGTGCAATTCACTTCAGCTGAAAATGGTGTTCAAGCAAGTCAATTACTCACTCAACTTGACGCTTATAATCCAGTACAGTTGATTTTGATGGACTGTCAAATGCCTGTGATGGACGGCTATACCACTAGTAAACAAATCCGAGAAGGTAAGTTGGGTAAGCACTGTCAGGATATACCAATCATTGCTTTAACGGCTAATGCCATGAAAGGGGACGATGAAAAATGTTTGCGATCAGGTATGACTGATTACATGACAAAGCCTATTAAGCTCGATCAATTATTAGAAAAAATGGTGTATTGGTCTACACGCAAACATCCCCATTAGTTAAATTAATGGTTCAGTGCCTTGCTGGCGTTTTACACAGGCCTGAAACAGCTCCTCATGCACTTTATCGACAGAGGTTTCAACAGGGTAAATATAGACGCGTCTTCCTATCGCTAAAAGATCATCACGTCCTTGTGTATCCTTATAAATCGACTTGATTTTATTCTCAAATGTGGTCCAGTCATCGCCCTCAGTTTGTCTGATTTTTTGTATTTCATAGGCTGTTCCAGCCTGGTAGGCACAACTGGTGATTGTATTTCGTTCAAGGTCATCCGCTGTGGCTAGTGATGAGGTCAGGCATAACATTATCAGGCAATAAACGTATTTCATCTGAGTTATCCCCTAAATGATTATTCACATAGTGAGTTATTGATTCTAATAGAAAATGAGAGAAACCGGCTGTTTTTCGTGACTGAAAAAATACGATCAAGGTTTGTCAGAGACAGCTTTTATGTGATAACAAGGAAGTGTGTTTTGACTCGGAGCAATTAGCATGAGTAGAGAAACAGAAAAAAGCATGATTGTTCTCGCCCGGCATCGCCTGAAATGGTTAAAAGTCGCGTTAGCCGGAAGGAATGCCGATTTAAATCTTGTTCAAAATACATTTCACCAATTAACAGGTTTAACCAGCCTGCGATTTGTTCAGGATAACGGGCTCAGTGATGAAACGATAAGAGAGTTGGCCATCATTGATAACCTGGCGACGCTGAATGTGCAACAGCAACATCCTGAAGTACTGGACAAGCTCTCCAAAGAAGCCCAGGAATTATCGAAATACTTAGATATGCCTGCACGCGACTTACTGGATTTATTGTTTAAACAAGGTGCTCGTTTTCATAATCAGGATGCCATTTCGGTTGCATTACATCGCGGTTTGATTAGTGATATCCATCATGAAGCGGAAGCTTATGCACGCTTGCAAGCCAGAGAGTGCCGAAGCGAAAAGTGAATCGCTACGATCAATGATTGACAAGCAAAGACGACCGGTCGCATTATGCGGTTATGAGCACACAAAAACAGATTAAAAAAGAACAAATCCTCAATCAGGGGATTGAGTTACTGATGCGAAATGGTTATCACGGCACCGGTATCAAATTGATATTAGATACCGTTCAGGTGCCCAAAGGCTCGTTCTATAGCTACTTTGAAAGTAAAGAAAACTTCACAGCAGAAGCCATTCGTCACTACATCGCCCCCTTTATTTCACGCCTACAATCTTTCCTGAACAAAACAGACTTAAATGGTCACGAGGCTATCAAAGCCTACTTTGAATCACTTATCGAGGATCTGGAGCAGTCAGATTACAGTGGTGGCTGCCTATTAGGCGATATGATGGGGGAAATCAGCAGTGCCAGTGAATTATGCCGACAAACACTGTTAGCCGCAGTGAATGACTATTGTCAATTACTCGAACAGGGCCTGGGTGAAGCACAGCAGAGCGGTATTCTTCGTCAGGATATTACACCAGAGGTAATGGCAAAACTGTTATTTGATCAATGGCAAGGCGCATTACTACAGATGAAAATCGAAAAGTCGACGCAAGCATTAAAACGTTGCTTGACGCTATTACTTGATGATTATTTTATTCAACACTAAACGTTGAATTTTTTTGAACCTAAATAAAGACGACCGGTCATGTTTAATGAGGTGAAATCATGAATAAGTACATTATCGAACGCGAGATTCCAGGGGCAGGTGAGCTAACAGTCAATGAACTTGACCAGATAAGCGATAAATCCTGTTCTGTTTTACGAGAAATGGGGCCTCAGATAGAGTGGGTGGAAAGTTATGTCACCGATAACAAAATCTATTGTGTTTACAAGGCAGAAAATAAAGACTTAATCTTGCGTCATGCTGAACAAGGTGGTTTCCCAGCAAATGTCATCTCAGAAGTTAAAAATACAATAAAACCCAAATCTTGAGATAACGAAGACACCCTAATTGAAGGGGAGAGAAATGAAAAACAAAACAAAAGCTTATATAAGCGGCATCAGTATCGTACTCAGCAGCATGCTGGCAGTGAACGTTTATGCGGATGACTATTCGTTAAAACAAGTCTCAGATGGTATTTTTTACCATCAGGGAGCACAAGAGGATGCCAATCAACATAACAAAGGCGAAATCGCGAATACCGGTTTCATTGTCGGTGACAAGTGTATTGCCGTAGTGGATAGCGGTGGCAGTTATTTTGAGGGTAAAGCGTTATTTGAAGCCATTCGTGAAAAAAGTGATTTGCCAATCTGTTATGTCATTAATACCCATGCCCATCCCGATCATTTTCTAGGCAATGCGGCATTTAAAGACACCGGAGCCACTTTTATTGGTAATGACAAAATGCCAGCAGCTATCGAAGCCCGAAAAGCATTCTATGAAACACGCTTCAGCGACATTCTGGGGGAATATTACAAAGGCACAGAGTTTATTGAACCAACACGACTGGTCAGTGTGGATAAACCTCTCACCATCGATTTAGGTGGGCGAGAACTGGTACTAAACAGTTATCCCACCTCACATACGGATAATGACCTGACCGTGCTGGATAAAAACACCAAGACCTTGTGGACCGGCGATCTATTATTCGTCAAACGTATTCCTGCCCTTGATGGCAGTATTAATGGTTGGCTGGCCACGATCGAAAAGCTGAAAGCCATGCAATTAAACGCCGTTATTCCCGGTCATGGTCCTGCTCAATATCAGGACTGGCAACACGCTTTTGATGTTGAAGAACATTATTTCTCAACGATTCGTCAGCAAATCAGAGCCATCATTAATGATATGGGAACCATTAACGAAGCAACCGAATCTGTCGGCCTGAGTGAGAAGGGTAAGTGGCTGTTATTCGACGACTATCATAAACGCAATATCACAGCCGCTTTTACTGAACTGGAATGGGAATAACCGAATGAACACATTATTTAAAAATATCGGGCTTGCTGCTTTATTGAGCTTATTTTTGTTGCCAGCTTTGTGCATGGCCGCTGATGAGCCTCAGGAGCAATGGCAAACCCTTAAAGAAATCTATTTTGAAAATAAAACGATTTTAGAAGATGCCGATGACTGGTTAGTGATCGAAGCACCAAAAAGAGCTGAAGACGCGGCGATAGTGCCAATCCATCTCTATTCAAAGAAACCGCAAACCGCCAGTTCTTATATCAAAAATCTGCATGTATTTATTGATAATAACCCAATGCCGTATTCAGCTAACTTCCATTTGTCGCCTGCATTAGAAACGGTGGATATTTCTACCCGTATGCGCGTGGATCAATACACCTATATTCGAGCCATAGCAGAGATGAACGATGGCAGCCTGCACATGGTGAAGCGTTTTGTAAAAGCTTCGGGTGGTTGTAGTGCGCCAGCAGCAAAAGATCAGGTCGCAGCCATGGCGAGACTGGGCAAAATGCAGATTCGTTATCGTGATGGAGACTCTGATGAACCGAAACCTGTTCAGGTGGTGATCAGCCATCCTAACAACAGCGGTCTGCAGATGGACTTAAAAACCCGTGGTTATATTCCGGCACATTATGTCGAAAAAATGCAGATTATGCTGGATGGTAAGGTGCTAATGACTATTGATACTGGCATATCGATTAGTGAAGATCCCAGCATGCGTTTTATGCTGCCAGCCGGGAAAGCAGGGCATGGTTTATTGAAAGCAGAAGTAACCGATAATAAAAAGCAGATCTATACGATAGAAAAGCAGATTTAATAGTGTGCTGACTGACAAGGATGTCAGTCGCTGAATGGATATTTCCAGCTGATTTGTTCAGCTGGCATCATTTGATCGACACTCAAACGAATCATGCCGGTTGGATCGCTGGCCGGTCCGATAACCACATAACGTCGGCCAGATTCGGTATAACCTATGCCTCGTGCCGGATTAAATTCAGTAATCGGACTGCTGTTACGTAAAGTAAATGGAAGCAGCTCATCTTCTTCATCAGCAGGCTTGAATGGAGGCACGGTTTCAGGACGTTGACGCAGCCCAACAAAAATTTCCTCACCACTTGGCAGAATCAGAATATTCCAGTGATAAAGCGTCATCACCGTATCAGCAGCATTTGTCATTTATTCAGCACCTTCATGGCGATGAGATAAAAAATACCCAGGGCAATCTTCAGGTTTGAGTGGTGGACTATGATAATAGCCTTGAAAGATATCACAGCCCATCTCAAGCAAGGCTTCACGTTGTTCTTTTGTTTCCACGTATTCTGCTACCACAGAGACTTTTTGAGCTTTACCTAAAGCACTGATGGTGCGAATGATATCGGCATTAGTTGAATTGGTTAGAACATCACGTGTAATCGATCCATCAATCTTAATCGCATTTACTTTAAAGCGACGCATATGTAACAGTGAGGAATACCCCATGCCAAAATCATCCATAGCTAGGTGAATACCTATATCACTGATTTCTTGTAATATTTTCTCAACTTGCTGTGAATCAGAAATTTCTGATGACTCGGTAATTTCCAGCTCAATTTCTTCAGGATGAAGTCCGTATTTAGTGACACAGCCCGATAAAAAAGTCGGTAAAGCATTATCACTCAGTTGCAGTGGAGAGATATTGATGGCCATTGTCAGCGCCTGATGGCCTTCAGCATTCCATTTCGCCTTAGCGATACAGCAGTGTTCGAATACCCAACGACCTAATTTATTAATATCACCACTATCTTCAGCCAGCATGACTAGCATCGCCGGAGACACAAAACCATATCTTGGATGCGTCCAGCGAACCAGTGCTTCAACCCCAACAATATGACCTGCACGATGATGTTTGGGTTGGTAAACAACCGTTAATTCATCATGGTAAATTGCTTGACGCAAGTCATAGACCAGATCTCTGGCAATCATTCCAACCTTGTCTTGCCTGCTGATAATTTGTTGTTTGGTTTGGCCATTATGAATAATGGTGTTAGTGGCCTCTTCAAAAGCCAATTGCTCTTGCTGATGTCTGTATATCTCGGCTTTGCGAACAAAAGGTAAATAGAGCAGTGTACTGATAGTGATTGTCAACAATTGTAGCGCGACCCCATACCATGACTCAGTCAGTAACCACGCAGACAAAATGGGCGGTGTCGTCCAGGTCACACTGCCTGGGTTCACTACATGCACCAAGCCTGATTGAAAAGCCAGTAATGAGATAGCCATTAAAGACAAAGGCACCATAAAAAAGGGAATTAAATAGCGTGGGTTGAGAACAATCGGTAAACCGTAAATGAGAATATCATTGATGTTAAACAGACTAGGAATGATCGAAATTTTGGCGACTTTATTTTGCATGCCACGGCGTGTCGTGATCAAAATAGCAATCACTAAACCTAGCGTGGCGCCAGAGCCACCTATCAAAACAAAACTGTCATAAACAGGCCGTGTCACCCAATCAGCACTGATAGCTGTAACATCATGAATAAAAAACGCCCCGTCATGGTAAGACTGAATAGCGATACCACCATGAACGCCAATAAACCATAAACCCTGATTAACCAATACCGTCAGCGTGCTTAATATCCAAGCGCCATAACCCTCAGCCTGAGCCCAATGCGTGAGGCCATCGTATACATCAGGAAAATCAGGTAACAAGTTGATAAATGCTGCCACTACAAAAAAGAAAACCCCGACAATAACAATGGTCGGGGTCAGGCGCATGGCGTTATAAAAGGCGGTGTCTGATTCGACGGATAAGTGTAATAAATCCAGCAGTCGTTTATGGGTTAACCAACAGATCATTTCAGCTGTTGCAATCCCGAAAATGACCGCCAGTAGCATCGACTCCATACTGAATTCGATAGCAGAATATCCAAGCAAGCTAGTCACGATAATGTAATTAATAGCCGCACTGATAGCGACCATTAATGGTGTCGGCATATCGCTTTCGCTGTTGCTGTTACTATTAAGTCTGTAAACCAATTGCACTGAAATAATGGCTGTCAAAGCCAGGGCAAAAAAGCTAAAGGTCAGCTCACTGATACTGAGTAGTGGGGTTTTCCATGAAGCACCAAACAGCAAGCTCATCAATTGTTGGTAGGCAGGCCATGGCAGATAAATAAGTAAATCCAATGTCACCCGTAGAAATGTCAACGGCAGTAATGAAACAAAACTATTACGTGTAGCTACTATCCATAACAGCATTCGTTGTTTCAATATGCTTCTCCCTATAGACATTTATAAAATTTTTCCAATTGAAACATATACACTAATAAAAAGCAGTGAATCGCTTCATAAATTTATATAAATCATAACCTAAGCGTGATGATCTAATCTTGTTTTTATCTATTGATAAATGTATCACATGCTTCAACATTACCCGTGTCATAACCGGTTTTAAACCATTTAACCCGTTGTGCCGAGCTACCATGGGTAAAGGCATCAGGTCTAACAACTCCAGTCGCTTGTTTTTGTAAAGTATCATCCCCGATAGCACTCGCTGCTGTTAGGCCTTCCTCCAGATCACCGGCTTCCAGCAGCTGTCTTGATTCATTAGCATAGTGTGCCCAGATACCGGCAAAGCAATCGGCCTGTAATTCTTGTTTGACAGAGAGTTTATTCCATTCCACCTGACTCATTTTGCTACGAGCGGCGTTTACTTGTTGTGAAATGCCTAATAAGGTCTGGATGTGATGTCCTACCTCATGGGCAATAACATAAGCCTGGGCGAAATCGCCTGGGGCTTTGAACTGATTCTTTAGCTGGTCATAAAAACTCAAGTCAATGTAAACCTGTTGATCAGCTGGACAATAAAACGGGCCCATCGCTGATTGTGCAGAACCACAAGCCGAGTTCACCACACCACGAAACAAAACCAGTTTGGGAGGGGTGTAATGTTGACCATTTTCTTTAAATATCGCTGACCAAGTATCTTCGGTATCCGCCAGAACCACAGAAACAAACTCAACACGTTCTTTTTCTTCAGCTGTTTCCTGTAAAGGTTCGGATGAGGAGACAGTAGGTGCCGAAGAGGGCATACCGAGAAGGGATAACAGTACAGGTAAATTACCTGTCAATGCTGCTAATACAACAATGCCAACCAGTAATAATGCGGTGCCTTTGAAGCCGAGTAATCTAAACACGGCGGGTAATAATCGAATAATGCCACCAGAGCCTCCACGAATCCCTGAAACACGCTGATTTCGACGGTCATCAATATTGCTACTTCTTCGGTTACCGCGCCATTTCATTTTCGTGTCCTTAGCTGGAGGGAATAGTGTTACACAGTGTTGATATTACGGCATTTCGGATATTGACTACAGCCCCAGAAAAACTGGCCAGCACGGTCACCTTTTTTGCTTTGACGCTTCACCATCTTATGACCACAGCGTGAACATATCGGAGCATCTGTCAGCTTACGTTCAACTAATTGCTTAACATGGGCCACATGCTCTCTGTTTGTTTTCAGGCTAGGTGAAAGCCGACCAGACTCAATCTGTGATATGAGGTTTTCTTTCTCTAGCAAGTTGAGAACGGGATTGGTTTTAGACTTGATATAGCGAATATAACCCAGACCATAAGTGACATTGTCTGGCATGGGCGTTTTAAACTCACTGTTACCTATAAAGACGATAACAGAAAATATTTGTTCGTCTGTTAACTTGAGTAAAGTCTGAAGTGTTTTTATGTGTTTATGATTTTGATGCAGTGGATTCTGAAAAGTGTATTTATGCTTATAGCGTTGCTGAGTCCAGTTTTTATGAGAGGGATTACCGAATATCCAGCCACGAATATTTTTTGTTTCCACCACAAAAACGCCATAAACCGAGACGATGATGTGATCAATCTGAGTGGTCCCATCTTCGGTGGGCAGGGTCACGTTTTTGATTAAATGATAATGTTGTTTATCAAGTTGGAAGCGGGCGATGACATTGACCAGGAACTCGCCCATGACACCTTTGAACCAGGCTGAACGCAGGATGGCCAGACAGAAAAATAAAGGAATGAAATACCAGAAAGACAGTAATGACGTGTAGAGCGGAGTGAAGTCCATTTCAGCACCTTGGATTGAGTCGCCAAGGGCTAACAATGCACAATATTTTATCGGGAAACAAGTACTGATTATGCAAAGAAGAATTTTTCTTGGTGGGTGCTGAGGGGTTCGAACCCCCGACCCTCGCCTTGTAAGGGCGATGCTCTCCCAGCTGAGCTAAGCACCCCAAGAAAGCGTGGCATTCTACAACATCTTTTTCAGATTTGCTCGAAAAAAATAAAGAAATTGTTATATTTATTTGGTGCCTTCAACAGCAATGCAGATAAGTGATTGATTCACCGTTTAAAGCACATCTAAAACCATTTTTTCCAACGAAACAAAAACAATAACAACACAGCCACAATACAGAGAATCACGATCACATCAGTAAAGGCATGACTGTCATTGGCACCAGGGATACCACCCACATTAATACCTAATAATCCCGTCACAAAGCCTAAGGGAAGAAAGACGGCTGCAATCACTGATAACACGTACATACGGGAATTAAGTTGTTCAGACGTTTTACTGTGCAGCTCTTCCTGAACCAGTACGGCACGTTCACGCACCGCATCCAGGTTTTCAATATAACGAATGAGGGTGTCACTGATTTCATGGATTTGAAGACGGTCATAATCCGATAACCACGATATCTTTTCCAGTGTCAGACGAGCCAGGGCATCTCTTTCCGGGGCTAAATACCGGTGCATTTTAATTACCTGACGACGTAAATTGGCAATATCGTTGTGCAAGTTTTCCGTATCATCCACTAAGACAGCATCTTCATAATCGGCAATCGTATCTTCGAAACCGGCAATGGTTTCTGACATACCATCAACGGTCAGATCCACTAACTTGATGAGAAACTCTGCACTGTTCTTGGGGCCAATACCTCTGCTCAGTAATTTATCCAATTCCGCAGCCGAAGAGGACATTTCACGACGAGTGGTAACGATGATACGGGGATCAATCCACACACGAATCGAAATCATATCGTCCGAGCGGGCATCCTGATAATGATTAATCCCCCGTAACGACATCAGCAAACCATCATTAATGGAAGTAGTACGTGGTCGTGTTTCTTCTTCTAATAGGGCATTAGCGATCACACCATCCAATCCGGACTGTTCAAGGAGCCAACGCTCAGCATCAGGATGCGTGTAGTCAAAATGCAGCCAGAGAAGGCCATCTTCAGCCTGCCATTGCGGCAGATCAGTCACATTGAGACGGCTACTTCCACCCTCACCGTTGAGTAAATGGGCAAAGGCTAAACCTGAAGGGTTGGACATGACAAAGGCGTTCCCATGCAATTAAAAAATTTGAGCTTAGCATAACAAGAGTGGGGCATTGCCAGTATTTCAGCCAGATGATTTTCTCAATATTCGGACAATAAAAAAGGGAGTCAATGCTACCACTGACTCCCTTTCAGGCTAAATAGCAAAGCTGATTAGCGAAGAGTTCTGCTGAACAGATTTAACGCCAGTTGATAGCCGATTTGTGCGGTTTGTGCATCATAACGACCACCATCACCTTCATCACGCATAAAGGCATGTTCAGCATTAAACTCATGCCAGGTGAAGGTAATATCGGTTGCTTTTAATTCCTGATAGATTTTTAACAAACCATCAGCAGGTACATGATTATCCTGTTTACCCCAAATCATTAATAACTCGCCTTTAATGTCATCAAGGCGCTCCATACTGTGTTGGCCGGGTTTGTTTGGAATTTTTTGGATATGTAAATCCGTCGCGTAGAAACACGCTGTGCCTTTAACTTCAGGTTGTAAAGCTGCACGGAAAGCCAGGTGACCACCAATGCAATAACCCATGGCACCAATATGCCCATTGCACCAAGGTTGGGTTTTTACAAACTCAATCATGGCAACATTATCAGAGTCATAACCCTGAACATCTTTCGCTTCTTTATCCGCATTACCTTTATCACGACCAGCGTCGTCATAGCCTAATACGGTGCCGATAGGGTTCAGCTCATGGAAAACTTCGGGCACTAATACAGCATAACCATGGCTTGCCATCAGTCTTGCTGCACGTTCAATCGGGCCAGTCTGTTGGAAAATTTCAGAGTAGAACAAAATCACCGGGTAGCTACCTTCACCGACCGGACGGTGAATATAAGTACGCATAACGCCAGTAGGTGTATCAAGATCGACAAAGTGGCTTTGAATTTTCATAGTAGGCTCGCTAGATTGCTTGAATGTCTGAAGAATGAAAGGAGGCTATTGTACAAGAAGTCGTTTGCTTCATCATCGCTGTATTTATCCGCAAATTGAAAAGCATCATTCAGCACCTCCATACTTAAGTTTTGTATTCATATTAAAAAAATGAAAAATAGTTAATATTTAAAAAGTCAGGGTAAAAACCTCCCGATGCGGCTAAGCAAGCTGTCATTTTTTATAAATGGATTAATCTTTGTAAATTTAGGATTTTTTCCTATATTTACTCAAGGTAATGCGTAGTAAATTTACGTTACCTTATGTGAAATTTTGTGAACATGCACGCAGAGTTTACCCAGAACTTGTGGTTAGCCATGTTACTGCAAACCTCGACAAAACATAAGGCAGGCACAATCCGGCAGCTTAATGTAAAAGGGGAGCAGGCAATTGAGTGACATAGCCCTACACTACGAATCAGACGTCAGTATTCTGGGTAATCTTAATGCAACGCGTGACTCCATCGTCACTGAACTTTACCGTGCACACAATAGCTGGTTATTAGGCTGGCTGAGGAAAAAACTCGGTTGCAGCTTTGATGCAGCTGACTTGATGCAAGATACCTTTTCCAAAATTTTGCAAAAAGACGATCTGACCAGTATCAAAGAGCCTCGTGCCTATCTCACCACGGTGGCCCATGGCCTGATGGTCAATCATGTTCGTCGTCGGGATATTGAAAGGGCCTACCTTGACGCTTTAGAAAATATGCCAGAAGTCGAAGTCCCTTCACCTGAGTCACTCAATATTATGGTGGAGACGCTCGCCAAAATAGATGAAATGCTCGATGGCTTACCTACACGTGTTCGTAGTGCCTTTCTATGGTGTCAGCTCGAAGGACTTTCACACGCAGAAATTGCATCGAGATTATCAGTTTCAGTCAGCTCGGTTAGACAGTACATTGCTAAGGCATTGCTGCATTGTTTAAACATGAATAATTAAAATTTTTTTATGGCCCGTTCTAATAGAGATGCTATCTACGAAGCGACCAACTGGTTTGTTGAGCTGACTTCTGGTGAAGCCACAGACGCAGATCGTAAAGAATGGCAAAGATGGCTAAATGCCTCCCCAGAAAACAGACAAGTATGGGAACAAGTAGAAGCGGTCACCAACTGTTTTATGGGGCTGGATTCAAAAACCAGTATCACCGTATTAAATCGTCCGATTGATACCAAAGACATCAAATCACAGGAACGTCGCCAATTCATTAAAACCCTCAGTCTTATGCTGACTGCTGGAACGGCAGGGTGGTATGGCTATAAACAAAAGCCTTGGTATCTATTAATGTCAGATTATTCAACGGCAGTAGGTGAAATTAAACACCTCACCTTAGAAGATGGCAGTCTGCTTGTTTTAAATACTGATACCAAGGTAGCTATTGATTTTAGTGACCAAGCCAGAACAATCAGGTTACTGCAGGGTGAAATCTACATTGAAACGGCACAGGAGCAAGACCGGAATTATCGTCCTTTCAGTGTAATTACTGATCACGGTACGGTAACAGCATTAGGCACTAAATTTAGCACTCGAATTAAGTCTAAACACAGCTCTGTCAGTGTGTATCAGGATGCGGTAGAAGTCAGACCTTGTGATGATTTAGATAATAATGTTGTGGTCAATGCGGGGGAATTAGTCACATTTAATACGGCCTTTTCTCAGCAGAAGCAGCTCATAGATAGGGCATCGATGGCATGGATAAATGGGTTTATTATCGCCGATAAAATGTCATTGGCTGACTTTGTTGATCATCTATCACGTTACCACTCAGGCATCATACGTTGTGATCCTGCTGTTGCTGATTTGACTATCTCAGGCGCGTTCCCAGTCAATGATGTAAATGCCGCCTTAACCAGCACCAGTGAAGTTTTATCAATACGAATAGAACGCTATACCCGCTATTTTGTGATGATTAAACCGGCCTGATACATCAAAATAAGTTGGAGAGAGACATGAATACAACAAATAAAAATAGTGTTAAGAGGCAAGTAAATACAACCAACCGCACACATCTTAAGCCCTGTTTTGATATGGAGTGATGCAAGTTCATTATGACTACCTCAACTATTCAATCATTTAGTCAAACCTATGAAAGTCACCATAGTTGGATCTATAGCTGGCTATGTAAAAAATTGGCCTCGCATCATGATGCCGCTGATTTGACGCAAGATACGTTCGTCAAAGTATTACAGAAAGACATGCCGGAAGATATTATCGAACCGCGTGCTTATTTAACTAAGATTGCCCATGACTTGATGGTGAATTTTTACCGTCGAAAATCTTTAGAACAGGCCTATATAGAAGCCATCAGCCAACTGCCTGAGGCTATCACGCCAAGCAGTGAAGAACGATTACTCTTATTAGAAACCTTACAAGAAATTGACGAAATGCTCGCTACGTTGCCAGATCATGTCAGAGAGACCTTTTTAATGTCACAACTTGACGGCATGCGATATAAAGAGATTGCTGCCAAGTTAAACGTTAACGAACGTACCGTTAAACGCTACATGGCACTTGCCTTTACCCACTGTCTCACTTTCGCAGCTTAACGATGTCTTTAAATCCAGCCGATATTCCAGAAAATGTCATTAAAGAAGTCGTCATGTGGCTTGTCAAAGTGCAAGACGACGATTTAACAACACAAGAACAACAAACATTACTCGCGTGGCGAAATGAAAATCATCTGCACGAACTTGCCTGGCAGCGTGCTGAAAATCTCGGCATGACCTTACAGAAAATACCACCAGATATAGGCAAACAGGTATTAGGCCGATCAGCAACAATGGATAGGCGTGAATTTGCCAAACATCTTGGCCTGTTGCTTACGCTCGTTCCAATTGGTGGCATAACGTATAAATATGCTCCATGGCAAGCCGCCTTAGCTGACATTAAAACCGCGACCGGTGAGCAAAGATCAATTCAATTAGCTGACGGCAGCCAACTCATACTTAATACTGATAGTGCTGTCGATTTAGCCTTTAATGATACTCAGCGTTTGGTGAAATTATACCGAGGCGAAATCTATATTAAGACGGCTAAAGATTCAGCTCAAAGACCTTTCTTGGTACAAACTGCACAGGGTCGACTCCATGCTTTGGGTACTGAGTTTGTAGTTCGCCAGCACGCCGACTATAGCTATTTAGGTGTTATTGAGAGCGCGGTTGATGTCTTACCCAAAGATGACCCAAATCAAAACCAGATCATTGAAAAAGGTCAACAAACGCGGTTTGATTCGACAGGTATAGAGGCACCATCCGCATTAGATGATAATGCCAATGCATGGATAAACGGTGTTATCTACGCCGACAATATGCCGCTCAGCGAGTTTATTAGTTATCTAAAACGTTATCGAACAGGTGTCATCACCTGTGATAAGTCATGTGATGACATTTATGTCTCAGGCTCATTTCAAATTAATGACCCTGACCACATCCTGCACGTATTAGAAAAAACAAGACCAATAGAAATTGAATGGCGAACTCGTTTCTGGGCAAAAATCAGCAAAAAACAACGTTAATTTAAAAAATCGTGTCCCCTTTTTAATCCTTAATTGACCTAGTAATTAAGAATCACTTAATTACCCAAGGTTAACCATGTCGAAACGTACAATTTCCAGTGATAACAGCTTTATTAAATTCACCATCATCATGGCGATATTGGCCTTTTTCTATCTACCGCCGCTTTCTGCCGAAACAATGCAACTCGCTGACAACGAAAAAGGCAATGAAACAGAAAAAGCTAACCGTCATTACAATATTCCTGCGGGCCCACTATCCAAAGCGTTATCGAGTTATACCGGTATCAACGGCTTTACATTCTCGTTTGACCCCAGCCTCACCGATGGCAAAACCACACAAGGGTTACAAGGTAGCTACAGTCTAGAAGAAGGCTTTGAACAATTATTAAAAGGCTCGGGCCTGATTGTGATACCTGATACAGATGGCGGCTATCTTCTGGCACCAGGCCAAGAAGAATTACCTGCACTCGGTGATGACCGCTTAATTCTGGATACCGTCCAAGTCAGAGCACAACGCTTTTATGAAGTTGGGCCACTGCCAGGTCTTGGGCTAACCAAAGAAGAAATCCCCGGCAATGTGCAAAGCTTGTCTGCTGAAGACATTAAAGAATCACATTCACTCAGTATGGCGGATTTATTTAACTCCAAGCTTCAAGGGATTATGGTTAATGACTACCAGAGCAATCCTTTTCAAATGGATGTTCAATACCGAGGTTTTACGGCGGGCCCACAGATTGGCACGCCGCAAGGGTTAAGCGTCTTTTTTGATGGCATTCGTGTTAACGAACCATTTGGTGATGTCGTCAATTGGGACATGATCCCAATGAATGCGATAGCCAGCGTCGATGTGTTTCCCGGTTCAAACCCAATATTTGGTTTGAACACCTTGGGTGGTGCATTTACCGTCAAAACAAAAGATGGTTTCAACAACACAGATGGTGATGTTCAATTATTAGCCGGCTCATTCGACAGAAAGCAATTACAAGTAGAAAAAGGTTGGAATAACGGCACTATCGCATTTTTTGGTTCAGGTAGTTTCCATGATGAAAACGGTTGGCGTGATGACTCACCGAGTCAGGTGAATCAAGTGTTTGGTAAAGCCAGCTACCGAGGTGACAAACTAGATATCAATCTAAGTACTTTATTAGTGAAAACCAAACTGGTGGGTAATGGGTTAATCCCTACAGCGATGTATGACAAGGATGATAAAAGTGTCTTTACATCGCCAGATACTACTGAGAACACATTACAACAGTTCCAGCTTTCCGGAGCTTATCAGGTGAATGACACGTTTTCGATTACAGGTCAGATATATAGAAGAAATAGCAAACGGAAACAGGAAGGAGCTGATGTTTATACTGATTTTGATAATCAACTTGTTAGAAGAGATTTAAATGCAGGTGAGCAATACACATGCTTGTTTACTACTACTAACGACTATAACTTACCGGATTATTATCTGATACCCGTACAAGATGGCAATTTTTTTGCTGATCCATATATTTCTGCTTTTCTATCTGAAGGCGCTAGCGATGCTGCTTTTGCAGCATTAGCACAAGCAATAACCGACAACGGTGAAGATATTAATAAGTATTTTAATGCTGATTTACCCGATTATTATGTAAATTATGCACAGTATGAACTTAATGGGCCAAATAATAAATTTGCGGAAAACGCAATTTTTGTACCTAGTGCTGGAGAAAGCGAGCCTGTTTTACCAGGTGAAACCACCAGTTATTCAGCTGGGGGAAATTCATATATCTACCTAACAGCATCAAACCTATCAGCACTCAAATATAACTCTTCATTTGATACTGTTTTCGCTGGTGACAGTGCGTTCTACTTTTATACGCCAGATACTGCAGCTGCTGGTGACCTAACGCCTAATGATGGTGTTGGTGTGAAGAATATTTTGCTTATTCTTCCTCCAACTAATGGTGACGAATGTGTAGGTGATATCAATGACGATGGATTGAAAGTTACAGATTCTCAAGGCCGACCGTACACTGTAGACGGTGCTGTCTATGGCGAGACTGGGACTGGGTATGCTGATGGCACGCCGACGGCGGTGTTTACTAATACAACTATTGATCAAGTAACTGATGGTGCCTCAATTCAATTCAACTGGAATTTAGATAAACACAAATTCATGGTTGGTGCTTCGATTGACACCCCATCTGCAGAGTACAAAAGTGGTCAGAGATTAGGCATGTTGGACAAAAATCGTCATGCTTACCTGGCACCTGATGAAATCCGTGATCAATATGCTGCTGCTGATGCTGAAATTAGCAACAGTAATTTTTCTGGTGATCAAGTCACAAAAAGCATTTTCGCCAGTGAAACATGGAGTCCAGTAGATAATTGGCATTTTACTGGTTCTGTGCGCTATAACGACACAAAAGGTGAAAATAAAATCGCTGCCAGGAGCTGGGGCAGCAGTGTCTGGAACTTAGCACAATATGCTGCGTTTCCTGCTTATTATAATGTATGTTCACCTGGTGAAGATTGCCCAACTGGTTATTATGTTCCAGATGTCAGTAAGCTGCTTAATGATGCTGAAAAAGAAGATTTTAGTTACTACTCGTTAAACCCTTCTTTTGGTGCCACCTGGCAAGCAACACCAGATCTCAATATTTATGCAAACTGGGCACAAGGTACTCGAGTACCTTCTGTTATCGAGCTAGGTTGTGCATTTGATGATACGCCGATGTATTTGCCCAATGGGGATTACAGAGGTCCCAAAAGTCTTATAGAAAATCGCTCTTGTGATTTGCCTACCACTTTGTCAGGTGATCCATACCTACCCCAAATTAAATCGACCAGTATTGATATTGGTATCCGCGGACGGCTCAACGAAAATGTCGAATGGAACTTAGGCGCTTACCGTACAGATCTTAAAGACGATATTTATTTAATAGGTTTCCCCGGCAATCGGAATTTCTTTGACACTATTGGTAAGACACGACGCCAAGGCTTGGAAGCAGGGATTACTGCAGCAGTTGAAAAATGGCATTTTCAAGTGAACTACGCTATGACAGAAGCTACATTTCAAGATACATTCTGGATGCCAGCGAATGACAACAGCAGTTCAGTAGAAGACTTCTATGGTAACTATGATTATAGCCGCATGATTAAGGTTAAACCGGGTGACCGTATGCCAGGTGTACCTTTACATAACCTCAATGCCACAGTGGCTTATCAAGTAACACCAAAATGGCAAGTAGGCATTACCGCGATTGCTCACTCATCAAGTTATGTGCGTGGCAATGAAAATAATAAACATCAAGCAGGAGCTGTCATCACAGATACAGTCGATGTTAACGGCACACCTACAAAAATTAATAGAAAAGCATCAAAAAGTGATGGTGAAGTGCCTGGCTATGTCACGTTTAATTTCCAGAGCAGCTATCACTTTAATGACAGTTTAAGTGTCACTTTATTAGTCAATAATCTGTTTGATACAGAGTATTACAGTGCAGGCTCTTTAGGACGTAACCCATTTTCTCCGGCAACCTATGGAGCTACCAGTCAAAGTGGCTATAACCATAATTCACTGGAATGGGATACCGACACCTTTGTAGCGCCAGGTGCACCACGCGCTGGATGGTTGAGCCTAAGGTGGCAATTTTGATTATAGGGTTGAGGAAAAATTAGGGAAAAAAGGCGGGGCATTTGTGGCTGCCTTACAAGGAATTCACTTATAACCATGGTAAGTAGTGAGACACGAACTAGAGGTTGCGTGAATAGGTGCTGCAGGCAGCAACGAATGCCCGTCTATCTCTTGTTGGTGACTAGTCCATTATGGCCTGGACTAGTCCAACTAATTTACTCAAGACATCGTAGGGAAGATAGCTACATGATCCAAGGTCATTGGCTAATATGGTTAAGGATGGCTATTGATTCAGCTAATGAATGTGACTGATAAAAAAGAAAAGGACATCAAAAATAGTGAAGGGGATTAAAAACAAGCAGAAGCATAGGCAATTCGGGATTTCGATATATCAACTTCTCGTTATCTTCGTCACGCTTAGCATCATTGTTATTGTATTCATCAATAATTACGAAACCACGGATACCCAACTCACTGCACAAGAGAATGTGCTCCGTCATGAACTTATCGTGATGCGTAGTGCTATCACCCAATACCACAGTGTCATGAATACCTATCCTCACTCACTAGAGCAACTTGTTGATACTGGCTATTTGCGACACATTCCTGCCGATCCCATCACCAATAGTCACGAAACCTGGGAATTAATAAGACAGGCAGAAACTGACGACGTGATTACTGATGTCCGAAGTAGCTCTCGGCTTATGTCATCAAAAGGCACACCGTATTCAGACTGGTAAATCAATGTTTTGCAAACCAATTTAAAAAAAGTCTAAAAAATAATTGTCACTTTCCAATTCTCGATTGGCATACCTAATAAGAACAACAAAAAAATAATAATTATTAGTCGGAGAGAAATATTGGAACTGCAAGCAAAGGGCCAAGTGTGCCTTAAGAAAAAACTATGTCGTTGTTTATCCATCGCCACGATGAGCATGGTAGCTACCATGTCAATCAATCATCTTGCCCTGGCTGAAGATAACAAGGCTGAACAGGTCAAACGTTTTGACATTCCTGCTGGCCCTTTGGGCAAAGCCATCTCAAATTACGCAGCCGAAAATGGTGTGAGATTAACCTTTGACCCTGCTTTGGCAGAAGGAAAAGAAACCCAAGGTCTTCATGGTGAATATTCTGTTGAAGAAGGGTTCCAGAAATTATTAAACGACAGTGGCCTCGAAGCTATTGATGATACTGATGGTGGCTATTTTTTGGTGCCAGGCCAAGAAGAATTACCTGCTCTTGGTGATGACCGTCTAATTCTGGACACCGTTAAAGTCAGAGCACAACGTTTTTATGAAGTCGGACCGCTGCCAGGTCTTGGGCTTACCAAAGACGAAATTCCAGGCAACGTACAAAGCTTAACAGCAGAAGATATCAAAGAGGCCCACGCCTTAAGCATGACTGATTTGTTTAATCAGAAGCTTCAAGGTGTCACAGTTAATGATTACCAAGGTAATCCGTTCCAGATGGATATCCAATATCGTGGCTTCACGGCGGGCCCACAAATAGGTACACCTCAAGGGTTGAGCGTTTTCTTTGATGGTATCCGTGTTAACGAACCTTTTGGTGATGTCGTCAACTGGGACATGATCCCAATGAATGCCATTTCAAGTGTGGATGTATTTCCCGGGTCAAACCCGATTTTCGGTCTGAATACTCTGGGGGGCGCATTTACTGTCAAAACTAAAGATGGTTTTAACTATACAAAAAGCGATGTTCAACTTTTAGCGGGCTCATTCGATAGAAAACAATTGCAAGTGGATAAAGGTTGGAATAACGGCACTATCGCTTTTTATGGTGCTGGTAGTTTTCATGATGAAAATGGTTGGCGTGACAACTCTCCCAGTAAAGTCAATCAAGTGTTTGGTAAAGCTAGCTATCGTGGTGACAAGATAGACATGAATCTCAGCACCTTGCTGGTAAAAACAAAATTAGTGGGTAATGGCTTAAGCCCTGTTGAAGAATACGAAGATGATAGAGAAAGCGTCTTTACCTCTCCAGACAAAACAGATAATGATTTGCAACAATTTCAACTTTCAGGTGCTTACCAAGTTAATGACACCTTCAGCGTAACTGCACAGGTCTATCGACGAAATAGTGATCGGCGTCAGATTGGGTCTGATGTGGTGACGGATTATGATCAAGAATTGCTTGCAAAACGTTTACCTACTGATGGTGAACAATATACCTGTTTATACAACAGCTCAAATGAATATAACCTACCGGATTATTATGTAGTTGCTATTGATAATTATGAGCCCGATGTCAGGGATGAGTTTACTTTTGATAATGCTGGTTCATTTTTTCTTTATGATGATCCGTACAGTTTGAGTAGAGAAGACTTTGAAGCAAAATACGCGGATAACAAGAATACCGAGCTTCCTGATGATTATGTGAAAGCACTTCGAGGGGTATTTGAACAGTTCAAGAATTTTCAAGAGGCGACTACATACGATAGGGCCGGCGAGAAGTATTTTCCTCCAACAGGGTCGGCAAGTTCAGATTATTATGGTCAGGTTTCCTATGACGCTTTGCAGTCAGTTTATGATTTAAAGCGGGCAAGTAGTGAGCCTTCTGGAGTTGTTCATTCAGATCTAAACTTTTTCTTTACTAAAGATGAGAATGGGGTAATTTCAAAAAATTACCTTATGTTTTTGCCAGCGCTGAATGAAGATGTATGTAGTCAAACGCGGGCAACTGCTAATAACTATGAGATTACGGATCCTGATACGGGTAATCCTGTTTATATAGATGGTGCGGGTTTAAATGCATCGGGCTATGTCGAAGGGACGCCCACAGCCATTATCACCGATAACCAAATCACACAAAATACGGATGGTGCTTCCATTCAATTTAACTGGAACCTGGATAAACACAAGTTTATGGTGGGGTTGTCAATTGATGATGCCAGTGCGGAGTATCGTAATAGTCAGAGACTTGGTTTTTTTACGATAAATCGTGAAGCCTATCTAGATCCTGATAATGCACATCCACAGTTCCTTGCAGCCTTTGACCCACTTGAAAATAATAATTTTAGTGGAACAAATACAACTAAAAGTATTTACTTTAGTGAGACTTGGAGTCCTGTGGAAACATGGAATTTCAATTTTTCAGGGCGCTATAACGACACCAAAACAAAAAATAAAATAGCTACACGATATGGTCGTTATGGTGCTAATTACTCAGTCACGGATCTAATAGGGTATCCCGATTACTATAATGTATGTCCGGATGGCGATTGTACTGGTGTTGATACCAATTTTAAACGCTACAATTTGGATAGCACTGTAGAAAAACCTGAAACGGAAGAGTTTAGCTATTACTCGTTTAATCCCTCAATCGGTGCCACCTGGCAAGCAAAAGAAACGTTAAATGTCTATGCAAATTGGTCACAGGGTACGAGAGTACCGAGTGTTATCGAATTAGGTTGTGCGGCAGATCATACGCCAACAGGTAAATATTATTCAGATGGTCAAGGTGGGACATACGAAATACCCAAAAGCGTATTGGAAAAACGAACCTGTTACCTACCTAATACACTGTCTGGCGACCCGTATTTACCTCAGATAAAAGCTACATCCTATGATATCGGTGTCAGAGGTATTATCGGTGAAAATCTTCAATGGAATTTAGGTGCCTATCAAACAGATTTGAAAGACGATATCTATTTTGTAGCTATTGGTGGTGGCTCCGGTTTTTATGACACGATTGGTAATACACGTCGTCGTGGTATCGAAGCGGGACTTTCTGGTCAGAAAGGCAAATGGGGTTTTAGTGTTAACTATGCCCTAACAGAAGCGACTTTTGAAGATCCCTTCGTGATGATTAGTGATGATAATGGTTCAGCTGTTTTTGACAAAACGATAGGAGCTCAAGTCATCACTGTTGATAAAGGTGACACCATGCCAGGTGTTTCACGACATAACCTTAATGCCACTGTAACTTATGAAGTAACACCAAAATGGCAAGTCGGCTTCACTACCGTGATGCACTCAGGTAGTTATGTACGTGGTAACGAAAATAATGAGCATGAAATAGGTCAAGTACAGACCAGAAATGATGGTGTAAAGCGAAAACCTATGACTAATAAAGGTGAGTTGCCTGGCTACGCTACATTTAACTTTCAAACCAGCTATAAGTTCACACCCACTATGACGGCGAGCCTGCTGATTAATAATATTTTTGATAAAGAATATTACTCAGCAGGACGTTTGGGGCGTAATCCATTCTCACCCAGTGTGAATGGTGCAATTGGTCCAGATGGGTATAACCACAATTCCAATGATTGGCTGAGTACTAACTTTATTGCTCCCGGTGCCCCCAGAGCCGCGTGGTTAAGCTTTAACTGGCAGTTTGATTAGGTAAATTGGAATACTTTTTTGTAGATAACTTGTAAGGAAACAGTTATGAAACACAGCACGTTAAAACTCACCATGCTTACAGCATTAGGACTGACTGCAACGCAGGCAAGCGCTTTAGGTTTGATTGCTTTGCCGGATACTGGCTTTAGTAGTTCGGCATATACAAGTTGTTATAACGATGGCAGGGTTGTACCGCCCATTACAGCGGATGATGTGAAAGGGAATTTTGGTTCGTATCCAATTGCATCAGTTAACCAGCCTTCGACGACGAAGAATAACACTTGTTATGTTGCACCACCATCGAGTGAAGCGAGTTCACCAGTTTCAGGTTATTACCTAATAGCTGCTAGAGCAACTGATATTCCATCTAATACCGGCGGTAGTGGAATGATTGGCACAATCGTAGATCGTGTCTGGCGAAATTCAGCTAAAACAATGTGTATTTTTGGTACTAGAGTGACGATGGTTAATGCTGATCATACTAATGGCAGCTCCATATACAAGTACTTTGAAGTAAATGATATTGCAAGAGGTGGCTTTGCTGAGTCTGGAACAGTAAATGTTGGCTATACCATTTTTAGTACAACCGGCCATACTTTACCTGTCTATCGAGTGGGACGAACTTTTACCTCTGTTCAGCATCGTCCATATGGCTATATCTTTTTAGCAGATAAAGAAATCAATGGTATTAATTATCTAGATTTGCCAACTAAAAATAGTGTCACGGCAGCTATTACTGGTGAAACCAGTACAACCCCTCCCTATAGTACTTCATTGGCTAAACAAGATGGAGTAGTGAACAGTAACTGGGTTGATTTCACACTAAGGGCAACATATGCAGATCATGATAGTGGCGATACATTTGCACTGTCATCTTTTTTATATATTGAGGCACCTTGTGATTCAAGTTCACCCAGCACATGGGTGAAGTCGGGGGCTATTCGATTACGTCAAACAGGGCAAGAAGTTACCTCACTGAAAGAAATTGCTGTTGATGGTTACGCTCCACCAGGTGCGACATTGCCGTAATTGCAAGAGTCACTATTAGAAAATTTAAAGTAGATACATGGATAGAGGCAGACATTTGTGACTGCCAGAAAGAATTCATATTCAAGCGTAGAAATTGGCAAATTTAGTGACGCTTGAAATGAAGGGGTGATACAGGCAGCCACAAATGCCTGTTTATTGTAGCTCGTAAGGAGACAGTTATGAAACACAGCACGTTAAAACTCAGCATGCTTGCAGCATTAGGATTGACTGCAACGCAGGCAAGCGCTTTAGGTTTGGTAGGTTTACCCGATACGGGGTTTAGCAGTTCAGCCTATACAAGCTGTTATAACGATGGCAGGGTTGTACCTCCAAGCACCGCTGATGATGTAAAAGGAAATTTTGGTTCATATCCGATTGCAACAGCAAATCAGCCTTCTTCAACAAGCAATAACACTTGTTATGTATCGCCACCATCAAGTGAAGCAGCATCACCTGTAGCAGGATATTTGCCCGCAGGGGTTCGTACTACCACTATTCCTGCTACTACAGGTGGCAGTGGAAATATTGGCACAATCGTAGATCGGGTTTGGCGAAATGCAGCTAAAACGATGTGCATTTTTGGAACTCGTGTAACCATGATTAATGCTGATCATGATAGTGACACTAGTGGCACACAGTATTTTGAAATTAATGATATTGCCCGTGGCGGTTTTGCTGATTCAGGAACAGTGAATGTTGGCTATACCATTTTTAGTGCTACAGGAAATACTTCACCTGTTTATCGTGTTGGACGTACATTTACTTCGGTGCAGCATCGGGCATACAAATATGACACGTTAGCTAATAAAGAGCTCAATGGTACGAACTATCTTGATCTGCCGACCAAGAACAGTGTGACTGCGGCAATTACTGGTGAGAACACGCCTATTAATGCAACCACTGCAGCTAGTACGACTTTAGCAACGCAGGATGCTGTAGTTAATAGTAACTGGGTTGACTTTACCGCAGATACTGTTTTTGCAGATGATGATGGTTCAACGAACGCTCTTTCAGGTTTTACCTATATTGAGGCACCTTGTGACTCAAGTTCTCCAAGTACATGGGTACAAACTGGGGCGATTCGTTTACGTCAAACTGCTCAGGAAGAAACTACATTCAAAGAAATAGCGATCGATGGTTACGCTCCTCCAGGTGCGACTGTTCCATAGTTTAAATAACTGAAATAGAGGAATAGTGCGGTGTGCATGCACACCGCACTATTCATAAACGGATATTAGGAAGGAATACAACGATGGCTATAAAAATATTTGATGCAACTGAAACGGATTATGTCGGCACCATTGATGATGACTTTGTTGTCGGTAATGATTTAGATAATTTCATTGAAGGTAATGACGGTGACGATTTCATCTATGCCGCAGGTGGAAATGACATTGTGCTTGGTGGCGCTGGTGATGACATTATTGTTGGTGGCGCTGGTGAAGATACACTCCTAGGTGAAGATGGTGACGATATCATTTTAGGTGGTGATGGCGCAGACACTATTGACACTGGTAATGGTGATAATGTCGCCTTTGGTGGTGCTGGCGACGACGGTCTTTTTGGTGGCGATGGCGATGATCTATTGGTCGGTGGCACTGGAAATGACACGATCATCGGTGGTGCTGGCGATGACATCATGCATGGCGGTGAAGGTAATGATTATGTTGAAGGCGGAGATAGCACCGCTGGTGACGAAACCGTTGACGGTAACGTTTACTTTGCAACATCAGATGACCTCTTATTAGGCGGTGCAGGAAATGATACTTTCGTTCTCTCCGATGCCGACGACTATATGGACGACGATGACGAAGAAGAGGAAGACGACGAAGAAGAAGTCGTTGAGGATGATGAAGAATTAGAAGACGACGATGACGATGATGAAGAAGCACCATCGGTAAGCATCGCAGGTTCTACATCAGCACTTGATAATGATGGTAACGCTGCCAGATACACTGATGTCACAGAAGCTGAAGAAGATAACGAAGAAGCTGGTTTTATTGTTTACGACAATGTGACTGGTCAATTCGTCGCATTAGATAGCCTGGAGATTGCAGAGCAGACTGAAACGGATGTGCGTCTGAATATTGTGACTCGTCCTGGTTCATTTGAAATCAATACTGCTGCCACTACGATTGCGGGGTATAACGCAGCTGATACGATGGAATTCACAGAAAGCGGTGACTTCTCAGAGTCAATTGGTTTTAGTGGGATTGAACGCATTGAGTTAAGTGATGGTGTCAATATCACCCTGTCTTCTGAGCAACTGGAAGAAAATGGTGAATCACTTAGCTTAGGTGAATTAAATCCTGGTACACATATCTTTGGTACAGCAGGTGGTGAGTCTGAATCTGTCACTATCAAACTCGAATATGAGGAAGAAGAGTTTGAGCCTGAAGACGATATTGTCGGTGCTGAGGAAGTCGAATATGACTATGCAGGCTTTTCTGCAGATGAATATTCTGTGGCTAATATGTTCCACAACGTCGACATCATCTACGATGCTAGCGAAGGTGAAGAAGGTAGCTTTACCCGTGTAGATGGTGGTAACGAAACAGCCGGTGCTTCTGAAACTGTCTACGGTAGTGAAGGTGTGGATTACGGCACCATGCATTCTGGTGACGACACCTACTATGGCGGTGGCGGCAATGATGTCTTAGCTGGTCAAAGTGGTGCCGATAGCCTCTACGGTGAAGAAGGTGATGATATCTTCCTTGTTGGTGGTTTCGGTTCTGGTAACTCAGGCACAACCTCTGCGGCTGATGATGGTAATCAGGAATGGATTGCAACAGGTGCTGAACACGATCTGATCGTGGGCGGTGATGGTGTCGATACATTACGTATTACCACGGGTGTCGGTGCAGATACAAAAGCTAACGGTACTATCGTTTTAAATGACGCTAATTTCCAAGGAATGGAAGTAGTTCAAGTGGGTGGCACAGTAGACCAATTAAATGTGGAAAATGATGCATTGCAAATGTTGAATGACCACTACTATTTTGCTGCCAACGGTACTGTCGATGACTTAGACAATAGCCTGGGTAACAATGGCGGTACCATCGATAATGTCGTTGTTGATGCTTCTGGTGTAACTGCAAATGGTCTGCGTTTTGAAGGTAATGGTAATGACAATACCTTTATCGGTACAACGCAGGATGATGTTTTCGTCGGTAACGGTGGTAACGATACGCTGACTGGTGGTGATGGCGCGGATACTTTCGTGTTTGGTCAGGTCCATGAGCAAGTCGTGACTGGCGATGACGATGAAGTTCAAACCTATGTAGATACTGCATTTAATTTGACTGGCATCGATACCATTACTGATTTCTTGAGTGGGGTAGATAAAATCGCACTCAATATCGATCAGTTTACGTCTCTAACAGCAGGTAGTTTCACTGCTGATAATCTTGTTTGTAGTGTAGGTGCAGCTGCTGGTGATGCGAATGACTTCTTGTTATTCGACACATCAACGGGTGCATTGAGCTATGACGCGGATGGCAGTGGCTCTGGTGCTGCTGTGCAATTTGCTACTTTGACAGGTGTGACTTCATTAAGCGCATCTGACATTGAAGTGTTTGCATAAAAGTGAATGGAGAGGGTGTACCCATTGGGTACATCCTCTTTTTTTCTTACTGGTCACCCGTTGAGATTATTGTTATGCCAGACGTTGTTATTTATTTAAAACAGAAACACCATCAAGCCGGATTTACCTTGTTAGAACTCTTGGTGGTGATGGTCATTATCGGTTTGTTAGCCGGTTATGTTGGACCAAAGTATTTTGCTCAAATTGGTAAGTCCGAAGTGAAAACGGCCCGTGCGCAGATTGAAGCATTAGGTAAAGCCTTGGATCAATACCGTTTGGATGTAGGCCATTATCCAACAACAGAACAGGGACTGGCTGCACTCAATACACCCCCGAATAATGAACGTAAATGGCAAGGGCCATACCTTAAAAAAGACGTACCAAACGATCCTTGGGATAACCCGTATTTTTATCAGATGCCGGGTACACATAGTCAGTATGCAGACTATGACTTGTGGTCATTAGGCAGCGATGGTGCCAGCGGTGGTAAAGACACGGCGGCAGACATTGTGAGCTGGCGTTAGGTATCTGACTTTATGATTTTTACGATGAAAGTCATCCATGATGGTGCTGTCAGGCTGATAGAGATAGAAGCCGGTAATGCCAATCAGGCACGTTATCTGGCAGAAAGACAGGGCCATCACGTACTTTCTATCAATCAACAAAAAAGTGGGGCATTGTCTTTGGGTTTGCCTCAATTAAAAAAAACTAAATTCAATGTGATGCTGTTCAGCCAGGAATTACTGGCATTGCTTGAGTCCGGACTCAGTCTGGTTGAGGCCATTGAAGCCTTAGCTGAGAAAGAAACTCATGCCGAGTCAAAAGCGGTATTGAACCAAATCAAAGCCGCCTTATTTGATGGACAACCGTTATCTGCAGCTCTGGAAAAAGTACCAGAGGTGTTTACTCCTTTATATATAGCCCTGATTCGTTCCAGTGAACGTACGGGGGATATGACAACGGCATTAAGTCGACATGTGGCGTATCAGTCCCAAGTCGATGCAATGAAAAAGAAAATTGTCTCTGCTGCTATTTATCCGGTGTTATTACTGGTGGTCGGCGGTTTGGTGGTGTTGTTTTTACTGGGGTATGTCGTACCCAAATTCAGTGTGATTTATGAAAGCACCAATGCGGATCTGCCTTGGTTATCACAGTTATTATTGAGCTGGGGCCAGTTATTACACAGCCATGGACGTGAAGCGTTTATGGTGTTTATCGCCAGTATTGCTGTAATGAGTTATGTGCTGACGCGGTCGTTTGTACGTCGTTTTATTATGGCGAAAGTCTGGCAAATTCCTAAACTTGGCGAAACGCTGCGAATCTACCAGCTTGCCCGTTTTTACCGAACATTAAGTATGTTACTGCGTGGTGGTATCCCATTGATTACGGCTATGCAGATGGTGTCCTCATTATTGCAACCTTTATTACGCAGCAAATTAGCCTTGGTGGCTAATGATGTGAAAGAAGGTAAACCCTTATCTAACGCCATGGAATTACATGGCATGACCACCTCGATTTCTGTCCGTATGTTACGGGTGGGTGAGCGTACCGGACAGATGGGTGACATGATGGAACGCATTGGCGTGTTCTACGATGATGAAATTGCCCGTGCGGTCGAATGGTTTACTAAATTACTTGAACCGGCTTTGATGATCATTATTGGTCTGGTGGTGGGCTTAGTCGTGGTGCTGATGTATATGCCGATTTTTGAATTGGCAGGGAGTATTCAATGAATACGGCCTATCATGACATCACGCCTGGGCAAACTGAGCTTGTTGTGGAAGCACTGACCGTTGAGCAGCTGAATCAGGCGAAACAACTGGCACAACAAAGCAAGCAGCCTTTACTCAAAGTGTTGGAAGAGATCAGTGAGTTAACACCTGATGTGTTTGTGCAAGCGCTGGGGTTATTGGTGCGTTATCCGGTGTTAACGATTTCTCGACTCTATCAGTTGCAGCCTGATTTTGATGTGCTGTCCTTTACGCAGGCAGAAAAGCTGGCTTGTATCGCCGTTCGGGATAAAAACAATGCTTTATATTTGGTTCATGCCAATCCTTTCGATGCCACTATTTATTCCAAATTAGATTTGCTGGTCAATGAGTCTGCCACCTGGGCCCTGGCGCATACCGAAGATTTAAACGTCTATCTCTCTCATCATGAAGCCAATATGCGTGCTTTAGGTGATGAAGTATCAGAGCACCATGCTGAGCGTAATGAGGATGAGCAGGGTATAGAAGATATCTCCTTACGCTCAATCAGCGAAGATACCAGCCCGATTGTGAAGTTTGTACGCTCGACTTTATATGATGCGTTAAAAGCCGGTGCCAGCGATGTGCATCTGGAAACGGATCAAAATGGGCTTAAAGTAAAATACCGTATTGATGGAGTATTGAGTCATGTCGGTGGCATTCAGGGACTGGCTCAGGCAGAGCAAGTGATTTCCCGTGTCAAAGTCATGTCTGATCTGGATATCGCTGAGCGTCGCATCCCCCAGGATGGCCGCTTTAAAGTCATGGCATTGGGGCGAGAAATTGATTTACGTGTGTCGATTATGCCCAGTGTGTTGGGTGAAGATGCGGTTTTACGGGTTTTAGACAGACAAGCATTAAGTGAAGAAGCTCAGGGACTGAGTTTAGAAATATTGGGTTTTGCTCCCGATATTATGGCGCGGTTCCGTTTATTGGCTGAAGAACCTTACGGCATGTTGTTGGTAACAGGGCCAACAGGTAGCGGTAAAACCACCACTCTGTACGGCATTATTTCTGAGATTAATCACGGCACCGACAAAATCATCACCATTGAAGATCCTGTCGAATATCAGTTACCCGGTGTCTTACAAATCCCTGTCAATGAGAAAAAAGGACTGACCTTCGCCAAAGGTTTACGCTCTATTTTGCGTCATGATCCAGACAAAATCATGGTCGGTGAGATTCGTGATAATGAAACCGCACAAATCGCCGTGCAATCAGCGCTGACCGGTCACTTGGTGTTAACCACTGTGCACGCTAATAATGTGTTTGATGTGATTGGCCGTTTCACCAATATGGGGGTGGATCCTTATAACTTTGTGTCAGCGATGAATGGCATCCTGGCACAGCGACTGGTGCGGGTGAACTGTCCACATTGCCTGACAGAGGATAAGCCAGATGCAGCATTGGTAGAAAAGTCAGGCTTAAACGCCGAGCAGATAAGCAACTTTCGTTTTAAAAAAGGACAAGGTTGTGGTCAGTGTCACGGATTAGGATTCAAAGGCCGGAAAGCGATTGCCGAATTATTGTGCTTTAACGATGAAATCCGCGAACTGATTGTTACGCGTCAACCGGTGAGAAAAATCAAAGAGGCAGCCTATGCCAATGGCACCAGAACAATGCGTGAAGCGGCATTGTTACTGGTGAAAAATGGTGAGACGACACTAGAGGAGATTAATCGTGTTACCACATTGGCTTAATGTTATGTCCGATGAGCTGAATGTGTGTATTCGGCCGAATAGTCTTGTTATCAGACGCTTTAAAGGTGTCGCCGGTAAAACACGTTGTATCGATCAACAGAAAATTATGATGAAAAAGGCTGTCGACCACAGGGATGTGGAGGTAGCTTATCTTGCCAAGGTGCTTCATACCACACTCAGTCAAGCGCGTTGGCAGGCAAAAACGGCTCGCGTTGTTTTAGCCAACAGTTTTGTACGTTATGCCGTTCTGCCCTGGAATCCGGTCATTAAGACTGATGAAGAAAAGCAGGGGTATCTGCAACATCTGTTTGTCAGTCTCTATGGCGATGTGGTGAAAAGCTGGAATAAAACCATCAGTCCGTCAGGCTTCGGTCAGCCTGCTGTCGCCAGTGCGATACCGACACCACTCATTCAGACGATTGATGAAATATTCGCCTCATTAGCCATCCAACTCCTTAGCATCCAGCCGTATCTGATGTCGGTAATGAATGACGCGATTGCGGTGATCAAATCACAGCAGTTACAAAGTTTGTGTTGGCTGACAGTGATTAGTGATGGACGTTTATGTCTGGGGCTGATGTCAGAAGGTCAGTGGTTATGGCTTAAAAACGTACAGCAAGAAAGTGATGTGATCGGTCAGATTGAGCTGTTGATTCAACGTGAACGTCTGATCAATAGCGTCTTTGATAAAGCCGTGCAGCAACGATATGAACAAGTCATGTTATTACACTGGCCAGATATCTCTGTATCCAGTGCCATAAAAATCGGCAGTTACCGCATTATTCGCCTGCCATCGTCAAAGTTATTTGCCAAGGAACAGCCTGATACTCAGGTAGCGAGGTTAATTGCCTCATGAAAACGATTCATCTTAATCACCGTCTGCATACATCGGCACCCAAGCCGCTGGCATCATTTTTATTATCTGTGGCGGTATTAGCGGTGTTGTTGAGTCTGTTCTTTTTGCAGCAGAGCAATGCCCGACTGGCGGAATTAAAACAGGAAAAAGCCCGCTATACCCGAACCACAGACTCTAAATCGACAGCACAGCCTTTATCGGAACGTGAACAGGCGGAACTGGATGCAGTGAATGTGGCGATTAATGAGATTGTGCGCCCGTGGTCGCAACTGTTTTTTGGATTAGAAGAATCTCGGTTGGACAGTATCAATCTGGTTTCTATTGAGCCTAATGCGAAGACAAACACTGTGCAGATCATCGCGATTACCTCTCCAGTGGATGAGATCCTGACGTATATAGACGAATTAAAAAAGCAAGCCATGGTGATCTCAGTAAGTTTGTTATCGACTGAATCAGTTCGTCTCGATGGCAAAGAGGCCACACAGTTTGAATTATTAGTGACGTGGGTAGAGCACTGATGCAAAAAGTCATGATGGAATATTACGGACAATGGCTGCTTTACCAGCTTCGTCAGTGGGGTTGGCAAGGCAATCTGGCAGTAGGGTTATTGCTGGTCAGTATTGTGATTTCAATGATGATTCAGGCTAATAATGAGCAGGCAGAAAAACTGCGATTAACGATTGATGATTTGGCTCAACATAATCCTGTCGATATTCAACCTGAACCACGATCCACTCAGATCACACAACGTTTTTATCAGGCCTTGCCTGAGCAAACACAGGCCAATCAAAACATCGCTGATGTATTAACGGTGATTGAACAGCATGGCTTAAAACTGAACCGTTCTGATTATTCAACACGCGAAGTCCCGCAATCAAGCATGGTGCTTTATCACATCAAATTTCCTTTGGAAGGTGCCTATCCAACGATTAGAAATGTGGTGACGGAAATCATGAACCGTCAGCAAAGCATAGCGCTAAGCCATATTAATTTTAAACGTGACAATATGCGTAGCGAGCAGGTGAAAGCCAATATCGAGTTTGTGCTCTACACCAAAGCGGATGGTAAACACTGATGCAGAAGCTGAAAGACAATTTGGTGTGGGTGGGGTTAGCACTGACATTGCTTTTGGTGGTGTTTGTTGAACTGCAGGATGAGCCAGATAACGATATGACCGAAGTCGTTGTGGTAGCCCCTGATCATGTACAAGCACAAAGCGAACAGACACAACAGATTCAGAAACAAGCCGTTCAGACGCAAGAGACATTCGTTGTTGCCCAAGCTGATAACAACAGCCGTTTTACCTTACGAAAAAAAATCATTGATGTACCGGTTGATTTATTTGCATTGCCTCAGGCAAAGCAGGAAAGCCAGCCCATTGCCGTGGCACCGAGACCGCCGGCCCCCCCTGTAAACCCATACACATA